>LNFM01001867.1_pt1 | contig 72060 bp, 61 predicted proteins | sample 596031 | NCBI WGS metagenome assembly LNFM01 (sample SAMN04254537, study PRJNA301005) | activated carbon metagenome | isolation source: dual media filters at the Ann Arbor, Michigan drinking water treatment plant | place: USA: Ann Arbor
ACCTGAAGAAAAAAATTGCCAATGAAACTACTAAAGGAGTAGAAGTATTTTTCATTATGGATGCCTGCCGTTCTAATGAATTACCCGGAGGCGCCAGTGGTCAAAATTTTTTAAACTCTGCTATCTCCGAGAAGAAAGCCGGTGAAATAATTATGCTGGCAACAGCGGCCGGACAAGAATCATTGGAAGATGCTTCTATTGGAACTGGCCAGGGTTTGTTTACTTATTATTTGGTAGATGGATTAAATGGTGTTGCAGACTCTGATCGAAATCCAGATGGGAAAATATCATTTACGGAAATACAAAATCATGTAAATAAAAATGTTCCCTCCATTGCCCAGCAACGTTTTCGCAGAAAGCAAGATCCCTATTTCTGTTGCAATGAGAATAGCGATAAAATTATCAGTAATGTGGATACTGCTTATCTAAGAAAATGGCTGCAAAAGAAAAAACAGGAAACAAGACGTGGTGGTGGCAATTCATTCACAGGTTTTGCAGATATGCAATTCCGTTTGTTTGAAGCAGATACATTGCTTACAGAAACCTATGATCGTTTTAACCGGGCAGTAGAAAATAAAAACATAACCGGCAACTCTTCTGCAGAAGAGTTTTTTCAACAACTAAATACAAAATTTCCGGGCAATCCATACACTTTGGATGCTAAATCAACTTTAGCAGTTGAATATATAAATGAAGCACAGGCAAGAGTAGACCGCTATCTTATTTGTGGTGATGATGCTTCTGACAGAATTAAAAGAGAAAATACAGCCGCTGCTGACAATCTTGAAAAAGCAATCGCTATGGTGCGGGAAGATGATGCTGATTTTGCTAACTCATTATTAGGAAGAATGTATTTGCTAAGAGCTGGTGGCAACAATGCAGATATTCAAACTTCATTACGGAGTGCTTACGGAGCATTAGCGATTGACCCCAACGGTGCTTATATCCAACATAAGCTGGCACAACTCCATCTCACAAATAAAAATAATGACAGCGCATTATACTATGCAGACAAAGCAGTAAGAACAGCACCAAACTGGGCTTGTGCATTAACAACACTTGCCCTGGTAAGAAATGCCGCTAACGAACCAAATAAAAGCGATACAAAAAAGCAAACTAAAAAACCGGTAAGGAAAAGTAGCTTCGGCGGTGTAACCGGAGCAGGCCTCAGCCAGTTAACACCAACTTTTTCGGCTGATGGTCAATCAACCATTACGGGTGTTAATCCCAGGGATATTTTAAAAGCTGACCTCGGTATTATTTATCAAATTGGGTTAAGCTCCAACATATCTATTCGTCCTTCAACTGTTGTATCCATGGAAGGTGGTGAACTAATATATGAAAGAAGACCTCCTACCGGCGGGCAAGTATTCAGAGATACAGTATCGCTGAAAAATACATCCGTAACAGTTGCCCTTCCGGTAATAATACATTTGTCCAGCAAGAAGATTGCGCCATACATTTCGTTGGGACCATCTTTTACTTATATGATCAGCCAGGAGGAAGAAACATCAACCATTGTTCCGGTTAAAAAATCGGTGATGCTGGGTGATGCTGCCTTTGGTGTTGATATTGGTCTTGGTAAAAGCAGGTTGATGATTTCTCCCGAATTAAGGTACACACAAGGGTTTAATAATTTAAAAGGAGATGGCAACGGAGAATTCAGTCGTACCATTTCATCGTTAAAGAAAAGAGGAATAACGTTTAGTATTTATTTGAGAGGAAGGTAAATACAAAAGTAAAAAATCAAAAGCTGATTTAGACAATATCTTTATCAGTCTCACTATTGATGTGAGTAAAAAAGTTATCCCAATACTTTTTTGTAACGATACCAACATAATATCGTCCCGATACAATAAAATGAATTATAAGCCATAATAAAAATATAGGTTGACCATAAAAAATTAGAGTGTGAAAACTATCGGTTTTACCTATAGATACTGTCGTAATAGCAATTCCAATACTAAAAGACAATATACCCGAAAGTCCAAGTAGTAAGATTAAACCTAGCACTAATACTCCAACTTTATGGTTCCAAAAAAAAAGTGCAGTACAAATTGATAAAAAAATAAGTCCCAAATAATGCTTCCATATTAACAAATAACCACCCGAAGTTGCCAAGTAAATTAAAATTATTGCAGAAATAAATAAAATAATAAGAGGAATATAATCTAATAGTTTTTTTATTCTATTTTTCGACATACGGATAAACTAATTCAAAACACTAAATTTATTTCTCACTCATCACCACAAATTCCTGCTCCAGCCCTAACGAATTGTCATATAGCTGCTGAATAAAATCTCTCCCCCATTTTGCATAATAGTAAGTTAGATTTTCCCGGCGTTCTTGTAAGCCATTGCCCGGAAATAATTGTGCCTTTATAGTATGTATCTGTCGCTGCCTGTCACCGAACTTTCTTTTTTCTGCCCGTAACATTTTCTTTTCTAACTCTTGCAGGCGATAAAGAGTTTGTATTTTTAACGCCTCCACATGCTTTTCTAACGTAACATCAATAGCAGCGGCTTGTTTTTTTATACCACTGTACATTTGTTCTGTTTCTAAGAAAGTACCATTTAGTTTTAATTTCTTGTCTGTTTCCCTTGCTACCAATCTATTCACCAGCTCTTGTTCGGGCAAAAAGAAATCTTCTGTAGTAAAACCGAGTTTACTGATGGCTTGTTGCCATTTTTTTTCTACTACCAAAAAAGAGTTGCGCAATACCAATACCGGGAAAGGCACTTTATAATGTTCAAATAAATTTTTTAATTGCAGCCAGTAAGCTGTTTCACCACCGCCACCAATAAAAGCGATGTTGGGCAAAATCGTTTCCTGGTATAAGCCTCTTAAAATTACATTCGGGCTAAACCGCTCAGGATGCTCTTTTAACTCGGTAAGAATTCCCGTTTCAGAAAAACTCTCTTCCCCATTTACTACTTTCCACTCTCCATTTACCTTTTCTATCCTGTCTCTTCTATCATCTTTCAAATAAAACAAATTGATCTCTCTTGGATTTGCCTGCACTTTATACCCTGCTGCTGTTAGATTAGCTGCTGTTTGCTCTACGATACCCGATGCAGTCTGGTGCAGCAAATCATCTTCAAATATTTTTGCGGTAAGCCTTTTCAAATTCGCATTATCGGGAAGTAATATAATTAATCCATATTCAGCAAATAAGGTATTCACAAAACTAAATGTTGCATCCTGTATGGTAGATCCTTCTTTATAATGCTGACGAAGTAATTCAACAATTTCATTCCCTGAAGAATGTACGGTCACCTGCCCTTCTATTGCATCAATCAATTTTACCAGTTGCTTATCGATCTTCATTCTGCCAACTGCACCGGTTTGTTTGGTAGTCCAGGCTAATTTTTCTCCACCCAACCAGATATGATTTAACTCATCCAGGTCTGCATCTTCAGTACCAATATAAAATACCGGCACAAAATTATTTTCTGGCAGTGATGCAGACAACTGTTCCGCTAATTTAATAGCATGAAGAATTTTGTAAATAAAATAAAGAGGGCCTGTAAAAATACTATTCTGGTGTGCAGTGGTAATGGTGAATGTATTCTCCGATAATAAAAGCTCGATATTAGTTTTTGTTTTATCAGAAACTGTCACAGCTGCATATTGCTTCTTCAATTCTTCTACGAGCACTTTACGGTTAACAGTAAAATGCTTTCTTTCTTCAATTGCTTTTTTAATTCCCTGCTTAGTTGGCGGCTGTCCAAAAAATGGTTGTAGTGCTGCCGCCTGGTCAATATAATCTGCTGCTATCTTTGAGAAAGCTCCTGTTTGCCGGTAAGGTAATCGGGTAGTTGTACAATCCATAATATCCCGTAAAAATAAAATTTGTTAGCCAGCGATTTGATACCGTTCTTAAAATTAACGTTACTTTACTTCGTACGCTACCACCGTGTTCTTCCAAAAGGTAGGAACATACAATGTTTTAGTAGCCGGATTATACCCAATGTCTGCTGAATTAATTTTTGCAGCCCTCCCATCTAACAATATATGTTTTGAACCTTCAGCAGCGTTTACATGATATACAACACCGCCCCAGGCAGATACAATAAAATCATCCCCTCCAATATTTTCTATGCCATCTGTGCCTCCTTCCATTCCATCCACAATCATGGTTAAGGATTTATCAGCACTTACTTTGTATAAGCCGCCAGCATCCAACACATATAAAACATCTTTATGAAACAACACTCCATTCGGACCTTTCAGGTTTTCCAAATGAACAGTAGCAATACCGTTTTGTATGCGATACAATTTTTTAGCTTTTGAATCGGAGACATAAATCACACCAGAAGCATCAATAGAAATATCATTCAACCCTACTGCGCCCGGCACTTCGATAGCGGAAATAATTTTTCCCTGGTGGAGATCAACCACTACTACCTTATCCATATCTGCCACAAATAAAGTATGATGATACAATCCCATTCCTTTTGGTGCATTGAAACCAGTGATCCATTCTGCGTTTATCACTTTACCATCTGCTCCCATTTTACCAATAGAACCAAGCCCATCTTTTCCCCATGGATCTGTACCTTCTATATTTGTAACATATAGTACCTGGTGGTCGGGGTCATACAAAACAGACTCCGGTACTTTAAATACAGAATCAGTTTCCCATTTTTTTACGAGTTCATGTTTTTGTGCTGCTGATGCAAAACAAATAGCAAGACAAAGAATTAAGAAGTAATGCTTCATATAACAAGTTTAATCAGTTCTAAAGTTACACATCTCATGAAAACCTTTCAGGATTAAATGGCCTCATATCCATCGATATATTTTTTGCATTGAGTATTTCGTCCACCAGCTTACCTGTTCCCGCACCCAAACTCAAGCCCAGCATGGAGTGGCCTGTTGCCACAGTCAGGTTCTCATATTTTTTAATACGTCCGATATAGGGCAACCCATCAGCAGAGCATGGACGATAGCCATACCAAATATTTTCTTTAGCCGGCAACGGCACATCAAAATCAGGATAAAAACGTTTCACTGCATCCAATATTCCCTGTACCCTATTCATTCTAGGCGGTGTTTTATGAGACGTAATTTCCATCGTTCCGCCAAAGCGAATTTTATTACCATCCATCGGAGTAATTGCAGCTCTTCCTTCTATCATTACCGCCGGGTAATTTACTTTGTAGGGAGAATTTTCTAAAGTAACAGAGTAGCCTCTTCCAGGCATCAATGGAATTTTTACATTCAGCAGTTTCGCTGTTTGTCTTCCCCATGAACCAGTTGCGATTACTACTTCATCAGCATCAAACAAACTCTTATTCCCTGTTATACTATTTACTGTAGATACTTTATTTACCTTTTTACCTTGCTTTTCAAACCCAACTACTTCTTCATTCGCAATCAACTTTACTCCCTGCTGTTTCAAATAAGTAAGCAGACTTCCCATCAACTTATTGGGAAAACAATGTGCATCACAATTAAATAAAATTGCTCCTTCGCCATTTATTCTTGTTTGCGGTTCCAATGCCTGCAACTCATCTTTCGTTAGCAATTTTGTATCCGTTAATCCTAATGCATGTGCTTTCTCAACTGTATGTCTTGCATGTTCTCCTCCTGCTTCAGTCTGAAAAATTTCTAATAAGCCTTTACGTTCATACGCAAAATCAAATGCAGGAATGGATAGCCAAGATTCATATTCCCGCTTACTTATAATCGCAATATCTCTCAATGGAACTGCAGCGGCAGCCACATGGTCTTTTGTTGCACTGCGAACAAATTTCAATCCCCAGTTTATCAAATTCCAATCTAGACGTGGCTGCACATAAAATGGACTTTTTGAATTCCACATCCATTTAAATCCTTGTTTCACTATTCCCGGTGTAGCCAGCGGAATAAAATGACTGGGGCAGATATAACCACAATTACCATAAGAGCAATTATCGCTAAAATCGCCTTTATCAAGTACGGTTACTTCCCAACCTGATTTTTGTAAATAGAAAGCAGCACTTAATCCGATAATTCCGCCGCCGATGATGATTACCTTCATATAATTTACAATTCAAATATCATTCCTTCTTCCGCCACGCCAAAGCCATCTGCCTTCACTTTTTTCTTTTCTGCCGATTCCTTTTTCAGTAGCGGATTGGTATGATTGAAATGAATAAATACAATTTTTAATTTCTCTGCCGAAGATAATGATGAAAATTTTTGAAGACTTTCTTCCACAAAAGGGTGCGGCACTTCACTCATATCCCTGCCAGGCAGTTCACCGTTTTTATAAAATGTCCCGTCCAGCAATGCTATATCTGCTTTGCCAACTTCAGCAACAATATCCCTACCCCACTTTTCCCATTTATCTATGTCCGGGATAAATAGGATTTTCTTTTTATCACTTTCAATTTCAAATCCAACGGTTTCAGAAAACTCATCCCGGTGAGGCACCCTTATAGGTGTTACACTCAATTTTTCTGTAAGATTAAAAACACTGTCTTCGCCCAGCGTCTTCAATTTAATATTGTTCAACTTAACTAACTGGCTCCATGGCCCATTATTTCTCAGGAAGGAATCAAGCCGGGGCATGACCAAAACAGGAACCGATTTCGCAGCCATCGCCTCTCTTCCCAATTGCATCAATCCACTGTAATGACCGGTATGTGCATGAGTAATAAAAATGCCGGCAGGAGCAAAATTGTTATTAATTAAAAGGTATGATTGTACATATTCTAACTGGTTGGTAATATCCGGTGTTGCTTCAAACAACCAGTACTGGTTTGCTTTCCTGTCGACCAAGGCAAGACAGGTAGTATATTTCTTTTCTTCTTTGCCTTCCCAATAAGCAGTACAACATTTACTTGTACACCCAATCTGCGGATAACCTGCATCCTGTGCAATACCCAATACTACCAAAAATTTTTCCGGCAATTTTTTCTGTTCCGCTTCTCCAGAATTGGTTTCCTTTGAACGGCAGCTTTCAATTGTAGCAATAAATAAAACACCAATTATAAAAAATATGTTGCTCATATATTTAGAATGTGCCATCATCTACACCTTCGGCAATTTGTATCCATTTTGGTATGCCGCTGCAAGATATTTCTTATTAATCTTTTCGTCCGTAAAACGGCCTGTACTTTTATCCCAATTTAATTTCTTACCGGAGCGAAAAGCAATATTTCCCATTTGGCTCAATACTGCAATATGAGAAGCAGATTCGATCGGGCATTTTAATTCTGCTAACTTTCTGGAACGAATCACATTCACAAAGTTCTCCATGTGTTTATCCAAGCCGTTATCAATACGAAGCTTTCTTTCTACTTTGATTTTATTTGTACTTCGGCCTTCTTCTATTACTTCCCATCCTCCTCTATCCAATTGCAATGTGCCATTATCGCCAATAAAAGCAATGCCATGCTCTTTGTTGAACAAACCGTTTTGAATTCCTAATGCATGATCCCAAACCAAATTGAATTTCTCAAACTCATACATAGTGCATAAGGTATCCGGTGTTTCTTGCGGCGATGAAGGATCAGCAAAATTTCCACCCATAGCACTAATGGATCTAGGAACCGTAGCATTCATGCCTAGCAAGGCATAATCCAATAAATGAACACCCCAGTCTGTCATCAACCCACCGGCATAATCCCAAAACCAGCGGAAAGTAAAATGAAACCGATTTGTATTAAAAGGCCGCTTAGGCGCAGGCCCCAACCAACGATCATAATCAACACCAGCAGGCACCGCAGAATCAGCCACAAAAGGAATTGGTTTTTTTCCAACCCAAATAGCACCACACTTTTACGGTACGAATATTTCCCAGCTTACCAGAGTGAACAAAATCCACCGCATCCACAAAATGCTGCTGACTTCGCTGCCATTGCCCTGCCTGCACAACCCTGTTAAATTTCTTTTGTGCAGCAATCATTACATTGCATTCAGTAATAGAATTACCAACTGGTTTTTCTACATACACATCTTTACCAGCCTGGCAGGCATCCACCATTTGCAAACAATGCCAATGGTCGGGAGTGCCGATGATAACAGCATCTACTACTTTCAAATCCAGCAAGGCCCGATGATCATTAAATGTTTTCAGTTTAGAAACTTCAATACTCATCTTTGTTAATTCGGCCATTCTTTTATCGATCACATTTTTGTCAATATCACAAATAGCAACAAGATTTACACCCGGTACTTTTAATATTGCCAGCAAGTTCGACCAACCCATACCATTCACTCCTATCACACCTACATTTACCTGGTCAGATGGTGCAATCCTATTTTTGAAAATTGCAAACACATTATTGTCCATGGCAGAAGCGAGGAAAGCTCCGGCTGTAAGTGCAGAAGCCTGGTAGAGAAATTTTTTTCTTGATGACATAACTGTTTTTTTTATTGTGATGCTCTCCCGGTAATAGTGAATTATACCTCTCAGGAACCCATTCACTATTCACTAAATCACCTGGAACCCATACGCATAAGGGTCATCTTCTGTATTAATCGATATAGTATTGTGTCCATAAATTTTTGCCCAGCCCTCTACCGATGGACGAATGGCAGGTTTGCCGGCAACTGTTAACTCTTCTTCTATCCGCCCAATGAATTTACTGCCGATTATACTTTCATGAATAAACTCATTCCCTTTCTTCAACTTTCCTTTAGCATACCATTGCGCCATTCTTGCCGATGTTCCAGTTCCGCAGGGCGAACGATCAATTGCTTTATCACCATAGAATACTGCATTTCTTGCTGTAGAATTTTTATCCAGCACAGCACCTGTCCACAAAATATGTGAGCAACCATTTATTGTTGCATCATCAGGATGAACGAATTCATATTTGGCGTTAATATTTTTCCGCAACTGTCTTGCCCAAGCAATTAATTTATCAGCCGGGTAATGTTCCAATCCCATAAAATTTTTCTGTATATCAACTATTGCATAAAAATTTCCCCCATAAGAAACATCTATTATCAATTCTCCTAAATCCGGGCAATTAACCAATAACTCTGTAGAATGCAAATATGCCGGCACATTCGTAAGCTTTACACTTTTTACTTTTGTCCCGCCTGAGGAGGAATGCATTTCGTAGTTGATCATCACCAATCCAGCCGGAGCTTCCATCCTCACCATTCCCGGAATTTTCGGCTTTATCAAACCTTCTTCAATTGCAATAGTAATGGTGCCGATAGTTCCATGGCCGCACATCGGCAGGCAACCACTGGTTTCAATAAATAAAACGGCAACATCATTTTGTGGATCATGTGGTGGATAGAGAATACTTCCACTCATCATATCATGCCCCCTCGGTTCAAACATCAACCCTGTTCTTATCCAGTCGTACTCCCGGAGAAAATGCTGTCGCTTTTCACTCATGTTCTTTCCTTCCAAAATTGGTCCGCCTTCTTTTACCAACCGAACAGGATTACCACAGGTATGTGCATCGATACAATTAAAAACAAAAGCCCCTGGCTTCATATCTTATTTTTAAAATGTCAACTAATAATTTTCATCCATCATCTTCTCCTGACTATTTACTAACGACTCCTTACTCTTTTACGGCTACTCCTACCATACTATCTGCTGTACCATAATACAAGAACCACTTCCCTTTAAAAAAAACCAGTCCTTCCACAAAGGTTGTTCCTGCTTTATATTGTCCTTTTATTTCATGCGATAGATCAGGTTTAATAAAATAATTGTCGCTACGCTCCAGTAAAATTGAAGGGTCGTTTATAGCAAACAAAGCCTGTCCGCCGCAATAGGTTCCTTGGGGAATAGTGGGGTCAGCATTTTCATCTTCAATATTCCTTCCATTATATAATAACAAAATTCCCTTGTCAGTGATCAATGCCGGTGGGCCTGGTTCTGTAAGATGGCTATCAAATTTTTTCTTTCTTGGAATCAATACAGGTCTTAATTCCTGGTTTTCTGTTATTACGGGTGTCCAGTCAATCAGGTTTTCTGAATACGCAATATACATAGGGTTCTCGCCCCAATACATCCAATACTTGCCTTCAACTTTTGCAGCTACAATTTTATCGTTCACCAGTTTTGTTACTACCGAACCTGACTTACTCCATACATTTAAAAATTTAGCGTTGTATGCTTTTGCAAAAGCAGGGCCTTGTTTTTTCCAAGTAATTAAATCCGTGGATGTAGCCACACTTAACCTGGCCACATCACGGTTCCAACTGGTATATAATAATACGTAGGAACCATCCTCTTTTTCTACAATCCGTGGGTCTTCGCAGCCACCGGGGTAATCATATTTCATAAACGCACTGCTATCCGGATACAACACCGGGTCTTTCTGTTTTATAAAGTGAATACCATCATCGCTTTCTGCCAAACCAATTCTGGATGTACGCATACCTATCGCTGTACCCGGTATATCTTCTGCCCGAAATAAAATATAGACTTTGCCGTTACGAACAATCGCTGCTGGGTTAAATACATCTGCTTTCTGCCATTGTACCATTTCTTTTTTAATCGGATCAAAAAATAAAGCCGTAGAATCCGCTTGCATAATGGGATTAAAAGCCGGCTTTACAAATCCCGTCATCTGCCATGATTGATCTTTTGTTTGTGCCTCCATTGCAAAAGGAAATAGTAACAGAAGTGTAATTAGTATAACTGTTTTTATCATTTTAAATCCCCCATAAATAAAACTCTTTGTGTAAATTCGTAATATATTGCTTGCAAATGGAAACTTACGGAAAGATACTACTCATCGCCATGCCAGCCTTCCTTCTGCTTGTACTTTTTGAAAAATGGTATGGCTGGCGCAAAGGAAAAGATACCGTCCGCAATATGGATATGGTGAGCAGCCTTAGCAGTGGCGTTACCAATGTTACCAAAGATGTAATTGGCTTATACCTGGTGATCCTATCGTACCCATTTTTTCTAAACAATATAGCTGTTACAAGTATCCAGGCAACGATACCGGTTTATATCATTGCTTTTTTTGCATTGGATTTTGCCGGCTATTGGGTACATCGTCTTCAGCATGTAAACAATTTTTTCTGGAATGGCCATATAGTTCATCACAGCAGCGAAGAATTTAATTTGGCCTGTGCGTTGCGACAAAGCATTTCATCCATTGTAAAAATATTTGCCATTTTTTTATTGCCCGCAGCCTTATTGGGTGTTCCGGCAGAAGTAATTGGCGTTGTTGCCCCGTTGCATTTGTTTGCACAGTTCTGGTACCATACCCAGCATATCAACCGTATGGGGTTTTTGGAAAAAATAATCGTCACCCCTTCTCATCATAGAGTGCACCATGCTATCAATCCGGAGTATATCGATAAAAACTACGGGCAGATATTTATTTTTTGGGATAGATGGTTTGGGACTTTTCAAGAAGAGCTTCCCAATGTACCACCCGTTTATGGTATTACCCGACCGGTTCGTACCTGGAATCCGATCAAAATTAATTTTCAGCATGTATGGTTGCTGATAAAAGATGCGTGGCGCACCAACAACTGGAAAGACAAATTTTTGTTATGGTTTAAACCAACCGGCTACCGCCCTGCTGATGTGGCGGCTAAATATCCGGTGTATAAAATTGAGGATGTTTATCATTTTGATAAATATGATACCCGTACTTCACCAGCCTTTAATACCTGGTGCTGGGTGCAATTATTAATGTTGTTATTATTTACCAGCTACCTGTTTGGCAATATTGCATTGCTGAACAGTTTAGACAAATCCTATATTATCTGGTATGGAGCTTTTCTTTTTTTAAGCGTATATGCACTCACCGATTTAATGGACCGGAGCCAATATGCAATTATTCCCGAAGTACTCCGCAGCGGCCTTGGTCTTTATTTTTTATATACACAGAACGATTGGTTTGGTGCCAGCCAATGGCTTTCTTCTGTACATTATATTTTTGGTGCTTATTTTATTCTATCCATTTTTGTGGCAGGATGGTTTGTGCTAAAGCATAAGAGGGAAGATTCTATGGCAATTGCTTAGTATTTTTTTACCACCTTATTACAACTATCAGCCCAATTGCGACCGAAGGTCTGTTAATTTATTTTATTCCGGTTGAAGAGAATAAATTAATCACTCTTGTACGTTCTCATCTCTATTCAGCATATTAGAAGTTTTCCTTCTCCTTTTTTAGCTCTTGTTATAAAGCATTGCTTGGAACTCCCAATTGTTGAAAACCTGTTTACAATTGCCCCCCGCTAATACTCAAGCCCGCAGGTGAATATTCTACTTTTGTCTTTAAGTTTCAACACTTCGTTTATTGTGTTAATTCAACCTTGCAGCTATGTTATTCAAAAAGCTATTCCCGATTTTATTTTTATTTGTTGTGGTGAATGCAACGGCGCAGCCCATTAAAACACAGACAACCGCTCAGTTACTAAAAACAGCCAGCACTCTTTTGCAAGCCCAGCAATTGGAAGCAGCAGAAGAATATTATAACACGGCACTTACAAAAGCCATTGCAGCCAAGAACTCTTACCACCAGGCACAGGCATATGAAGGCTTAGGAAATATTTATAATAAAACAAACCAGCAAACACAGGCTATAGCAGCTTACCAAAAGGCAGTTAAATTTTACAAATCACTCAACATGACAGTGATCGCTGATGTGGTGAACAATCAATTAAGGGGTTTGCTTGGCTTTGGCGATCTGTATGCTGGCGTAGAAATTGGTGCCAAAGGAATTAAACTCAGCATCATTGAAGTTAAGATCGATAAAAACGGGGAAAATGATTACACGTTGAAATTGGATAGTGCTATCAACACAGATGCCGCAGCTTTATCTTACCAAAGTGAAAAAGAAACTTTTGATGCCGTAACTATTTTTTACAATATCATCCGGGAAAAGTATGAAATTCCTGCTTCAAAAATTCATATCGTTATCAGTAGTGGATTAAAACAAGAACTGGATAAATATAATAAAGTAGAATATTTTGCGAATGTAGTGCGACCTAAAGACCTCGATCCCAAAATAAAGATCAATTATATCACTGTTGAGCAAGAAGCAGAATTGAGCTTTAAAGGAATTGTTCCTTCCATCAACCGCCTCACAGCTAACCAACTTGATGTTGGAAGTGGCAATACCAAAGGTGGTTATATCAACAGCAGGCGAAGTTTCATCCCAGTAACTTTTCCGTTTGGCACCAAATCTTTTCAACGTTTGCTGGAGGAAAAAATGCCAGGCAATGCAAAAATTGATGACTACCTGAAAGCTGCTGAAAAAATTATTGTTGACAGTCTTGGCAGAATGATCGTTTACCAATTCAGGGACAAACCAGATTTTAAATCAAGAGATATTATTTATGTATCCGGCGGTGTAGTGTGGGCAATAGCCTCATTAATGCACCCGGAGCTAATAAAACAAAATCATGTAGAACTGAACCAGGAAGATATTGCCAATTTCCGCAAACTGGTGTACAGCGATTATGAAAGTCTTATCAACCCTGATTTAAAAAATCGGTTAAATGAAGATGATGCAAGAGCATCACTGGAAAATATAAAACGGGTTGTAAAAACCTATGACCAAAAAGCATTGCTTTCAGGAACCATCTGGTTAGATGAAGTGATTAAGCATGTCAATACAATGAATGCTTCAAAGAAACTTATTTTTCCAAGATATGCGTATGTAGGCTGGATAAGCGGATACATCATGGATAAGATCAGCAAGCAGTACACGGGGCTTGCGAGTCGTTAAACAAAACTATCTGTATAATTATCCTTGCTTACGCAGGTATTTTGTAAGTATTACAATTTGCTGCCCTTCTACTCTGCCTTCAATTTGCTCAGTATTATCGGGTACTAAACGAATGTTGCGTACTACCGTTCCCACTTTTGCATTAATGGTAGAGCCTTTTACATCTAATGATTTTGTGAGCACAACCGCATCACCGTTTTGCAGAATAGCACCATAGCAATCTTTGTGTAAAACAACTGCACTATCATTTTCATGATCGCCGCTGGCTTTGGCCCAGGCAAGGCGTTCATCATCGAGGTACATGAGATCAATACTATCTGCAGCCCAGCTTTCATTGCGTAAACGATTTAGCATTCTCCACGCCATTACTTGTACGGCAGGCACCTCACTCCACATGCTGGTGGTTAGGCATTGCCAGTGTGTATTATCTAATTCTTCTTTCTTTTCTATTTGTGCTAAACATTTCGGGCAAATTAATATTGCATCATCCATATTGCCGGTGGCAGGTGGCACTTCATATACTTTCAAATTTTCTGTGGCCTCACATAATTCGCATTTGTTGCCGCTACGCTGAATTAATAAATCTTCTTGCTTCATAAAAATTTAATTGAAGGCGGCGAAAGTAGCCAAATTAAATTGATAATGAAACTTAAACATATCAGGGTCTTGTCATTCCGACGATGGAGGAATATGAGAGATTAAAACTATAAAAGCAATAGAAAGTTTGAGATGCCTCGTTCCTCGGCATGACAAAACTCCGAAAGACTGGAGGTCGTGGGAATAAGCATAAAAAATTATTTCAAAACATCTTTTGTCAATTCACTATTCACAGTACGCCATATCCCCAACGGGTTTTCATTCTTCAATTCATCAGGTAATAATTCGTTGACCCAATTTTGAAAAGCAATGGGTCTTGCAAAACGTTTTATTCCATCTGCGCCAACAGACGTAAACCTGGAATCCGTTGTTGATGGGAAAGGACCACCGTGGTGCATACTTAAACAAACTTCCACACCTGTTGGCACACTGTTTAAAATCAACCGACCACAAATATTTTTTGCAGCGTCCACTATTTTCTCGTGAATCTGCATATCACCATCGGTTGCCATTAATGTAACTGTTAGTTGCCCTTCCAATTTATTGGCAACCTGCAACATCTCTTTCATATCCTTACAACGAACTACTAATGAGTAGGGGCCAAATACTTCCTGGTGCAACACAGGATTGCTTAAAAATGTTTGCCCATTGGTAGATGCAATGGTTGGACTTCCCTGATTCAACTCTGGCTTTGTTTCGCTGAACGCAACCGTATCAACTCCTTTTTGTGAAAGTGCATGATCTTTTTTCTTACGGTAATTTTTAAAAATGCCGGGATGCAACATGGTGCCCGGAGCAATCTTAGTAATTTCTTTTCCCAGCTCTTCAATAAAAGCATTTAACTCTTTACCATCAAGACCAATGATGATACCGGGATTGGTACAAAACTGTCCTACACCTAATGTAATGGAACCTGCATACATTTTAGCAATTGCCTTTGCATCAGTTTTCATTTTCTCCGGCAATAAAAAAACAGGATTAACACTTCCCATTTCTGCAAACACCGGAATAGGTTCTTTCCGTTGATTGCCCCAATCAAATAATTGTTTCCCTCCAGCATACGATCCTGTAAATCCAACTGCTTTTGTATAAGTATGTGTTACCAATGCTTTACCAACTTCAATACTTGCACCATTTACATGCGCAAAAATTCCTTCCGGCATATTGCAATCAGCCGCCGCTTTTAAAATGGCTTTCGCCACCATCTCACTTGTTTGTGCATGGGCAGGATGTGCTTTTACAATAACCGGGCAACCGGCAGCAAAGGCACAAGCTGTATCACCACCAGCAGTAGAATAAGCAAAAGGGAAATTACTTGCACCAAAAACAACCACTGGCCCCAATGGCACCAGCATTTTTCTGATGTCTGGTTTAGGTGGTGCTTTATCAGGAATAGCAGTATCAATTCTTGCTTCCAGCCACTCTCCTTTTTCGCAGGCATCAGCATATTGATTCAATTGAAAAACTGTTCTACCTCTTTCGCCCCGCAATCTTGCTTCTGGTAAATTCGTTTCTTCTCCGGCAATCTTTAATAACTCATCGCCGCAAGCTTCTAATTCTTTAGCAATGGCCCGCATAAAATTGGCCCGTTGCTGTAAGGGTAATTTACGGTAAACATAAAAGGCTTTCCATGCCTGTTGCATTACTTCTTCTATTTCTTGTGCTGTTGCGTCTTGGAACATTTGATTGTAATTATTTTTATTAGTGATTACTAATGATTGATTATAGTTTCGGTCGTGTAGCAATACCATCATTAATTATTTTCAGCACTCTTTCCCGTTCTTCTCCTTCAATTGCTAAACGTGGTGCTCTTACATTTTCGCTACCAATTCCTGCTTGCGTTTCAGCCAATTTAATATACTGCACTAACTTTGGATGAATATCCAACTCAAGCAACGGCATAAACCAACGATAGATCTTTGTTGCTTCTGCTATTTTACCGGCTTTTACTAATTTATAAATGGCAACGGTTTCTGCAGGGAAAGCACAAACTAATCCTGCTACTAATCCATCTGCTCCTAACACCAATTCTTCCATTGCCAAAGTATCTACACCGCATAGAATTTTATAGCGGTCGCCAAAGCGATTGATCAATCTTGTAACGTTGGTAACATCTCTTGTGCTTTCTTTTATCGCCGTAATATTTTTACTGGATTGAAGTTCATCAAACATATCAGGTGTTACATCTATTTTATAATCAACCGGGTTGTTGTAGATCATAATCGGCAAATCAGTAGAAGCGGCTATTGTTCTGAAATAGGTAACAGTTTCCCTATGATCGCTTTTGTAACGCATCGGTGGTAATATCATTAATCCGGCGGCACCCCATGCTTTTGCCATTTCCGCCTGGCGGATGGCTTCTTTTGTAGATCCTTCAGCTATATTAATTATTACCGGCACTTTACCAGCTACTTCTGCTACGGCAAATTTTACCAGTTTTTCTTTTTCCTCTGTGGTCAATACACTGGCTTCACCTAAGGTGCCGCCAAGTATAATACCCGTTACACCTGCCGCTAATTGAGCATCCAGGTTTATTTTAAATAATGGTAGATCCAATTCGTCGTTTGCCGTAAATTTTGTGGTAAGTGCGGGCATTACACCCTCCCATTGAAATGACATACTCATTGATTTTAAAGTTGATAGGAATGTTTGACCGTTTAAAGATTATTACCCGAAAAGGCAAAACAAAAAGAGGCTTAAAGGTAAGGCTTCATCACCGTTTATCCACAAGGCATAACAAACGGTTGCCTGATATCGCAAAGAGTGCTTTTGTACGGGAAATAATCATTAATTTTCATCTTCGAAATTTAAGATGCCTTCATATAAAATCAACTGTAAATGAGACTATTTTCTACCCGGCTAACAAAATTATTGTTCCTTATTTTTTTACCTGGCTTTCTTTTTGGCCAGACGTTAAAGGACTATTCTTTACAACTAACTTCAGGAAAATTCCTGCCTGAAGAAAACAGGAATACTGTTACCAGGCAATCTGATGTTTTTCAGCAAAGCCTTTTTGGCGAAAAACATTATGTAACTATTCAATTTTACGCAACCCCGGATCAGGCTACCAAAAACAGCCTAAGCTCTGCGGGTATTGAATTGATAGATTATATACCAAACTATGCTTATACAGCAGTTGTAAAAGAAAATTTTGACCTTGCTGCTTTAAAAGGACTATCCATTAGAAGCGTCCTGCAATTTTCTACCGAACAAAAAATGCCAGCATCTTTTTTTAGAGGAGTAGTACCAGCACATGCAATAAAACAAGCTGGGTATGCTGATGTGGTGGTTACAACGTATGAAAAAATAAGTGCCAATAAAATTGCTGCGGCATTAAATGCAGTTGGGGCAGCAATTATTGCCGACAATCAAATTTTTAAAAACTATGACATCCGGGTTCCGATTGCCAATGTAAATGCATTGGCTGCTTTGCCATTTATTCAATGGGCAGAGCCTGTTGATCCACCCAATGCGTTGGAAAATGCACAAGGAAGATCTTTACACCGTGTAAATGTTTTGAATGATGGAGTTAGAAATCTTAAAGGCGATGGTATAAACATCGGTATATGGGATGGTGGTCAGATAAATCTTAATCACCTTGATTTTTCGCCTGCAGGTCGTGTATCTATTGTAAGAGCCGGTGCTGTTTCTGATCATGCTACGCATGTGGCCGGAACTATAACTGGTAAAGGCTTAGTAAACCCGGTAGCACAGGGTATGGCACCAAATGCTAAACTTTTCTCCTGGGACTTCAATACTAACATTCAAACAGAAATGGCTGCAGAAGTACCGGGTCGTGGCCTATTAGTAAGTAGCCACTCTTATGGTTCTACGGGTACACCCAATTGTTCATTAAATGATCCATTAGGAGTTTATAGCACCACTTCCAGAAATACTGACCTTAATTTAAATAATAATACATCTCACCTTCATGTTCATTCTTCGGGTAATTCAGGTGGATCCTGCGCCGGTGGTTTTATGACCATTACCGGAAGCGGAAAATCTGCAAAGAATAATCTTGTTGTTTCAAATGTTACAACTACTGAAGCGATTGCTGGTTCAAGCAGCCGCGGGCCTGTACAAGATGGCAGGATAAAACCAGAAATCAGTGCCATGGGAACCAACGTTTTTTCTACCTGGATCCCTAATAGTACATATGCGACCATTTCCGGCACATCTATGGCTACACCCGGTGTTTCTGGTACTTCTGCTTTATTATATCAACGATATAAACAATTAAATGGAGATGCCAATCCCATTTCATCGCTCATAAAAAATGTTATTTGTAATGGAGCTTTAGATATTGGTAATGCGGGTCCTGACTATAGTTTCGGTTTTGGTCGTATCGATGCATTATCCTCAGTTGAAATATTAGAACAGAACCGTTATTCAGTAAATACCATTACCAATGGTGCTACAAATTTTGTTGACATTACCGTTCCTGCCGGTACGGTACTTTTAAAAGCCATGCTTACCTGGAATGATCCTGCTGGTGCAGCAAATGCAAATCCTGCGTTAGTGAATGATCTGGATTTAACTGTAGTTAATGGTGCCACCACGACACTTCCCTGGATAATGGATAAAAGTTCTCCCGGAGCATTAGCTACAAGAGGTGTTGATAATTACAGCAATATTGAACAAGTTACACTTACTAATCCGACTGCGGGTACTTATAGATTAAATGTAGCCGGTACTAACGTAACTACCGGCCCTAATCAACAGTACTCTCTTACCTGGGTAATAGAGCAAGCACATATCGAAGTTTTATTTCCTAATGGTGGAGAAAATTTAATTCCCGGAACGGCTACCGGTCAAAACATTCAATACATAACCTGGAATAATGCTGGTGTTACGGGTAATCAAACTGTAGAATATTCAACGGATAATGGAAGCAGCTGGACAACGATTGGAACTGTGGGACCAACTATTACAAGGCAAATTTGGAATCCAATACCATCTGTTAGCACTTCAACCGCATTGGTTAGAGTAACAAGTGGTGCTATTTCTGATGTAAGTGATGCAAACTTCAGCATCATGGGATTACCGATTATTCAGTTTGTGAATACTGCCGCTTGTCTTCCTGGCGAGATCAGTTATACATGGGCTGCTGTAGCCGGTGCCACTCATTATGATATATACAGGCTTGACCAGGCTACAGGAAATTTTGTAATCATGGCTTCTAATATTGTAGGTACCGGACATACAATTACCGGTCTTACTCCTGGTGCAACAATATGGGCTGCATTGGTTGCAAAAAATAATACTACTGGTGCTCAAAGCCCACGATCAAATGCAGTTAGCGGAACTGTTTCAACAGGTGGCGGAGGTCTTGCCCCTATTGGAAATGTTGCCGGCCAATCAAGTGTTTGTGGCAATCTTCAAAATGTTCAATATACGGTACCTGTTGTTACAGGTGCCACTTCTTATACCTGGACCACACCACCTAATACAACGATTGCAAGCGGACAGGGAACAAATACAATTTTGGTAAACTTCTTTGCTGGTAGCAGCAGCGGTAACGTTACAGTATTTGCCAGTGCAGGTTCTTGCCAAACAGCTACAACCACTTTCCCGGTTACGTTCAGCAGCGAAGTAGTACCTCCAGTTAGCGGGGGAAACCAAACAAGCAATATTTGTCCTCCAACACCAATACCAACGTTAACTGCAACTGCTTCTGTTCCAGGCGGTCATACATTAACATGGTTTACTGCAGCTACAGGTGGGTCTGTTGTAGCCAATCCAACATTAAGTACACCGGGTACAGTCACCTATTACGCATCCAGCTCTAACAATGCCAGCGGATGTATTAGTCCTTCAAGAACTCCGGTTACATTAACGATAAATGCAGTTGCTGGAGCAGCAATAACTGCCGGTGGACCGCTTACATTCTGTCAAGGTGGTAGTGTTATATTAACTGCTACTGCGGGTACTTCTTACATCTGGAGAAATGGTGCAACACAAGTTGCCACTACCCAAGCTTATACTGCTACTACTTCTGGTTCATATACAGTAGAAGTAACAACAGGGTCTTGTGTTAATACTTCAGCTGCCACAAATGTTACAGTAAATCCAACACCGGTTGCAGCCATTACTGCCGGTGGCCCAACTACTTTCTGTCAGGGATTAAATGTAGTGCTCACTGCATCTGCAGGTTCATCGTGGTTGTGGAGCAATGGTGCAACAACACAATCCATTACTGTAACTACTTCCGGCAACTATTCAGTAATTGTTACCAATGCATCTAATTGCAGTACTACATCTGCTGCAACAGCTGTTACTGTTAATCCTAATCCGGCTGCCGTAATTACCGCAACCGGAGGTATAACAACAGTTTGCCAAGGTGGAACTGTTACTCTTCAGGCCAATGCAGGTAACTCCTATTTGTGGAGCAATGGAGCCACTACACAATCAATTACACTTACCGGACCCATTGGTACTACAAACTATTCAGTAGATGTAACACAAGCTGGCGGTTGTGTATCATCATCCGCAGCTACAGCTGTTACTATAAACCCATTACCAACAGCTACCATTACAGCAGCAGGACCATTAGCATTTTGCAATGGAAACAATGTTGTTTTAAATGCTCCTGCAGGCGGCACATGGATATGGAGAAATGGAGCAGCACAAGTTGCTACCACACAATCATACACTGCTACTACTACCGGTGCTTATACGGTACAGGTAACAACAGCAGCGGGTTGCTCCAGCACTTCGGGTGTTACCAATGTTGCAGTAAGTCCTAACCCGGTTGCAACGCTGGCAGCAGCACCTTATACTAAATTGTTCCCTGGTTTAAAAACAAACCTTACTGCTACAGTTAATCCAACCGGAACGTATACTTATACATGGTTAAGAAACGGTAATGCAGTACCAACTGCAACAACTGCCACTATTCCAAATATAGATTTGAGTGGCCTTGGCACTTATACCGTAACAGTAACAAACTCTACTGGCCTGCCATGTTCCAACACATCTAACGCAGTAGTAATTGCCGACTCCATCAGTGCTAAGTTGTTTGTATATCCGAATCCATCTAAAGGAGCATTCCAGGTTCAATTTTATACCACTAACACATCTGCACATACCGTTTCCATTTTTGATGCTAAAGGAAGTGTGGTGTATAGAAAAGAGTATAACCTCAGTATCCCTTATCAGCAAATGGATATAGATATAAGAAGACATGGCGCTGGTGTGTACCAGGTAGTGTTACACGACAGAACAGGAAAACGCCTGGCATTTAAACAAATAGTAGTGGCTCAATAGTATTTAAACAAAAATCTCTCAAGGCTAAACGTATTTTTTACGTTTAGCCTTTTTAGTTTTCAATAACAATCAACACTGTGTTCTTGTATAAATTTCTATTGATAATCAGCGATAAATTATACAAGGAGTTGCGTATATTTATGAGTTGCCTGCTATGTTATTTGACACCCTACAAAAATTAAAATGAATAAATTTATCACTCTACTTTTTTTGACACTTTCTTTTAGTTCGACAAAGCTATCTGGACAAAACACTTATAAATTTATAGAGCCCAACATTTCAATATCGTATGACAGTAACTATTTTAAAATAGGGCAACGATATTCAAATACGTTCTATGAGACGGAAGCATATGATTTTTCTTATCAAGGAGACTCTACAAAAAAAGTTACAATTCATATTAAAGCTGCCCAGCCAATTGAATTTCCCCCAAAACAATTAAGAGACAGTTTGATATTAGCAGGACTTGATGAAATAAAGAATGCTCAAAATGATACTTTTTCTATTACAAGTATTGACAAAAAAGTTAGGGACATTAACGACTTTTCCTGTGTCGGCATCGTTGGGTATGACAAAGTACGCAAGGAGTATGCAACAATCATTAGCGGCTATCATTTTTCTGACAACGATAATACAGAAATAAGTTTCATGTCAAACGGAAAAGACCTGGATAAAGAATACGCTATAATGACTGCTTTTCTAAATGGCTTTAAATCGTACTCAAAAAAGGAAGCTGACAATGAAGATGAATTAATTAAAAGCAAATACAGCGTTCAAGTAGTGCCCACCCAAACTGTGATTGACAATTTTATGTATAGACCCAAAACTTATGTAGGAATTGTTAGCACAAAGCAACCTTTACAACATAAAATTTCAGAGGTTCGGCTTACAGGCTCAATAGGACAAGAAATATTTACACCTGATGACAATGGAGTAGTATATATTATTTCCAACGACAAAGAGAAAGGAACAGTCGTAAAAAAAGGAGAGCTTGTTTTACTAAATTCATTTGGTAAAAAGGTAAAGCTGCCTTTTACCTTTTCATACGATAATAAATGAGTATGGCGACGAAACACAGCAGGCAACATTGGGTTTTATGCAAGTTGGGCTTGACATTGTAACATCAGCTATTTGCAAATCCCAGTTTCATTTCCGGCAGACGAATAACTATCAGCTTTTGTACTTAATTTCATCAACATATTTTCAATCGGCAGCGGTTATGGGCAGACGGAATTCTAATTCCCAACCTGCATAAAGCCCTGGCCGTTGCCTGCAAGCTTAATTGACATCTCACTATGCAAAAAAATATTTTACTCATTTTGACACTTTTCACTTTATTCATTACATATGGACAGCGAATTGAAACAGTTTATTTGAATCCGAAAGACAGCACAACGAATATGTATGTTGCGGTTTTTCCTGAGAATGAAACCGTGAAATCATATATGGTTTTGTTAGACGCATTTAGAAATTCACCAAAAGACGTTTTGTCGCAAACTGACATACCAAAATATGCTTCACAGAATGGCATATTAACTATTATTCCGATTTTAAAGACAGGTTCTTCTTTCTTTGGAAGTGATTGGGCTTCTCAACAATCATTAAAAGAAATTTTAGAACTTGTGGTTACTAAACATCATTTAAAAGGAAAAGACTTTTTCATAGGTGGTTTTTCTATTGGTGGAACTTGTGCTGTAAAGTATTCCGAGTTATCTATTCAAAACAACTACCCCATAAAACCAAAAGCAGTTTTCGCAATAGCCTCACCACTTGATTGGGAACGTTATTATAACGCAGCCAAAAGAGTAGTCAGACTATCAAATCCTGAAAAAGTAAATCAAGAGGTTTTCTATATGATAGACAGAATAGAGAAAGAGATGAAAGGAACACCAAAAACTGCATTGAAGAATTTTTATACTAATTCCCCCTATTCATTTTCTGACACGACACAAAAAGCGATAAAATCTTTGATTAAAACACCAATAATGTTAATCTCAGAGCCTGATATTCAATGGGGGTTAAAAGAACGAGGTTATGACATATCCTATAATAATATCACAGACCATTCGGCTATGATTAATGAGTTACAGAGATTGGGAAACAACAATGCTGTTTTAGTAACAACAATGGACAAAGGATACAGAAAACCTGATAATATAAGACATCCAATTTCCTGGAGTATTGCAGATCCAGAACAAATAATTAAGTGGTTGCAAACACGGGAATGACGAAAGCCAGCAGGCAACATTAGGTTTTATGCAAGTTGGGCCTGACATTGTAACATCAACTAATTGTGTCTCGTCCTGAAATAAGTTGACACAAAAAGTAACCATACAGACATTAAATAGTAAGTCATGATAAATATTTGGCGCCAGGATTAATTACAAACTCAATCGCTATCGTTTACCTTTCACAAAATCATATATAGCTTGCTGTGCTGCCAGTGGGGTGCCTGCTGCATTAACCCTTTCGTTTTCGAGGTTATTACTCAGCAAAACAGCTTTGCGATTATCCTGTAACTGCAATTGCAGTATATGTTCAATTTCAGCCTGCAATGTTTTCTCATAGATAGGAAATACCACTTCAATCCTGCTATGCAGGTTGCGGTTCATCCAGTCGGCACTTCCCATATAATATTCAGGTTCGCCGTTATTGTAGAATACAAAGACCCTTGCATGTTCAAGATAGCGATCAACAATTCGGGTGACTTTTATATTCTCACTTTGTCCCGGTACTCCCGGTGCCAAACTACAAATACTTCGTACTAATAAATCAACCTGCACTCCTGCCCTGCTGGCTTCATATAGCTTTTCTATCATGGCTCTTTCCTGCAGGTTGTTGAGTTTAATAATAATTCTTGCTGGTTTTCCTTTCGAAGCATTTTTAATTTCACGGTCAATCAGTTTATTAAACCTTTTGATCATATTGAACTGCGAAACCAATAAATGTTTAAATGATATCTTACCATACAAAACTGGTTGCGTTCTTGATTGCAAGTACACAAACAATTGCTCCAGTTCATCTGCAAATTCTGGCTGTGTAGTAAATAGTACATGGTCGGTATAAAAACGTCCGGTTGATTCATTAAAATTTCCCGTGGCCATAAAAGAATAATTCTTCCATTGCTTACCTGCCTGCCGGTCAGGCAGGTTCTCCCATCTTTTTACCAGTGCCACTTTAGCATGCACTTTTAAACCTGGTATGCTGTTGATGATTTTTATACCAGCTGCTTTCATTTTCTTACTCCATTTCAGGTTATTGGCCTCATCAAACCTTGCTTTTAATTCCACAAAGACAGTTACTTTTTTCCCATTCTTAGCAGCACTGATCAATGCATTAACAATATGCGAATCGGCAGCAACCCGGTACAACGTAACATATATTTCTTTTACACCCGGATCTATTGCCGCCTCATTAAAAAAACGGAGTATATAATTATAAGAATGATATGGCAGGTGCAGCATCTTTTCTTTCTCAGCAATACTCTGAAAAATAGAATGATGGGTATCAAACTCAGGATGCAGAACCGGCGACCAGTTACTATAGGTAAGCTTCCCTTTTACAGGATTAGGCAATCCTCCCAAATCTTTTAGATTGTGATAGCGGCCACCTTCTACCATTTCTTCTTTACGAAGAATAAAATACTTTTGAACAAAATCTTTTACTTCCGCAGGCATAGCATTATCGTACAATAAACGGGTAGCATGTCCTACTTCTCTTTTCTCTAATTGTTTTTCTATTTTTTCGGCAAGGTCGCCAATAAATTCATCCTCCAGGTTCATCTCAGCATCACGGGTTAATTTTATACTCCATGCTCCGTGAATTAGAACAGCTGGAAAAATTTCTTGTAAATTTTCCCGGATAACTTCATCCAAAAACAAGAGATAATTATCATTACCAAGCATAGATAGTTCCGAAAAGCGGGGCAAATTAGAAGAAGGAATATTTAGTACGGCATACTGATGTTTACCGGGCTGATCAGCTGGTTCAATATCCACAATAAAATACAAGGCGTTATTTTCCAAAAAAACATTCGGCTGATTTTCTTTTTGCAACAACACAGGTTGCAAAAAGGATAAAACTTTGGATAAAAAATACTCCCGAATCGTTTCTTTATGCTCTGAACGAATAGCATCTCCATAATACAAGCAAATATTGTTTTGCTTTAATTCAGGAATAATTTCTTCGCTGAGTATTCTTCCAAATTCTTGTTGATGACTCAATACTGCATCCTGCACCTGCTGAACCAATCCTTTTGGATATTCATCCCGCAACGATATTTTTTTGGCGTCAATACTGGTAAAGGCAAAAATAGAAGGCATCCGAACCCTGAAAAACTCATCCAGGTTAGAGGAAAAAATAGATAAAAAAGAAATACGGCTATAAAGCGGCACAGTTTTATCCGCTGCTTCCATCAATACCCGTTTATTAAAACTAAGCCAGCTTAAATCCCGGTTTAAAAAAACATACTTATTATCATCTGCCATAGTCTGAAAAGGTTTATGGACTAAGATAATGGTTTAAGTGAATATTTCTATAATCATTGTACAGAATCTATTTTTGGCCACCAGGAATTTAGATTTTACCTAAAAATCAGTGCATTTTATTTTGAAAACTAAATGACTGACCCTTTATATGACAAAAATCAGGAAATAGGCTATGTATTAAGTATAAATTACACTATATAAATGCTGATGAATAAAATAGTACTCATATTTTTTAGCCTATTGTTATTGAACGGCACTACTGAGATGCACCAGTTGTGGAAACTGCCCTTACTAGCACAGCATTATAAGGAGCATAATAAAAAGGATCCCAATCTCAGCTTTTTCGAATTTCTCAAAATCCATTATTCAAACCCTACTGGTCATAAAGACAATGATGATAATAAAGACCGGGAACTTCCTTTTAAATCAAACTCAACAATTTCACACACAGATATTTCAGATATTACAAAAAAAACAACTTTTGCTTCGCAGTCTATAAAGTTTGATGTAGTAGCCAATACTTTCTACCCCGAAGGCATACTTTGCCATAAAGCATTTTCCATTTTCCATCCTCCCCGTTTCAGCTGATTACATTTTAAGGGCATTACACTACAGTTTAAAGACTGTTGTGCATTTTTAATATTTTAATATAGTAACAATGAATGAAGCACAAATTCACCTGGCGTTAAATCATGCGCCATTATTTCTTTCGGCTTTTGGTGGAGCCTTATTAATACTTGGAATGACCAGAAAAAATAATTCTTTCAAGCAACTCTCTTTATACCTGATGGTTTTAGCTGCAATTCTTACAGCCCCTGTTTTTCTAACCGGCGAAGGAACAGAAGAAATGGTAGAAAATTTTCCCGGCGTCAACGAAGCTATGATAGAAAGACATGAGGATATGGCAAAAATTGCATTGATAATTATTGGTACTAGTGGTGCGGTTGCATTGATTGGACTACTGTTCAACAAAAATGCTGCGCTATCAAAACTAGTTTTCGTAAGTCTACTCTTTCTTTCTTTGGCTTCCTTTGGTACAATGGCACAAACAGCACACTTAGGTGGCCTTATACGTCACAGCGAATTACAAAACGGTGCTGCCGCCAATACCAATACAGAAGGAAATGGAAAAGAAGAACAGGATGAGATAAAGAAAAAAGATGATGATTGACATAAAGAGGGCTAAGGCCCTCTTTATTATTTGGGGCAAATAAGACTTAATGACAAGTATAGTTACTCATGAACTGAATAACAGCAGAAAGTCAATAACTGCAAATCAGATTGCTAAAAAATTCAAGCAGGTCAGTCAGGCAGGTTGTAATAATTTTTTACAGCAGTGTAGTTGGTAAAATCAATACCCGGTGTTGCTTGTCTGCCACCAGTGGTTGAATTATTCGCATATATCCTGATTATTTTAATGACTGAATACACCTCGCCAGACCCATTAACCCTGGTTATATTATGTATTACCTTATTGAAACTTGCGTTATAGTAGAAGGTGTTACGATAATAGCTGGAGCCATCATATCCCAGGCCCGGCAATGCGTAATGATATTCAAACGCACCATTATATTTTAAATAAACAAGCCAGAGGCTGCGGTTCATTGTATCTAACGTAGTAGATACCTGTAGGTTAAAATCAAGATTGCCATTAAAATCGAAAGGACCATTGTAAGTGTATTGCGTAACATTTGCATTACCAGCAATACCCTGTGGACCTGTGGCTCCTTGTGACCCGGTGGCACCTTGTATTCCTTGTGCTCCCTGTGCGCCAGTTGGCCCTGCCTGGCCTGCAGGACCTTCCTTTGTACAAGCAGTGAATAAAATAACAGACAGACAAATAAGTAGAACAGTTGAGATAGTTTTCATTGTGTATGATATTAAGTTAGAAAAAACGAGAAATTATTTTTATTTTATATTCTCACATGCGATTTCACCATCAAAAGCCCTCGCATTTTCTGCTGATAGTCCATAACCGCTTCCTGTATATTGCTGCCCGATATGAAAATAATATAAAGCACAATTGCCTTCTTTTGTTTTAACTGCAATGGCAGCACTATGTTTTCTGCCAAGTATGACTCCTGTTATTTCATTTCGTATTACCGTCCATTCACGGGCAATGATGTTAATTTTAATAATGGCGAGGTCTTTAAAACTGTTAGTAAACACTTTTTTAAACTCCGCTTCCAGCCCGGTGTTTACCATTACTGCAGCAGGCATTTTTTTGCTCTTTATTTTCTCTTCATAATTCTTCCTGATTTTTAATGCCACCTGTTCTTCGCTACCAAATTTTTGCAAGGCAGCAACAGCCATGTTGTGTGTCTGGCCAACTTCAGACAGATTAGTAAATACTTTTTTTGCTGCGGCCCAGTATGTTTCAATACCAACCAGCTCCCGGTAGGCAATCAAACCCAATTTGCTATCAGCTTTATTAATTTGTTCTTCTACTTTTTTTATTTGCTGTGTTGCGGCAACAGCCTGCTGACGAATATAATTTTCATACTGGCTGGTGCCAGATATTCCTGCAGCAATTAATCTTTCTACTTTTTGATTGTAGGCAATTAACTGCTGTTTATGATTAGCAATGTCTTCCTCTGTATTACCAGTTGTTCTTATTTCGGTGGTGGTTGAGCCCATAAATAAACCCGCAATTCCATCACCCTCCTTATTGGCATTTTTTCCGGCAGATCTTATCTTATCATTTTTTTCAGTAACAGCGGCAGCCGCAGCATCCAGATAAGGAGTAATCATTGCCTCCAATGAAGCAGCATCATAAGCCGGATCCTTTTGTTTAATATATTCAACTTGCCGTTTTGCATTTTCTGCCTGCACACGGCATAGCCGCACTTTTTCTGGCGGGTTCGCTGCTTCAATTTTCTTTATTTCATCGATACATTTCCAGAATTTATCTACAAACGTTTTCGCCTTTCCGGTGTAATTATTGGTTTGCGCTGATACAGACATGGCAAAAAGAATTAGTGTTGATAAAATGACAGTTTTCATATTTCGTTTTTAAATTCAGCATTAAAAGTAGTTCGTATAACAAGTGAATTCCGTCAGTATGCATACCTGTATCGCTTATTTATACAAGTGTATCCGCCATTGCTGCAAGTGTTTTTAATCCAAAAAGTTGTGCAAGTTCTTAGCTGTGCAAACGGCTAAAGAAGTAATCCCTACACTTACACAAGTTCACTGCACAGTTATATAAGTGCTGATAATACCCGGGAATAGGTTTCTAATTTGTAGCCAATTAATCTTTAACTCTAAAAAAAAATTATGAAAATCCAACTATTTGCTATGCTGACCATAGCAGTTCTCTTTACGTCCTGCAAAAAAGATAAAGCGGATGACACACCAGTAGCTCAGACCAATGTATATGTGTCCGGCATTCAGGTAACCGGCGGAATGAATCAAGGTGTAGTATGGAAAAATGGCATTGCTACCACAAATGCACTGAATACAGGTAGACATTATTATGCACATTCAATTGCTGTTTCTGGAACTGATGTGTACACAACAGGATTTGAAAGTACAGGCAATGGAGGAGGAAGAGCCCATGTTTGGAAAAATGGTGCACTTCAATACTCTTTAGGTGATGCCTCTAGCATCGGCAATGGCATTACTGTTGCTGGAAATAATATTTATGTGGCAGGGGGTGTTTTTGAAACACAGACCTTAGGTCGTTCAGTAGTTTGGAAAAATGATGACGTCGCTGGCTATACAATTCTTGCTACTGCTTCTACGGGTATTGCAGCTAAAAATGTGGCTGTATCCGGAACGGACGTATATGTGTGCGGGCAGGATATAAATGCAAACGGTGTAATTGCGAAAATATGGAAAAACGGTGTTGCAATGACGCTAAACGATGCACAAAATTGTTACATTAACGATATTGCAATCGATGGTACAGATGTATACGCAATAGGCGATACATTTAGTGGCAGCATAAGAGTTTGGAAAAACGGAATAGCAACAGACATATCTTCCCCCAATAGTCTCTATTGTTATGCAATAGTGATTAGCAATAATGATATATACATAGCTGGCCGTGAAGTTGCAGGTGGCAAAGGAACTGCCAAGTACTGGAAGAATGGTGTTGCCGTTACATTGGGAGACGGAATACGGAATTCATATGCCACTGGTATAGCTGTTAAAGGAACTGATATCTATGCTTGTGGAGCAGAAGAAGGGACTAGCAATACAAGCGACTATGCAACAATATGGAAAAACGGTCAACGACAAACCATAGGCCTTCAACAAAGTAGAGCAACTGATATTGTTGTAAAATAAAATCAGCAAATGAAAGTTATTACAACCGGTAGAACCGCTTACGCATTGCAAAATGAAGATGGCAGTTTTGCCGGTTCTCTTACTTATACAGACAATTCGCTTGCTGAAGCATTGCTAAAATGCAAAGATGATTTTTTTTCTATTGAAAAAAAGGATGGCAGCTGGTCTACCACCACTAAGCAAAATGAAGAAAGAACAGCAATTGTTAAAGTAATAATGGGCGGCACTATTGAGCTAGCTATAAATGGCCAGCAGTACCATTTTAAAAAACCGCTGAACTGGAAGCTTCGTTTTGTACTACTAAATGCAGAGAAAGAAGAAGTTTTAGGATTGCTGCCACAGATAAACTGGAGTAAAAAATGCTATGACTTTGTACTGCAACTCAACGACGAGCTTATCAGTGAGTCAGACAGTTTTATTATCTTACAGGCACTGCATTGTGCTATTTGCAGTATGGCTATGATAAACGGAACACTGGTGCCAATGGTTGGCTATATCACCTGACAACAGAATGAAGAATTGACATGATAAAAAATATTTTTCTATTTCTTTGCACCATGTTCGTCTCGGCCAATACAATTGCCCAAAATTGCCATTGCGCTGAATTAAATGATGGTGAAAAAATAAATGCTCCCGTCCTCATTGAATCCACCAATATTTTTTGCAAGGCAAAAGGTAACGAACAGATAGCTGCTGATTTTCTAACAAAAAAAGAATTAGACTCTGCAGAAACTTACCTGAAGCAGGCCGAAACATTCTACAAACAAGCCACCTGCAATGAAGAACAATGGTTTCCTATACACAAGCTTAGAGCTTCTCTTCATTTTCTTAAAACTGAGTATCAGCCAGCATTAGATTATAGTCTCAAGATGCTGGCTGTTTCTCAAAAAAATGAAAATCACCAGCAAGCGGCAGATGTTCTGCTAAGCATTTCGAATATTTTTGGAAGAATGGGTCAGCCAGAAAAAGGACTCTCCTATTGCCGAATGGCTGTTCCCGCAATCGAAAAAATAAAATCCGCAGTAGATAAAGTAGACATGCTGAATAAACTGGGCTCCCGGTATTATTTCTTTTTCCAGGATACAAAAAATCAATCTCTTTTTGATACAGCTTCCGTCATTTTTAATGAAGCTCTTTTTGTTGCCAACAAAATTAATTACAGAAAAGGCAAACAGGTTTCGTATAATAAAATGAATACTCTTGCCTATCGGAAAAAAGACTATACCCTGGTATTACTTTATTTAGATTCTTCCATTGCTATGCACCAGCCGGGTGAAAATGTAAATATCCTTGCCAGCAGCTTTGGCGACAAAGGAAACATTTTATTAAAAATGGGAAAGTTTGCAGAAGCAAAAAAATGGGCCGACTCCTGCCTGTATTATAATATGCAGGAAAAATTTCCCCCATTAATTTCCAATGCTTACAGCCTGATATCAGAAATAGCGGACAGCCTGGGAGATTACAAAACAGCTTACAATTCGTTATACAAGGAAAAAAAAATTACAGATAGCCTCAATACTACTGATAAAGCTAAAGCCGTAAACGAAGTAGAGAAAAAATATAACCAGGCAAAAAATGAAAAAACAATCAAAGAATTGTCACAGCAAAAATTAATATATGCCTTACTGGGCCTTGGTGGTTTATTAATAGCTGGATTGATTGCTTTTTATTTCCGGCAGCAGTCATTAAAAAACAAACAAAAAATATTAGAAACAGAACAGCGATTGAACCGGGCCAGGATGAATCCGCATTTTTTCTTTAATGCACTTACTGCCCTGCAGCGCATTGCCATGAAAGAGAATGATGGCAAAACATTAGCATCCAACCTGTCCAAATTTTCCAATATTATGCGGGAAACATTGGAAAACAGTTACAAAGAATATGTAACAGTAAAACAGGAAATGGAATTTTTGAAAGAATACATGGAGATACAAAAGATGCGATTCCCTCAAATGTTTTCCTATTCATTGATGGTAGATGGCGAAATGGAACCTACTGATGTAATGATACCTTCTATGATTATTCAGCCCTTTATAGAAAATAGTATTGAACATGGATTTGCAGATATTGATTACCCTGGGGAAATACGAATAGACTTTAAACAGGTAAATAAATCAGTACAAATAGAAATACAGGATAACGGCAAAGGTCTTTCCTTGCCCGGCAGCAAAAACAACGAACACATAAGCCGGGCCAGCCAGATAATAAAAGACCGGATATATTTGTTGAATATAAAATTGAAAACAAAAGCCGACTTTAGTATCAATAATAACAAAGATGACAAAGGTGTGATTGTAAAAATAAATCTGCCACTACTTTATACTAATGAGAATACTGTTGATTGATAATGAAAAAGAAGTACGAGAGCTGCTGAAAGATATGATTGAAGCAGTAGCACCTGGCTTGCACCATCTTAATGAAGCGGATGGAGTAGTTACTGGTTTGCAAAAAATAAATGCCTTTAAACCAGAAATTGTTTTTCTGGATGTGGAAATGGGCGATGGAACAGGGTTTGATTTGCTTAATAAAATTCCACACCCCACTTTTCAACTCATCTTTACTACCGCACATAACAAATATGCAGTGCAGGCTTTTAAATGCAGTGCCATTGATTATTTACTAAAACCAGTTGATATTACCGAACTGGAAAACAGCTTGCAAAAAGCAAGTAACAATATTGATAGCAGTAATCTAAGTAAACAATTGGCCGTACTGATGCAGCAACTTAATACCAAGGATACAGGGGACAAACAAATTGTATTAAAAGACAGCGAAGCAAGTTATTTTGTAAAAGTATCTGATATTTTATACTGCGAAGCCGAAGGTTCTTATACCAAATTTTATCTCAATAATGAAAAGCCTATTGTTATTTCTAAAAACTTGAGTACTTACGAAGAGTTACTTGGCATTTACGGTTTCATCCGCACACACCACTCTTACCTGGTTAATGCTTCTAAAATAAAAATGTACGATAAAACAGACGGTGGCACACTTATACTTACCAGTGGTCACACTGTCCCTATCTCTCATCGTAAAAAGGACTATGTAATGCATCTGCTGGAGAACAGGTAGCACTTTTACAGGTAAGGTTGTGAAAACAGATATGCGCCACACAGCATCATTTAAGAATCTGGTAGCCACATTTATATAAGCCTGATTTTTCCAGCTATCAACTGACCTACCTTTTCAAAAATTTCAACCATGAAAAATAGATTTTTCCAGGCTATATGCTCTGCTGTGCTTGTACTACTCTTAACAAGTTGTGGTTCTACTACCAGTAAAGAAGACATGCAGAAAGATTTACAAAAAGATGCTCAGAAAGAACTGCAGAAAGACTCACCAAAAGAAGCACAGGGTGACAGCCCATCAACAGATGGGCCAACAGAAATAATGAGTGTTGAAAACGCAAAAAAATTTATCGCTGCCGCTGATGGAAACAAAGGAAAAATGATTACAGTATCCGGTTACCCAAGAGGAATGACTAAGGCAGTTAATGGAGAGTTTATGCTTTACGTAAGTGATAAAACAGGTACCGGATTACCTGAAGAAAATTTTGCCTGCAAATTCAAAGAAGAAATGAAAGAAGCCGTAAAAACTCATAAGGCCGGGAGCTTAGTTAAGGTAACTGGAAATATTGACTGGAACAATGGTATGTTGATATTAAAGAATGCAAAACTGGCAGAATAACGGCTTGTTATATAATATATTTATCAAACCCCTAAATACATTTCTGAGTATGAAAAAAATCATAATTTCTTCATTCGCAATTCTACTTTTTATTTTTGTTACAACTGCAGCATCTGCACAATACAAAATGGATAGCAATGGTAGAACTTTAAGCAACTCAAATAACAGTACCGTAGGCAAAATTGATAGTGATGGCCGAACTATCAGCGATGCCAATAACAGTACTTTGGGAAAAGTGGACAGTGATGGTAAAACCATCAGCAACAGGAATAATAGTACGGTATTAAAAATTTCTGGTAACGATATCTACAATTCAAGTAACAGCAAAGTGGGAACCATGAGTGATGTTACCAATGCAATTAAAGGAGCAAAACCAGAAGCGGTGTATGTTGCTTTATGGTGGTTTATTGTAAAGGGCAACAGGTAAACAGCATAGCTTAATAAAAAAGGCAATTCAAGATTTTGAATTGCCTTTTTTATAGGTTCTTTCCTATATAAATATGCCATTTATCTACTACAAGCCTTTCCGACTATTTTTAACCTTTCCTGCCTGAGGGTATTTCATGCTTTGAAATTTTGCTTTAATCGTTTACTGATCCTGCTTGTTCTTAGAAAATCTGCCGCTAATAATTAAATTAAGAAACATTAAAACAATAGCCGGCGGTACAAAGAGTCATGCAGCCGTTATCATTGGATAGTAGGAATTGCGTGGCAAAAAAGCTGACTGCCAAATATTAAGATCTTTTGCAATCCATGTATTGGTATGCGCCAAATAAAAACTTACAATCAGCGTACAAAGAATTAAAGCTGTTACTAAAAAAGGTGGCTTATTACTCATTTATTTCACATTTTCGCAAAGCATTTCTTCTCCACCCAATCCATTATAAATTACTTTGGTATTGGTAAATGAACCGCCAATAAATTCTTCGTAGATATAAATATTACTGCCCAACAAATAACATTTGCCATCACCTTCCTCGGTTTTATAAGCTATCTTACCTGTTCTATTTCGGCCGGTAACAATGCCTGTAATTTCATTTCTTACGGTAGTCCATCCATCTTGAGTAAGTACTGCTTTTACTGCTTTTGCATTGTATGCAGGGCCATATCTTTTATTAAATCCCTCAATCAATACTTTTTCCAAAGCTGCATCTTTAACAACCGGTGCAGGTAATTTACGGGTCTTAATAGCTGTGGCTTTGTTTGCCTTTGATATGGACTTTATCTGTTCTTCAGTACCATACTTACTTACCAGTTCATTACATTTTTTTAGCGCCTCTGCACATTCTGGTATTTCCGGAAACATTTGTTGGGCGGCTTCCCAATATGCTTTTATACCCTGTATTTTATAGTAGGGCTGTTCCCAGTTGCCTTCATCACCACCCGAAGGGTCGTTAATTTCCAAAACAACATTGTTTATTTCCCGGTTAAGCGGAATGTCAGATCCACTTTTCAATTCGTCAACCAAAGTTTCTAAATAGGCATCATCCTTATACTTTTCCTTAAATGCCGCCAAAACATCTTTTCTTTCCAAAATATATTTAACCCTTGCTTTAAAGTCAGCTATATCTTTTTCTTCACTGGGGATTGTTATTTGAACACACCCTGTTATATCATTAAACATCCTTGTAATATCAGCAGAAAGTTGATTCCGGGCTTTTACCTGATCTACTGGTTGCCCTGCCGATTTTGCTTTCCACTTTTTTATTTCTTCTTCCATAGCAGATGTATTATATGCCACATCTTTGCTTTTTGTATCGGCCAGTAAACTTTCCAAATTGGCTAGTGAGCCTCCTTTGTTATTCTGTAATTTTCCGGCTTCATTCCAAAAGGCCATTACCAGCATTCTTGCCGGGCCTTTGTAGTTAGGATCCTGGGCTTTTGCTGCAATAGAAAAAAAAACTATTACAGCGGATAAAATCAATTTTTGCATTTTTTAAGTTTTAAAGGGGTTGACTATTTATTTTACATTCTCACACAGCATTTCCTCACCATCTAATCCGTTAAATACGGCTCCGGTATTGATAAAAGAATTGCCTACGTAATCCTCATGTATAAATACATAGTCCGGAAGCAAATAGCATTTTCCATCACTCCCTTTGTATGCTAGTTTTGCACTACGTTGTCGACCAATTACAACGCCAGTGAGTGAGTTTCTTAGTATAGTCCAGCTGCTTTGTGTAAGTACCGCTTTTAAACCACTTACATTTCGGGTAGCTCCATACACTTTATTGAAACCGTTAATTATAACTTTTTCCAGGTTGGCATCTTTTACAGCAGCAACCGGTAGTTTGGTATTTTTTATATATTCAATTCTGTTTGTTTCTGCTTTGGTGTACAATTGCGCCAGACTTCCCAATTTTGCTATTCCTTCATTTACTTTTTTATACATTCCGATATACGAACTTTCTTCTGGAAATACTTTTTGAGCCGCATCCCAAAAGGCGGAGTGAAGTTGCAGGGTATAGTAGATGTATTCCATGCCTGATTTTTCTCTCACTTCTTTTAAAGCACCTTCTATTTTATCTAACTCCCTGTCTGCTGCGGGCAGCTTACCGCTGATGCTTCCTTTTGCATACTTTCCTCTTTTAATCAATGCATCAGTATAATCCATCGACAATAATTTGGCAAGCTTTGCTTTATACGCTTCAATTTTTGCGGGTGCTTCCGGTAAGTCGCTGGTAGAGCCAATGCTCACATTCGTTTCAATAAAAAGTTTTTCTAATAAACCTGTTGGATCCATTACTTCTTTTTCTACAGGCCGGGAAGATCTTTTATCGCCGCTGGTTTGTCTTACTTCGGCAAGCTTCTTTTCTTTCAAGTCGTCTTTAATTTTCTTTAAAGCAGCTTCCATTTCAGTGGTATTATAAGAAGGGTCTTTTTCTTTTGTAGTTTTTATAGCATACTCCATATCACGGATATTTCCGTTCAATACGCCTTCAGATATATTATCAGTAGGTATAAGGGCTCGTTGCCAAAAATAGCTTACCTGATTTTTTGCAGCTCCAGCATAATCTCCACTCTTTGCATCCGCAGCTCGTTGCTCATCTGTTTTTCCTGCATCCACTACTTTGTCTATTTCGGCTTTCCATTTACTAAACTCTGTTTCCATTGCAGTGGTACTATACGCCGGATCTTTTTGTTTCAGATTATCCAATGACCGTTTCATATTACCAAGAGTGGTGGCAGTACCCTTTCCATTCTTAAAATACTCCGCCTGTCGCCAGAATGATTGCATTTCTACTTTACCCGGGCCTTTATAGTTAGCATCCGGCTGGGCCGTCGAGGTAAAACAAAAAAAAATGTATGTGAATAATAATAGGAATGATTTCATAAAGTAATTTTTAGTACATAAAATTATTATCCACCCGAAAGGGGAAAAGCCTCACTTCACAAACGATACAAAGGGTTTCATATCTGAGAAAATCGTTTATGAATTGAACAGCATCACTTATGAAACGTAAATCACCGGGGCCGCTTACTTTATAGCTTAGCAAGTCAATAGCAGGCACACTATGCATATTAATACCATCAGCAATATTGAATTTGAACTGGAGGGGGCTGAATCCGACACAGCGACGATTATCCAATATGAAGACAGTCGTCTCACTAATGGTGAAATACAGCAAGGAGAAAGCTACAGCCTTAAATTAATAGCCACCGGCACATGGGCAGTATCCTTACTACTGAAGGAGGAAGAAAAACTGATAAGTATTATCAAAACCGAAATGGGTGGCAGCATGAGCATTACTAAATTCTACAGGCGGAAAAAGTACTACTTTAAAAAATCGCAAAATCTAAAGCTGCGCTTCTCCCTCTTCAACAAAGACAATGAAGAATTACTAACAATTGTTCCGTCCGTGAACTGGCAAAAGCAATCACATGATTTTGTATTGCAAATAAATGAAGACTTTGACAAAGAATGTGACGGGTTGCTTATCTTACAGGCATTGCATTGTGCCCTATGCTGCCTAAGTATGATGATAGGGGGCGAAGTACCGGCTTTAATTAGCATATAATTTTAGAATAATATGAAAAAAATATTATTGCTTCTTGCTACCTCGATAATTTTTTCACAACAAATAAAAGCCCAAGCCGATTGTAACTGCCCGGAATTTGTTGAATTAAAGGGCAAAAAGAGGAATACCGAAATTTTTAATACTGAGGAAGCACTAGCAAAACTCCAGGGCAGCAAGCTCAAAGGTTGTATCCCAAGGTACAACGAATGGCTGGCAGAAAATATGATATCAAAAAAAGATTTCGACTCTGCTAAATATTATTTACAAAAAACTTCTGACTATTATAAAAATGCCGGGTGCGATGACCAGGTATACTCAAACTATTATAAGTTACTAGCTGCTATTCATCATCATTTAGGTGATTATGCAACCTCTGTCGAATTATGTTACAAATTGCTTCCTATCACTGAAAAATCTGGGGACAATTATGATAAAGCAAGCTGCCTGTTGTTATTATCAGTTTCGTTTAACCGAATGAAGCAGTCTGTTAAAGGAATAGAATATGCTAGACAGTCCGCTCCAATAATTGAAAGACTAACATTGCCATATGAAAAAGCTTCGTTGTTGTCTGAACTTGCTTCTCGTTATCTATGGAGATATCAGGATACTCAAAACGAACCTTTTATTGATACTGCCGAATTTTATACAAGAGCACAATTAGAAATAGGTCGTAAAGAAGGTTTTATAACTATTATCGGGAAAGGGTATAACAAAATGAATGGTTATGCCCATGAACGAAATGATTTTTCAAGCGCATTAAAATATGTTGACAGCAGCATTTATCTTTTTGAAAAGGCAGGCAATAGAACTCACTTGGCAACAAGCTACGGAGATAAAGCTGATATATTAATGGAAATGAAAAACTACAAAGAAGCCCGCCGCTATGCAGACTCCTGTCTTTCACTTCACCTGCAAAATAAAAACCCGGAGCTAATTGCTAATTCGTATGCACTCATTTATCAAATATCCAATAACGCTGAAAATTATAAAGATGCCGTATGGGCGATGAATGAGTATTTAACAATAAACGACAGTCTTACAGCTATTGAAAAATCGAATAAAATAAACGAACTGGAAAAAAAATACAACCAGGCAAAAAATGAAACTACTATTAAAGAACTTGATAGGAAAAAACAGTTTTACTTTTTTCTGGCCATTGCAGGCTTGCTTACTGCAATAGCCATCGCCTTCTTCCTTCGTCAGCAATCATTAAAACATAAAAAAAATATTCTTGAAACTGAGCAACGCCTCAACAGGGCTAGAATGAATCCACATTTCTTTTTTAATACTTTAACTGCGTTGCAGAAATTTGCTTTAAAGGAAAATGACGGACAGGCAATGGCGAGTAACCTTTCTAAGTTTAGCAACATCATGCGGGAAACGTTGGAAAGCACTTATAAAGAATATGTAACGATTGAACAGGAAATAGAATTTTTGAATGAATATTTAGAAGTACAGAAAATCCGTTTCCCGCAGTCATTTACTTATTCAGTAACTGCAGACAAACAAGTAGAAGTTGATGATACATTAATCCCTGCCATGATAATACAGCCATTTGTGGAGAACAGTATTGAGCATGGTTTTGCGGGTATCGATTATCCAGGCAATATCAGTATCACTTTCTCCAATGATAAAAAAGAAATACGAATTGAAATAAAAGATAACGGCAAAGGGTTAAGCACTATTACAAAAGAAAATACTGAGCATATCAGCCGTGCCAGCCAGATTATTAAAGACAGAATTTATCTGTTAAATATCAAACTAAAAACAAAAGCCGGTTTTAGCATTGATAATGACGAAACTGGGAAAGGTGTTATAGTAAAAATCAATTTACCTTTATTGCATAAAAACCAAAGCGAAGGATAAATAATGAAAGCCTGATAAGGACTGTATGATCCAAGACTATGTGTAGCAATACTAATTAATTATGTAATATTTAATACCATTTCTGATAATGAAAGCCATATATGTAAAAGCATTTGTTTTAGCACTTGTACTAATTACTTCTACAGCATACTCACAAAGCGATTGTAAATGCAATGTATATGACAATCTATCAGCAGCAGGAAAATCTAAATTAGAAATTCTCACTCAGGTGATAAAAGAGAAAAGTAAAATATGCCAGGCAAAGGCAGCGGAACTAAATGGCGAGATATACATTTTTGAAAAAGACAATTTAGACTCGGCAGAAATTTATTTAATAAAAGCCGAAGAACTTTATAAGAAAACAGGGTGTGGCGTAGGTGTTACCTGGAATACCTATAAGCAACGATTTCAGGTATATTGGAGTAAATCAGATTTCCCTAATGCGCAGGAGTATGCTTTAAAATTTTTACAAAGTGCCGAATTGGAAAAAAATACGTATGAGCAGGCTTTGGCAAACACTATGATTGCCATAGTCTTTTATAACACCAACCAACTTGATAAAGGGCTTAGTTTTACTGACAAAGCAGCAGAACTTTTGCCCGCTATTACTGATGAGAAAAAAAAGCAGAAAATACTCTACTTTTTATCTGTTCGGTATATGAGCCACTATTTAAAGGCAAAATCTATATCAAGCATTGAGAAATCTCTAAAATATAATTTGCAGCATCTGTCATTATCAAAACAAATAAAAGATACCGCTCAATTTGCCAGGAGTTATTTTAATCTGTCTGGCACTGAAGAGGAAAGTAAAAACTGGACTAAAGCAATGCTTTATTTAGATAGTGGCTATCTCTTTATAGACAGAGCAGATTCAATTGACTTATTTGATTACCATGGGAACAAGGCAAGTTTATATATAGAGTTAAAAAAATATAAAGAGGCGGGTCGATATGCTGATTCTGCACTCTTTTTTGCACAAAAAGTGAATCATAAAATTGGCATTACGCAAAGCTATGACCTTATTTCAAAAATAGCCCAAATGGAGGGGGATTATAAAAGAGCATTTGAATATTCTAATCTTGAAAGAGGTATTAAGGACTCAATAAGCAATGTAGATAAAATAGAAGCCGTAGCAGAATTAGAAAAGAAATACAATCAGGCTAAAAACGAAAACACTATAAAGGATCTTGATAAGAAAAAACAATTGTATTTTTTTCTAGCCATTGCAGGCTTGCTGGCTGCATTAGCTATTGCCTTCTTCCTTCGTCAGCAACAATTAAAGCACAAAAAAAATATTCTGGAAACAGAACAACGTCTCAACAGGGCAAGAATGAATCCACATTTCTTTTTTAATGCCCTAGCAGCTTTGCAAAAATTTGCCTTAAAAGGTAATGATGGGCAGGCCATGGCTAGTAACCTTTCTAAGTTTAGCAATATAATGAGAGAAACGTTGGAAAGCACTTATAAAGAATATGTAACCATAGAGCAGGAAATGGAATTTCTCAATGAATACCTTGAGGTGCAAAAAATCCGTTTCCCGCTGGCATTTACTTACTCAGTTACTGCCGATAAACAAGTAGAAGTGGATGATGCGCTAATACCAGCAATGATTCTGCAACCGTTTGTGGAGAACAGTATTGAGCATGGTTTTGCAGGTATTGATTATCCCGGCAATATCAATATTCATTTCGCCAATGATAAAAAAGAAGTACGAATTGAAATAAAAGATAACGGCAAAGGGTTAACAACATCGGTAGAAGAAAACAATGAACACATAAGCCGGGCCAGCCAGATAATTAAAGACAGAATTTATCTGCTCAACATCAAATTAAAAACAAAAGCCGGCTTTAGTATTGATAATGATGAAACAGGTAAGGGAGTGGTGGTAAAAATACATTTACCTTTATTATATAAAAGCCAAACAGAAAGATAAACAATGAAAATACTCCTGATAGATAATGAAGAGGTAATAAGAACTACCCTGCGAGATATGGTTGAAACTGTTGGTAAAGGCATGTACACCATAGCTGAAGCTGATGGAGTACAAACAGGTATTGAAAAAATAAACAGCTTCAATCCAGAGGTTGTATTGTTAGATGTGGAAATGAATGATGGTACTGGTTTTGACCTGCTGAAACAAATTGAAAACCCATCCTTCAAACTGATATTTACCACGGCGCATAATCAATATGCCATTCAGGCTTTTAAATTCAGTGCCATTGATTATTTATTAAAACCTGTTGACCCGATAGAGCTTAGTAATGCACTGCAAAAAGCAAAAGAGAATATTTCTGGTAATGCTTTGCAAAACCAGTTGGCCGTACTGATGCAGCAAATAAGCGGTAAGCCAGATGCAGAAAGACAGATTGTGTTAAAGGATATAGACAAAACTTATTTTATAAAGATGGCCGACATTCTTTATTGCGAAGCCGAAGGTTCTTATACCAAATTTTATTTATCAAATGCAGAACCAATTTTTGTAAGCCGTAATCTCCGCTCCTATGAAGAGTTGTTAGCCCCTTCGGGTTTCATCCGTACGCACCACTCCTGCCTCGTTAACCCAACTAAAATAAAAATCTACGACCGCAAAACTGATAGCGGCACATTGATATTGGAAGGCGGCCATAGCATTCCGGTATCACAACGTAAAAAAGATTTTGTAATTCAGTTTTTAGAAAATAGATAGCCGCCTAAACCTTCACATATAAAATAAAGCCTGTCGTTCATGAAACGCAGCCCTAATGTGTTTAAGAATTTATTCTATTTACAGTCTAAATTTTTAAACTATGAAACCAAACAAAATCCTTTCCTTGGTAACCATTTCAGCAATTGTATTAATTACAAGCTGTAAAAAAGACGACACTCCTGTTCCAACACCTGACCTTGCACCAACTGTAACTTCTATCAGTCCAACATCGGGACCAAAGAATACAGTAGTAACCATTACAGGCACCAACTTTGGAACTAACCTTGCTACACTTAAAGTGTACTTTAACAATGTTCAGGCTACTGTTCAAACAGCTACCAACACTACCATTACAGCCGTTGTACCTATAACTGCCACAACAGGTGCTGTTAAGGTAGAAAAAAGCCCAACGGCGCAGGTAACGGGTCCTGCATTTACTATTCTTGGTACAGGTTCTGTATCAACACTTGCACTTACAGGAGCAGCTTCAACACTCGGTCTTGTAACAGGTGTAACCAGAGATGCAGCGGGCAATTTATTTGTGTGCGACAGAGATGCTAATCGCATCGTAAAAATAACTACAGGTGGAGTTGCATCAGTTTTTGCTGGCAGCGGTAGCGGCGGCGCTATTGTAAATGGCACCGGAACAGCAGCGGGGTTTTATGCTCCTTACGGTATTACAATTGATGGAGCAGGAAATTTATTTGTAGGCGAATATGCCAATCAGGCTATAAGAAAAATTACACCTGCAGCAGTAGTTACTACTTTAGCAGGTAATGGCACTGCAGGTTTACTTAACGGAACAGGAAGCAATGCTACTTTCAATCAGCCTGTAGGCCTGGCTGTTGATGCAACTGGAAATGCATTTATCGCTGACTATCTTAATAATGTTATCCGAAAAATTACACCAGCCGGCGTTGTTACAACATTTGCGGGCAGTGGTGCTGCAGCTTTAACTGATGGCACAGGAACAAGTGCTGCATTCAACGGGCCTTTTGCTTTATCTTTTGATCCTGGTGGAAATTTAATAGTCGCAGATTATTTAAACCATGCAGTTCGCAAAATAACACCTGCCGGAGTGGTTACCACCATTGCAGGTAATGGCACAGCCGGTTATGTAGATGCAACAGGTTCAGCCGCCCGATTTTTCAGGCCTGCTGGTTTAGCAGTTGATGGAGCTGGAAATATTTTTATTTGTGATGCGCAAAATAACCGTATCAGAAAAATATCATCAACAGGAGTGGTTACTACACTTGCAGGAAATAATAATGCAGGTTCGGTTGATGGTGTTGGCACTGCAGCACAGTTTCAGTACCCGTTGGGGCTTTGTGCGGATTTTACCAACTCAGCTTTATATATTGCTGATTTTGGAAACCGCAGTATAAGGAAATTGATTATTGATTAGTTTTAAAAGAAGGTCAGTAATTAAACTGACCTTCTTTAATTATAAATTCACTTCCATCAATTATCAATTTGGAGTTTAAAATTGTAAAATATAAGTAAACTTTACTAAAAATAAGTGCGATATGACTAAACAAGATCTATGGCCAAAAGAAGGCAAACTTAAAAAGGGATTAATTATACTTGCAATCGTAGTTCTAGCCTCTCTGCTTATAGTGTTGTTAGAAGAAAAAACACAGTTCAAAGCAGGTAAAAAACTACCGCTCATAATTGCGTTTATGTGCCTGGCTGTTTGGGCATATAAACCGAAAGAAAAAACTGCACCTGTGTCTGAAAAAAACAATAATGAATAAATTTTTTGGTATCGCTGCCATTGCTATTTTATCTGCGGCAACCTGGCTTACCCTCTCCCATCATCCAATCACGGAGAAGATAAATGTATGGCAGGCTGGTATGATGGGTGATAATAAATTCTTTCCTGCACTTACCATTTTTGTTTTGGCGTTACCGCCACTGCTATTATTGCTTGGAATAAAGTTTATTGTACTAAAAAGAATAAAGTAATAATTATACCACTTCCCCTTCGAGGTCATAATCATATGCCTTGGTGATTTTCACATTTACAAACTCACCAATGGGTAATTTTTTTGCGGAGTGAATGACCACTTCATTGTCAACCTCTACTGAGTCAAATTCTGTACGACCCAGGTAACGGCCAGCTTCTTTTTTATCAATCAGTACTTTAAATTCTTTACCCACTTTTTCCTGGTTCAATTCCAGCGAAATTTCCTGTTGTACTTCCATTATTTCTTGTGCCCTTCTTTCTTTCTCCTCATTGGGTACATCATCTGTTAATGCAAAACCGCTGGTGCCTTCTTCATGCGAATAAGTGAAGATTCCCATCCGGTCAAAACGTTGACGTTGTAAAAATCCTTTTAATTCTTCTACATCATCCTCTGTTTCTCCTGGAAATCCTGCAATTAAAGTGGTGCGTAAACAAATGCCCGGAACTTTTTCACGGATTGCGGCAGTAAGATCTTCCATTTCTTCCCGGGTGATCTGCCGCTTCATAGCTTTCAGCATATTGTTGGCCGCATGCTGGAGTGGCATATCGAGGTAATTACAGATATTTTCTCTATCCCGCATTACATCCAGTATTTCCATTGGAAATTTTGAAGGATATGCATAATGCAAACGGATCCAAACCAATCCTTCAATATCGGCCAGCCTATTCAACAAGTCTGGCAACATTCTTTTTTTATAAATATCAAGACCGTAATACGTCAACTCCTGTGCAATCAGCATAATTTCCCGGACTCCCTTCTTCACAAGACTTTCTGCCTCCTTCACCAATTCCTCCATCGGCCTGCTTACATGCTGCCCTCTCATTAACGGGATGGCGCAAAAAGCACAGGTACGGTTACAACCTTCTGAAATTTTAAGGTACGCATAGTGCTGCGGAGTAGCCAGCAATCTTTCCCCAATCAATTCCATTTTATAATCAGCCTCAAATTGCTTTAAAATAAGTGGTAATTCCATCGTTCCGAAATAAGCATCCACTTCCGGTATTTCTGCTTCCAGGTTGTTTTTATATCGTTCGCTCAAGCATCCTGTTACATATACTTTATCCAGTTTGCCACGGCGTTTTAATTCCACCTGGTCAAGGATAGTGTTGATGCTTTCTTCCTTTGCCTTATCAATAAAGCCGCAGGTATTCACCACAACAATGTTGTGATCAGATTTTTTATTCTCATGCACCACATCGATCTCGTTGGCCAGCAACTGTCCACTCAGCACTTCGCTGTCCACCATGTTTTTGCTGCACCCGAGGGTGATGATGTTGACCTTATCTCTTTTTAGTGTTTTCGTTTTCATTCACATTTATCTACCAGTGGGTAACTTATTTACTTTCTAAATTAAACAAACTGTCTACAAACTCATGCTTATCAAACACCAGCAAATCTTCCATTTTCTCACCTACTCCTATAAACTTCACCGGTATTTTAAATTGATTCGCAATGGCCAGAACAACCCCACCTTTTGCCGTCCCATCCAGCTTGGTTATAGCCAATGCTGATACATCTGTTGTTGCCGTAAAATGCTTTGCTTGCTCCAATGCATTCTGTCACTTCGTGAGGTGCATCCGGTATTGTCTTCTGAATCACTCGTTTAATTTTTCCTAGCTCATCCATTAAATGAGCCTTATTATGCAAACGCCCAGCCGTATCTATCAACACTACATCGCTTTGTTTTGCCACAGCACTTTGTACCGTATCGAAGGCAACTGCTGCCGGATCGCTACCCATATCCTGCTTTACGATCGGAACACCTACTCTTTCGCTCCAAATCGTTAACTGGTCAACAGCAGCGGCTCTAAATGTATCGGCCGCACCCAGCAAGACACTCTTTCCGGCCTTTTTAAAATTATAAGCCAATTTGCCGATAGTAGTTGTCTTTCCAACACCGTTCACTCCCACTACTAATATGATATATGGCTTAGTTGGCAGATCTGAATCAAAAGCATAACTATTTGATTCAGGAGCATCTACCAACATTGATTCAATTTCTTCCTGTAACATTTTATTGAGTTCGGATGAACCCATATACTTGTCCTTAGCTACCCTCTTTTCAATTCGTTCAATGATCTTTACAGTCGTTTCTATTCCCACATCGGCACCTACCAATGCTTCTTCCAGGTTGTCGAGCACCTCTTCATCTACGGTACTTTTTCCAGCAATTGCCTTGGTTATTTTGGCCAGGAAACCTTCCTTGGTTTTTTGCAAACCCTGGTCAAGGCTTTCCTTTTCTTTTTTCCCGAACAACTTATTAAAAAAACCCATAGTGTCTTTCTTTACGAATGAATGGTGAATAGTCAATGGTGAATAAACAGGCCGGCTAACACACCAATTCACTATTCACAATTGACCATTCACTACAAAACAACAAAAGCCATCCGTTTTGTCACGAATAGCTTTCGAATATAATTACCTAACCCAAAAATTACTTTTGAGCTAAGAAGTCTTTCACTTTGTCTTTGTGAATGATCTGCTCTTTAAAAGTGTAAGCACCCGTTTTAGGACTGCGTACAGCCTTAATCACCTTTGTCCAGTTCTTTGCTTCGGCTGATGCCTTAAGGTCTTTTACTTTTGCGTTCTTTGAAGCTGCTTTTGCCATGATTACTTGATTTCATTGAACTTTTTAAGTTCTAACCTTTCCGGGTTATTCTTTTTATTTTTTACAGTGATGTAACGGCTGGTGCCGGGCTTACCACTTGTTTTGTGTTCGGTACATTCTAAAATTACCTGTACACGACTTCCTTTCTTTGCCATGATTATTAAACTTTAAATTCGATTAGATTTTTTCACCCTGAGCTCTTAGCTCTTTTACTACGCTAAGAAGTCCATTCTTATTAATAGTACGAAGTGCAGTAGTTGATAATTTCAACGTAATCCACTTATCTTCTTCGGCAAGGTAAAAACGCTTCTTCTGCAAATTCGGCAAAAAGCGACGCTTTGTTTTGATGTTCGAGTGAGAAACTTTGTTTCCACCGATTGGAACTTTACCTGTAACCTGACAAACTCTGGCCATAATTGATACTTTTTTCGGACGGCAAAGGTAAGGGAAAGAAATTGATAATTAAGAAGGATTAATGAAAATTACCCACAGACTGTGGAAACCGGTTTTACCTTGAATTTCAACGGCTAAAATACAAATTTTGAGCCCGGCAGGCAATGGCATATGTTCTATCGCTGCCTACATCATTCCTTCTCTCCTTTTGCCCAATTGCTTGTTTTCAAATAACTTCGCCACTCCAATCGAAGATTTAAACATTAAAATCCCAAATCAAATCAATATGGCATACGACGTAGTAGTTCTCGGTAGCGGTCCAGGTGGTTATGTGGCGGCTATCCGTGCATCACAGCTCGGTTTTAAGACAGCGATTATTGAAAAAGAAAGTCTCGGTGGCATTTGCCTCAACTGGGGCTGTATTCCTACTAAAGCATTGCTGAAGAGTGCCCAGGTAATGGAAGATATTAAACATGCCAGCGGCTATGGTATTGAAGCAACCGGCAAAGCCAATTTTGAAGCGGTAATAAAAAGAAGCCGAGGTGTTGCAGATAAAATGAGCAAAGGCGTTCAGTTTTTGATGAAGAAGAATAAGATCGATGTGGTGATGGGCTTTGGGAAACTGAAAGCAAAAGGACAAATAGAGGTAGCTGCAGCCGATGGCAGTAAAAAAATAGTGGAAGGCAAACACATCATTATTGCAACTGGGGGGCGCAGCCGTGAGCTACCTGCTTTAAAACAAGATGGTAAAAAAATCATTGGGTATCGTGAAGCAATGAATTTACCAACACAACCAAAATCTATTATCGTAGTTGGTAGTGGTGCTATAGGTGTTGAGTTTGGCTATTTCTACAACAGCATGGGAACGAAAGTTACCATTGTTGAATTCTTACCAAGAATAGTTCCGGTAGAAGATGAAGAGATTTCTAAAGAACTGGAAAAGAACTTTAAGAAAAGTGGTATTGATATAATGGTGAACAGCGAAGTAACTGCTGTTGATACATCAGGTGCTGGAGTTAAGGCAACCATTAAAACTGCAGATGGTGAAAAAGTATTGGAAGCGGACATATTGTTAAGTGCTGTTGGTGTAGCTGCTAATATTGAAGGTATCGGTTTGGAAGAACTTGGTATTAAAACCGACAAAGGACGCATTATGGTTGATAAATATGGCCAAACAAATATCCCGGGCTTTTATGCCATTGGGGATTGTGCACCGGGCCAGGCTTTGGCCCACGTTGCCAGTAAAGAAGCCATCATTACGGTAGAGAATATTGGTTATAACGAAAAGAAATTCAATCACCAGCCAGAAGCATTGGATTATAACAATGTACCGGGATGTACGTATTGCTATCCTGAAATAGCTTCTGTTGGTTATACAGAGAAACAAGCAAAAGAAGCTGGCTATGAGGTGAAAGTTGGCAAGTTCCCATTGAGTGCAAGTGGTAAAGCATCTGCTGCCGGACATCCTGAAGGATTTGTAAAAGTAGTATTTGATGCAAAATACGGTGAGTGGTTAGGTACACATATGATCGGATACAATGTAACAGAGATCATTATTGAGACGGTGTTAGGCAGAAAATTAGAAACTACTTATCATGAAGTGTTGAACAGCATTCATCCTCACCCAACAATTAGTGAGAGTGTAAAAGATGCTATTGAAGTTGCGTATGGCGAAGCGATACATTTGTAAGAACTGTTTTTTATAAATTTGAAAGGGATTATGAGGAAACTTGTAATCCCTTTTTTATTATATTCTATTACATAAAAACTGAAAATATGAAAATCACAAAAACTCTTTTAATAATACTACTTCTTTCGTCGTCCTTAGTTTCATTAAAAACAAATGGTCAGAGCAATGGGATGCCGCCGCCTCCATTAGAGCCTTCAAAGGAGCAAAAAGTATTAATTGACGAACTAATAGAAGTTTCCAGCTTCAAGACATACTATATAAAATTTTGTAGCGATGTAATTGACGACGAAGCGTCAAATAAAAAATGGAGTACTACTAAAATAAAAACTCAAAAAAGCAAGATAAATTTTGCAGATTTTGAGTCCAGCATTGATAATGCATATGCACATCTTTTAGTTGAGGATTTGAAGTCCATAATTAACCTTATAAAAAAACATAATAAAGATTATGCAGAACATTTTTTGGGCAGTTATATACTAATTGACAATCTCAGAGTTTTCGCAAGAAACTATCTTGAAGATTAAGGCAAGTTGTACTTTACTTCATAGCCTAAAGAAAAAGGCATTTAAATTTAAAGCCCCGGAATTACTCCAGGGCCTTTGCTTGCCATTTGCATATTTTGGTTGCGACCTTATAACTTGATAAACTTCTGTTTGATAGACTCCCCATCTTCTTTTTTCGTTGCAAGGAAATACATTCCCGGTTGCAATCTGCTTATATTGATCGGTTGAACTTTAGCTGTAATAACCACAGTCATAACTGTTTGTCCACTCAGGTTCATAATAAAAATAGTTTTACCGATCCACCTTGCATCATATGACAAATCAAGGGTCATACTGGTAGTTGCCGGATTTGGGTAAAGGTTTGGCTTCAACCATTGTGGTGCTTCATCCGGCAATGGCGATTCAAAGATCAATGGCACATCTAATCCCTTAGATGATAATAGTGAATTGCGAATACCACCATTGGCAAATAAAGCTCTCATTCTTGCTTTTTGTCCTTCTGTAAATAGGTTTACACATTCATCGCTTGTAAAATCCATGTAGTTCATATACATGTCGCCTGTTGTTGTATTACCACAGGTACGTCTTAAACCTGTCGGGCATCCAACAGTATAGCTGGCTTGCTTAGGTGTATCAGCTACACCATCATCTCCGCAGTTTTCATCGCCCCATAAATGTTTAAGATTCAACCAGTGCCCTGCTTCATGTACTATTGTTTTAAATCCATCGCCAAACGCAGCTGTGCTAATTACAATTCCATCTTTATCAATAGGGCCACCTATTATGCTGGAATAACCTGCATAGTCCTCCAGGTTGCATACCCATATATTCAAATAGCTTTTAGTATCCCAGGCATCCACTCCTGTTTCAGCAGCGATTTTCATTTTATCATCCGGGCTCCAGGCTTTTATGGGAGTATACTTTCTGTTGATACCGGTAGTAGATCTTTTACGGGGATCTGAAGTAGCCAGGTGAAATTCAATTTCAATATCGGCTGCAAGGCTTTTAAAATGGGTTGGTGTATTTGCGGTGTCTGCATGTAGACGGCGAAAACTTTTATTTAATGTTTCCAATTGAGCAGCCACCTGTGCGTCAGTAATTCTTTCTTCCGGAAAATGATACAGATTATGAATTACTACTGGTATGCGAATGATAGCACTTTCGGTAACTATAGTATTTCTATTTGTAGCAATAAATTGATTGGTAAAATTTTCGATAGCCTGTAAGTCTTGCGACGAAATAGAAGTAGCTGGGGAAAAGCACTTCCGTTGCGCAGCCACCTGTAAAGATGATAGCAGTATAAAAAAGGTAACAGTTATTAACGCCTTCATAGTTTCCAAATCATTGAGGTTACGCTATGACAAAAAATATTGCCATGAGTCGTTCATGAGAAATTGGAAGTAATAAAGGATAGTTTGGAAATAACTAAAGGCGATTCAGGGATTCGTAGCACCAAATGCTGGTCAAATATAATTCTTTTAATTTATTGTGCAACACCTATTTGTATCGTACTTTTCCCATTGCAAGCCTATTCTTGCCATCTTTTTAACAACGGAAAGAACGGACAGCACTTATTTTTGCAATAACACAATCTTTATTCATGAAAAGAATACTTGCCTTAGCCTTTATTATCAGCCTGGCCTCCTGTAAAAATGAGGATGGGAAAGAACCTGATGAACCCAAACCAGATGCTCCAAAAAGTATTGGCTACTCAATTGTTAATACCTATCCGCATGATACTTCTTCATACACTCAGGGCCTGCTAATATATAAAGGTGAGTTATATGAAGGAACGGGCAATTATGGATTTTCAAAACTTCGAAAAGTTGATTTGAACACAGGTAAGGCTATCCAGGAAATTTCATTAGACTCGATATATTTTGGCGAAGGTGTTACCATACTCAATGATACCATTTATCAACTTACCTGGAAGGAGAAAAAAGTATTTGCCTATACACTCAAAGATTTTAAAAAAGTAAAAGAATTTTCTATTGATACTGAGGGATGGGGATTAACAACAGATGGAAAAAACCTAATTGTAAGTACAGGAGGTAGCGATCTGTTCTTTTATGAGCCTGCAAACTTTAAATTAATAAAAACACAAACAGTTACCGATGCAGGAAGCCCTTCTTTCAACTTGAATGAGTTGGAGTTTATTGATGGGTTTGTATATGCCAATCAATATCAATATCCGTATGTTTTTAAAATAAATCCTGAATCGGGACAAATAGTGGCTAAAATCGATTTGAATAAAATGTGGGACCGGGTAAAAGCTATTGACCAGCATGCAGAAGTCCCAAATGGAATTGCATACGATTCAGCCACGAAGAAAATATACGTTACAGGAAAATTATGGCCAGAATTGTACGAGGTTCAGTTTAGTCAATAACATAAATCACCGAACTGCATTTCTTTACATCCATCAAAGCGGTAAAATTTGAACGCAACCCGTTAAAGAAAGCAGCTACAAGATTGGTGCTTCCATTTTTATATTTACTGCTGAGCATAGAAATATAAAAGCTATCGTACCACATGGCCTTGCATTAAGACTTGCATAGAACGAGGTGAGAAATGATATAGGTGACGGGGCACATCATAAGCAGCCCAATACTCCTTATAAATGGCTGCATCAGTGGATGTAAAATTTGGTACTGCAATAAATATTTTGCCATTGGGCTTAAGCAGCGATTTTAATTGCTGTACATAATCATTCAATTCATGCACATGCTCCAGCACATGCCAGAGGGTGATCGCATCAAAACTTGCCAGAGGGAGTTCATAAAATTGGCTGATGTCTGCTAATTCTAATCCGTATAATTGTTTAGCTACTTTTTTTGCGCCGGCATCGGGTTCAAGCCCTGTTACCTGCCAGCCCTGCTGTTTCATTTCATTCGCGAAAGCTCCTGTTCCACTACCCACATCTAGTAAATTTCCTTTACTAACTCCTGTTGCTGTAATCACCAGTTTACTTTTTTGCAGCAAAGTCTTTTTTCTTACCGCCTGGTATAACCGATTTATCAATCCCCTGGAAGTATTGGAATGTGAAATATAATTTTCTGACTGATAATATGGGGCAATTGAATCAGCATCCGGTATATTTTGTGTAAACCGAACGGTGCAGGATTTACATTCCACTATTTCAAACAAATCGCCGCTTACCGTATAATCTTTTGCAGATAGTACTGGTTTCAGATCTGTTGAATCACAAACCGGACAGGTAGTATGATGAATAATAATACTCATAACGCAGCCGCAAAGTAAATGGAAATGAAATAAAAATCAGGGAAGTATTTTATATGTTGCATTCGTTGCTGAAGGCGCCAGCACTTGATTATTGGAAGTAGATGAAACGTTTACTCCATTCTGTGAGAAGTGCCAACCGATAAATACAAAGGCCGCCAACGCAATTGCCAGCGCATAAGCCCACCAGTATGATCTATTTGCCGCTTGATGATTAAGCATCTCTACCATTTCCGCTGAAGTTCTTTGATCTTCTCCAACCCTAACGCTATGATCAGCCTTTTCCCGTATTACTTTTTCAGCGGCTACGGGAGTTTCATAAGCAAGGGAAATAACATAGGAAGAGAATTTTATTTCCCCACCTAATCCTTTAGTTATTGCTCCTACTCCATTCCAATTGATAGTATCACCGTTATCCACCTGCTTTTTCATATCAAAGGCAAAGTCGTTAAACTTTAATACAGCATCTCTTTCGCCTATCTGCAAGGCATTTGCTAACCAACTAAAAAAATAGGTAGTTGGTGAAGCAGCAACAGACTGGAGACTGATGGTATAAGTAGGCGGGTTTATCCTTTTATTAGAAAATTCTATCTGGGCAGATGTTTTTTCGAATAAAAAAGTGCCGATGCCCGGCACTGGTAATTTGTTATGTTGCAATAAATATTGATACAGCTTTTCGTACATCATCGGGTCTTTTGGTCGAACGAAAATACGACTCCCCCGACAAAGTTGAACCCATATACCGGATATTGGCTCCAACGCTGATACTCTTTATTAAATACATTGTTGAATTGTGTCCAGAGATTAAGGTTTTTGGTGATCTTAAACTCCAGTCCTGCACTAAGATCGAATGCACCGCCAAGGCGACCCGGCGAGGTATCTTCTTCAATAAAAAAGGCTCCTCTCCAGGCAAACAAATCCGTTTTTAACCAAAGGTCTTTTATGATTTGCAGACGCATGGCTGCTTTTAGCTCAAGTGGTATCAGGCCGTATGCTTTTTCATTATCCTGCAAGCCTGTAAATTGATTGAAAGAAACTCCGGTAATTAAAGAGAATTTTTCATGGATGGTAAAGCCTAATTCGCCGCCGAAATTCAATACTTTAATTTGTCTTTCATTCACCACATTAAATGATTTACCATCTCCCGCTGCCGATGTATCATTTATAAACAATGGTTGATTAGTTAATTTATTGAAGGCAACTTTTGCAGCATAACTAAAATGACTTCCTACAGAACCTTTAAACCCTGCAAAACGTTCTTCGATCCAGGTGTTTTTAAAAGATGTTGGCATCCACAACCATGGGTTTTGCGAAGCTAAATATTGGTAAGTGTTTTTGCGAATGTAACCTGTCCACCCTGCCTGGAAAGTGAATCGTTCATCGTCTGTACTAATATCTGCCAGCACATTCGGGAACATTTTAAATGTTTTATTATCCCACGATGGGCGAATACCAACCTGTGCATTAATATTAGACCCTTTATATAAAACGGAAGGCGACAAATAATACATGGTATTATTGATGGCCGTTTTATTTTTTGGGCTAAGTCTGGTAAGATCAAATGTTACTCCCAGCTTAACAGCAAATAATTTTCCAATCGTTTTTTCCAAGGGCAAATTCAACACCGTATTGCTCTCTGAATTTTTTAAATAATCGCTGAAAACATCGATCTTAACTTCCGGTGCATAGGTCAACCCAAACTCCGTCTTATTTATATTGTGCATTGCAATACGGGCAGAAATAGTCTGAAAGTTCACTTTTAAGGAATCCATAGGGAATGTAAGTGAAGTTGGCAGGTAGCCATACTTATACAGCTTCTCTTGTTTAATGCCAAGGCTTGCATTCCATTCAAGATTATTTCCTGATTTGAAGAACCCAGCCAAGTTTACGTTGGTATTGGAGAATTTTTGAAAATCTCTTTTTCCATCAGAGCCAACATGCTTTGCATAAATATTTAAACCTGCAGTTTTGCCATCGCCCAACGAAATGCCGGCTTGTATAAACGGAGTTCGTAAACTTCCAAAACCTGCTTTAATATAACTGCTGTTATCAAATCTACCTGCTGTATCAATATCCAGTGCCAGCGGTTTCAACGAACCTGGTTGGTAAGCGAATAATAAATTCTGATTAGGAATGTTATAATTCAGTTTTGCTTTTGTAGTATCTGGTGCTGGCGGTGTTGCGTTGAAATTAATTTTTGCAGCTTCTCTTAATACAGGCTTAAAGCTTGATACGATGTCAATACCGCCTTTCCCGGTGGTATCTTTTTGTGCATTGGCAGCCCCAATGACAAGAATACCTGTTACTAAAAAAGAAAACTTATATACAGACTGTTTGTTCATTGTCAATTTCGTTTATCAATTATTAACCTTACTTGATTTTTCTTCCTCTTCTATCACTACATTCAACTTAGCTTGTGCTTCGCTTTTCAGTTCAGTATTTAATGTATTATCAACAATACTTTGGAAAGTAGCTTTGGCATTGAAATAATCTTTTTGTTTGAGATACACATCACCCAACAAAATGTAAGCTTTTGTTACCCAGTAATCATACGAACCTGATTTATTGATTGTCTCAAATGCTGCTTTTTCTGCATCAGCCAATTTGTTTATCTGGAAAAAGCAGTTGCCAATTTCATAACGGGCTTCCGCTGCTAACGCTGCTTTATTTAATTGTACAACTGATTTATAGGTGGCGATGGCCAGGTCAAACTGACCATCAACCTGGTGAGATTTTGCGATAGCCATATTCGCTAAGGATTTATCATCGCCACTGCTTCCTTTTGCAGTGGTTAGTTCTTTCGCATTCTCTACTGCTTCTTTCCATTTTTGTAACTGATACTGGCTTCGCAACAAACCTCGCATAGCTTCCAGTTTATTTTCCTGGCTGGCTGTAATTTGTTTTAGTTGAGCGAAATAAGTTTCGGCCTTCGCATAATTCTTCAACTCGAAAAAATTAATTCTTGCACCAGTCAATACCGCTCTCTCTGCATATTTGTTCGGAGCATTTGCTGCTACTGCATCATAGCCAATCATTGCATTTGCCCAATCTTTTCTTGCATTATAAATTTCTGCCCGGTTAAAGTTTGCATCTAATGCATACACACCCTCAGGGAATCTTTGCAGGTAATTATTAAAGCCGGCTAATGCTGCATTCATATTCTGGTCATCATACTGCTTTTCTGCTGCTCCGTAAGTCAACGAATCTTCTGTACTTACGCTTAACGGACGACCCACCTGCCGCATGAATACTGCATACTCATCTGGCTTGCCATCTTCTATGTAAATGGTTTTTACATTATCAATTGCATCTTCTGCTTCCGGAGAGTTTGGATATTTGTCTATTAGCTCCTGGAATGTTTTTATTGCCTGGGGATTATTATTAAGGTTGTAATATGATGTTCCCACTTTTAAATAAGCTTGCGGAACAAGACTTGCATTTCCACTTGTCTTAATTACATTTTGTAAATACGGAATAGCTTCTGCAAATTTCTCATCACTCATGTAGGTATTTGCCACTTCCATATTTGCATCGGTAACCAATGAAGAAGTAGGGAACTTGCGCATCATTGTATTCATCAAGGTAATCTTCTCTTTCGGACTATTTACACCAGCCAGCATGGCATTTTGGAAAGTAGCATAATCCTCTGCCGGCCAGGAAAGTTTGATTACATTATCGTACATCGTTTTTGCCTTCGAATAATTTTTCAGCATGAAGTAATTATCGGCTGTGCGGATATAAGCATCTTGCGAGAAAGCATCGGTATTCAATGCCGGAGCTTTTGCTAAAGGTTCAAAGAAACTAAGTGATACAGGATAATTTTCTTTACGCAGATAAGAATAACCAAGGTTATAGCGGGCATTAGTAATATTTGTTTCACCGCTGTTTGGCGCACCATTATCAAGATAAGCATGATAATATTTAATGGCAGTATCCAGTTTATTGTTCCTATAACCTATCTCCCCTTTCCAGAAATACGTTAACGGGAGAACGGTTCTATTATATGGATCATCCAATACTTTATCGAGTAAGGCATCCGCTTCACCTAAACGTCCATCATTAACCATCTCTGTTGCACGGCCGTATAAAATTCTGGGGTAAAGTCGCTTTGCATTTTCGGAAGGCTTAGCTAAACTTTCCAATAAAGCCTGTGCATCTCTATAATTATTTGTATTAGCCAATACATCTACCAATAATTCTTTTGCTTCGGTGTTATAGGTAGAATTAGGATAATCAGTCAGAAAACTGCTTAAACTGTTCAATGCCTCATCCTGGTAACCCAATTCATAAGAAAGTTTGGCATATTGATATTTCGAGATCTCTTTTTGTGCTGCATTGCTGCTATTGGATGAACAAAAAAGGAACGCATTTCTTGCATTTGCCTTCTGCCCTGTTTTTAAGTATGCATCTCCCAGCAAATACATCGCATGCTGACTTAATGAATCATCTTTGCCACTTAATTGTTTAAAACCTTCAATGGCTTTGGTTAATTGGTTGGCCTGGTAATATGAATAAGAAAGTTCATACAAATCTTCTCTTCTTACTTTTTTGGAACGGCTAACATAATCTTCCAAATAAGGCAATGCTTTTGCATAATCCTTTTTTTCGAAGTAGGCATGGCCAATTAATTGTTTTAATTCCAAATCATAATATTGTGAACTGCTGCCAGATTGTAATTTCTGTTGTATATAAGTAATGGCTTCATCTTTCTTTCCCTGTATATAATATATCTGTGCGATATAATACGGAACTACTGTTCCATAATTCTTTTCATTTTCCACAATTTTAAAGCTTTGCAGCGCATCGTTATACTGTCCATCCCTGAATGCCAAAAAACCGTAGTAATAATTTGCATCCATATAATTTGGATCATCCTTGATAGTACGGATGCTATTAAATAAAGGTTTGGCCTGTGCAAAATTTTGCAAATTAAAATAAGAATAACCGAGATGAAATTTCATGTCAGCAATTTCCCTGTTACTCAAGTTCTCTATTGCTGTTTGTTCGTAGCGTTGAACTGCTTCTGCAAACCGTTCGGTACGGAACAAGTATTCACCCAAATGAAAATTCATCATCTGGGTTCTGGCTGTGTTTTTTTCTACATCAATATATTCTTGTGCTTCATCTTCTGCCCTTCCTTCGTTTTGCTTGAGTGCACAAACAATGGCGTAATAATTTATTTCCTGAACAATGATCGGCCTGTTTACTTTGTCGGTTTCCCGAACGGCTTGCTTCAATTCTTTAAAAAGCGGATAAGCCAGGCTGTATTGCTCTTTCTGAAAATATTCCTTTGCTTCCTTGAAAGTTGTTTCAGGATCGGAATAGTAACGGGTTTGTTGTGCAAATACAGAAATAGAAAGGAAAATGGCGATTGCTAATAAACTTTGATACTTCATTTGGGATGTCCTTTAAACCGGTGGTCCCGTTTGTGGCGGGATAATTCCTAACGTTGCGAATATTCAAATTATTTCAGGTCAGACCAAACATCATTCCAAACAGGTGTGGATAAGTGCTGCATCGATATATGTTTTAACATTTCATTCATGTTAATAGCTAAAAACACCAATAAAATTTCTTTTAGTAATATTGCGTCAGAAAAATCAAACCCATGAAAAAACTATTCAGTACAAAATACTCCGACAACTCCATTTCATTTGCTTTATTGTTGCTCCGCTTATCTCTTGGAGGCTTAATGATAACACACGGTTTTAAAAAACTGATGAACTTTGCCGCAAAATCAGCCAACTTTGCTGACCCTTTTGGCATCGGCGGTCCTGCATCCATGAGTTTAACAATTTTTGCAGAATTCTTTTGTGCCATTTTTATTCTAATTGGATTAATGACAAGATTAGCTTGCATTCCATTGATTATAGCAATGTCAGTAGCCCTGTTTATGTCGCATGATGGGAAGATATTTACCGAAGGTGAAATGGCTGGATTGTACCTGTTGGGATATATAGCTTTGTTTTTTACCGGGCCTGGTAAAATTAGCATGGATAGATTGATAGGGAAATAATAACTATTTTCATTTCATGTTTTCAACCGAAACACAAATACGGGTACGCTACGCAGAAACTGATCAGATGGGTGTAGTGTACCATAGCAATTACTTTCCTTATTTTGAAGCAGCAAGAGCTGAGTCGATCCGGCAATTAGGATTTACCTATGCCGATATGGAAAGGATGGGTGTGATAATGCCGGTGGTGGATGTACATTGTCGCTACTTACGACCTGCCTTGTATGACGATCTGCTAACGATCAAAACTATATTGAAGGAACTGCCGGTGCATCATAAAATCGAATTTCATCATGAAGTGTATAATGAGAAAAATGAATTGTTGGCTGTAGGCAAACTGATTCTATATTTCATGGAATCCAAAACCATGAAAAAAACAGTGATGCCCCCTCAACTGCTCGAAAAGTTTAAACCCTATTTTGACTAATTTTATTGAATGGAGAATGTAGATGAGCCTTTGCCGGAAATGAATAATGTAGAACAAGCATCTGCGGTGGAAGAGGCGATTATTTATCCTCCGAAATTTGAAAAAGAAGATAAGTCTGCAAATATCTGGCTACGGTCCTTTGCAAGTCTTGCTGCTTACCTCATTCTTGGCTACTATATTTTTCCGAGTTATAAAATGCTTTTGCTGATCACAGCGATCGTTATGATCCATGAGCTGGGGCATTTTTTTGCAATGAAATTTTTCCGTTACAATGAACTGGGCATTTTTTTTATTCCGCTGCTTGGAGCATATGTTTCCGGCACAAAAAGAGAAGTATCACAAAAACAATCAGCGATCATTTTATTAGCTGGCCCTTTGCCGGGTATTATCATCGGAAGTATTTTATACCTGATTGATCAAAACAGTTCGGGTCATTATTTGTTTGACATATCGTATGAAAGAATTGGGTTGCTGTTTGTGATTCTAAATCTTATTAATCTGCTTCCTGTATATCCTTTAGACGGAGGGCAATTATTGAATAGAATATTTATTGACGAAGAAAGTATAGTGAGTAAAATATTTATTGGTTTATCAATTGCGGCGTTGGCTTTTTTTGCCTGGAGAATGTATACCACTACCGGCAGTTCATTTTCTTTTATCCTGTTGCTTTTCCCCATTATGATGCTCCTGCGGCTTTTTGGCGACAATAAATTAAGTTCCATAGAAAAAAGAATAGAAGCCGAAGAGATAAATACGGACCTTGAATATGAAGAATTAGCCAATAAAGATTATTGGCGGATAAGGAATATAATAATAGAAGAACATCCTTCATTTAAAGATGTGCCAACAGCTCCTCCATTTGAATACGATGTAAAAGAAGAACGGATAATGACAACCATTCAAAGTTTGTTGCACCGCCACCTGATCCAGGATGTTTCTATTGCTGGCAAAGTGCTGATCTTTCTTATTTGGGCGGCTGGGCTTGCTTCACCCTGGCTGTTGAATATGGACATGAGTTTCTTTAGTCGGTTTGGTTTCTGACTGTAAATAAAAGATTCTCTCCGTAATCTGACATTCGAAGGATTGATTTATCTTACTATACCAAACTTCAAATCATGAAAAAATATTTTCTTCCTGCATTGTTATTTGTTCTTATCGGTTGCAAATCGGGTGATAAAAAAGATGCGGCTGTAACTACAACTGATAGTATTGTTGCAAATACAGATACTGTTACTACTCCTTCCGATCAACCAGCCAGCAGTGGCAAAATAGATATAGAGACCTTTGGAGATATTAAAATTGGCCAGCCTCATGAAAAAACGATGGAAGCTTTGGGAGAGCCTGATAGCAAATCAGCTGCAGTAGAATGGGGTGCCGATGGATTAATGCATGAGGATTGGACGTATAACTCAAAGGGGCTGATACTAAATATGAGCTATGCAAAAGGGATCTCGGATGGCACCAAATATATTTCATCCATCACTGCGAATGATAAATGTATATTTAAGACAAGAGCTAATATGGGCATTGGTAGTAGCTACACCGAAGTGCAGGAAGCATACAAAAGAGATATTGATGCCAATGCAACCGATAAAGAGCAAATTACTGTTGGCTCAATCTATGGTGGCATTATTTTCACTTTTAAAAATGAAAAAGTAACGGCTGTATTTTTAGGTGCTGCTGCTGAATAAATCTAAACCCTGTTATAATCTGCCCGCCAGTTTTGTATAGCTTGCTTGATTTGTTTTTGCGACATTTTCTCAGCTACGGCTTTTTTTGCTAAAGCAGGCATCTCTTCATCGCTTGCAAAGCGCAGAGCAATGATCTGTCCTAATCTTATTTCTTTATCAAATGGTTTGTCTGTAAGAAGATAATGTCGAAAATTTTCTTCGGCACGGATAGCTCTGTCTTGAGCTTTTAAGGCAAATACTCTGGCATACCAAAAAAGACCGATCATTCCTAATGCACCAATGATCATGATCATCGCAGCATGTTGCACTACTTTATCATGTGCATGGCAATAAGTGATGATACTACCGACTAAAAAACTAAGAATTAATAAAGCGGTAATACCATGGTAGCCTGCTACCAGTCTTGTATGATTTTTAAAATTTTGTTCCATTTTTAGTTTATTGTTTGTGGTTTTTAGTTTGTAGTTCGTTCCTCAAAGTAAGGAATTTTCCCACCCTATTCACTATTGACTATTCACCATTCACTATTTCAGCTCATCCAGCACCTTATACATTTTATTTACTACCGGAGCAGTTCGGCCATTGTAATTATTTACCAGGAAAGAAAAAATATACTCTCTCCCATCTTTTGCTTTATGATAACCGCAAAAACCTTTTACATCGCTGATGGTGCCGCTTTTCATAGTCATTCCATTATAGATAGGCAATGAGTTGTAGAAATATTGAAACCAGTCTTTTGTTTTGGCATATTTTAAAATTTCTACCTGTGCATGTGTGGTTACCCGGTTGAGTGGTGATAAACCAGAACCATCGGCCATATTCAATTCATTTTCATCCAACCCTTTTTCTTTCCAGAATTTTTTAACGATGGCTATACCGCTGTCTGTTGAACCGAATCCTTGTTTTTCATAGGCAAAGGTTTTTACTAATGCTTCTCCGTAGAGGTTGATGCTTTTTTTATTGAACCAGTAGATGATGGAGTCGAGAGAGGGGGAATAATGAGTGTATAGGTTTGAAATATTATGCTCTACAGAATCATTTAGCGAAATTGATGACAAATAACGGGGCTTTCTAAACATGCTTTTCAAAGAATCAACTAATGTTTCGACAAACTGATTTTGTGGGTTCATCATTGAGCCTGAAATTACAAACCGATTCTCGTTTATTGGAATAGTTCCTCGCACATCTGCATTTATACTATTGCCAACGGGTAAATATATATAAGAATTATCTCCTGTTCCTTTAGCAGCAGACGTTACCCAAGAATTAAAACGTAAGGAGTATAATTCTGGCTCTGTTTTAATAATTTCAACTGGATCACCAATATTTTTTCCTGATTTTAAAATCAAATCATACTGATTTTCTCTCCAATTTAATAGCTGTGCGCCTGCCCCATAGTAGTTTCCAATATCTTGCCATATCCATCCATCTGGTATTGACTCACTATTCCATCCTCTAGCATTAATTAGTACTGCGTCTTCAAACGTAATTCTCAATGGCTTTGTACTTGTAATAATCTCATTTAGAACAACTGCCATTTTTGTTTGTTCCCAACGCCAGCTACCAAAAGTTGGGTCGCCTGATGGCTTTATATAAAGATTTTTCTTTTTATCCTTTTCATGATTAATTACCCCAAACTCTGTCATATACCGATAATCCTTCCCCAACAATTCAAAAGCCGTAACACTTGTAATAATTTTTTGTGTGGAAGCAGGAGCTAATCCAACTTGTGAATTCTTATCAAACACCACCCCTCCTGTTTTTGCATCAATAACATATAATGAGCTTATAGCATGTTTTAACTGGCTATCGGCTTCAAATTGTTGAAAGGCTTTTTGTAAACGTTGTGATACGGTTTGGGCAACGATACTACTAACCAGTAGCAAACAACCCGCAGCCAGTAAGAAAACTTTTTTCATAGTTCAGTGGTTATAACTTTGCGCCTGCCTGCCGGCAGGCAGGGTCAAATTACTTCTTTTCGTTCTAATCATATCTTAAATGAGTACGAATTCTGTTACCGCCTCCATCATCACCATCGGCGATGAATTATTGATCGGTCAAACCATTGATACTAACTCCGCTTTTATTGCACAGGAGTTGAATAAAATTGGTGTCTGGGTTCGCCGCCGTGTTACTGTGGGTGATGTATATGAAGATATCTGGGATGCACTGGATGAACAAGGAGCACAATCAGATATTGTTATTATAACCGGCGGTCTCGGCCCTACAGCAGATGATATTACTAAACCCCTTCTCTGCAAATACTTTGGAGGTAAACTGGTGTTGGACGAAAAAGTATTGGCACATGTAAAATATTTATTTGAACAAGTTTTTCGTCGCCCCGGTGCTTTGCTGGAAAGAAATATTAAACAGGCTGAAGTGCCGGATGTGTGTACGGTATTGCATAATGCGAGGGGAACGGCGCCGGGGATGTGGTTTAGGACGGCGAAGCCGCCAATGGGAAATACCTCCCCAAACCCCTCACAAGGAGGGGCTTTAGACTCCGATAAATCAAATATTGATTACAGCTATATAACAACCGATCCTACTACTTATGGATTACTTAAAAAATTTGTTGATGAACATAGAAGCAATCCTACTGCGACAGAAAAATTACTATGGGAAATATTGCGTGGGCGAAAATTAGCAGGATATAAGTTTCGCAGACAGCATATTATTGGCTCTTACATTGCTGATTTTGTTTGCCTGACCCAAAAAATGATTATTGAAGTTGACGGATTGATACATCAGATTCCCGAAAACAAAAATAGCGATGATGTTAGAACCAAAGAACTAAATAATCTTGGATTTGAAGTTATTCGTTTTACAAATGAACAAGTATTACATGATACAGACAAAGTAATTAGCGAGATTTTGAGTCAATTAAAAAAAGGGAAATCACCATCATCGGAGTCTAAGAACCCTCCCTTGGAGGGCAGGGAGGTGAAAAATGACGGGGCAATATTTATATCTCTTCCGGGAGTTCCCCACGAAATGAAAGGCCTGATAAAAGATGAAGTAATTCCGAGACTTCTAAAAGAATTTGAATTACCCGCCATCATCCACAAAACAGCATTTACCGCCGGAACTGGTGAATCTATACTGGCAGAATTATTAACTGGGTTTGAAAAATCATTACCTGAATCTATAAAATTAGCTTACCTGCCTAATTATGGCATGGTAAAACTCCGGCTAACTGCACGAGGAAATAATAAAGAAGAAGTAGAAAAAGAACTGCTCCCCTATTTTGAAAAATTGCAGGACCTCGTAAAAAAATATTTAGTAGCCAATGAAGACGTAGGATTGGAAATAGTAGTTGGAAATTTATTGAAAGCAACAAATAAAACGATGGGTACTGCTGAAAGCTGTACCGGCGGATATATTGCTCATTTGATAACAGCTGTGGCAGGTTCATCCGAATACTATAAAGGAAGTATCATTAGCTATGCAAATGAAGTAAAAGAAAATGTATTGGGTGTGCAGCATTATACTTTATCGACCGTAGGTGCGGTAAGTGAAGAAACTGTGAAAGAAATGGTCGCCGGTGCTCTACAAACATTGAATGTTGATTATGCAATCGCTACTTCAGGTATTATGGGACCCGGTGGTGGCAGCGAAGAAAAACCTGTTGGTACGGTTTGGCTGGCGGTCGGCAACCATCAAAAAATTGAAACGCTGCGACTGAATCTACGGTTCGACCGCCAACGAAATATTGGTATGACGGCGGCCAATGCCCTCAATTTCCTACGCAAATTCATCATTGCTAACGGTTGATAGCCTTTTATAACCAAATCATTACCTTTGGCCGGTTAAAATTGCTTGTCTGTCTTGTTCATCCGTGTTAATGCAGGATGATAGTAGCAATGCCGCTGACTAACAAAAAAAATTATCTATGGCTGTTGTTGATTTAATAATGCCGAAACTGGGCGAAAGCATCATGGAAGCTACCGTGTTGAAATGGTTCAAACAACCCGGCGACGAAGTAAAAATGGATGAAACCGTACTCGAAATTGCTACTGATAAAGTAGACAGCGAAGTACCAAGCACCGCCGCAGGTGTAATTGAAGAGATATTATTTAATGTAAATGATGTGGTTCCGATTGGTACGGTAATAGCGAAGATCAGAACTTCCGCTAAGAGTGATGAGCCACGAGTTGCGAGTAATACTCCGGCAGCACCAGTTGTTGAAAAAGTGCAGGACGCTGTGGTGGTAGAAGCAGCCCAACCATCGGCCCCCGCAAAAGCTACAGCAGACAAGCAAACTAATTCAGGTTCCCGTTTCTACTCTCCGCTTGTATTAAATATTGCAGCTAGTGAAGGGGTAAGCATGACGGAATTGGAAAATATTCCAGGTACAGGTAATGAAGGACGGGTGACGAAGAAAGATATTCTGCAGTATGTGAGCGGAAGGAAGTCAACAGTTCAAAGTTCACAGTCCGCAGCACCTAATCAACAAACTGTTTCCGTAATAAAAGAAGCTCCGCAATCACAGCAACAATCTTCCAACAATCAGGTTGCCGCCTACCAGGGTAATGTAGAGATAATTGAAATGGATCGGATGCGTAAATTGATTGCCGACCATATGGTTCGCAGCAAGCATACAAGTCCGCATGTAACCAGTTTTACTGAAGCTGATGTTACTAACCTGGTGCAATGGAGAGATAAAGTGAAAAAAGAATTTGAAAAAAGAGAGAATACCAAAATTACTTTCACTCCGTTGTTCATAGAAGCAATTGTTCGCTGCATTAAAAGATTTCCATTGATCAATAGTTCGCTGGATGGTTATAATATCATTGTGAAAAAAGATATTAATATCGGTATGGCTACAGCATTGCCCAGCGGCAACCTGATCGTACCGGTAATTAAAAATGCTGACCAGTTGAATCTGGTTGGATTGACCAAACAAGTAAATGGATTGGCTGATGCAGCCCGCAACGGAAAACTAAAAGTTGACGATACAACTGGTGGCACTTTCACATTAACCAACGTAGGAACCTTTGGAAGTTTAATGGGAACACCAATTATTAATCAACCACAAGTGGCAATTTTGGCTGTGGGTGCTATTAAGAAACGTCCGGTAGTAATTGAAACTCCTGCTGGAGACACGATTGGCATCCGTCATATGATGTATCTCAGCATGAGCTACGATCATCGGATTGTAGATGGAAGTTTGGGGGCTACTTTTTTAACTGCAGTTGCGAAGGAGTTGGAGAATTTTAAAAGTGACAGGGAGTATTAACCGCTGATTAAGTGGTTGATTTGATTAATGCTGATAGTTAAATAACAATATTAATCGTACAAGCTACTTGTACGATTTTTTTATTTTGCCATCGTCCATTTCTCTGGGCATCGTTCCTTGCGTCTTTGCGAGAAAACTTATCGGCATTTATTCAGTAGGCACCCCGTAAGTCCTCCCTTTGAAAATATACTTACTGCCCTTTCTTTTTATTTCATACAGATTATCATAATCCGTTTCTTTTAAATCTCCGGAAACAACTGTGGAACCAGTGAGCATATTGGCAATATCATCAATCGTATTAGAATGGCCTACTACTAAAACATCTCCTTTCTTAATTGACTTCAGCTTTTCAATAAATGCAGAAGCAGAGTCTTTGCTGGGGCTATAAAATTGTGTTTGCACTTTATCCAAATACTCATCCAATGGTTTGGCAGTACCCATAGTTCGCTTATACTTTGTCGAAAATATATACTTGATGTTTTTGCTTTTTAGCTCTTCTTTCAATGCCAAAGCTCTTTCATTTCCTGCGTCGCTCAGCTCTACATCGCTGCTCATATTGGCAGCGGCTACCGTCTTCTCGCCATGGCGAACAATATAGATGGTATTTCCACAAGAACTAATAAAAAACAAGCCTGCTGCGAATAATAAATATTTCATAATAAATTCTTTAACAATCTAAAATTAAACTACTCTTTCATTCTTTGCGTCTTTTTTGTAAATTAGTTATACTAAACCCAGATAACACTATGAAATCATTTTGAATTGAAGAAATACACCCTCCTAGCCTACCTGCAGGAAGTAAACAAATACTTCAACGAAAATAAGTTGTACCCGCAACTGGCCGACATGATCTTCCACTACAACAATATTGTGGCCTTCCGGGAAAACAAAAAATACCTGCAAGAGCATTTTCCTAAGAAAATGACGGGCATTCAAATGGAAAAACTACAAATGCTCTACCAGCAAATGATAGAAGATGATGAATTAATGCAAGAACTGGAAGATATTATTCACTATGCCGCCGGCAAAATGAAAACAACCATTCAAAATGCTACCGGTATTTATGAGTTTGTAGAAGAGCAGATCGAAATAACTCCCATTGGTATTATTCCATTGGATATACAGGAAGGTTATTTCTTTTTAAGCAGTCGCAATACCAAAGAAACGGGTGTCTATCATTACCGTCTTTCCATTTTTGAAAAACATGATGAGAAGTATCGAAGCATCAGAACTTTGTTCATTGATAACTGGCAACGGGGTATTTCTCACACTTATGAAAATATAAAATCAGAATTGATACGACGCTGGAAAGATCTTCCTAACCCGGCAGTGTATGCTATTGAAACCGGTCTGAATTTTCCTGTAGATGAAACTTTATTGCCGGTAGCTAAGAGAAGTTTGGTGAAGTTTATTTCTACTGCAGCCTAACGGTTAATTAGTTTATTGGGAAATTGGTTAATTAGGGAGACCCCGAAAATCAGACTTTCCCTAATTAACCAATTAACTAACCATCCTATTCAACTATTTCCAATCCCCAATCTTTTCCTTTCTTTACCGCTGGAACACCTTCAGTGATCCATTTAGCAGGCTTTTCTCCTTTTAATAACCAGTCGAAGAATTGCTGCTCTCTTATTTGAATATCTTTTTTATTCTTTCTTTCTACAAGGTTGTGTGCTTCGCCATTATAATTCAGCATCCAAACCTTTTTATTCATTCTGCGCATAGCAGTAAATAATTCAATACCCTGGTACCAGGGAACAGCACCATCGGCATCATTCGCCATGATCACCATTGGTGTTTTAATTTTTGGCACATGAAAAAGTGGTGAGTTCAAAATATATAAATTTTGTTTTTCCCATAGTGTTGCACCAATACGGCTTTGTGTTTTTTCGTATTGGAACTGGCGGTTGATACCACCTTCCCAGCGGATACCACCGTATGCACTCGTCATATTTGCAACTGGCGCACCAGACCAGGCGGCTTTGAACATATCCGTCATTGTAACTAATTGAGCTACCTGAATACCACCCCAGCTTTGTCCTTGTATGCCGATATTGGCCCCATCAATCCATTTGTTTTTTGCAATCAGATCTTTTGCGGCACTCACTACATAATCATAAGCACTCTTGGCAGGATAGCCAATGGTATAATGAATATCCGGAGAGAAAACTACATATCCACGACTTACAAAGAAGGAAACATTCAACCGGCTACCAGTTGGTGTTGGTGGAATATAACCATGTAATGTTTCAGAATGTGTTTCATAGAAGTACATGATCATCGGGTATTTTTTTGTCGGATCAAAATTCTCCGGCTTATATAAAATACCTTCTGACATTTTTCCATTAAATGCTTTCCATTTGTATAACTCTGCTGTTCCCCAGTTGTACTCTTTCTGCTGTGGATTCGTGGAGTACAATTTTGTTTCACCTGACAAATCACTGCTTACAAATAACTCTGGAGAAACTTCATAACTCTCTTTGGTATAAATAAACTTTTCAGCATCCTTAGCTTTAACAGGATTTCCTACCGATGCTTTAACTTTTGATAATTGAACAGGAAGCATCTTAGTTAATAGCTTGTAGCTGGCAAACCCGTCTTCTTTACCTGTTTCACTAAATGTTTGTAATAATAAGGTCTGACCAGGTTTTACAAAACGTTCTTCCCTGTCAGTTGAAACATAACGATACCTGGTCTTAGTTTTGCGCCCCTGTCCGCCTGTAATTAACAACGGAGCCATTTTCCCGTTAGGGTCTACCTGCCAAACATCGTATCGATCATACACAAATAATACTTCATCATTTTCCTGCCATCTCATTATTCCGTGAGGAGAGGGATCGCTTGGCGAATCATGATCTTCATCATACAAAGGCAATTTTATTTTAGCCGTAATGTTTCTGGCAGAATCTCCATCCCAGGCAAAATAATGTCTTGCTTTACTATCATACCACATGATGTATTTTCCAGCCGGAGAAATCATCTGCGGAGCAATAAAACCAGTCATATCTTTTTTCACCAATTTGGTAGTTCCATCATTTATATTAATGGCATAGATATCTTTTTTGGTATTACCAGTCCATTGGCTTTCTATTCTTTTTCCAAAATCCGTTACTCCTACAAATTGATCACCATCACCCTCATTGGTTTGATATACGGTTGGCAATTGCTCGGTTGCCAATTGCTTCAATGATTTATTATCAAATTGATAAACTGCCAGGTAGTTGGTTTGCAGATCTCTTTGCAAGCGGCTTAACTGTGTAGTTTGTAAATAATCATCATTGTAATGCCATACGTCCAGTTTCACCAAATCAATATCTATCAATGTAGTATCCTTTGGTGGTTGTATCGGTGCTGTTCCAAAAAACAATCGTTTACCAGATTTACTGAAACTAACATTGCCAAACTCACTTACTGTCATCCCTAATTGCATACCTACAGAATTTTTATCGGCTAACATGGTTGCGCTATCCATTCCTGCAGTGTAATACCAAAGTTTGTAGAATTTCTGTAATTCTTTTGGTTTCGCATCTCTTTCTGCTAAGTATGCCACTTGAGAACCATCTTCAGAAAAACTGAAGTTTTTAAAATCGTTACCGCCTTTACTCAACACAATTGTTTTTCCTTCTTTTAAATCATAAAGAGATACAGATTGTTTACTTAATGAGTCTTTGGGGTTTTTCGCCTGTTCAATTATTAGCTTCTGTCCTTTTTTACTAAAACTATATTCCAACACATTGGTAAAAGTTTTCTCTTTACCATCTATTAGATTTCGCACTACCAAATCTGTTCCTGCATCAGCGGGGCCGGCTGGTGTTTCGTCGCCTTCTGCATCAATGTTTGAGTCGGGAGTCGGGAGTTGGGAGTTGGGAGTCAATACACCTTCCTCATCATTATCATCCCGGTTCTTTTTTTTCTTTTCAGGAATAGTAGCAATCACTTGCTTTAGCGAATCAATTACTTTCCCGAGACTATCTGCAATTCTTTTATCAGTGTTTTCTGGCTTTTTAGGTGCTTCTTTCTTTTCAATGGCTTTTTCCAAATGAAAGGCGACCCAACCTGCTTCCTTCTCAGGAACTTTATAATTTTTTACTCTGGGCAATTTCCAAACACTGTCTTTGCCTAACTCTACGATAGCAAAAGAATCTTTTGGCATATCGTCCGGCCTTTTCTTTTTGATACGGGCATCTCTTGTATCTTTAAATAACGGTTTGATACGAAAAACAGCATAGCGGCTGTCTTCTGTTATCACTGCATTATATCCACGGGCAATTACTTTTTTGTATCCTGCATCTGATGATTGTATCACCAGTTCATTATCACCTTCCTGCGGATTGATGGAGTACACTATCCATTTACCATCGTTACTTATCATCCGTTCACCGATACTTTGCCAGCTATCGTATACAGAATGATCCAACGGTTTTTTTTGTGCAAATACTGAAATTGCCAATAGCAACATTAAAATACTAAAGAGGAGCCTCATAAAGAATAGTTTTGAAGGCTCTAAAGATAATGGGGAATCAGGAATATTATTCAGGCTTTTTACCAACGATAAGTCCGTACTGCCACAAGCCTTTTTTCATGCCTTTGTACTGATAGCGACAAGCTTTGATATTTCGTTTTTGCATATCTGTTGCTGGCTTTGAAAAATTGATTTTCTTCCAGAGCAAATACAGGCTGGCTAAGTAATAAAACCGGTATAAACGGCGAGAAGAATGGGAAGCCTCTTTAGAAATATTACGATAATTAATATTCGTAAAGCCCTCATTACTCATGAATGATTGAAAGCGATCAGGAGATTCTAAGTAGTTAACCAGCCAACCATCTATCCAGTTCCTGATTATAGGGTGATCGTTATTTACAAACGCAGTTACAAATCCATCTGCAACCACTAATCGCCCCCCCGGTTTTAACAGCCGAAATGCTTCTTTTATAAATTGATCTTTGCTGTCTGCATAGCAAATACTTTCACAACCCCATACTACATCAAAACTTGCATCAGGAAAATCTGTCATACAATAATTCATCACTTTAAAATTGACCAGATGATGTACGCCTATTTTTTCAGCATTGCTGTTGGCTTGTTGTACCTGTCGTTCGCTTAGAGTGATGCCTGTTACTTTGCATCCAATTGTTGATGCCATAAAAATACTGCTGCCTCCTACTCCGCACCCAGCATCTAGTACATAGTCTGTTGATTTTATGGCTGCTGCCTCTATCATCACTTCATTCATACGAAGCAGTGATTCCGGAAATGATTTTACTTTTTCGTCCCAATAACCATAATGAATAGCCATGCTATTATTCAAATCCCAGGAATCTTTGTACGCATTCTCTGTGTCCTTATAATATTGAATGATGTGCTGATGATAATCAGTCGGCTGCATGTTGTGTTAATTTTCGTTCTTCTCTACCCAGCAAAATAACATGAATGATCAATGCAATGGCAATAATTGCAAAGCCAATATAAAACCATTTGCTGAGTAATTCGTTTTCGTTGTACACAGCAAAGGCAAGTAAGATTCCATACACAGGCTCCAGGTTAAAAGTAAGATTTACTGTAAATGCTGACAACCGTTTCAATGCATAACCTGATAACTGAAAAGCAATGACCGAGCAAAACCAGGAAAGAACCAGCAACCAACCCAGATTTTCAAGGCTTGGCAAAAAAGTTTCTGTAGGAAACTGTTGTAAATAAAAAGGAAGCAATATTGATAACGTTAGGA
>LNFM01000856.1_pt1 | contig 72041 bp, 62 predicted proteins | sample 596031 | NCBI WGS metagenome assembly LNFM01 (sample SAMN04254537, study PRJNA301005) | activated carbon metagenome | isolation source: dual media filters at the Ann Arbor, Michigan drinking water treatment plant | place: USA: Ann Arbor
GCTTGAATCCTTTGGTGTGAGAGCCTGGATTCTACCGGTGGCTGGCCCTCTGCCTATCGTTTCAAGCGTTGCACTTATTCTATGAATTCAGGCCCTTCAAACGCACACTCAACGCTTCAGCCAGTGGCACTGCTGAGGCCGGGCTCTGGCCAGACATCAGTGCGCCATCGACCACCACGTGCGGCTGCCAGTTGGCGATGCTGCTGTAGTGAGCACCACGACCCTTCAGTTCGTTTTCGAGGGAGAACAGCAGGTGGTGCAGCAACTCGACTTCGGTGTCTTCATCGTTCTTGAAGCCAGTGACTTTGAGGCCCTTAACCAGGTACTCGCCGTCGCTCTTCTTCACGTCACGCAGGATGGCCGGTGCATGGCAGACCATGGCGATCGGGCGGTTCGACTCGTAGAAATCACGGATCAGTTTGATCACGTGGGAGTCGGACGCCAGGTCCCACAGCAGGCCGTAACCACCTGGGAAGAACACCGCATCAAAACCGCTGTAGTCGATGTTGCGCAGCTTGCGGGTGTGCTTGGCAGCGAACAGCGCAACTGGGTCAGCGAGGAAGCGCTCGGTGTATTCGGTGGTGAACGGCGCTTTCATGCTCAGCAGGTCGATGGGCGCTTCGCCGCCGGTTGGCGAGGCGAAGACCACTTCGTAACCGGCCTCGGTCAGGATGTAGTAAGGCGCGGCCAGTTCATGGAACCAGGTGCCGGTCTGCTTGCCGCTGGTGCCCATCTCATCCAGCGAGGACATAACGAGGAGGATGCGCTTCTGTTGGTTGATGTAGCTCATGGTGAATCTCCTATCGAGTTGAGAACGACGTTGAGGGCAGTGGCGAAAGGCCTGTTTGTCCCTTGAGTCGAAGCTGGCGGAGCGCACAAGAAAACCTATTTACTGCATTAGGCATTCGAGGTTCGCTGAGACCTTTAAGATCGCTGCAGCCTTCGACTTGGTGGAGATTCTGGGTTTATTCGGAGTGACCGACAAACGAGATAATGTGTTCACAACACAAAGAAAATCTTTATCTAAACGCGAGCATGAGTGACGCCAACGCAGGCTAGAGTTGGCGTCATACATGCGCGTGGAGATCGCCTTATGCAGTTCGTCAAATACCAGGCCGCTGGCAACGACTACCTCGTTTACCAGGCCGCTGAGCCTTTTGCGTTTAGCCCACAAGACATTGTCAGGATCTGCGACCGCCATCGCGGCCTGGGCAGCGATGGCATCTTGGTGCCCTTGATCGGTGCCGATAAAACCCTGTCAGTCGCGATCTACAACACCGATGGTTCACAGGCCGAGAAGAGCGGTAATGGCCTGCGCATCCTTTGTCGGTATCTGTGGGATCAGGGCGTGGTCTCGCAGGCGCCTTTTCGGGTGACCACTAAAGGCGGCGTGGTCGACTGCCAAGTGCTCGATCAAGGCACTCGAGTGTCCATTGCCATGGGCCGCGCGCGCTTTCTGACGCTGGCTGAACCCAAGGTCGTTATCGAGGGCGAGGCGCTGGAGTTGCATGCTGTGTCGATGGGCAACCCGCATTGCGTGGTGCTTGTCGCTCAGCCGACGCAGGCATTGGCCAGGCGGCTTGGGCCGCTTATCGAAAGGCTCCCGGCGTTCCCTGAACGCACCAATGTGCAGTTTGTGCGGGTGCTCAACCGCCAGCAAATTGAGGTGTACATCTGGGAACGGGGCGTGGGTTATACGCTGTCGTCGGGCACCAGCAGTTGCGCCGCCGCAGCGGTTGCGCACCAGCTGGGCCTGATGGATGCACAGGTTGAAGTGCAGATGCCGGGCGGCGTGATCGCCATCGAGTTGGACAGCGATTACCAGGTACAGATGCAAGGGCCGGTGGGCAAGGTCGGACGCTATTGGCTGGATGACGAGTGCCTTGCCTAGCGGCCCCTGTAAGCATGCCAGATTGATCCGCAACGGCATTGCTCGGGCCTAAACAGCGCTGTGCAGCCTTTGCCCTAAATCTGTGCGTGTTATCACAGCCCTGAATAACAGCACTGACTGTTTTTGCATCTTTCACTATGCTCGCCGACTTTCTTGGGTCGGTTCCTATTCAGGACCGACCCCGCAGTGGATGCAAATGCTGAGCACGGACGCGCGAATCCGATTGTGAGTGACGCGTATGGTTCGCCTAGTTCAGATGCATTTCGCGGCGTGGCGAGCTTGTTGCCTGTCGCCGCTCATTGCGATGCCGCAGGCTCTCTTGCTAGCCGCACGCCACCTTCGCTCAGCCCGCCTTGCCTCGCTAACTCACGGCGCAACACGTCGCTTTACCGCTTCGTTTGCGGCGCACGGCTGCACGCCCGCGCCACTGCCGCTCTGGGTTACCCAACCAATAAAAAAAGGTAAAAGAACATGCTCCGTGTAAGCCTGTTGTGGCTCTCGCTCCTGATGTTGAGCGGATGCCTGGATCTAGGTGGAGGAGGAGGCGGTGGCAGCAGCGGTGGCGGTGCCAGCCCAGAGCCGCGCCCACCGGTTACCGAACCACCTGTAGTAACGCCGCCAGTCGCACCGCCCGTGCAACCGCCCAGCGAGCCAGAGCCTGAGCCAGAGCCGCCCGTCGTTGTGCCGCCCACGGTGCCGGTCGTGCCACCCGTGACGCCGCCCACGGAGAACGACAGCTTTCCCGAGCCAACGGCCGCCGTGCTCGATGAAGTCAATGCGCTGGGCTTTTTTGATATCACGGCCAGCGGCGAACCGCGCCCGGTGCGCAATGACCTGAGCGGCGATCTGGCTGCCATGCTGCAGTTTGTGCAGAGCCATTCGGTCAACCCGCAGGGCAACGAAGCGAACAACATGCCGCGCCTGACCAGTGAGCGCGAAGCGCTGCTGCTGGTGACGCCCGTGCCCACCACGCAGATGCCGCAGCAATTGCGCGTGCAAGTCACGTTGGACGCAGAGCTCAAAGGCGAGTTGCTGCTCAGCCCGCCCGATGATCTGCCGCGCGCCGACCGTACCGGCACGGATGCACGCCCGGATGTGGTCTATTCGCGCCGCGCCTGGTCGGCGGTATTGCCGTGGGACTGGGTCAAGCCGGGCATGCGCCTGCAGGTAATCGATGAGCGCGGAAGGCGTGGCGAACGCGCGGCCGCAGGCTTCGACTTTGCCGCACCAGCCGAGTTGGTGGTGCAGTCAATCCGCGTCGGCATGCTCACCGAACCACCGGTCAGCGATGCGCACTGGATGCTTAACCGACCCGCTCAAGCAGCCACCGAATATTTCCAAACCGTGCCGATTTCTCGCCTGGTGGTTAGCCAATACGAGGACGTTCAACTGGACCGGGTGATGGTCGGCAGCGGCGTGATCTACGACACCGCCAGTGCGGGTGAAGGCGGCGTTTACAGCGGCGACATGCGCGAAAACACGACCAAATCCACCTTCAGTACCGGCATCAACCTGGCCAACTGGGGCATCACCAGCGCCGGCATGATCAGCCAGCAGCAACCTCAACTCACGCAATCGGCGGTCATTCACCATGCCGCGGGCATGTACAGCAACGGGCGACAAACCCACGGCCTGAGCGGCGGCAACGGCATCCTTACGCTGTACAACGCCGTGGGCAACGAGTTCAGCCACGAGATCGGCCACCACTACGGCATCGATCACTATCCGGGCGAGGTCAACGGCAACTACTTCTGGGCCGTGCACCATTACGACAGTGGCTGGGGTTACATCGCCTACCGCAAGCGCATGCGCGCCAACCTGCTGTGGGCGCGTGATAAATCAGCGGCCATGGCCGGCACGCCGGTGTTTAACGAGGCCTATGCTTTTGCCCCCGACGCCATGTCGGGCGGCGACTTCACCAGCGCGCTGTCCAGCTACACGCATTACACCGGCTACAGCACTAAAAACTGGATTCAACCGCGCCTCAACCGTGCGGTATGGGCCGCTGACTCACCCACCGGCTACCGCCAATGGGACAGCACCAGCCTGAAATTGGAAGTGGCGCAGCCGAGGGTGCCGACCTCAAATCAGGTTTGGTACAACAGCGCCGACGGTAATTATCTGAGGCCGCGCCTGTTTGCGGTGCCGGTGTTCACCCTGCTCGGCGGCTATGACCCGGTGAACAACACAGCGGTGCTCTACCCCGCCCTGCGCGGGAACTGGGGCCAGGTCTACAACCTGCCCGCGCCAGACGATAGCGCGACCAGCAAGCAATGCTGGGTGCAGGTGGATTTTGTCGGCGGCGCACGCCAGCGTATCGCCGTGGCCGCGCAGCGCATGGATAGCAATGCCAACAAACTGCACATCAACCTGGCCCAGGCCGAACGGCCACTTACGGCAAGCCTGCAATGCCGCGAGAGCGCCGCAGACAGCCCAGTCGAACTGGCCAACCTGGCCTTCGCGCAAGATCTGCCCGCCATGCCGGCACCGGTGGTGGTGGGCCGTGAAGAACGCTTCCAAGCGCTTTACCGTGAAGAGCGGCCGAAGTTGCAAGCAGCACTGGAGGCCATTGCTGCACAGCCGGTGCTGACTCTCTCCGGCGAAGCGCGCCTGCTCTATGACAGCTACGCCGACCACGCCGACGGCCTCTCGGCAAGCGCGCAACAGGTTATTCAACGCCTCAAAAAACAGGAAGAAAGCGCCCTGCGCCTGAACCGCTGGCTCGATGCCTATGGATCACGTCTGGCCAGCAACAGCGCCGCAGCCAGCGCCCTCGATAGCCTGCTGACCACCCTGCAATTCACTCAGCGCCCGCTGCTGCCGGCCGCCCAGCGCTTCACCCGTAACAACGGCGACTGCGTGCGCACGGCACTCACTGAAGGTCGCTGGAGCGCTTACGTGGCGGCCAAGGCGCAGTGCACGGACAGCGCCGAGGACACCTGGCTGACCGATGCCAGCGGGCGCATCCGCAGCCTGGCACAGCCCAACCTGTGCCTGACGGCCAGCAACGATGTCAGCCTGAGCGAGTGTGACGCCACCCGCGATGCGCAAATCTGGAACTTGGATGCCCTGCCGCTGTTGAAAAACGGCAACCGTTGCATCGACCTGGCAGGCGGCTCTACCACTGGCAAGCTGATCATGTATGGCTGCCACGGCGGAGGAAACCAGCAGTGGCTAGGTCTGAGCCTTTCAGATAACGCCCTGCTGCCACTGCTCAAGGCGCGCAACGTGGTGAACTTTGTGCAGTTCGCGCAAGGGCGCGACAAGGCCGGTGAATGATCACGGCACAGGGTCGCCTGCTGATTGCACTGCTCGGGTTATGCAGTGCATTGCCGACAGCTGCGGTGCAATTACCGCTTAGCGCCTTGGCCGCCGGCACGCCGCTGACTCTGCCAGCCGCCCAGCCCTTAAAAGGCTTGGACGACTGGCGCTTGCACGGCCTATTTCGCCAACCCGGCGGCAGCGGTTGGGCCCTACTGAACATCCCGCCTAGCCAGAACCAGCGCGTCGAGCGTGGGGCGCTGTTGCGCGATGGCATTCGTCTGGCAAGCATCGAGAACGATGGCGTCTGGCTACAGCGCGGCCAGCAGCGGGCGTTTTTGCGCCTGAGTGGCGGCGTGCAACAGAGTGCTGCCGCTCAGCCTGCACAAGAGAGCAAAGCCACATTCGCGCCCTCGGCGAACTGCCAGCAGTTGATGGCCGGCGGGGTTCCCTTGGATGAGTTGATGACAGTGGGCATGTGCCCCTGATGTTGGCCAAGCCACCTGCTCGGCTGCGCTGCACTCAACGCCAACCGGCCCGTCAGGCAGTGGCGATTAGGGCGGGAAGGCCTTAAAGATTGGCCGGGATAATCAGGCCTTTTTGCCGATAGGCTTCAATATCCACACCGAAAGCCCCGCTGTTGTGCACCTCGCGGATGCGGTAGAGGGTGCCCTTGTCGTCGCGCGCGCCATTGGCCAGGTCGATGATGCGCTCCTTGCAGGGCTGCTTCTCGGCATTCAACACGCAGAGCACTTTGGGCTTGAGTTTGCTGCCCGGCGCACAGCCGATGATGATGCCAACCTCACCATTGCTCAGCTCGACAATTTCCCCCGGCGGGTAAATGCCAATCATGCGAATAAAACAGCCGACAATTTCTTCATCAAACTGCGTGCTGGCTGCATCAAACAACACGCGTAACGACTCCAGGCTGGACTTGCCCTTGCTGTAAATGCGGTCACTGTTGATGGCGTCGTAGCTGTCGGCCACGGCAATGATCTTGGCAAAGTAAGGAATCTTGCTGGCCACCAGCCCGCGCGGATAACCCTTGCCGTCCAGGCGTTCATGGTGCGAATAGGCCACGTCCACCGTGGCGGCGGTGATCTGCTGGTTGCTCATCAGCAGCTTGCGCCCTTCGGCAGCGTGGCTCTGCATGATGCGGTACTCATCAGGTGTCAGCGCGCCGGGCTTGTTGAGGATTTCGCTGGGCACTTTGATCTTGCCCACGTCATGCAACATGCCGCACACGCCAACATGCTCCAGCTGATACTCCGGCAGGCCCAACTCTTTACCCAAGGCAATGGAAAGAATGGACACACGCAGCGAATGCTCGGCGGTGTAGTCATCGCTGTTCTTGATACGCGCCAGCCAGAGCATGGCCACCGGGTTGCGCAAAATACTCTCGACGCACTCCTTGACCACGGCCTTGACCGCCGCGACATCCAACTCCTGGCCCATTTTCACGGCCTGCAAAATGCGCAATGACTCCTCACGCGCGGCATGCCACACGGGTGATGCCTGATTGATTTCCTGGCTGAAATCGACCTTGGCAATCTCGGCTTCCAGCCTGGCAGGTTGCGCGAGATTTTCCTTGGCCTGCTGGGCTACGCCCACCGAGCGCTTGGCATCAACCCAGACGTAGTTGCACACCTCTTGCAACAGGCGGATTTCCTGCTGCTGACGAATACGAAAACCTTGAAAGAGAAAGCTGGTGTCCGTCCATGGGCGATCCAGTTCCACCACATACATGCCGATGCTGAGCTGCGCAGCTTCGACTTTGATACGGTCAGTGGGGGTGTTGTCGGCCATGCAGGCTCTCCGCAGGGAGCGGTCAAAAGGTGGCTATTAGCTATTGCCGCGCCGTGATCAGCAAATTGCTTTTGCCTATCGCGGCACTGCCGCCGCCATCGCAGCTGCAGCGCGGCTTAACATTCTGAGCATAGCCAGCCGCGCGCCACGCTGCAGACCAAGATCGACGGAGCGCGCACCCGCCTCTTAGACCGGCTTGCACACGCCCAAACGCTTGGCCAGACGCATCAGATTGGCGCGATCAATACCCAGCTCACGCGCCGCCGCAGCCCAAGCGAAATGATGACGATTGAGGCACTGGCTGATCAGCTGCTTTTGATAGGCATCCACGGCATCGCGCAGCGGGACGGGGTTTGCTGCATCCGCTGCGGCGACGTGGGCGACTTGCACAGGCCCGGACAAGACGACCGGCAGATCCAGATGGGCGCTGTCGATGCTCAAAATACGTGGCCGCTCACTGCTACCGGCCAAGGCCTTGAGCGCGGCGCGGCCAATTAAATGTTCCAGTTCACGCACGTTGCCTGGCCAGTCATAAGCCAGCAGGCTGCTTTGTGCGGCGCCGGTCAGGCGCACATTGCGCAAGCCCAGACGCGCACGGTTTTGCTCAAGAAAGAACCCCGCCAAGAGCAAGGCATCACGGCCACGCTCACGCAGCGCCGGCACCTTCAGCGGATAAACACTGAGACGATGGTAAAGATCGGCGCGAAAACGCCCAGCGCGCACCTCCTCGGCCAAGTCTCGGTTGGTGGCCGCCAGCACGCGCACATTCACCCGCTGCTCGCGGTCGGCACCGACGCGCTGCAACTGGCCGCTTTGCAGCACGCGCAGCAGCTTGGCTTGCGCCGCCAGCGGCAACTCGCCGATCTCATCAAGAAAAAGGCTGCCGCCATCGGCCAGTTCAAACTTGCCGCGCCGCTCGTTGTGCGCGCCCGTAAATGCGCCGCGCACATGGCCGAACAACTCGCTTTCCACCAGGTTATCGGGCAGCGCCGCGCAGTTGAGACTGATCAACGGCCGCATCGAACGCGGCGAAGCGGCATGCAGGGCTTCAGCCACCAGCTCTTTACCCACCCCGGTTTCGCCGCTGATCAGCACGTTCAGCTCGCTGTTGCCGACCAGGGCGATCTCCGCCAACAAAGCTTTGTGCGCGGCACTTTGCCCGATCAACTCCCGTGTGCGCTGCTGCCCAGCGACCTGCTTGTAAACCTCGGCCAATTGGTGCTCGTCCTCGGCACGCTGCTGCAAGCTGTTGATCCGTTCGCTGGCCATCACAGTGGCGGCGGCCAGGCTGGCGAACGCTTGCAGATTGTCCAGGTCGACGCGACCGAAGCTTGCCGGGTCGAGCGAGTCGAGGGTCAGCAAACCCCAGGGTTGATCCTGCACATATAGCGGGCAACCGAGGCAGTCGTGCACGGGCAGGTGACCGCGATGGCCGTCGACCAGGCCGTCATAGGGGTCGGGCATTTCACAGTCGGTGGCAAAGCGCGTCGGCCCGCGTTGCGCAAGCAGGGCCTGCAGGCGCGGGTGCTCGCTCAGTTTGAAGCGTCGGCCGAGGGTGTCAGCGCTCAAGCCCTCAACCGCCAACGGCACCAGCACCTCGCCCTCCAGCCGCAATAAAGCCACCGCATCGCACGGCAGCAGTTGCCGCAACGCTTGCAATAAACGCCGATAACGCTCGGTCTGCGGCAACTCGCGGGACAGATCAGCCACCAGCGGGATCAGCGCCGTGAGCAATGGATTTGCAGTCATATCGACACACTAGCAGTCATTAAGACTCGCTTAATACGCTGTCTAAAAGACACGTAACTTATTAAACAATTGATTTATATAGATAATTTTATTGGCACGCTTTCTGTACTGATCAGGGTGATACGAACCCACGCGCTGCGCAAGTGCAGCACGTCAACCTGACGAGGAAGCCTGTATGTTGACCGCTCCCCACACCGCCCTGATCAAAGCCACCGTGCCCCTGCTGGAGCAGGGCGGCGAAGCCCTGACCCGGCATTTCTACCAACTGATGCTCAGCGAATACCCCGAGGTGCGCGCGCTGTTCAATCAGGCGCATCAAGCGAGCGGCGGCCAGCAACGCGCCCTGGCCAATGCCGTGCTGATGTACGCCCGGCATATCGACAAACTGGAGGCACTGGGGCCGCTGGTCAGCCAGATCGTCAACAAGCATGTGTCGCTGCAAATCCTTCCCGAACATTACCCGATTGTTGGCAGCTGCCTGCTGCGGGCGATTCGTGAAGTGCTGGGCGCGGAGATTGCCACCGATGAAGTGATCGAGGCCTGGGCAGCGGCCTACGGGCAACTGGCGGACATCCTGATTGGCGCTGAAGAGGCCGCGTATGCAGCAAACGCCACGGCCGAAGGTGGCTGGCGTGGTGCACGGCGCTTCCACCTGAGTCGCAAGGTGCAGGAAAGCGAAGAGATTGTTTCGCTGTACCTGACCCCGGCCGATGGCGGTGCGCTGGTAGCGTTTCAACCGGGCCAGTACATCGGCTTGCGCCTGCTGATTGAGGGCACAGAGCAACGGCGCAACTACTCGCTTTCAGCCCTCGGCAATGGCCGTGAATACCGCATCAGCGTCAAACGCGAAGCGGGCGGCCAGGTGTCCAATTACCTGCATGACCAGTTGCAGATCGGCGACAGCCTGGAGCTGTTTGCCCCGGCGGGTAATTTCGTACTGCGCGAGTCAATCAAGCCGCTGGTGCTGATCACCGCCGGCGTGGGCATCACCCCGGCACTGAGCATGCTGGAAGCGGCGCGCAACACGGGTCGCGATATTCACTTTATCCACTGCGCGCGCCACGCCGGTGTGCACGCCTTCCGCGACTGGGTCGAGGCACAGCGCGCCGCACACCCGCAGGTGCGCCATTACGTGTGCTACAGCGAGCCGCGCGCAGGCGATCAAGCCGACGCTGAAGGTTTGCTCAGCATCGAGCAGTTGGCGCAATGGCTGCCTGAGCAACGTGATCTGGACGCTTACTTTCTGGGGCCGAAGCCGTTTATGGCGCAGGTCAAACGGCATCTGCAGCAACTCGGCGTACCCGCGGCGCAGAGCCATTACGAGTTCTTTGGCCCGGCCAGCGCACTGGACAGTTAATCAACCGTTTTAGGGGGTCATGATGTTGGCATCACTCACCTGCCCATCGCGGGCACTGCAACTGGCTAACCGCATGCTGCTGGGCGGTGTGTTGCTGTTACTGATCGGCTTAATCGGCGCGTATGGCCTGGAGGCTCACTTGAGCATCCGCAGCCTGGTGCTCGCCCATGCGCTAACTCTGATTGGGCCAAGCCTGCTCAAGCTGGGTTACGTGCTGCGCCTGGCAGCGCAACTGCAGCAGCGGGCACCGATGGCGTGCGCTGCAGCGGCTTAGAGCACGCCAGCCTCACGCAGCGCAGCGATCTGCTCGGCACTCAGGTTGAGGTAGCGGCTCAGTACCTGCTCGGTGTGTTCGCCGAGCAGCGGGGGTGCATTGCGGTAGGTCACCGGCGTCTCGGACAAACGCAGCGGGCTGGCGACTTGAGGGGTGGTACTGCCCAAGCTATTGGGCAGGTCGAGTCGCAGGCCGCGCGCTTGCACTTGGGGGTCGGCAAACACCTGCGCCAGGTCGTTGATCGGCCCGCAGGGCACGCCGGCAGTTTCCAGCAGCGTCACCCATTCGGCGGTGGTTTTAAACACTGTGGCCTGACGCAGCAGCGGTATCAGTTCGCTGCGATGCGCCACGCGCGCCTTATTGCTGGCAAAGCGAGGATCATCGGCCAACGCCGACAGGCCGGCGACCTCACACAGCTTGCGGAACTGCCCGTCGTTGCCCACGGCGATGATGAAGTTGCCATCGGCCGAGGGGAAATCCTGATAGGGCACGATATTCGGATGAGCGTTGCCCAAGCGCTTGGGCGAGACGCCGGTGTTGAGGTAATTCATCGCCTGATTGGCCAGGCAAGCCACCTGCACGTCGAGCAAGGCCACGTCGATATGCTGGCCGAGGCCGGATTGTTCGCGCTGATTGAGCGCGGCCAACACGCCGACCGTGGCATACAGGCCGGTGAGAATATCGGTGAGGGCGACGCCGACTTTCATCGGCCCAGCCCCGTCTTCGCCATCGGGCTTACCGGTCAGGCTCATCAGCCCGCCGAGGCCCTGAATCATAAAGTCGTAACCGGCACGTTTGGCGTAAGGACCGTCCTGGCCAAAGCCGGTGATTGAGCAATAAATCAGCCGTGGATTAATCGCTTTCAACGATGCGTAGTCGAGGCCGTAAGCCGCCAGGCCGCCGACCTTGAAGTTCTCCAGCAGCACATCGCAGCTCTGCACCAGCTCGCGCACCAAACGCTGGCCTTCAGGCTGGGTGAAATCCAGCGTCAGCGATTGTTTGTTGCGGTTGGCGCTTTGGAAGTAAGCCGCCTCACGCGAGTCATTGCCGTTGGCATCTTTCACATAGGGCGGACCCCAGTGGCGGGTGTCATCACCTGAACCGGGGCGCTCGACCTTGATCACCTCGGCACCGAGGTCACCGAGAATCTGCCCGGCCCAGGGGCCTGCGAGTACGCGGGACAGGTCGAGTACGCGGATATGGGATAGGGCGCCGGGCATGGGGAACCTCGTGGGAGAGAAACGTAGGACGTAGGATGGGTTAGCCGCGAAGCGGCGTAACCCATCGGGCGATCTGATGGGTATCGCTGCGCTCAACCCATCCTACGGTCTTGCAGTTTGGCGCTGCTGTTTAGAAAAAAGCCTGCAGGCCAGTCTGCGCGCGGCCAAGGATCAGCGCGTGGACGTCATGGGTGCCTTCGTAGGTGTTGACCACTTCCAGGTTGACCAGGTGGCGAGCGACGCCGTACTCGTCGCTGATGCCGTTGCCGCCGAGCATGTCGCGGGCCATGCGCGCGATGTCCAGGGACTTGCCGCAGCTGTTGCGCTTCATCATCGAGGTGATTTCCACCGCAGCGGTGCCTTCGTCCTTCATCCGGCCAAGGCGCAGACAGCCTTGCAGGGCCATGGTGATCTCGGTCTGCATGTCGGCGAGTTTCTTCTGGATCAGCTGGGTTTGCGCCAGCGGGCGGCCGAACTGTTTGCGGTCGAGGGTGTACTGACGCGCGGTGTGCCAGCAGAACTCGGCCGCACCCAGCGCGCCCCAGCTGATGCCGTAACGGGCGGAGTTGAGGCAGGTGAACGGGCCTTTCAGACCGCGCACGTCAGGGAAGGCGTTTTCTTCCGGGCAGAACACGTTGTCCATGACGATTTCACCGGTGATCGACGCACGCAGGCCAACCTTGCCGTGAATCGCCGGGGTGCTTAGGCCCTGCCAGCCTTTTTCCAGCACAAAGCCGCGAATCTCGCCGGCATCGTCTTTGGCCCAAACCACAAACACATCGGCGATTGGGCTGTTGGTGATCCACATCTTCGCGCCGGTCAGGCGGTAGCCGCCGTCGACCTTTTTCGCACGGGTGATCATCGAGCCAGGGTCGGAGCCGTGATCCGGCTCAGTCAGGCCGAAGCAGCCGATGTATTCGCCGCTGGCCAGTTTGGGCAGGTACTTTTGCTTGGTCGCTTCGTTGCCGAATTCGTAGATAGGGACCATCACCAGCGACGACTGCACGCTCATCATCGAGCGGTAGCCGGAGTCGATGCGCTCAACTTCACGGGCGATCAGGCCGTAACACACGTAGTTCAGGCCGCTGCCGCCGTATTCGGCGGGGATGGTGGCGCCGAGCAGGCCGGTGTCGCCCATCTCGCGGAAAATCTTCGGGTCGGTCTGTTCATGGCGGAAGGCTTCGAGCACACGTGGGGCCAGCTTGTCGGCGGCGAACTGCTGGGCGCTGTCACGCACCATGCGCTCTTCTTCGGTCAGTTGCTGATCCAGCAACAGCGGGTCGATCCAGTTGAAGCTTGCCTTGCCAGCCATATGCACAATCCTCGGTCGAAATGCGGGGGAGATTTGTAGGAGCCAAGGGACACCTAATCGTTGTTGGCGATCAGAGGTATCGCGAGCAAGCTCGCTCCTACACAAGAAACCATTGGAGTGATCCTAGGCGGCTTATGTCGGGTCGGCAAACGAGTAATACGCAAGCTGTTGTGCGATAAGCTCACTTCAAGATAGGTTTAGTCGGCCTATTTCCTTTAAAAATGTGAGGGTTACGCACAGATGCGCCGCAAAATCCCCAGCACCGCAGCCTTGATCGCCTTCGAGTCCGCCGCCCGTCACCAGAGTTTTACCAAAGCGGCGCAGGAGCTCAGCCTGACCCAGGGCGCGGTGTGCCGGCAGATCGCCGCGCTGGAGGCCTTCCTTAATGTCGAACTGTTTCGCCGCTCACGCCGTGGCGTGCTGCTCACCGAGGCCGGGCAGTCGTATGCCAAGCGGGTGGCCGGGCAGCTCGATGCGGTGGAGCGTGACACCCTGGCGGTAATGGGTCAGCAGGGTGCGATGAGCATCGAACTGGCGGTGGTGCCGACCTTTGGTACGCAGTGGCTGTTGCCGCGCTTGAAAGACTTTCAACGCCTGCACCCGGAAATCACCGTCAACCTGACCAACCGCACGCGGCCCTTTCTGTTTGCCGACACCGCGTTCGATGCGGCGGTGTACTTCGGTGATGGCGATTGGTCCGGCACTCGCGCACACCTGCTGATGGGCGAAAACCCCATGCCGGTGTGCAGCCCGGCCTTGCTGAACGGCCAAGCGCAATTAAGTGCTGAGCAAATCGCTCAACTGCCGCTGTTGCAGCAAACCACCCGCCCCTACGCCTGGCAGCAGTGGTTCAGCGCGCAAGGGCTGAACACCCCGCGCGACATGGCAGGTCCGCGCTACGAGCTGTTTTCCATGTTGGCCCAAGCGGCGATCCATGAGATGGGCGTGGCACTGATCCCGCCATTTCTGATCCGCCGGGAACTGGCCGAAGGCCAGCTGGTGGTGGCGCTCGATCAGGCACTGACGGATGACGACAGGGCCTATTACCTGATTGTGCCGGAGCGTAAATCCGAGTCGGCAGCGCTGAATGCCTTTCGCGATTGGTTAGTGACTGAGGCCGCGCAGTACCGCCAACAACCGGCCTAAGCCCTGCCCGGCCAGCCATATGGTTGAAAAGCGCTTAGGTAGTGAAGACAAAGTGCAACTACACGTTTAACCGACGTAAAAGCCCCTCAAAGCCTTGCAGCCACTGGCCTGAAGGCTATTTTTTACGGACTGTGCGTTACATTCCACACATCAAAGGATTCGATCAACGGTCATCCAGCTCGCGTATGACATTTACCCCCTCAAAGCGCCGTCATTGGTGGTTTAAGCCAGAAACCACGGGGCCTGCGCGCGGTATGAAAAGTAGTCATAGGCCTATAACTTGTAGTAATGCAATTTTCTAACTCCATAACTTCTTGAATGGGCTGACGTTCGCCTGCAAAATGCCGCGCCCGCCATTTTTGATCGGGATTGTGCTGATCCTCCCCCTTGCCCGCGTGCCATCCGCAGTGCGCCGGTTCACTAAAAAGATCACGCAGGAGAATTGAAGTGCACATCGGTGTTCCTCTCGAAACCCATGCCGGTGAGACGCGCGTTGCCGCGACTCCCGAAACCATCAAGAAGCTGATCGGCCAGGGCCATCAGGTGACAGTGCAAACCGGTGCCGGCGTCAGCGCCAGCATTCCGGACAGTGCCTATGAAGCCGTTGGCGCCGCTATCGGTAATGATGCCGCTGCTTTTGGTGCCGATTTGGTGCTCAAAGTAGTCGCCCCAACCGAAGCCGAACTGGCCCACATGAAAACCGGCGCAGTGCTGGTTGGCATGCTCAACCCGTTCAGCAACGAGACCATCGCGCGCATCAACGCTCGCGGCGTCACCGCTTTCGCTCTGGAGGCCGCCCCGCGTACCTCCCGCGCGCAGAGCCTGGACGTACTCAGCTCGCAAGCCAACATCGCCGGCTACAAAGCCGTGATGCTCGCGGCCAATCACTATCCGCGCTTTATGCCGATGCTGATGACCGCTGCCGGTACGGTAAAAGCGGCACGTGTGCTGATTCTCGGTGCCGGTGTGGCCGGTCTGCAGGCCATCGCCACGGCCAAGCGCCTGGGTGCGGTGATCGAAGCGTCCGATGTGCGCCCTGCGGTTAAAGAGCAGATCGAATCGCTCGGTGCCAAGTTCGTTGATGTGCCGTTCGAGACCGACGAAGAGCGCGAGTGTGCACAAGGTGTGGGCGGTTACGCTCGGCCGATGCCGGCTTCGTGGATGGAGCGTCAGGCCAAGGCGGTGCACGAAAAAGCCAAGCAGGCTGACATCGTCATCACCACCGCACTGATTCCGGGCCGCAAGGCACCGACCCTGCTGCACGAGGCCACCGTTGCCGAAATGAAGCCGGGCTCAGTAGTCATCGACCTCGCCGCTGCGCAAGGCGGCAACTGCCCGCTGACCGAAGCCGAACAGGTGGTGATCAAGCATGGCGTGACCATCGTTGGCCACAGCAATCTGGCGGCCATGGTGCCAGCCGATGCTTCGGCACTGTATGCACGCAATCTGCTGGACTTCCTCAAGCTGGTTATCGACGGCGAAGGCAAGTTCCACCTCAACCTTGAAGACGACATCGTTAGCGCGTGCCTGATGTGCCGCGATGGCAACGTCGTGCGCACTAACGGCTAAGGGGAGCATCACCGATGGATATGATTTCTGACGGTATCTACAACCTGATCATCTTCGTGCTGGCCATTTACGTGGGCTACCACGTGGTGTGGAACGTTACACCGGCCCTGCACACCCCACTGATGGCCGTAACCAACGCCATTTCCGCCATTGTCATCGTCGGTGCCATGCTGGCCGCCGCGCTGACCGTGACCCCGCTGGGTAAAACCATGGGCACCCTGGCCGTAGCCCTGGCCGCAGTAAACGTCTTCGGTGGCTTCCTGGTCACCCGACGCATGCTGGAAATGTTCAAGAAGAAAGCGCCGAAAGCCGCTGCAGTGGAGAAGCACTGAGATGAGCATGAACCTGATCACTGTTCTCTACCTCGTCGCCTCGATCTGCTTTATCCAGGCGCTTAAAGGCTTGTCGCACCCGACTACGTCGCGTCGCGGTAACCTGTTCGGCATGATTGGTATGGGCCTTGCCGTCCTCACCACCGTTGGCCTGATCTACAAGCTCGGCGCTGAACTTGCCACCGCCGGTATCGGTTACGTGATTGTCGGCCTGCTGATCGGCGGCACTGTCGGCACCGTAATGGCCAAGCGCGTTGAAATGACCAAAATGCCAGAACTGGTCGCCTTCATGCACAGCATGATCGGCCTGGCTGCGGTGTTTATCGCCATTGCTGCGGTGGTTGAGCCGCAATCGCTGGGCATTGTCGCCGCTCTGGGTGATGCCATTCCGGTGGCCAACCGTGTTGAGCTGTTCCTCGGTTCGGCCATCGGTGCCATCACCTTCTCCGGTTCGGTGATCGCCTTCGGCAAGCTGTCGGGCAAGTACAAGTTCCGCCTGTTCCAAGGCGCACCTGTGCAGTTCAAAGGTCAGCACATGCTGAACCTGGTGTTTGGTCTGGCCATTCTCGGCCTGGGCGTCTACTACAGCTTCACCGGTGATGTACGTGCCTTCGCCGCGCTGACCGTGCTGGCCTTCATCATTGGCGTGCTGATCATCATCCCGATTGGTGGTGCTGACATGCCCGTGGTGGTGTCGATGCTCAACAGCTACTCGGGTTGGGCGGCGGCCGGTATCGGCTTCTCGCTGAACAACTCGATGCTGATCATCGCCGGTTCGCTGGTGGGTTCGAGCGGTGCGATCCTCTCGTACATCATGTGCAAGGCGATGAACCGTTCGTTCTTCAACGTGATCCTCGGTGGTTTCGGTGGCGCGACTGAAGCTGCTGGCCCGGCCGGTGCTCAAGAAGCCCGCCCGGTGAAATCCGGTTCGAGCGACGACGCGGCCTTCCTGCTGACCAACGCCGACACCGTGATCATCGTTCCGGGTTACGGCCTGGCTGTGGCCCGTGCCCAGCACGCACTGATGGAACTGGCTGAGAAGCTGACCCACCGTGGCGTGACCGTGAAGTACGCGATCCACCCGGTTGCCGGCCGTATGCCAGGCCACATGAACGTATTGCTGGCTGAGGCCGAAGTGCCTTACGAGCAAGTGTTCGAGATGGACGACATCAACTCCGAGTTCGGCCAAGCCGACGTGGTGCTGGTGCTGGGCGCGAACGACGTGGTCAACCCGGCCGCGAAGACCGATCCGAAGTCGCCGATCGCCGGCATGCCAATTCTGGACGCCTACAAGGCCAAAACCGTGATCGTCAACAAGCGCTCGATGGCCAGCGGCTACGCCGGCCTGGACAACGAACTGTTCTACATGGACAAGACCATGATGGTCTTCGGCGACGCCAAGAAAGTCATCGAAGACATGGTTAAAGCGGTGGAGTAACACGCGCCGCAGCGTTGCAAGAGCCCGGCCTTCGCGCCGGGCTTTTTTGTGGGCGCGACCCTGAACGGAGCGTGCCTGCCATGGCTCACGTTAGGCCCTGCGAAAGCCCACTCAACGCCTTATCGGCATGCCGCTCTTGCAACCCGCCATGGGCATTTGGCCAAGCAAATTGTGCCGGTGACTTTTATTGCCCACTCGATCAGGAAAGATCAGCCAGCCGCTAAAAATCTGAAAAACAGGTCAGCTGTAACATCAGTGAAATATGCAACTGTACCTATAGCTAATCACTGATGAATAGATATAAAGCAGTCGCTTTACCTGCTTTATCGTTCAAAACAGCGCCATTCACTTATAAGCCGTACAGTTAATTCAATAAAATACAGCACAGTTACAAAGCAACCTATCTATTAGCTCTGCAATTCAATTCAGCTGTGGCTACAGCGCCATGGGTATGCGCTGCATAATTCCCCCATCGCAACACACCACTGACCCGCCACAAGCGGAAGGATGACCATCATGGAACGTACCCTCAGTTCCGACCTGTTTTTTGATCACAGCCAATCCACCGGCTCCAGCGCTATGCCGCTGCGTATGTTTTCCACCCTCATGCTTTGGCAGCGCCGCATCGTTAGCCGCAGCCAGCTTGCACGCCTAGACGCCCGCCTGCTGGCCGATGCCGGCATCAGCGAAGCGCAGCGTCAAAACGAATTAAGCAAGCCGTTCTGGCGTTAACGCCTGCACCACACCGATTTCTGCTCCTCCCTTATCGGGATTCTTAAAGGCTCCAGCACCCCGCGTGTTGGGGCCTTCTTTTTGTCTGGGGCTTTACCGCTCAGCCACCGCGAATCTGCACAGTGAGGCGCATGCAGGAGCGGTACAGTTATGCGAAACCTGCAACTGAGCCATAACAATAGTCGGATGCTGTCTCTGCCAAGCCAGGCTGACACCGCGCACCATTGGCTGCCTTCTCCCGTCTTTGACAAGGAATGCGCCATGGACCGTACGCTTAAACCTCAGCCCGCCTCATCGACCCCGCTAGAATGCCCGCTGTACCTGCGCGCTTACGCCACGCTTTGCAACTGGCGGCGTAACTGGCACACGCGCCAGCAACTGGCCCGCCTGGACAGTCGCCAGTTGGCCGATACCGGCATCAGCGAAGCGCAGCGGCAGGCCGAACTGGCAAAACCCTTTTGGCGTTAGCCCCAGCTCGGCAACCATTGGCAGCCAAGAGGGTCTATTCAGCCTTAACCCCTCAGATCCAGGAGTTCATCCATGCCAATCTTCCGCCTGCTTAGCCTGACTGGCTTGCTCATGTTCAGCGCTGCTGCCTCGGCCAGTAGCCTGGTTGCCACCACGGACACCCTGGTCGGCGCGCTGAGTGAGGTTGCGCAGAGTTCATCTGACGCCACCTCGTCTCTGCGCGACAACAAAGTGGTGCTGGACGCCCGTGATGATGCGGCAGCTTTTGTCGCCAGCGAGGGGCAGATTCGCGGCGTGCAACTGGAGGCGGCCTTCGCGCACATTCGTCAGCAGGTGCCTGCCCTCCAGGGTGACGACCTGCAACTGGCAAGCGCCATCCTCAGCCTGTGATCAGCGCAGCGTTTTAGCCGAGCCGGTGTGCCCGTCGGCTTGGTAGAATGCCACCCTGTTCATCCCTGAATTGGCCGCTACCCGGAGGTTTTTATGCGCCCTGTACAATTTGCTGCTGTGGGTATCCTTACGCTGCTCGGTGCCACAGCTCAGGCCCAAACGGCTGTTGCTACCAGCAATATCATTGTGCGGGCACTGGATCGCACTCTGGATTTCACCTCAGACACCACCACCTCGATTCGCGACATGAAAGTGGTGCAGGCCGCCCGTGACGATGCGGCCAGCTTCGTCGCCAGCCAGGGACAAATCCGTGGCGTGCAACTGGAAGCGGCCATCGACACCCTGCGTCGCCACCTGCCCGAAGCGCAAAACGCCTCCGACCTGGTGCTGGCTGAAGCCATCCTGGCGCTGTGATTGGACGCCGCATCGGCTGGCTGTGGCTGACCCTGCTGGTCAGCTTCGGCAGCCAAGCCGAACTGCGCCTGAACCTGCTCGATGATGGGCTGAGCCGCAGCGAACACGTGGCCAGCCAGCAGCTGTTAGACGAAGCCCTCAACGCCCTTCCACCGTCGCTCAAACAACGACTGGGCCGCACCGTCAGCGTGCGTTGGCGCCAGCTGCCGGCGGAGGTCTATGGCCGCGCGGGCCGCTGGAGCGGTATCGAACTCAATGCGGCCTTGCTGCCCGCGCTGAGTGAGGGGCGCAGCGCACACATCCAGACGTCACGCACGCACGGCAACCAGCGCCGCGAATTGCTGGCCACCCTGCTGCACGAAATCACCCACCTGTATGACCGCGCCCAACTCTGGTCGCCCGCCAACAAGCACCTGCTGCAACAGTGCCACCGGCATGCACAAACCCTTGGCCTGGTCGGGCTGCCCGAACAGTGCCGTGGGCAAACCGCGCGACGCTTCACCCTCAGTGACGACCCTGTGCTGCTCGATCTGGCCGGCTGGCCGCAGCGCGTGGCCCGGCGGGGTGTGCGCGCGCAGGCCAATCATCAGGTCGCGCGCAGCCCGGACAGCTACGAGCTGAGCAACCCGCGCGAATTCATCGCGGTGAACATGGAGTACTTTCTGCTCGACCCCAGCTACGCCTGCAGGCGGCCTTCGCTGGCGCGCTACCTGCGCGAGCATTTCGCCTGGTCACCCGCAACGTCCACCTGCAGCGATGAGCTGGCGTACCTGAATGCCGGGCGTGATTTCAGCCGCCAACCCGTGGGACGCATCGATCCGGCGCGGGTGTATCAGGTTGATTACCTGCTCGCCGAGGCCAATAACGAACTGGCCAGCCGCTGGGGCCACAGCATGCTGCGCCTGGTCATCTGCGCGCCTGGCCGACCGCTCGGGCCGGACTGTCGCCTCGACCTGCAAGCGCACCTGGTGTTGTCGTACCGCGCCTTTGTCGATGACGTGCAGCTGTCCAGTTGGCGCGGCCTGACCGGCTCCTACCCCTCACGCCTGTTTGTCCTGCCGCTGCAGCAAGTGATCGAGGAATACACCAAAGCCGAACTGCGCAGCCTGGCCTCGGTGCCGCTCAAGCTGAATCGCCCACAGCTGGAGCAACTGGTCACGCGCGCCATGGAGCAGCACTGGAGCTACGACGGTGACTACTGGTTTGTCTCCAATAACTGCGCCGTGGAAACCCTCAAGCTACTGCGCAGTGGCACGCAGCACCCACGGTTACAGGCACTCGACAGCCTCACCCCGATCGGCCTGCTGGACAGCCTGTATGCACGTGATCTGGCTGACCGCCGCGTGCTCGACAACGAGGCAGAAGCCCTGCGCCTGGGCTATCGCTTCGACTCGTTCCGTGACCGCTATCACGCCATGTTCAGCGTGCTGCGCGAACACCTGGCCGTGCCGCAGCGCAAAGTTGAAGACTGGCTGAACCTCGCCGCCGAGCAGCGCCGGCCCTGGTTTGCCCCAGCGGATTTGCGCACCAGCGCCGCCTTGCTGTTGCTGGAGCAAGCGGCGCTGCGCCGGCAACTGCTATTGGCTCAGGATGAACTCAAACACCGTTACCTGAGCAACCGCACCGAACACGACCCGGCACTGCACACGGCCGACGGCGCGCTGCAACAGATCCTCGCCAACAGCGGCTTTCTCAGCCGCCCGGCGGAATTGCTCAACGGTGGTTACGGCCTGCCGCAACCCGGCGAATGGCAACAGCTGGAACGCCAGAGCCAGGCGCGCCAAGAGCACCTGCTTCTACTCAGCGACGCACTGGACAAGGAAGTGCGCACCTTACTGGCTCCGTCGCGCTTGGCCGAATTGAACGCCAGCGAAGCCAACCTCAAACAACTGGGCGAGCATGTGCGCGCCCTGCATAAAGCCAGTGGCGGTTTGCAGCTGCCTTAACCAGCGCTAGCGCAAAGCGGCGCTTATCAAGACTGCGGAGTGGTTCAGCTTCACTCCTTCCGGCCACGACGTGCGCAATCCCGACAGCCGCCTTGCATCGCTCTACGTGGCTGCTCAAGATGGCCGCTCATATGCGCGCGGAGGTGGCTGTGCTGGAGTTGCTGTTGGCCTTGTGGCCATTGTTTGCGCTGATCGTGGGCGGGTTTTACCTGCGCCGCTGGGCATTCCCCAATGACGCATTCTGGCCCGGTGCCGAACGCCTGAACTACTTCATCCTGTTCCCAGCGCTGTTGTTCAGCAGCCTGGCCAGCGCGCCACTGGACAATCCGGCCCTGCCGCGTCTGGCCTTGGCCGTGATGCTGGCGTTGGGCTTGGCCTGGCTGGCGCTGCTGGTGCTGCGCCGACTGCGTGGCTGGCCGGCCGGGCGCTTTGGTGCGTTCACGCAGGGCGCGCTGCGGTTTAACACCTACCTGGGCTTGGCGGCTGTCGGCAGCCTGTTTGGCCAAGCAGGGCTGACCTTAGCTGCGTTGATGCTGGCGTTAATGGTGCCCACCGTGAATGTGTTGTCGGTGTGGTCGCTGACGGCCGAGCGCGGCGTGAGTGTGCGCAGCCTGTTGCTGCCGATTGCGAAAAACCCACTGATTCTCGCCTGCCTCGGCGGTGCGCTGGTTAACCTCAGCGGGCTTGGCCTGCCGGGCGGCAGTGAACGTTTACTCGGTTTACTGGCCGCCGCAAGCCTGCCGCTGGGCCTCTTGTGCGTAGGCGCAGCACTCAAGCCTGAGCAACTGAGCGGCGAAGCCCCGGCACTGGCCAGCAACAGCCTCTTGCGCCTGTGTGCCATGCCGGTGCTGGCCTGGGCGGTGGCCTACGCCCTGCAACTCCCGGCGATGGAAACCAGCGTACTGGTGCTGTTTTTCGCCCTGCCCACCGCCCCGACTGCTTACGTGCTGACGCGCCAACTGGGCGGTGACAGCCAGCTGATGGCCGGCATCATCACCCTGCAAACCCTGCTTGCGGCGATCAGTTTGCCGCTGTTGCTTGCCGTACTGCCTTGAATATTGGCCTACGGGTGGCCGAAAGCCACCCGCAAAAAACAATGACTATCTCCTGCACCCGCGGCGCTCAGCAGGTCCCAGCCATCCGCGAACACTGCCCAAACGAACCCACTGAAGTCAACGGCGTGCTTGAATGGCTGGAGATAATGCAAAGGCAAGGACAGAACGGGTGGCCGGGCCGAGGTGCGACATCCAGCACGCCTTGAAACTAAAACCCAAAAACAACAAAGGCAGCCGAAGCTGCCTTTGCTATTGAACACGATCCTACAACCGTCGCTAGGCTTCCAACTGACGTCGCCGACGCTGCAGCCAGACCACCAGCGCAAACAGCAGCAGGCCAGGGATCCACATCAGCTCCTTGGTCCAACGGTCGGTGGGGGCGCGGACGCTGAGGATTTGCTGGTCGAATTCCAGGCCGGCTTCGGCGGCTGGGCTGGCGAAGGTGACGCTGTCGACCAGAACCTTATCGCCTTCTGCGTAGGTCATCAGGCCCAGTTTCTCCAGGCGCTCTTCACCACTCGCGCCCTCTGGCACCGGCAGCAGCAGGCTGAATTCACGCGGGTCGCCCACGTCGTTTTCACCCAGCACGCGCAGGCGCAATTGGCTGCCGACTTCGACGTCGCCCAGCGCTTGCACTAGCTCGGCAGGGGCCATGTCGCGGTAGGGGTCGTGCACGATGTCCATCCAGAAACCTGGGCGGAACAGGGTGAAGGCCACCAGCAACAGCAGCACGCTTTCGTACCAACGGCTGCGCACCAGGAAATAGCCCTGGGTGCCCGCAGCGAAAATCAGCATGGCGAGGGTCGCCACAATGAAGATCAGCACGCCGTGCCAGAAGTCCACGTCGATCAGCAGCAGGTCGGTGTTGAAGATAAACAGGAACGGCAGCGCAGCCGTGCGCAGGCTGTAGTAGAACGCCTGCACACCGGTTTTGATCGGATCACCCTTGGACACCGCCGCCGCCGCGAACGAGGCCAAACCCACCGGCGGCGTCACGTCGGCCATGATGCCGAAGTAGAAGACGAACAGGTGCACCGCGATCAGCGGCACGATCAGGCCGTTCTGCTGGCCGAGGGTAACGATCACCGGCACCAGCAGGCTGGACACCACGATGTAATTGGCAGTGGTCGGCAAGCCCATGCCCAGCACCAGGCTGAAGATCGCGGTGAGCACCAGCATCAGCAGCAGGTTGCCCATCGACAGCATCTCAACCAGATCGGCCAGCACCAGGCCAACCCCGGTTTGCGACACCGCACCGACGATGATGCCCGCCGCCGCCGTGGCAATGCCGATGCCGATCATATTGCGCGCGCCGGCAATTAGGCCTTCACGCAGGTCAATCACGCCGTCCATAAACGAGCCGTGAGCATGGGTGCCGTCGGTACGTAGCCAAGTCAGCAAAGGGCGCTGGGTGAGCAGGATGATCACCAGCATCACGCTGCCCCAGAAAGCCGACAGGCCGGGGGACAGACGCTCGATCATCAGGCACCAGACCAGCACCACCACCGGCAACAAAAAGTGCAGGCCAGAGAGCAGCACGGCACGGGTTTGCGGCAGTTTGTCGAGCGGCGCGTCTGGATCTTCGGCAGGCAGCACCGGCACGCTGGCGGCGATCTTCAGCAGGCCCAGGTAAACCAGCGCCAGCAGCGCGCCAATCCCCGGCAGGGCGTAATCACCCAGCGCCGGTTTGAGCCAGCCAAGACCGTAATACACCGCCAGCGACAGGCCGCTAATCAGCGCCGCGCCAAAGGCAAAGCCGGTCAGGCGGCGCAGCCAGGGCTTGGGCTGATGCCCGCCTACCGGCTGCAGGCCGAGCTTAAGCGCCTCCAGATGGACGATATAGAGCAGTGCGATGTAGGAAATCGCGGCGGGCAGGAAGGCATGCTTGATGATCTCGACATAGGGCATGCCGATGTACTCGACCATCAGAAAGGCCGCCGCGCCCATCACTGGCGGCATGATCTGGCCGTTGACCGACGACGCCACTTCCACCGCGCCAGCCTTCTCTGCCGAGAAGCCGGTGCGCTTCATCATCGGGATGGTGAAGGTGCCGGTAGTGACTACGTTGGCAATCGATGAACCGGAAATCAGTCCGGTCAAACCCGACGCCACCACCGCCGCCTTGGCCGGGCCGCCACGGAAGTGACCGAGCATGCTGAAGGCCAGCTGAATAAAGTAATGCCCTGCACCTGCACGTTCGAGCAGCGCGCCGAATAGCACGAAGAGAAACACGAAGCTGGTGGACACGCCTAAGGCAATGCCGAACACGCCCTCGGTGGTGATCCACTGATGGTTAGCCATGGCATTGAAGCTCACCCCACGGTGCGCCAGCAGCCCCGGCATATAAGGCCCGGCCAGGCTGTAGACCAGAAACAGCAGGGCGATGATCGCCAGTGGCGGGCCAAGCGCGCGGCGGGTGGCCTCCAGCAGCAACGGGATGCCGATACACGCGGTGATCAGATCCGCTGTGGTCAGGCTGCCCGGTCGCAGCGCGAGCTGTTGATAGAAAATAAATAAGTACGCGGCGCTGGCCGCGGCGATCAGCCCAAGGGCGATGTCCAGCAGCGGTATGCGGTCACGCGGTGACGTGCGAAACGCCGGGTAGGCGAGAAACGCCAGCAGCAGGGCAAACACCAAGTGGATGGCAAGGGTTTCGGTGTCGTTAAACACGCCAAAGCCGAGTACAAACGGCAGCGACGAAGCAATCCACAGTTGAAACAGCGAGCAAAGCAGGGCCAGGCCGGCGATCACCATGCGCCATGGCCCCCAATGGGGTGCGCGCACCGGCATCCAGAGTAATCAGTTCTTCGGTGGAGAGTTGTTTGTCATGCATGGGTTGAATCTGCATTCGAGAGTACGGAAAACGGCAAAACCCGCAGCCTTGCAGCTGCGGGTTGGCTATCTGGAGACGCTGGCCTGTTTACACGGGCAGTCACGTAGCACGCATGAGCCTAGGCACAATCCGGGTAACGCGGTCCCGGATTGCGCGGGCGCTTATCCGGGCTTCACAAAGGCTTACATCCAGCCGCGCTCTTTGTAATAACGCACGGCACCTTCGTGCAGCTCTGCGCTAAGGCCGACTTTGATCATGTCGGCTTCTTTGAGGTCGGCAAATGCAGGGTGCAGACGCTTGAAGCGATCAATGTTGTCGAACACCGACTTAACCAGCTGGTAGACCATCTCCGGGCTGGCGTTGGCCGACGTGGACAGCACGGCTTTGCCGCCAATCGACGGGATCGGTGCGTCGTTGCCCTTGTACAGACCGCCTGGAATGTCGGCCTTGGTGTAGTAGCTCTTGGCAGCCAGCAGCTTGTCGATTTCAGCACCGGCCACTGGCACCAGAACGGCGTCGGTGGTGGTGGTGGCTTCCTGGATCGCACCGTTAGGGTGGCCAACGAAGTAGGTCATCGCGTCGATGTTGTTGTCGCCCAGCGCCGAAGCCTGCTCAGCCGGCTTCAATTCGGCAGCCAAGGCAAACGCGGAGCGGTCCCAGCCTTTGACCTGCATGATTTCTTCCAGGGTGTCGCGCTGGCCGGAACCGGGGTTGCCGATGTTGACGCGCTTGCCTTTGAGGTCATCGAAGCTGGCGATGTTGGCATCACGACGGGCGAGGATGGTGAACACCTCACTCTGCAGCGAGAACACCGCACGGATGTCCTCCATGGCACCTTCTTTCTCGAACGGCGCCACGCCTTTCATCGCCTTGAACTGATGATCCGACTGCATGATGCCGAAGTTGAATTCGCCACTGCGGATACCGGTAACGTTGGCCACGCCGCCACCGCTGGGCGGGGCGTTGCACTTGATGCCGTGGTCAGCTGCACCACGGTTAAGGAAGCGGCAGATCGACTGACCGGCGACGTAATAAACGCCAGTTTGGCCACCGGTGCCGATGGTGACGAATTTCTCTTCGGCCTGTACGGCGCTGCTCAAGGTCATGCCTGCGAGTGCAGCGGACAGGGCCCATGCCAGGGATTTACCTTTCATGGGAGTTCTCCTTTTTCTGTTTATTGTTGAACCGCACGCACCTTTTGAGTGCAAACGGCAGAGCGAGAGTCTAACCGCTTGGCCGCAGGATGCACGGGGTAATCCGCGCCGCCCGGTAACCAAGTATTAACGGGCCCGAGAGCCGGCTTATTCATTGCAACCAAGCCTAGACGCCTTAACCCTACCGCCAGGCCACAGCTTTGGGCAGAATCCGGGCATGGCTAAATCCACTCGCGATACCCCGAACACCTCCGTCGGCGCCAGCCTCACCTTGGCGGTGCTGCATGCCGCCAGTCGTCTGGGCGTTGAACGCAGCGCGCTGATGCAAGCCTGTGCGCTGCACGACAGCCAACTCAGCGACCCCGATGCCCGCGTGCCCTTCACCACGCAAGAGCAACTGTGGGATCAGCTCAGCCGTATCGAATGCGACGAACCCGGCCTGGCCTTGGGCCGTAACCTCGCGCCGGGGCCGTTCAGTGTGTTGGGCTATTTGCTGCAAAGCAGCCCGACCCTGGGCGATGCACTGGCGGCCGGGCTGCGCTATCAACGGTTAGTGGGTGAAGGCGGCGAAGTGCACCTGCATGAACACGGCGACGAACTGCACCTGCTCTATCGCCCGCTGCATCCCGAACTGCCGGCCACGCGCACGCGCGTGTTGGCGCTGATGGCCTGTTGGGTACAGATGTTTCATCCGCTGCTGGACACCTGGCAGCTGCTACGCGCGCAGTTTGCTCACCCCCAGCCGCACACGCTGGACAGCTACCACGCCACCTTCGCCTGCCCGCTGCAATTTGCCGCCGAGGATTACGGCATCGTCCTGCCGCGCAGCCTGACCAACGCCGCGTTGATCCAGGCCAATCCGCCCCTGCAACACCTGCTGCGCCAACATGCCGAAGCACTGCTCGCGCGCCTGCCGCGTGCGGGTTTGAGTGCGCGGGTGGTGGCCCTGCTCGGCGAACAACTGACCCGTGGCGAACCGGATCGCAGTCAATTGGCGCGCCAGCTGAACCTGAGTGAACGCACCCTGCAACGGCGTCTGGCCGATGAAGGTAGCCACTACCAACAACTGCTCAACGACACGCGCCAGCAATTGGCCGAACACCACCTGAGCAGCAGCGACCTGCCCGCCGCCGAGATCGCCCTGTTGCTCGGCTACTCAGAACCCAGCGTGTTCTTTCGCGCGTTTCGCCAATGGACGGGGCTTACGCCGGGGGAATACCGCGCTCAACGCAAGGTTCAGTAACGCGTCGACAAGCCCTGCGCCCGTAAAAACGCCAGGAACGCCTCGCGCGAGCTGTAGCGCGGGCTGAAGCCGAAGTCGTGTTTCAGGCGGCGATTGCTCAGCACCGGGCGATAGCGCAGAAAATCCACCTGTTCCGGGCCGTAGGGGCTCAGGCCCAGAGGCTTGAGGACACGCAGCGCTGTGCGAATCAACCCAGCCGGCAGCGGGCGGTAAGGCTTGTCGAGCAACTCGGCGATTTCCCTGAGCGTCAACGCGCCATCGCCTGCCAGATTGAAGATGCCGGCCCGGCCGGTGCGCAGGCCATGGCAGATGATGTCCACCACGTCCTGATCCCAGATAAACACGAAGCGACTGTCACTGCCGCGAATGCCCAGCACGGCGCGCTTTTTGAACAACTCGGTGATCTGATTATTCACCTGCCGGCCGAGGACGGTGCCGGGGCGCAGCACCAGTTGTTTGAGTTGTGGGTGCTGCACGCGTGCCTCGGCCAGCAGCATTTCTGCCTCGCGCTTGTGCTTGGCGTAGGCAAAGTGCGCATGGCCGCGCAAGGGCTGGTCTTCATCCAGCCACTCGGCATTCTGCGGGTCGTAGCCATAGGCCGCGCCGGAGCTGGTCACGATGAGTTGCTCGACGCCGTGGGCCACAGCGGCGCGAATGATCGCCTGCGTGCCGCCCACATCGATGGCATGCATCTGCGCCTCACTCATCCCCGGCGGCGGCGTGACCACCGAGGCAAGGTGCACAATGGCCTGCGGCTGGCAGGCGGCCACGCAGCGTTCCACGGCCGCCGGCTGGCTGATGTCGAGCAGCACCGGCTCGATATTAGGCTTCATACCCGCACGGTTCTGCGGGCGAATATCAGCGGCAATCAGCGTCCACAACGGATGCTGGATCGCCAACTGGTTAAGCAGTTGCTGGCCAATATAACCGGCCGCCCCTGTGATCAAGATACGCATCCACCTCTCCCGACACACCCCGGCCCCATGGCGCGCGGGCTGCGCTTACAACGACTGTGATAACCCATTGCAGGCTATCCGCAGCGGCAGGGCGCGGCAGTGGCAAGGCGGGCCAACAGGCATGACCAAAGACGACAGGCACAGGCCAAGCGTCGCCCGACACGGTATGCTCTGCGCCCGCTGTGCGCCCCGCCCCACCCCGCCGTGCCGTGCGTGTTTTGTGCCGAGTTGAGCCTATGCCCCTGATGAAACACCTGCTGTTAACGCTGATTGCGTTGATCCAGCGCCACCCTCACTTGGTGGCGCTCTTTGGCTTTGTATCGGGCGTGGCGAGCTTTCTGCTGGTGGAACGCCAAGCCGAGCTGGCACGGGTGCTGGCGTTGGTGATGCTGGTCAGCTGGTTGTGGCTGATTCTGGAAAACATCCTGCGTGAACGCATCGCCAAGCGCTTCGGTTTCGAATTGCCACCGCCCGTGCTGCGCTTCGCCACGCAGATGATCCACCAGGAGAGCCTGTTCTTCGTGGTGCCGTTCTTCTTTATCACCACCACATGGAACAGTGGCCAGTTGCTGTTCAGCGGCTTGCTGGCGGCGGCAGCGCTGATCTCCATCACCGACCCGCTGTACTACCGCTGGCTGGCTCCCAAGCGCTGGCTGTTTCTGGCTTTTCACACCCTGGCCCTGTTCGCTGTGCTGCTGACGGCGCTGCCGATCATCTTCAAACTGACCACGGCGCAGAGCTATCCGCTGGCCCTCGGCACGGCAGTGCTGCTGTCGTTTCCATCGCTGTTCTCAATCATCACGGTACGCCGCTGGTGGCGCGGGATGCTGCTGATCGGCCTGACCCTGGCCCTCGGCGCAGGCGGCTGGCTGGCGCGCACCTGGGTGCCGCCGGCCACGCTGTGGCTGACAGAGGCCGCCGTGGTGAGCCAATTGGACAGCCGCAAGCGCGCGCCGGGCGCCAGCATCAAGCAATTGAGCCTCGCGCAGTTACGCCAAGAGGGGCTGTTTGCCTACACCGCGATCAATGCGCCGCGTGGGCTTAACGAGCGGATTTATCACGTCTGGCGGCACAATGGCCACGTGATTGACCGCATTGCCGTGGACATTCACGGCGGCCGCAAAAAGGGTTATCGCGCCTGGACGTATAAACAAAACTTCCCCGAAACCGCCGTGGGCCGCTGGGATGTGCAGGTGCTGACCGAAGCCGGGCAAATGATTGGTGTGCTGCGCTTTAAAGTAGTGGAGTAACGGGTAGGCGGGCGTTGAGAAGCAAAGCGACGAAGCCCAATGCTTCTATAAGCGCCCTGCTGCGCTTAACACCAACCTACGGCTTATTGCACAGCCGATCGTGGCCGAGCACTTAGCCAAAGAACCAGTAGCAGACCAAAATCGCCGCCACCACGCCGGCAAGTTCTGCCAACAACGCACACCCCACGGCATGCCTTACGCGCTGGATGCCTACAGCGCCGAAATACACAGCCAAAACGTAGAACGTGGTTTCAGTGCTGCCCTGAATGGTCGCGGCAGCCAAGGCGGCAAAGCTGTCGACGCCGTGGGTTTGCATGGTTTCAATTAACATGGCGCGCGCCGCGCTGCCCGAGAACGGTTTGACCAATGCCGTGGGCAGGGCCTCGACAAAACGCGTGTCCCAGCCGATAGCCTCCACCAGCCAGCGAATCCCATCCAGCGCAAACTCAAGCGCGCCGGACGCGCGCAACATGCCAATCGCACAAAGCATGGCCACCAGATAGGGCAGCAGGCTCTTGGCTACGTCGAAGCCTTCCTTGGCGCCTTCAATAAACTCCTCGTACACCGCCACTTTTCGCAGCGCGCCAACCAGCAGAAACGACAACACGATGCCAAACAACGTGAGGTTGCCGGTCAGCGACGACAGCGATGCCAGCGCCGTTGCCGACATCGTCCCGAGCAGCGCCATAAAGCTACCGAGCAGCAATGCGCCTGGAATCAAATAGGCCAGCACCACCGGATCCCATAATCGCAACCGCTGCATCAATGCCACCGACAGCAAACCAACCAGCGTCGAAGCACTGGTCGCCAACAAAATGGGTAGAAAAACCAAGGTCGGGTCGGGCGCGCCTTGCTGAGCGCGGTACATAAAGATGGTCACCGGCAACAACGTCAGCGAAGAGGCGTTGAGTACCAGAAACAAAATTTGTGCATTACTCGCCGTCGTACTGCTGGGATTGAGCGTTTGCAGCGCCCGCATGGCTTTCAGGCCAATTGGCGTTGCCGCGTTATCCAGCCCCAGCCCATTGGCAGCGAAGTTCATGGTGATCAAGCCTAAGGCCGGATGACCTCGCGGCACCTCCGGCATCAGCCGCGCAAACAGCGGGCCAAGCAGTCGGGCCAAGGCGTCAACCATCCCGGCTTTTTCGGCAATACGCAGCAAGCCCAGCCAGAGCGTCAATGTGCCGAACAGCAACACCATGACCTCCACCGACAACTTGGCCATGGCAAACAGGCTTTCAACCATAGCGCCAAACACCGCCGGATCATCGCCCAATAACCAGCGCGAAAACCCGGCAATCGCCGCCACCACAAAAAATCCCAGCCATAGCCAATTAAGCATCTGCGCGTCCTTCCTCATTCAGGCAGCGATCATACCCAGCTCACCGACGAAAGACAGACGGAGCTGGCACACATCAGCTGTGCGCGGCCACAAACGCGCGAAAAGCAGCGGCATCCAGTGCCTTGGAAAACAACCAGCCCTGGCCAACGTGTGCGCCGAGGCTCAGCAACAACTGCGCCTGTGCCTCGTGCTCAATGCCTTCAGCAATCACCTTGAGGCCCAGCGCACGGGCCATCTGGATGATATGTGGAGCCACCGGGCTGCTGGCGGCATCGGAGCCGAGGGTATCGACGAAGCTTTTATCGATTTTCAGCACATCCACCGGCAACGCCTGCAAGTAAGACAGGCTGGAGTAGCCCGTGCCAAAGTCATCAATGGCTATCCGGTGACCGCTGTCGCGTTGGGCTTGCAGCAAGCTGCTGGCCAGTTGCACGTCCACCAGGCCGCGCTCCGTCACCTCGTAGAGCAACTGCTGCGCCGGCACACCGCACTCGGCGAGCAACTGCTGAGCGTGAGCAACGAAGGCGCTGCCACTGATGTCGGCGGCCGCCAGGTTAACGGAGATGTACAGCTGCGGGTGGTCACGCAGTAACGCGGCCTGCTCGTGCAGCACCAACTCGATCACGCGCCGGGTAATCGCGCATATCTGCCCACTGTCTTCGGCCTGTGGAATAAACAGATCCGGCCGTACTCGCTGACCATCGGCGCGCCGCCAACGCACCAACGCTTCGGCACCCACGCAGCGGCGGCTTTGCAGGTCCACCAGCGGCTGGTAGTCGACTTCCAGCTCACCACGGCGTAACGCCATTTGCAGGGCGCGCTCCAACGATTGATCACGGCGCAGCTGCAACGCCACCATGCGCCCCAACAGACCGGCCAGCACCAGTGCCACACCTGCCCACAGCCCACGGTAACGCCACAGCAAAGCCTGCAGACGATGGCCCTCGGCACTGACAATCAAGCGCATGCCATGGCTGTCGCCGGAACCGGTCAGGTAAACCCGCTCAGCGCCAATCAGCAAATGCTGCGGCGCAGCAATCACGCGTCGCTGCTCATCCGTCGGACGGGTGGAGCCGCCGACAAAGTCCAGCACCTGCTCGGCCTTGGGCCCGACCACCTGCACCTCGATCCCGGCCGGCATGGACAGTTGATCGCGCAGGTAGGTGAGGCTGGACGCCAACAGGTAGCCGTTATGCTCCAGCAGTAATGATGGCAGCTCGGCATTGTTCAGCTGGCTGGGTGACCACCACAACTCCACGCCATCAAACAACCAGTGCTGGTACTGACTCAGTTCGGCGCGACTGGGCAAAGGCCCCGAGCCACAGGCAGCGCCATCGGGCAGGCGATAACCGATTTCACGCACATACAGCAGAGGGCGCCGCACATCATCCAGCACCGCGCGCTGAGCGGCGCTGCAGCCTTGCGCCGCAACGCCGTCAAAGGCCTGCAGTTGGCGATAGAGTTCGTTGTAAAAGTGCTGACTGCGCTCCAGTGCCCGGTCATGCAGCACCTGCAACGCACCGCGCTCGGCCTCACGCGCTTGCCACCCCCCCACATGCCAGGCCATCCACAGCAACAAGGCCGCACTGAGCAAGGCAAACAACCAGCCCATCGGCTGTGGTCGATAAAACCGCTTTACCCAACCTGATCCCTAGTGTGCCATGTTTGCGTCCCTTGTTGTGGGTCAGTTTGCCGTCAGCCAAGCCAGTAGCGCGGCCGTTTCGGCATCTGCCTGACCGTTGTAGTTGGTTGGTCGATATTTCATCTGGAAGGCCGCCAACACATTACGCGCTGCTTCGCTGTTTTGACCATCCTGCGTCACCTCATCCAGAAACTGCCCAGGCAAATACTCGTCACACGCTATTGAATCTAAAACTCAAATGAAAACGATTCTGAAGAGGTTGACGCACAGAAATAATGGCTTACATCGCGCAGATGTTATTTCCGCATTGCCACATTGTAGGATTCGCGGATCAAAATAGGACCCCCTGACATGTCAATCCGCCTAAACGACTTGGCCCCCAACACATCACACGACAAAGGTTCATTTCGCCAAAGACTTATAAGATTGCTGACGTTAAGCGTCATCAGCTGTTTATTACTCATGGCCGATGACTTTATACAGAAAATCTTTACTGACAATAATCAGGCTGAACTGGAACTGGAATTCGTCTTCGTCGTCTGGTTATTTAGTTTGTCGCTTTGGCTGGTTGCGATGCCACGCCTGGTAACGGGCATACTGATTTTATTGGCCAGTATGCAACTGATGCAGTTAAGTCATGTCTCATTCTTTGGCGAGCCTCTTTCCGCCCCGGACATTACAAGTTTCTTTGTCGACTTCGCGGAAGTTAGAGAAACTACATTACACAGCTTTTCTGACCATTGGCATGTGCTACCCAGCGTGTTACTGCCCTACAGCCTGCTGATTTATTTACACATTGCCATACCGTCAAAAGTCGATATACCCAGAAGTCGCTGGGCATTGATTATCATCATTTTGGTATTGGGCTCAAAACCCTACAGAGCCACATACAGGGATCTCACCTCTTTTATGCCAGGCCCCACTCGCAGCGGCCTGCACAATAGCTTTAATGCGTTTGCTTATTATGGGGTTCGTCTCGCCTTTCGCCCGGCTGAAACACTGCCGCCAGCGCCATTTGCGCCCTACAAAACGCTGCCTAAAACAACTCATGCGCAGCATGTTTGGCTGGTGGTGGCTGACTCACTGAGAACTGATCGGCTAGGGGTGATGGGTTACGCTCGCAATAACACACCCAATTTAAGTCGCCTTGCCAATCAGGGCGAGCTCATTGCACGCCCCGGCATTGCCGCGGGTGTGTCCACGGCTGTTAGCCTGCCCAATTTACTCAACGTTATTCGCGAGCCCGGCCAAACGGACCTGCTGCGTTCACAGCCGCACAATCTTTTTGCTTTGGCTCGCCAGAGCGGATTCAAAACACATTGGATTTCCTCTCAGGAATCAAAACTGCTGAGTCATCTGGGTAGCAACCATTTGGATGTTTCAATTACACGTGAAGACCATCCTTTATTGTTCCTAAAACGCCATGATCATGCCCTGGTTGACTTACTAGCCAAACAAGAATGGGGCGCGCGTAATTTTGTGACCCTTAACTTGCGTACGGCCCATCTGCCTTACGAAGAAAACTATGACCAGCACACCGAAGCGCTAAATACATGGCCCACGGATTCCGACCTGCCGCGCGAACAACGCAAAGCGAATGCCTACGATAACGCGGTCAGCTACTTGGATGATGTACTGGCTGAGATCATTACTCAGTTCGATCAACTTGAAGGTGAACGCTACCTGATCATCACTGGCGATCATGGACAGTTATTGGGTGAAAACGGCCGCTGGGGGCATAATGATTTAGTGCCTCAAGTTGCTGAAGTCCCCTTATTGGTCATCGCGCGTGAAGCGGATGAAAAGAGCCTGGAGGGCCTGACCACCCAACACTGGGTAAGTCATTATGAAGCGGCGGTGTGGATTGCAGAGCGACTCGGATGGGAAATACAAAACCCTAATAAACTGGCCGGGGAGCATTTCATTCAAGGCAAACAGTTGTTTGGTGACAACATGATTAAGCGCGTGCTTGAAACACCCGACGGTTTAAACTACGAAGAGCCTGTACTGGTCAGTCGCTGGCTAAAGAAACTCAATGAAACTTCACAATAAAGGCTGCTGGCTGAAGTAATCCTGTAGCGTTCACCCGATCACTTCGCCGTCAGCCAGGCCAGCAGCGCGGCCGTTTCAGCATCCGCCTGACCGCTGTAATTGGCCGGCCGGTATTTCATTTGGAAGGCAGCCAGAACATTGCGCGTCGCCTCGCTGTAGAGGCCATCTTGCGCCACCTCTAACCCGACCTGAGCCAGACGCTGCTGGAACCAGCGCAGGTCTGGCAACTGCTGGGCGTAGACCGCTTGCAAACGCGCCACTTCGGCGGCATCGGGCCAGCGAATCAGGCCGGCCTCAGCCAAGCGCTGCCAGGGGAACAGCGGCCCCGGATCGACCTTGCGCTGCGGGGCGATGTCACTGTGGGCAATGATGCTGTCGATGGGCAGGTTGTGCCGCCGCACGATGTCTTGCAGCAACGGAATCAAGGCGTCGATCTGCGCCGGGGCGAAGGGCTGCCAGTAACGCCCGTTGGGAGTGTCGAAGAAGCCTTGATTGACCAACTCAATGCCGATGGTGGTGCCGTTGAGCCAGGTGCGACCTTGCCATTGGCTGTTGCCGGCATGCCAGGCGCGGCGGTTTTCATCCACCAGACGGTAGATAGTCGCGGGGCTATCACCGATCAGGTAATGGCTGCTCACCTCGGTTTCGGTGAGCAATTGCAGCGAGCGGGCCAGGTCGGCAGAGGTGTAGTGCAGCACGATGTACTGCACCCGGCTGTTTTGCCCAGTGGCCGTGTAACGCTCGTCGATACGTAAACCCTGGCTGCAACCGGCCAACAGCAACAGGACACTTAGGAAAATCATTCTCATGGGCTGATATGCAACACGCTTTGCAGGTTGTCCAACAGCATGTCGACGCTGAGCATGATCAACAACATGCCCATCAATCGCTCCACTGCGGTCAGTCCGCGGGGTCCGAGAAAACGTTGCAGAAACGACGCCTGCAACAGAATAAATGCCGTCGCCGCCCAGGCCAGCAGCACGGCGGCATAAAGTTCCCAAAGTGGCCCGTCGTGGGTGTTGCGCAGGGTCATCAACACCGCCAGCGCAGAAGGCCCGGCCACTGCCGGAGTCGCCAACGGCACCAGCATGGGCTCGCCATCTGGCACATCCCCCAAGACGCCTTGCGGGCCGGGAAAGATCAGGCGCATAGCGATCACAAACAAGATGATACCGCCGGCAATCGCCGTGGCTTCACGCGACAAGCCCAGGGCGCTGAGCACTTTATCGCCAAAGGTGAGAAACAGCAGCAACAAAGCCAGGGCAAACAACAGTTCGCGTGCGGCGATCCATAAGCGACGTTTGGCCTCCACGTTTTTCAGGGCGGCGATAAAGATGGCGATGTTGCCAAAGGGGTCGGTGACCAAAAAGATCAATGCAGCGATGCCGAATATTTCCATGAAGCACTCCTAACAGGTCGGCAAAGTTTAGTGCCTCCGACGGCAGAAAACGCCGTTGATTCGGCGTAAAAGCCACGCTGGTCGAGAGACTGGGCAGGGTTGGAACGAGACTGCTAAACTGTTTCTTGTACAAAATAGGAATTATGTACAACACCTGTGCTACTTCGGAGTCCAACACCATGCGCGCCATGCTGTGGTTCAAGCAGGATCTTCGTCTCGATGACCACCCCGACCTGCAAGCCGGCCTAAAGGCCGAGTGCCTGCTGCCCGTCTATGTGCTCGACCCGCAGTTACTTCAGCTCAATGACTTCGGCATGCGTCGTATGGGCGTGCACCGTGCGCGTTTTTTGCTGGAGAGCCTGGCAGCGCTGGGCGGCGAACTGCGCCAGCGCGGCTCGAACCTGCTGGTGCTGATGGGCGCCGCCGATGAGGTCATCCCCAAGCTGGTCAGTCAGTTCAATCTTGATCAGGTGCTGACTCTGGAGGAAATGGCCCCCGACGAACGCGCCGAGTTGGCTCGAGTGGCGCGTCGCCTGGGCAACATTGCGGTGCAACAGGCACCGGCCAATAACCTGCTGCGCCGCGAGGAACTGCCCTGTACGGTCGAGCAAATGCCCCATGTGTTCAGTCGCTTTCGCAGTCTGGTTGAAGACCGTCTGCATGTGTTCCAACCTCAGTCAGCGCCAGCTAAATTACCGGCCTTACCCGAGGGCGCACACGCGCTAATCCAGCCACTACCAACCCTTTCACAACTGGGTTTGGGTGAGCCGTTGAGTGTGGCCGCCAGTGCCTTTCCTTTCTCCGGTGGCGAACCGGCCGCCCTCGCCAGGCTGCGTGATTACCTTTGGCAAAGCCAAGGCGTGCGGCACTACAAAGAAACCCGCAACGGCATGATCGGCAGCGAGTACTCCTCTAAATTTTCGCCTTGGTTGGCCAACGGCAGCCTCTCTGCGCGAAGAGTGATCAGCGAGTTACGCCGCTATGAAGCGCAGCACGCGCGAAATGATTCGACCTACTGGCTGTGGGTTGAAATGCTTTGGCGGGATTTCTTTCGCTGGACGCTCATGCGCCACGGCAGCGCCCTGTTCAAGGCAGGCGGATTGAAGGCCACCGAGAACGCGTCGAACCGACTTGACCGGCGCTTTAAAGATTGGACACGCGGGCAAACCGGCATGCCACTGGTAGACGCCAACATGCGTGAGCTGGCTGCCACAGGCTTTATGTCCAACCGTGGCCGGCAAGTAGTCGCGAGTTATTTGATCAACGACTTGCAGCAAGACTGGCGTCATGGCGCTGCATGGTTTGAAGAACACTTGATTGACTACGACCCCGCCAGCAACTGGGGTAACTGGGCTTACCTGGCTGGGGTGGGCAACGACCCTCGGCAGAACCGCGTGTTCAATGCCCTGCGTCAGGCACGCACCTACGACCCAGACGCGCAGTACGTGACGTTGTGGCTACCCGAGTTACGCGACGTGCCCCAAGCGTTGCGGCACACCCCATTTTTGTTGGCAGGCGGCCATCTGCGCACGTTGGGCTACCCGCAGCTCACGCGCATACCAGAGAGTTGGAAACCTTACCTGCATCAAGTCGCGTGATGCTCGGCGTGAGTGCGGCGCAGCCTGTTGCACAGCAACACCCCGGTGCTTAGCCCAACTCAACTCGGTTGCGCCCGCCGCTTTTGGCTCGATACAGGGCTTGGTCGGCGCGCTCGAATACCTGCTCGCTGCTTTCGGCATTGGCAAAAGCCGTAAGGCCTGCCGACAGGGTGATGGTCACGCGCTCGCCACGGAAATGGAACGGGCACTGCTCAACCCCATCCAGCAGGGTCTGTAGCAATTGCTGTGCACCGTTGAGTGGTGTGGACGGGATGAGCAACACAAACTCTTCGCCACCAAAACGGGCAATGAAGTCGGTCTTGCGCAAACGTTTGGCCAACTCTCCAGCGATGATCTTTAAAACCTTGTCGCCCGCCAGGTGGCCGTACCCATCATTGATGCGCTTGAAGTGATCGATGTCTAGCACCGCCAGTGCCAGTTCACCGCCATAACGCTTCCAGCGCGCCATTTCCAATTCCAGACGCTCGCTCCAACCCGCTCGGTTGGCCAGGCCGGTGAGCGGATCAATCAACGCCTTCTGCCGCTGCTCTTCGAGGTGGTCGCGGAAGCCCTGCGCCTCCTGCTCCATTTCGGCGACTTTCTGCGTCAGGCTTTGCAGGCGCTGCGCCACTTCCGCTTCGCGTCCGTCACGCTGCTTTTGATGGGCGCTGACGGTATTGAGCAAACCATCCAGCCGCGCTTCAAGGGATTGCTTGAGGCTGTGCAGATCAACTGCATCCTGCACACTGGCTTGTAAACCGCTGACCTGTTCGCGCAGTTCCTGGTTGAAGCTGCGCGCGCTTTCGACCGACTCACTGTAACCCTCTTGCGCTTCACTGATGCTGCCCAGGAATGATTCCAGGCGCTCATTGAGCTGTTTGAGGTAACTGGCGAACTCACGCTGGCCACTGTCAGTAACGGCGAGTATCAACACTGCCAAGTCATCCAGCACAGCCACCAACTCATACCAGTTCAGCCCTTCCAGCACGCGACTTCGCAGCGCTTCAGCCTGCGGTTGGTGGCGTGCGGGCAGCTCCAGCTCGTCAAGCAAGCGCAGCAGGCTCTCACCAATATGCGGGGCGGCGGTGCTGTATCCCGGCTCGGGGGCTTCCGGCAGTGCGTAGGCGGGGTCGCCGTTAACCGGCGCAGCGCGATCCACCGGGGAACTTGGCGCTGACGGCGCAGCCAGCACACTTACTGCAAGTGCGTCTGGGGCCGCATGGGTCGGCAGTGCATCGGCAGCTATCGGCGGCTCAGCGACTACAACATCAACCGCCGCCAATGCTGCACCCGACTGCGCATCTTCCTCCGCTGGCTCTGGCAGACCGGATGTTTCAGCGGCCTCCTTGTTGCCAAACAAGCGCTGTAAAAGACCGGGGCGAACCGGATTGCTCTCAGGATCCAGCGCCGCCAAGGCCTGCTGTTGCAGGCTGCTGAGCTCGCTGAGCAGAGCCGGTAATTCACGCGGCTGACTGGCGCGTTGCTCGATGCGTTTGGCAAATTGTTTGAGGGCTTTACGTACTTCGCGCGGCGGCTCTAGGGCGAGCAGTTGGCTGGTCAGGTTGGTGACCCCCGCCACATTCATGTCGGCCCGTTCCTGACGGCGCTTTTCTGAATCCAGCACGGCTTTTTCCAGCCGCGGAATCAGTGCTGAGAGGCCGGCATCAATGTCATCGCGGCGCAGCATGTCGCGCAGCTCTTGCATGCATTGATCAACCGCTTTGTCGCTGCCTTCTGCCGCCAGCGAACTGCGCACCAAGCCTCGGCGCAACAAATCCAGACGCGTCTCCCAGCGTTGCTCAAGCTTCTCTTGCTCTTCCAGGCTTTCGAGGTATTTGCTTTTCCAGCGCTGGACATCATCGCTCATCATTGCCATCCACTGATCGGGGAGTGTTGCAGGTGGTCGTGCCAGCAGCTGACGTGCTAAGGCTTAATCAGCATAGGTGTTGCAGGCCCTGAGAGTGAAGAGGGCAAGCGAATTTGTACAGCAACAGGTAAGTGGTCAGAGATGGAGACCGGTAATACTTCACAGCGTTCAAGAGACAGTGTCGGGCTGAGGAGGATATGGTCGAGGCAGCGCTTAGGCTGCCAACTCGGGAACGTGGCCTCGATCTGCGGTGCCCACAGACCCAGATCACGGAGCGGCGAATGCTCCAGCAAATCGCTGGCATGGGTGTTCATGTCGCCCATCAACACGCGATGCCGATAGTCGCTGAGTAATTCGCGGATGTAGGCCAACTGGCGAGTGCGAGTTCGCGCACCCAACGCCAGGTGCATCATCACCACAGCAATCGCATCGGGGCCCTCGCCAAGACGCAACAACATTGCACCACGCCCGGGCGGGCCAGGCAGAGGATGGTCTTCCAGCAAGCTGGGGCGATAGCGGCTGAGCACACCATTACTGTGCTGGGCGAGATGCCCCATGTTGCGATTGAGTTGTTGATACCAGTAAGGGAAGGCTCCCAGGTGCGCCAGGTGCTCGACCTGATTGAGGTAACCCGAGCGCAGGCTGCCTCCATCAACTTCCTGCAAGGCCACCAGATCAAAATCGCCAAGCAGATCGCCAATGCGCTGCAAATTGCCATTGCGGCCGGCATGCGGCAGCAGGTGTTGCCAGCTACGCGTCAGGTAATGGTGATAGCGCTGGGTACTGATACCGACCTGAATATTGAAACTCAGCAGGCGCAGGCTGCCATTTGCTGGCAAGCCGTGCTGCGCATCACAACGTGGATTGACCTGCGGGTCACACAGGTCAATTCCTCGTTTAGCGGGCCAACGCCTGAGCATGGGCGTGCGTCCCGTTTCGCCCGCTTACTGCGCGGCGCGCTCTTTGGCGATCAGGTGATCGGCCACTTGCAGCGCTTGTTGCGCACCACCGGAGCTGCTGATGTCGAAACGGTACTTGCCGCCGACGATCATCACCGGCACACCGGTGATCTGGTAGGCCATGGCGAGCTTCTTGGCTTTTTCCAGCTGGCTCTTCACGCCGAAGGAGTTATAGGTTTTCAGGAAGGCAGCTTTGTCGATGCCCTCAACAGCCAGGAAGTCGGCCATTTCTTCGGGCGTGGCCAATTTCTTGCCCTGCACGTGGATGGCATCAAACACGGCGGCGTGAACCTTGTGCTCCGCTTTCATCGCCTCAAGGGTCACAAAGAGCTGGCCGTGAACGTTCCACATGCCGCCAAACATGGCCGGAATACGCACAAAATTGACGTCTTCAGGCAGCTTGTCCACCCACGGATTAAGGGTGTTCTCAAACTGGTAGCAATGACCGCAGCCGTACCAGAACAACTCAACCACTTCAATTTTGCCGGGCTTGGAAACAGGCACTGGGTTATTCAGCTCAACATACTGTTTGCCGGCTTCAATCGGCTCGGCGTGAGCACTCAGGCCAAACAGACTGGCGGTGACAAGAGTGGCGCTGAGGATCAGGTTACGCATGCATTACTCCTTGGCTATGGATGGCGCGTGAAAGCGAACGGCGGTTCGACCCGCGAGGCTAACAGTGGTTCCACTGATTGTAGAGATTGTCGCTGTCGTGCTGCGATGCAAACAATAAAAAAGGGGCGGCATCAGCCACCCCTTTTGTTTACAGCATGTCGCAAGCCTGGATCAGTGCAGACCCTGGATGTAGCTGGACAGCGCTTCGATGTCCTTGTTGCTCAGCTTGGCCGCGATGGCGCGCATGATCATGCTTTCGCCGTCATTGGTGCGGTTGCCTTCGCGGAAGTCTGTCAGCTGTTTGGCGACGTAAGTAGCGTGCTGGCCAGCCAGTTTCGGGAAACCAGCCGCTGCAAGGCCGCTGCCATCCGGGGCGTGACAGCCGATGCAAGCTGGCATGCCTTCATCCAGCTTGCCGCCGCGGAACAGTGCCTGTCCTGCCTCAACCAGTTTCGGGTCAGCTGCGCCAACACTCATTTGCTGGCTGGCATAGAACGCGGCGATATCCGCCATATCCTGATCACTCAGGTTATCCAGCAAACCGGTCATCTCAACAATTGGCCGTGCACCGGACTTGATGTCCTTTAGCTGTTTGAGCAAGTACCGCTCGCCTTGCCCGGCCAGTTTCGGGAAGTTCGGTGCAGCACTGTTGCCATCGGCAGCATGGCAGGCACCACACATAACAACCTTACCCTGACCGGCTTCAGCATTGCCTGCGGCATGTGCAAAACCGGTAATGCCCAGGGTCAACAGCAGACTCACGAGTACTTTGTTCATCAGCTAATCCAATTTACGGCTAAGAGAAAGAGTTTATAAGCCGGGCTTACTCGGTCATCAACTTAATGACCGCTTTGTAATCCTCGGCTGTACAGTCCATGCACAGTCCACGCGGTGGCATGGCCCCCAAACCATTGGTCACGCTCTGCACCAAAGCATCAGTGCCTTTGGCCAGACGCGGTTCCCACGCGGCTTTATCGCCACGCTTTGGCGAGGTTGGGATTTGCCCATTATGGCAAACACCGCAAGAACGGGCGTACACCGCTTCAGGGTCTTGGGCCGCATGAGCACCCACATGAGCACCCATGGTAACCAGCATGGCAGCAGCTACAGTCAGCAATTTTTTCATCAGATCAACCTCATCAGGAGGGGAACGTACTGCTTTCTATGGGCAGATGATCTAAATCGTTCCCGTGAACACTTGTCCAACGGTTGGGAGAAAGCGCACACAAAATCTGCGTCATTATATACTGGCAACATTGAAACGGAAACGACGCTGCTTGCTAGGCTACACCAGCAAAGGCAGGCTGCGCGCAAATGTCGCAAGGGCATCGCGCCTGTAACGCCTCTTCACGCTCGCCCTCACGGAAATCCAGATGCAAGCCAAGAACCCCATTATCGGTCTGTGCCAACAGGCCAGCTTTCTTATCAGCGCGGCCAAGGTCGATCAGTGTCCGGAGGATTTTGGTCATGAAGTGGCCTTTGCCGGGCGTTCCAACGCCGGTAAATCCAGCGCCCTTAATACCCTAACCCACGCTAGCCTAGCGCGCACGTCAAAGACACCTGGGCGCACCCAGTTGCTGAACTTTTTCAAACTGGATGAAGAGCGCCGTTTGGTTGACCTACCAGGCTATGGCTACGCCAAGGTGCCCATCCCACTGAAACTGCACTGGCAAAAACACCTGGAAGCTTACCTGGGCAGCCGGGAAAGCCTGCGCGGGCTGATGCTGATGATGGATATCCGCAAGCCTCTGACCGAGTTCGACATCCTCATGCTGGATTGGTCAGTGGCCAGCGAAATGCCCATGCATATCCTCCTGACCAAAGCCGACAAGTTGGCGTTCGGCGCAGCCAAAAATGCGCTGCTCAAGGTGCAACAGGACATTCGCCAGCGCTGGGGCGACCGCGTCAGCATCCAGTTATTCTCCGCCCCCAAACGTATGGGCATCGAAGACGCGCAGGCTGTGCTGGCCGAATGGCTGCAATTGGGTGAATTTGCGCTGCCAGATGACGAAGAAAGCGAAGCCTGATTCATGTTGCGTGCGCACAAGAGGCTGACGCCATGTCCGGTGAGCGGGTGCTTCGCCGGACGGTAATAGCCAACTGAACAGAGCGCGGGAGAGGATGGTCGGGCAAAAATGACCGGGAATCATTTTTGACGTCGCGCAGCGACGGCCCGCAGGGTGGCAGCCAATGAATGCTAGGCAAAAAAAACCCCAAACTTCTTATGGGGGAGGGAAGTTCGGGGTTTAACGTCTGAACTGCTAGGGGGAGTTCAGAATCTGCCAACACTTAACACAACTAGGAGCAATGAAGGGCTGTCTAGGCCGTTCATAAGCTCTGACTGGTCGGTCTGGCAGAAAGTTCAAAAAGCGCTTTGAATCGATTGGCTATAAAAACCATATAGCTAATGCCATAAAGTCACAGCGCCCGTTTTAGCAGGCGCTGAATTATGGATATCAGTGCGCTTCATCCCAGTTGTCACCCACACCCACTTCGACCAAGAGCGGCACATCCAGCGCGGCGGCGTTGCCCATCAGCGGCTTGATCTGCTCGGTGACTTGCTCCACCAACTCTTCGCGCACCTCCAGCACCAGTTCATCGTGCACCTGCAGGATGACCCTCGCATCCAGGCCCGACTCACTCAACCAGTTGTCTACCGTCACCATGGCGCGCTTGATGATGTCCGCTGCCGTGCCTTGCATCGGTGCGTTGATCGCGGTGCGCTCGGCCCCTTTGCGCAACGCCGGGTTCTTCGCGTGGATATCCGGCAGGTACAGGCGACGGCCGAACAGGGTTTCGACATAGCCTTGCTCGGACGCCTGCTCGCGAGTGCGCTCCATGTAAGCCAGTACGCCGGGATAGCGGTGGAAATACACGTCGATATAGGCCTGCGCTTGCTTGCGATCACAACCAATTTGCTTGGCCAGGCCGAAGGCGCTCATGCCGTAAATCAAACCGAAGTTGATCGCCTTGGCGCTGCGGCGTTGATCGGTGGTGACAGCCTCCAGCGGCACGCCGAATACTTCAGCCGCGGTGGCTTTGTGCACGTCACGGCCATGGCGGAAGGCATCCAGCAAGCCTTCATCCTGAGCCAGATGCGCCATGATGCGCAGCTCGATTTGCGAGTAGTCCGCCGCCAACAGCTTGTAGCCCTTGGGCGCGACAAACGCCTGGCGAATACGCCGACCTTCGGCGGTGCGAATTGGGATGTTTTGCAGGTTCGGGTCGGAGGATGACAAACGCCCGGTGGCGGTAACCGCCTGGTGGTAGCTGGTGTGAATGCGCCCGGTACGTGGGTTGATCTGCTCCGGCAAACGGTCGGTATAGGTGCTTTTCAGTTTGCTTAAGCTGCGGTACTGCATCAGCACTTTAGGCAGTTCAAAATCTTGTTCAGCCAATTCGGCCAGCACCGCTTCAGCCGTGGAGGCCTGACCCTTGGCGGTTTTGCTGATCACCGGCAAACCGAGCTTCTCGTAGAGAATCACCCCAAGCTGTTTGGGCGAAGCCAAGTTGAATTCTTCCCCGGCGATCTCAAACGCCTGACGCTCCAGCGCCACCAGCTTTTCGCCCAACTCATTACTTTGCAGGCCCAGCAGCTTGGCATCCACCAGCGCACCTTGGCGCTCGATACGCGCCAGCACCGGCACCAGCGGTATTTCGATTTCTTGCAGCACCTTGGCCAGGCTCGGTTCTGCCGAGAGCTTGGCCCACAGGTGTTGATGCAAACGCAGGGTCACGTCGGCATCTTCGGCGGCATAAGGCGCTGCCTGTGCCAGATCAATCTGGTCAAAGGTCAGCTGCTTGGCGCCCTTACCGGCGATGTCTTCGAAACGGATGTTGCTGTGATCGAGATACTTGAGCGCCAGGCTGTCCATGTCGTGACGGGTGGCGGTGGAGTCCAGCACGTAGGATTCGAGCATGGTGTCGAACATTACGCCCTGCACGTGGATCGGCGTTGAGGCATTGGCGAGGATGTTGATGTCGTACTTGGCGTGCTGACCGACCTTGGCCTTGTGCGGATCTTCCAAAATCGGCTTGAGCGCCTTAAGCACCGCATCACGGTCCAGCTGCGTCGGCACGCCCATATAAGAATGCGCGACCGGGATATACGCTGCTTCGCCAGCCTTAACCGCAAAGGACAGGCCGACCAATTGCGCCTTTTGTGCATCCAGGCCGGTGGTTTCGGTGTCGAAGGCGATCAGCTCGGCGTTGCGCAGCTTCTCCAGCCAAACCTCGAACTGCGCCTGCTCCAGAATGCACTGGTAATCACCCAATGCTGCCACTGCGGGCAACTCGCCAACCGCCGCATCAGCGGTTGGCGCCTCAGCAACGGCTGGAGCTGGCACGACTGTAGGGGCGGCACTGGGGGCGAGGACAAACAGGTCATCGGCAGGCGCTGCGACCGGTGCCTTGACCGCCGGGGCCGGATTGCTGCGCAGCAGTTCATCACGCCAGGTTTTGAATTCCAACTCGACGTAAAGCTCCAACAGCGCCGGCACATCCATAGCGCTCGGGTGCAGCGACTCGATGGCGATATTCAGCGGCACATCCAGTTTGATGGTGGCCAGCTGATAAGACAGGTAAGCCATGTCCTTATGCTCGATGAGTTTGGCCGGCAAGTTCTTGGCTCCACGAATCGGCAGCTCCGGCACTTTTTCGAGGTTGGCGTACAACACATCGAGGCCGCCACCGATACCGACCAGCAAGCCCAGCGCGGTTTTTTCACCCACACCCGGCACACCGGGAATGTTGTCGACCTTGTCGCCCATCAGCGCCAAGTAGTCGATGATCAGCTCAGGACCGACACCGAATTTCGCTTTTACGCCATCGATGTCGTAGACGCTTCCGGTCATGGTATTGACCAGCGTAACGTGCGGGCAAACCAGCTGAGCCATGTCCTTGTCGCCGGTGGAGATGACCACGTCGCGGCCTTCAGCGGCGCATTGGCGGGCCAGGGTGCCGATCACGTCATCGGCTTCGACGCCTTCGACACACAGCAACGGATAACCCATCGCCCGTACGCTTGCATGCAGCGGCTCGACCTGTACACGTAGTTCATCGGGCATCGACGGGCGATTGGCTTTGTAATCGGCAAACAGTTCGTCGCGAAAGGTCCCGCCTTTGGCATCGAACACCACGGCAAACGGGCTTTTCGGGTACTGCTTGCGCAGGCTCTTGAGCATGTTCAGCACACCCTTGACCGCGCCGGTTGGCAGGCCTTTGGAGGTGGTCAACGGCGGCAGGGCGTGGAAGGCGCGGTACAGGTAAGACGAACCGTCAACCAGAACGAGAGGGGCTTGACTCATGAGCAGGATCAACCTTTTCAGCGGGGGCAGCGGTAACAGGCTGTTGGAAACGTTAGCGAGGCCGGCAAGACCAGGCAAAAACAGGCGAGGACGCGGAGTTTACGTGCTGTACATGAGCATCCGAGCCTGTTTTTAACGCAGGATTGCCAACGCAGGTAGTTTCTCAACAGCCTGTTAGAATGGCTGCACCATAGCAATCAAAGGGACAAGGTTATCATGCGCACACTCAATCGCCTGTTGTTGGCCACTCTGCTGGCATTCACCACCGTGGCCGCCCACGCCGAAGACCCGGTGACGGCCGATCCGGATGTGACCATTCGCCAGGACGGCGACCGCACCATCACCGAATACCGGCAGAACGGCTTTCTCTACGCGATCAAGATCACACCGAAAAAGGGCAAGCCCTACTTCCTGGTGCGCGCCGATGGCAGTGAAGGCAACTTTATCCGCTCCGACCAGCCCGACATGCTGATTCCGCAGTGGGAAATCTTTAAGTGGTAAGGCGTTAATCCATGTCTGTGTTTACCCCGCTTGAGCGACCTGAGCTTGAGGCGTTTCTCGCCCCTTATGAACTGGGTCGCCTGCGCGACTTCCAGGGCATTGCGGCAGGCAGCGAGAACAGCAATTTCTTCGTCAGCCTGGAACGCGGGGAATACGTACTGACCCTGATCGAGCGGGGGCCGAGCAGCGATCTGCCGTTCTTTATCGACCTGCTTGATGTACTGCACGGTGCGGGCCTGCCCGTGCCCTATGCCCTGCGCACAACTGCAGGCGAGGCGCTGCGCAGCCTGGCCGGAAAACCGGCGCTGCTGCAACCGCGCTTGGCCGGTAAGCACGTGCACGCCGCCAATGCGCATCATTGCCAGGAAGTCGGCGCGTTGCTGGCGCGTATTCACTTGGCTACGCGGGCGCAACCGCTGCCGCGCAAAAGTGACCGGGGATTGGACTGGATGCTGGCCGAAGGGCCGAGTCTGGCTCTGCAGCTACCCGATGAACAGCTGCCATTGCTGCGTGATGCCTTGGCCGAAATCCAGACGCTCAAGCCACGCCTGCTCGCCTTGCCACAAGCCAACCTGCATGCCGACCTGTTCCGCGATAACGTGCTGTTTGACGGCAACCACCTAGCCGGTGTGATTGATTTCTACAACGCCTGCTCGGGTCCGATGCTTTACGACTTGGCGATTGCCCTGAACGATTGGTGCTCACACGAGGATGGCAGCCTCGACCCCAAACGCGCGCAAGCGCTGCTGGGTGCCTACGCCGGGTTGCGAGCATTCACGGCGGCGGAAGCAGAATTGTGGCCCGCCATGCTGCGCATTGCCTGTGTGCGCTTCTGGCTGTCGCGATTGATTGCCTCTCAGTCCTTTGCAGGGCAGGACGTGCTGATCCACGACCCAGACGAATTTCGGCGTCGTCTGGCGCAGCGCCAACACATCGAGCTGACGCTGCCGTTCGCGTTCTAAGGTGTGGCTATGCCTAGGTGGGCTGAACGGCTGTGCAGCCCACTCGACTTACAACGCCTCCAGACACCCTGCCAACTCGCCCGCTAGGTTTTCCAGCAGGGTTTCATAGCCGCTGGCTTCGGCGGCTAGGTTGCCGCCCATAGCATCCAGCTCCGCCAGGGTGACGGGCAGGCCGGCGGTCAGGGTTTGCGCCAAGCGCGGACGGAACGGTGGCTCGCTAAACACGCAGCTAGGGCCAGCCTGTTGCAGGCGCTCGCGCATAGCGGCGACGTGCTGAGCGCCCGGCTGAACTTCACCCAGTACGCTAAAGACACCGGCATGCTTGAGGCCGTAGGCGGCCTCAAAATAGTCGTAGGCTTCGTGGAAGACGAAGTAAGGCTTGCCGGCCAAGCCGCTCAAGCGGCTTTTCAAACGTTGATCCAGCGCATCCAGTCGCTGAGCAAAAGCCTCGGCATTGGCCTGATACCGCGCGGCATTGGCCGGATCGAGTTGCGCCAGGTCGGCAGCCATTTTGTGGGCGATCACCCGGCCATTGGCGGGCAGCAACCACAGATGCGCGTCAAGACTGCCGGGACGATGATCGTGGTCATGCTGATCCGCAGGCTGGCCATGATCGGCGTGATCGGCGTGATCGGCGTGATCATGATGAGCGTCGGCCTTTTCAGCGTGGCTATCGCCAAAATGCCGCAAGGTCATACCGGGCACGTCTTGCACCGCCACGTTTGGCTTGCTGCGACCTTCCAATACACGCGGCAGGAAGCTCTCCAGATCAGGGCCGATCCAATAGAGCAGGTCGGCCTCACGCACCCGGCGCACGTCCGAGGGACGCAGCGCGTAATGATGCGGCGAGGCGCCCGGTGGCAGCAGCACCTCGGGCTGGCCAACGCCATCCTGCACGGCGGCAGCGATCAGTTGCAGCGGTTTGATGCTGGTCAGCACGCGCGGCTGAACCTGCGCCAAAGCCGGCACACTCACGGCAAAAGTAAGCAACAGCAGGCCTAAGGCCGGAAAAAGACGCAACACGGGAAGCACTCAAACAGGAAGGAACGGGTAATATAATAACGTCCCCCACCTGATTCGTCGTTGCCCATGACTCAAGCACCGCTGGCTTCACGCCCCCATGACCATTCCCGCTGCGTTAGCCATGCCCTGGCTGAGGCCGAAAGCATCTGCGCGCGCCAGGGTTTGCGCCTGACGGCACTGCGCAAGCGCGTACTGGAGCTGGTTTGGGCCAGCCATAAACCGCTCGGCGCTTACGACATTCTAGGCGTGCTGAGCGAAGAAGACGGCCGCCGCGCCGCGCCGCCAACGGTGTACCGAGCGCTAGATTTTCTTTTGGAAAACGGCCTGGTGCACCGCATTGCCTCGCTGAACGCCTTTGTCGGCTGCAGCCACCCGGAGCACGCCCACCAGGGTCAATTTCTGATTTGCCGGGGCTGCCATGCGGCCATTGAACTGGAACAACCGCTGATCAGCCAGGCCATTGTCAACGCCGCCAGCGGGGTCGGCTTTGCCGTGGAAGGGCAAACAGTGGAAGTGGTCGGCCTCTGTGCAGGCTGCCGGACACCGTCATGAGTGACGCACTGATCCGCCTGAGCGGTGTGGGCGTGACCTTCGCCGGGCAACGCGTGCTGGATGATGTGCAACTGAGCGTAAAGCCCGGCGAGATCGTCACGCTGATTGGCCCCAACGGCGCAGGCAAAACCACCCTAGTACGGGCCGTGCTCGGCCTGCTCAAACCCGATACCGGCAGCGTCTGGCGTAAAGCCAAACTGCGCGTGGGCTACATGCCGCAAAAGCTGCACGTGGATGCCACGCTGCCCCTCTCCGTGCTGCGCTTTCTGCGCTTGGTACCGGGCGTGACACGCACGGATGTGCAAGCGGCGCTGGCCGAAGTGGGTGCCGAGCAGGTGATCGACAGCCCACTGCAAAGCATCTCCGGCGGCGAACTGCAGCGCGTGCTGCTGGCCCGCGCGCTGTTACGCAAGCCCGAATTGTTGGTGCTGGATGAGCCGGTGCAGGGCGTCGATGTCGCCGGTCAGGCGGAGTTGTACCGGCTGATCACGCAACTGCGCGACCGCCACGGCTGCGGTGTGCTGATGGTGTCGCACGACCTGCATCTGGTGATGAGCACCACCGATCAGGTGGTCTGCCTGAACCGTCACGTGTGCTGCTCCGGGCACCCCGAGCAAGTCAGCTTCGACCCGGCCTTTGTCGAGTTATTTGGCGAAGATGCCAAGAGCCTGGCCATCTACACCCACCGCCATGATCACGCCCACGACCTGCACGGCGCAGTGGTCAACGACCCTGCCAGCGGCCTGAGCATCAAAGGCCCAGTCAAACCACATATTCACGGAGATGGCTGCACGCATGGCTGATTTTCTACTAAATGCCTTGCTTGCCGGCCTGGCGCTGGCGCTGGTTGCCGGCCCGCTGGGTTCCTTTGTGGTGTGGCGGCGCATGGCCTATTTCGGCGACACCCTGTCGCATGCCGCGCTGCTCGGCGTGGCCTTGGGGTTGATGCTCGACGTCAGCCCAACCTTGGCCGTCACCGTGGGCTGCGTGCTGCTGGCCGTGTTGCTGGTCACCCTGCAAAGCCGCCAACCGCTGGCCTCCGACACCTTGCTCGGCATCCTCGCGCACAGCACGCTGTCACTGGGTCTAGTGGTGCTGAGCTTTATGCGCGATGTACGCATCGATCTGATGGGTTATCTGTTTGGTGATTTGCTCGCCGTCGGCCCTACTGATCTGGCCTGGATCATCGGCGGCAGCGCGCTGGTTTTGGTGCTGCTGGCCTTGCTCTGGCGACCGCTGCTGGCGATCACCGTGCACGAAGAATTGGCGAGGGTGGAGGGGCTGCCTGTGGCGGCGATTCGCCTGAGCCTGATGCTGCTGATCGCCGTGGTGATTGCCGTGGCGATGAAAATTGTCGGCGTGCTGCTGATCACCTCCCTGCTGATCATTCCTGCCGCCGCCGCCCAGCGCCATTCGCGCACGCCGGAACAGATGGCCTTCGGCGCCAGTTTGATCGGGATTGCCGCCGTATGCGGCGGGCTGAGCCTGTCGTGGTTTCAGGACACCCCCGCCGGGCCGTCAATTGTGGTGACCGCCGCCGCCCTGTTCTTATTGAGTTTCGCTCTGCCACGGCGTGCGGCCTGAACGGTTGGTACAGGCCTTGGACGCAGTGTAGACTTGCGCGTTTTTTGCACAATCCGAGACGCGCAGCAATGAAATCGTTCGTTTTCCGTGGATTTCCCTTGATCCTGGTTCTGCTGCTGGCGGGCTGTCAAAGCTCGCCGCAGCAGCCGGCCAACCTGCCGGTCGATGACTTGGTCAGCGCCTTTCGCCAGCTCGACCAGAGCCTGGCCAGCGGCGACCTGAGCGGTGCCGAAAGCCAACTCGGCAGCCTGCAACAACGCGCCGCCGGGGATACGCGCCTGGAGCAATACCAACGCCAGTTGAGCGAAGCCCACCTGCAGCAGGGGCGAAAAGCCCTGCAAGCCGGTGATCTGGATAGCGCCACCCAAGCCCTGAGCCGCGCGCGCAGCCTGATGCCACAAGCGCCGGCATTGACCCAAGGCCTCGATGCAGCCATTGCCAGCGCGCGTGAAGCTGAACTCGCCGCCGCTGAACAGCAGCGCCGCGCCGAAGCAGACGCGGCAGCCCTCGCCGAGCGCGAACGCCTTGAACAAGCGCGCCAACTGCGCCTGGCGGCTGAACGCCAAGCCGCCGCCCTGCAAGCCACTGCATTACCCAATGCACCGGTCGTCGAAGAGCCAGCACCGGCAAAGCCGCAAGCGCGCTTGATCGACCCCAGCGCCGCGCGCAGTGTGATTGCCCTGCCTATGCTGGACAGTCAGGACAACGCCCGCCTGCGCAGCCTGCTCGATGCAGTGGCCGCCGATGTGGTGACCTTTCGCTGCGCGGTGCGCATCGAAGTACGCGAAGCCAAGGATTTCCCCTGGGTCGCTTCACTGCTCAATGCCCGCATCAAACGTCTGGACCCCACGTTCAGCGCGCGCCTGAGCCATGTGGTCAACCCGGATAAAGCGCCGCAACTGGTCCTCAGCCCACAGCTGTAAGGACCTGCAGGCCACTCGAGCGGACGTAGCGGTCGTTTGCCAGCAGCCGACACACCCCGTCGGACGCGACGCTCAATAATGCAATTTAGCTATAACCATAGGTCTACAAAGATTTTTGCGACCTAAACAGCGCCGGGTAGACTAGCCGCCCGATTCGGCCTACCCGGCAACTCCCAAACCCAAAAGGTTTAACGCGTGATCAATTTTCATCAGGTCCATAAGGCGTATCGCGTCAATGGCCAGGATATCCCCGCCCTGCAACCGAGCGACCTGCACATTGCCCGTGGCGAGGTGTTTGGCATCATCGGTCACTCCGGTGCCGGCAAAAGCACCTTGTTGCGCCTAATCAATCGTCTGGAAGAGCCGTCCGGCGGGCGCATCGAAATCGACGCTGAAGATGTCACAGCACTCGACGCTACGGGCCTGCGACGCTTCCGCCAGCAAGTCGGGATGATCTTCCAGCACTTCAATCTGCTGTCGTCCAAGACCGTTGCCGACAATGTGGCCCTGCCACTCAAGCTGGCCGGCGAACTGCCGCGCAGTGCGATCAACGCCCGCGTGACCGAGTTGCTGGCCCGCGTCGGCCTGCAAGATCACGCCCACAAATACCCGGCACAGCTCTCCGGCGGTCAGAAGCAGCGTGTCGGCATTGCCCGCGCCCTGGCCACCGAGCCAAAAATTCTGCTGTGCGACGAGGCCACCAGCGCTCTCGACCCGCAAACCACCGCCTCGGTGCTGCAACTGCTCACCGAGATCAACCGTGAGCTGAACCTGACCATCGTGCTGATCACCCATGAGATGGATGTGATCCGCCGCGTCTGTGACCGCGTGGCCGTGATGGATGCCGGGGTGATCGTCGAATCCGGTCCGGTAGCCGAGGTATTTCTGCACCCACAACACGCCACCACCAAGCGCTTCGTGCAGGAAGCCGAGCAGGTTAACGAAAACGAACAGCACGATGATTTTGCCCATGTGCCGGGCCGCATTCTGCGCCTGACCTTTCAGGGTGAAGCCACTTACGCGCCACTGCTGGGCACGGTGGCGCGTGAGACCGGGGTGGATTACAGCATCCTCGCCGGGCGCATCGACCGCATCAAAGACACCCCCTACGGCCAACTCACCCTGGCCCTCACCGGCGGCGATATTGACGCCGCGCTGGCGCGCTTTGACGCGGCGGATGTGCATTTGGAGGTGCTGCGCTGATGGATGCCTTATTGACCCGCCTGTTACCCAACGTTGACTGGACAGAAATCGGCTACGCCAGCCTCGACACCCTGAGCATGCTCGGCGGTTCCATGCTGTTTACCGTCCTGCTCGGCCTGCCGCTGGGCGTGCTGCTGTTCCTCACCAGCCCACGGCAGATGTTCGAGCAAAAAGCCTTCTATGGCCTGCTGTCATTGCTGGTGAACATCCTGCGCTCGGTGCCGTTTGTGATTTTGCTGATCGTGATGATCCCCTTCACGGTGATCGTCACCGGTACCTCACTCGGCGTTGCCGGGGCCATCCCACCGCTGGTGGTCGGGGCCACGCCGTTCTTCGCTCGCCTGGTGGAAACCGCGCTGCGCGAAGTCGACCGCGGCATCATCGAAGCCACGCAGGCCATGGGCGCAACCACCCGACAAATCGTGGTCAATGCCCTGCTGCCCGAAGCGCTACCGGGCATCATTGCCGCGATCACCGTCACAGCAATCACTTTGGTGTCCTACACCGCCATGAGCGGCTTGATTGGCGGCGGTGGCCTCGGCGATTTGGCCGTGCGCTATGGCTATCAGCGCTACCAGCCGGACGTCATGGCCGTCACCGTGATTCTGCTGCTGGTGCTGGTGCAAGTGCTGCAAACCGTCGGTGACAAACTGGTGGTGCACTTCTCACGTAAATAAATTCCGCCCGGTGCCAGCCGGCTGGCACCGACGCTGACATCTTGCGGCCACCCGCCGCGCTACACGATCCCACAAGGAGTTTCACCATGAAAAAACTGCTCGCTGCTGTCGCGGCACTGGCTGCCTTCTCGGCCCAGGCCGAAAGCCTGAACATCGCCGCCACCGCCGTACCCCACGCGGAAATTCTCGAATTCGTTAAACCGACCCTGGCTGCCGAAGGGGTTGAGTTGAACATCAAGGTATTCACCGACTACGTGCAGCCCAACGTGCAAGTGGCGGAAAAGCGCCTGGACGCCAACTTCTTCCAGCACCAGCCGTATCTCGATGAGTTCAACAAAAGCCGTGGCACTGAGCTGGTCAGCATTGCCGGTGTGCACGTTGAACCCTTTGGCGCGTACTCGAGCAAACACAAAAGCCTGAACGACCTGCCGCAAGGCGCCAACGTGGTGATCCCCAACGACGCCACCAACGGCGGCCGCGCGCTGCTGCTGCTGCAAAAGGCCGGGGTGATCACCCTGAAGCCGGAAGCCGGCATCCTTGCCACGACGAAAGACATCGTTGAGAACGCCAAAGCCATCAAGGTGCGTGAACTGGAAGCCGCCACCCTGCCGCGCGTGCTGACTCAGGTAGACCTGGCGCTGATCAACACCAACTACGCCCTGGAAGCCAAGCTCAACCCAACCAAAGACGCACTGGCCATCGAAGGCAGCGACTCGCCGTACGTCAACATTCTGGTTGCCCGCGCCGACAACAAAGACAACGCCGGCCTGCAGAAACTGGCCAAGGCACTGAACAGCGATGCAGTTAAAGCCTTTATCGCCGAGAAGTACCAAGGTGCGGTGGTGCCGGCGTTCTAAGACGTCGCGCAGGCATTCATAACGCCAAACCCCGCTCGAAAAAAATGCCGTTCACTCATCAGGGTGAACGGCATTTTTGTTGGCAGTGCGCTCAACAGCGCAAGGCAGGTGGATCAGGGACGATCCAGCAGACTCGGTAGCTGCGCGACCAGTTTGGCGTTGTTGATCGGCGCACGGATAAAGCCACGCTGCTTGCCATCCGGCCCGAGCAGCACCAGGTTGCCGCTGTGGTCGACGGTATAGTTCTCTTTGCTGGTATCGGCCGGAATAAACGGAATGCTTACGCCATTGGCCAGCTTCTGGATGGTGGCTTGCTCACCCGTCAGGCCAATAAAGCCGGCATCGAAATAATCCAAATACTTCTTCAACTGCTCCGGCGTGTCGCGATGCGGGTCCACCGTGACCATGATGATGCGCAGCTTACTCAGCGTCGCTGGCGGTAATTGACCTTGCAGCTGACGCAACTGAGCGAGGGTGGCCGGGCAGATGTCCGGGCAGAAGGTGTAGCCGAAGAACAGCAGGCTCCATTGATCCTTGAGCTGGTCGACGGCCACCGTCTGGCCATCCTGATTGGTCAGGCTCAGTTCCGGCAGACTTCGGCTCTGAGGCAGCAGCACAATACCGGCATCCAGCAACACAGTCGGATCGCCCTGTCCTTTGCTGTTCAGCACCTTGTTAACGGTCAATCCCAGCACCAGCGCAACGAGGGTGACAAGGACAAATACGGTGGTCTGGGTTCGAGTCATGGGGCCTCAGAGATTGAGCAGCAGGTAGTGATCCACCAGCAGGGCGATAAACAGCGCGAAAAGATACCAGATGCTGTATTTGAAAGTGTTGATCGCCGCATGCGGCCGGCTGTCACGGTACAGCACAGTGGCCCAATAGAGGAACCGCCCACCCAGCAGCACCGCGCACGCCAGATAGAGCATGCCGCTCATGTGAATGGCGTAGGGCAGCAAAGTCACGGCAAACATCACCAGGGTGTACAGCAGGATGTGCACCTTGGTGTAGTGCTCGCCATGGGTCACCGGCAGCATGGGGATATCGGCCTTGGCGTACTCCTCCTTGCGGTGAATGGCCAGCGCCCAGAAGTGCGGCGGCGTCCAGGCGAAGATGATCAGCACCAACAGCAACGGCTCGGCGCTAATGTGCCCGGTTACAGCGACCCAGCCGAGCAACGGTGGCGCAGCCCCGGCCAGCCCACCAATGACAATGTTCTGCGGCGTAGCACGCTTGAGAAAACCGGTGTAGAGCACCGCATAGCCCAGCAGGGATGCGAGGGTCAGCCAGGCCGCCAGCTCGTTGGTGAAGGTCAGTAGCAGCGCCATCCCGGCCACCGCCAAGAGCAGGGCGAAACCCAACGCGGCGCTGGGCGAGATGCGCCCGGCCGTCACGGGACGTTTGAGGGTGCGCGCCATGATCGAGTCAATGCGCCGATCAACCACATGGTTCACCGCCGCCGCCGCACCGGCACACAAGCCAATGCCGAGGTTGCCGAAGATCAGAATCTGCCAGGAAACCCCCGCTCGGGTGGCGAGGAACATGCCAACCAGTGAGGTGATCAGCATCAGCACCACGACCCTGGGTTTGGTCAGCTCCAGGTAATCACGCCAGCCGGCATGGGCTTGTTGTTCGCGCGCAAGAGTAGCCATAGGGTCTCTCCTTTTATTCTTGTTATTTGCTCGGTATCGCGGCAAATCCGCGAGGCGCCTCGGATACGGCTGCGCGCTGCCACAGGCGGCTGCGCAATCGATAGTTGATCAATACCAAGGTTAGCAGCAGGGCGGCGCCACCGAGGTTATGTGCCACCGCCACCAGCAGCGGCAGGTGGAACACCACATTACTGATACCCAAGCTGACCTGTACCAGCAGAGCCAATAACAGCAGGGCCGCCAAGCGCGGTTGGGCCCGCTGTTTAAGCTGCCACGCCAGTGCCAGCAGTACCAGGGTGACCAACACGGCCCCGATACGGTGACTCATGTGGATGGCGGTGCGCGCATCACTGTCGAGCTGTCCGCCGAGGTAGTTCGGACCGATGTGCTGAGTCAGGTGGAAACCGTTGGCGAAATCCATCGCAGGCCACCACTCGCCATGGCAGGTGGGCAAATCAACACAGGCCACGGCGGCGTAGTTACTGCTGACCCAACCGCCAAGCGCAATCTGCCCGATGACCAGCAACAAGGCGGCAGCAGCCAACGCGCGCAGGCGCGGGGTCACGTCCAGCGGCGGGAAGCGACCGGACAGGCGCAAGGTCAGTAAAAACAACAAACTGAGCGTGGCAAAGCCGCCAAGTAGGTGTGCCGTTACCACCTGAGGCCAGAGCTTGAGGGTGACGGTCCACATGCCAAAAGCCGCTTGCAGGGTCACTAGCGCCAGTAAAGCCAAGGGCAGTTTCAGCGGTTGCTCGACGTTGCTGCGACGACGCAGCGCATGCACAGCCAACCCCAGAATGACCAAACCCAGCGCGCCAGCAAAATAACGGTGGATCATTTCGTACCAGCCCTTGGCCACTTCCACGGGGGCATCGGGAAAGCGCGCTTCGGCGATGGTCTGCTTATGCTCGCTCATAGGCACACCGATAAACCCATAACAGCCCGGCCAATCCGGGCAACCCAGGCCGGCATGGGTCAGGCGGGTGTAGGCGCCCAACACCACCACCAGCACCGTCAGGACAGTGGCAAACAGAGCAAAGCGGTATCCGGGTTTGGCCATCTGGAACTCCTTGTGGTTAACCTTGAGTCACACCATCCATTCAGAGCAGACGCTAGCCGATCTGCGAGATTTTCAGCAGGTGGCGCAGGTCGTTGAGAATGGCTTTGCCCTTGATGCTATTGTCGTAGCGCAGCACCAAGTTGCCATGCGGATCGACAATCCACAGTTGCGCGCCTTCGACCTTGCCAGCGGTTTTGCTGTAAGCCTCTGGCTGCAACGGGTAGCGCGCCAACTGCGGGTACTCCAGACGCAACTGAGCGTCATATTCATCGCTCAGTGGCAGCGCACTGGCCAGAGCATGGCTGGCACGGCTGACCTCACGGTTCAGGCCGATGTGCACCTGACGGGCGAGGTACACCAGCTCTTTGCAGCGCTCATCGCACTGCTGCGGCACCGTAACCAGCAGTTGCCAGCCGGCTTGATTGGCATCCGCCACGCCCAGATCAGCCAAGGTCTGGCCGTTGCCAATCAACTCACCGTGGTAGCTGCGGGTTTCCGGCACCCAGAAACGCAAGTGATACATGGCGCTGGCCAGCAACATGGGGGCGATCACGACGGCCAAAATCATGATCAGTTGCAGCCGTCCACGCAGACGTTGACCCGGTGAAACCTCAGGCAGGGCGATGGCTGGGTTCATGGTGAATCTCCCGTGCGTTAACTAAACCTAGATAGATAAACAAGCCAAGCAGTGCCGCCGCCAAGGCGAACCACTGCACGGCGTAACCGGTGTGTTTGTCGGGGCTCATGGCAATCACCGGCCAGCTGACCTGAAAGGACGCCGGACCCGGTTCAAGGCGTACCTCGTAAGCCAAACCACCACGCCCCAGTTGCTGCCATAGGGCATCGGCTTTGACTTCGCTGATCAGGCGCGGCCATTCATTCGAAGGAGGATTTTTTTGCAGCTGGAAGGCTTCACCCAACGGCACATAAACGGTGGCCTGCAGCGTGAGCGGGGTATCCGGTGTGGCGAAGCGCGGCGTGATGCGCCGATCCGGCCAGGCTAACCAACCACGATTAAGCAGCACCCAAAGACCGCTGGACTGATCGTAAAACGGCTGCAACACCTCAACGCCTACCTTGCCATCGCGAATGCGGTTATCCAGCAGCAGGGTATGTCGGGCATCGAAGTAACCTTGCAGGCGCACGCGCTTGTATGCCGGATTGGCCTCGCGCTCCAGTAAATCCAGGTTGATAGGGGAAGCTTGCTGCTGCGCTTCATGGCTGGCCAGTAACAAGCGTTTTTCGTCAGCGCGCGCCAGTTGCCAGAAACCCAAGGCAATCAGGCAGGGAAACAACATCAGCACCAAGATGCTGGGCAGCCAGCCAGGCCGAAAGCCACTCATGACAGGCGACCTGTCAGCGGGTAGAGCCTGGCTATACTGCAACTGAAGTACATTTCCCTTCCCCGACATCATGGGAGTTACGCATGCTCAAGGCCGCGATCGTCCTGTTACTGCTGGCAACGCTGATTAGCCTGTTCAGCGGTTTGTTCTTCTTGGTCAAAGATGAAGGTCACTCCGCTCGACTGGTCAATGCGCTGACCGTGCGTGTCACCCTCACTGCGTTGACCGTTGCGCTGATTGCCTGGGGTTTCTACAGCGGCCAACTGGTGCCCCAAGTCACTTGGTAGCCGCGTTAAATCACGTAGACAAAAACAAACAGGCCAATCCACACCACATCAACAAAGTGCCAATACCAGGCAGCGGCTTCGAAGCCGAAGTGCTGCTCGGGAGAGAAGTGTCCGCGCATCACTCGCACTAGCATGATGACGAGCATCAGCGTGCCCAAGGTGACATGCGCACCGTGAAAGCCCGTCAGCATGAAGAAGGTCGCGCCGTAGATCCCCGAACCCAGTGTCAGGCCCAGTTCGTTATAGGCGTAGATGTATTCCTCGACCTGCAGAACCAGGAAGGCGATGCCCAAAATTACCGTCAGCGCCAGCCAACGCGTCAGCGCAGTGCGATGGTTCTTGCGCAGAGCGTGGTGAGCAAAGGTCAGAGTTACGCTGGAAGCTACCAGCAAGAGCGTGTTGATCAGCGGTAGGCCCCAGGCACTGATGGTGCCGCTGGGTGCTGGATAAAGCTTGGGATCCGGCGTATTAAGCATCGGCCAGCTGTACTCAAACCCTGGCCAGAGCATGTTGGCCAACCCTTTGTCGCCTTCACCGCCCAACCAGGGGCCCGCCCAGGTTCGCACGTAAAACAGCACACCGAAGAAAGCGGCGAAAAACATCACTTCAGAGAAAATGAACCAGCTCATGCCCCAGCGAAAGGAACGGTCCATCTGCGGGCTGTAGAGACCGTCGCGGCTTTCCTTGATCACATTGCCAAACCAGCCAAACAGCATGTACGCCAGAAACAGGCTGCCGATGAAAAAGATCAACGGACCGTTGGAGCCTTCTCGGTCGGCGGACAGGTCATTAAACCAGGTGCCAACTCCGTAGAACGAAATCAGCAGCCCCAGCGTGGCAATGATGGGCCACTTGCTTTGCGCAGGAACGTAATACTGTTCGTGACTCGACATGGGTTGTTCTCCTTATTGTGCCGCCCGGGTAAGGGTCACTTGGGCAACCGGCGGCTTGCTCGCCGTGATGTCAAACAGGGTGTAGCCCAGGGTTAGGTGATGGACATCCTTGGGCAGATCACGGTCGACGATAAAGCGCACCGGCATTTCGATGCGCTCCCCGGGTTGCAGCACTTGCTGGGTAAAGCAGAAGCATTCGGTCTTGTGGAAAAAAGCCGCCGCGCGCGCCGGTGACACACTGGGCACCGCTTGCGCACTCATGGGCTGATCCGTCGGGTTGTGCGCAATAAACAGCATGTCGCGCGCCTCGCCGGGGTGCACCGTCAACTCGTCCGCCATGGGCCCGAAGCTCCAGACCATGCCCGCGGCATTGGTCGCGAGAAACTGCACGCGCACCTGGCGGCTGTCGTCCTGCGTTTGCACGCCCTGATAGGCATCCGCCGTTTTACCGTTGATGCCAAACACCCGGCACATGGCGTCGTAGAAAGGTGGCAGAACGAAGACGCCGAAGCAGAACATCACCACCACCACCACCAAGAGGCGGCTGACCAGGGCGCGGGTACTGATTCCTTCGCTCACGGCCGCTCTCCTATTTCACTTCAGGTGGCGTGCTAAAGGTGTGATAGGGCGCAGGCGATGGCACCGACCACTCCAGCCCTTCAGCCCCATCCCAGGGTTTGGCCGGAGCCGGTTTGCCACCCCGAATGCACTTGATGACGATGAACAGGAACAACAACTGGGTGGCACCAAACATGAAGGCACCAATCGAGGACACCATGTTGAAGTTGGCAAACATCATGTTGTAGTCGGGAATGCGCCGTGGCATGCCGGCCAGCCCGACAAAGTGCATCGGGAAGAACGCCAGGTTCATGCCGACAAAACTCATCCAGAAGTGCAGCTTGCCAAGGGTTTCGTCATACATGTGGCCGGTCCACTTGGGCAGCCAGTAATACGCCGAGGCGAAGATGCCGAAGATGGCACCCGGCACCAGCACGTAGTGGAAATGCGCCACCACGAAGTAGGTGTCGTGGTATTGGAAGTCCGCCGGGGCGATGGCCAGCATCAACCCGGAGAAACCACCAATGGTGAACAGGATGACGAAAGCCACGGAGAACAGCATCGGCGTTTCAAAGGTCATCGAGCCGCGCCACATGGTGCTGGCCCAGTTGAACACCTTCACCCCCGTGGGCACGGCAATCAGCATGGTGGCGTACATGAAGAACAGTTGGCCGGTCAGCGGGATGCCCACGGTGAACATGTGGTGCGCCCAGACCACAAACGACAAGAAGGCAATCGCCGCAGTGGCATAAACCATCGAGGTGTAGCCAAACAACGGCTTGCGCGCGAAGGCCGGGATGATTGCACTGACCGCACCGAACGCCGGCAGGATCATGATGTACACCTCGGGGTGACCGAAGAACCAGAATATGTGCTGGAACAGCACCGGATCACCACCACCGGCTGCGCTGAAGAAGCTAGTACCGAAGTGGATATCCATCAGCATCATGGTCACGCAGCCCGCCAGCACCGGCATCACGGCAATCAGCAAAAACCCGGTGATCAGCCAGGTCCAGACGAACAGCGGCATCTTCATCAAGGTCATGCCGGGCGCACGCAGGTTGAGGATGGTGGCGACCACGTTGATCGCGCCCATGATCGAACTGATGCCCATCAGGTGCACGGCGAAGATAAAGAAGGTGGTGCTTTCCGGCCCGTAGGTGGTCGACAGCGGTGCATAGAACGTCCAGCCAAAGTTGGGCCCGCCGCCTTCCATAAACAGGGTACTGACCAACAGGCCAAAGGCTGCTGGGAGCAACCAGAAGCTGAAGTTGTTCATGCGCGGCAAGGCCATGTCCGGCGCGCCGATCATCAGCGGGATCATCCAGTTGGCCAAGCCGACAAAAGCCGGCATCACCGCACCGAAGACCATGATCAGGCCGTGCATGGTGGTCATCTGATTGAAGAACTCGGGCTGCACAATCTGCAGGCCCGGTTGGAACAACTCGGCACGGATCACCATGGCCATCGACCCGCCGAGCAGGAACATGGCGAAGCTGAACCACAGGTACATGGTGCCGATATCTTTATGGTTGGTGGTCAACACCCAGCGCATCAGGCCCTTGGCCGGGCCGTGGTGATGGTCATGTCCGGCATGACCGTGGCCAACGTGGCCCGGATCGATCACTGCACTCATGTCCTTACTCCTGAGCCTGTTTGAACGCGAGGATGTCTTTTGGCGTGACCATGTCGCCTACCGCATTGCCCCAGGCATTGCGTTCGTAGGTGATGATCGCGGCGATATCGACTTCCGAGAGTTGCTTGCCGAAGGCAGCCATCGAGGTACCGGGCTTGCCGTTGACGACGATGTCGATGTGCCCCTTGGCCGGGCCGACAGCAATGGCCGAACCTTTGAGTGCCGGGAACATTGGCGGCAACCCTTCACCGCTTGGCATGTGACAGGCCGAGCAGGCAGTCACGTAGGCTTTTTCACCACGGGCCATGAGCTCGTCCATGGTCCATTCCTTGGTGGTCAGCTCTTTCTCGGCGGCCGCGAGTTGTTTGCGCTCTGCCAACCAGACGGCGTAATCCTCTTTGGATTTGGCCTCAACCACGACCGGCATAAAGCCGTGATCCTTGCCGCACAACTCGGTGCACTGGCCGCGGTAAATGCCGGGCTCTTCGATGCGCGTCCAGGATTCGTTGATAAAGCCGGGGATGGCGTCCTTCTTCACTGCCAGCGCAGGCACCCACCAGGAGTGGATCACGTCGGCGGCAGTAATCAGAAAACGCACCTTGGTCCCCACCGGCACTACCAGCGGTTCATCCACTTCCAGCAAGTAGTGCTCGCCTTTGTCGGCGCGGTTTTCTATCTGCGCCTTGGGCGTGGACATGTTGCTGAAGAACTCGACGTCTTCACCGAGGTACTTGTAATGCCACTTCCATTGGTAGCCGGTGATCTGGATATCCAGTTCCGACTCGCTGGTGTCATAGATGTCGATCAGCACCTTGGTGGCGGGAACGGCCATGACAATGAGGATGACCAGCGGCACCACGGTCCAGAGAATCTCGACCGTCGTGCTTTCATGGAAATGAGCAGGCTTCTGACCGACCGAGCGGCGGTGAACGAGCATCGACCAGAACATCGCGCCGAACACGATCACGCCGATCACGACGCAGATCCAGAAAATGGTCATGTGCAAATCAAATACGGAGCGGCTGACCTCGGTGGCACCTGGCGTCATGTTGACACCCCAGCTGGCGTGCGCCGAACTGAATACCAGCCACAACAGGAGGCCCATCCAAACTCGTGGATGTCGCGTCATTGCGGGTTCCCCTTCATTGTTCTTGTTATGCAACGAACCGGTCTGTGGCCCGCTCAGCCTGTATTCCCGGAGCTGGAAACAGGCATAAACAGTGGATGCCGCAGCTGATTCGGAGTTATCAGGTACTGCCTTGCGAATTTGAGTATAGACAGGGGTCTAGCGCTGGCAACGCGCCAGTCGAAATGAGCGGTAAAAGATTGCTACTTGACGGGAGGCCGCGCCGGCCGCGGCACAGAGAAAGATCGTCGGCAATGTGTATAGCCGATTCGAATAACTGTTTAATAATTATGACAATCTATTCTTAGCCACAGCACTGAGGCAGCTAAGGTTCTCGCCCATGTCCTACATTCAGGAGCCGTCATGAATATTGCCGCCTTGCATCCCTTGATCCAGCAAGCCCTGCAACACGAAGCCGAAACAGGCCAACTGGCCAAACAAATGCACGGCCATCTGGATCAATTGCATCCGTCCATCCGCCTGCCCGGCACTGACACCGACGCGGTGTTATTGCGCTTTGTCAGTGCCTATATCGAGCAAGTACCAGAGATGCTGCAAGCCGCCCATGCCGTGGCACAAGAGGCCGGCATTGAGGCGCAGATTAAACCCGTGCTGAAAGTTGCCGAGGCGTTTTTCCTGCAGCCGCCGGCCCTGATGGCGGGGCATGAGGGGCTGGAAGGCTTGCTGGATGAAGCCTACCTGGCACATCGCCTGGTGGAAGAAGTGAACGACCGCTACATCCGCCACCTGGGCGCGCCGCTGATTCCGCTGGACACCACCGTCGCCAACCTGATTGCTCACCAGTTGATCGGCGAGCCCTTTGCCAATCAATTGGATGAGGCCGTGCAACATGCGGTCAACGGCATGCTCGATGACAGCACCTTTGCTCAAGCCTCCGTTCAAGCCTACCGCGAGCGCCTGCACAGCCCGCAAACCGAAGCCGCCTGGCTGCGCTGGCCGTGCCTGTCCCGTCAGTTGGGTGTGGAACTGCAACTGACCGAGCGCCGCGCCGCAGGTTAACCGGCGGTCGACCACGCCCGGTTATTGGCTGGGCAAATAGCGCGCACGGGGCGTAGCCATCGGCAGCGGCCCGTCGCCGATCACGCGGAACTCGCCTTTCTCCGAGTCGTAGGCTTTGATCTCGCAGCTTTCGATGTCGTACACCCAGCCGTGAATAAACAACTGGCCGCACGCCAGACGTGAAGCCACGGAGGGGTGCGTGCGCAAGTGATCAAGCTGCGCCACGACGTTTTCTTCAGTGAGGATGCCCAGGGTGTTGTGGTCGGCACAGCCGCAGTTCTCTGCCACCACGGTTTTGGCCACTTCGGCATGGCGCAGCCACGCTTTAACCGTCGGCATGCGCTCCAGCTCCGCCGGGTTTAGAACGGCCTTCATCGCGCCACAGTCGGAATGCCCGCAAATGATGATGTGCTGCACACCCAGGGCCATCACCGCGTACTCGATGGCCGTGGACACACCGCCCATCATCTGGCCGTAAGGCGGCACCACGTTGCCCACGTTGCGGTTGACGAACAAATCGCCGGGCGAGCTCTGCGTAATCAGCTCAGGCACCACTCGCGAATCGGCACAGGTGATGATCATCGCGCGCGGACTTTGTGCTGTGGCGAGCTTTTTGAAGAGTTCTTCCTGCTGCGGGAATACATCACTGCGAAAGCGTTTGAAGCCCTCGACGATGCTTTGCAACGCCTCTTCGGCACTTTCCCCACCTGCGCGCCCCACCAAGGGAATGGCCTGATGCTTGTACGGCATGTCTGAGACCTCGTTGAACCTGAATAAATACCGCTAGACGACAGCCCGCATGGCCGGTGAGTCACATGAGCAAACCCTGCGGGCCATGGTATAGCGCTTTACCGCTGCAGGCATGGCTGGGTCAGCCTCGCCGGAGCGATTAAATCGCCGCGTGCGTGCGACACCCTCTGTCGCACCGGGGTGTGATACTGGTTACCCTACGCACTCCGCCCAAACAGCCTGCCGACCATGCTCACTCTTTACCACGCTGCCGATCTGGAAACTCTGGGCGAACTGGCCACCACGCTGCTCGCCACACCAATGCGCGAACCGTTTGCACCCGCCTTGGTGGTGGTGCCGAGTCAGGGCATGGGTCGCTGGCTGACGCTGGAGCTGGCGCGCAAGCAGGGCATTGCCATGCAGTTGGAGGTGCAGCTGCCGGCCAAGTTCGTCTGGGACGTCTCGCGCCTGTGCCTGGGGCAGTTGCCGGAGCAATCGGCATTCAGCCCCAGCAGCCTGAGCTGGCGCTTGTATGACTGGCTGTGCGAGCCCGCCCAGTTGGCTGAAGCGCCGCGCCTGGCGCACTACCTAGACGGTGGCGATGAGCGCCGCAGGCTGTCATTGGCCGTCAAAATCGCCGACGTATTCGACCAATACCTGCTGTATCGCGACGACTGGCTGGCCGCTTGGGAGCGCAACGACTTGCTCGATCTTGGCCCGGATGAAGGCTGGCAAGCGCTGCTCTGGCGCGAGCTGACCCGCGACGGCCACCCGCACCGCGCGCGTTTGCTGGAAGAACTGCTCACCCGCCTGTATGACGCCACGCCCGTCGCCGGGCTGCCCGAGCGCGTGCTGGTGTTCGGCATCAGTTCGCTGCCACCGCACCACATGCGTGTATTGGAAGGCCTGGCGCGGCACACCGAGGTGATAGTTTTCGCCCTCAACCCCTGCCGTGAAGCCTGGGGCGAGATTCGCGACATCCGCGAACTGGCGCGGCAACCCGAAGCCAACCCCGAAGACTGGTACCTGGATGTCGGCCATCCGTTACTGGCCAGCCTGGGCAAGCAGGGTCGCGATTTTTTCGACAGCCTGTTTAGCCTGGCCTCCAGCGAAGGCAGTCAGGAAATCGGCCTGTATTCCGAGGATGAAGACCTGCACGACGCCAGCCTGTTGCAGGCATTGCAGAACGACATCCTGCGCCTGCGCACCCGCACCGCCGATGAACGTTTGCTGCTGCGTGAGGACGATCGCTCGTTGGAACTGCACGTCGCCCACTCACCGCTGCGCGAGGTGGAAATCCTGCATGACCAACTGCTCGCCCGCTTTGCCGCCGAGCCTGCGCTGACGCCCGATCAGGTGGTGGTGCTGACCCCGGACATCGAGCGGTATGCGCCCTATATCGAAGCGGTGTTTGCCCCGCGTGAAGGTGTGCCGCGCGTGCCGTTCAGCCTGGCCGACCGCAGCCTGCGCGCGGAGATCCCGCTGATCGAAGCCTTCCTCAACCTGTTGGCGTTGCCAGACAGCCGCTTTTCCGCCGAAGAGATTCTGGCCTGGCTGGAACAGCCGTCCCTTGCCCGCCGCGCAGGTATCGAAGCCGAGGATTTACCGCTGCTGCGCGACTGGCTGCGCGACGCCGGCGTGCGCTGGGGCCGCGATGAAACGCACCGTGAGCAACTGGGCCTGCCGGCCGACGCGGCCTTTACCTGGCGGCAAGGGCTGGACCGCCTGCTGCTGGGTTTTGCCGCGCCGCCACAGCTGGCCGGTCTGGCGGCGCCGTTGCTGGGCGACAGTTGGCCGCTGGATGCGCTGGAAGGCGGCCGCGCACAACTGCTCGGGCGCTTGGCCGGTTTTGTCGAGCGCTTGGCCGTGCTGGCGCAGAGCCTGCAACGGGCGCGCGCCCTGGGCGAATGGGCCGAATCCCTGCAAGGGCTGATTGATCAGTTGTTCGATGAGCGCGAGGCCGGTGACACCCTGTTGCTGCTGTCCAAAGCCTGTGCGGCGCTCAAAGAACAGGGTGACGCCTCGGGTGTAGAGCGGCCAATTGAGCTGGCGCTGATTCGTCAGCAACTGACCGCCGCCTTGGAGCAGGGCAGCGCCGCTTCGGGCTTTCTCACTGGCGCGGTGACCTTCTGCACCATGGTGCCGATGCGCAGCCTGCCGTTTCGGCTGGTCTGCCTGCTCGGTCTGGATGACGGTGCCTTGCCGCGCCGCACCCCGGCAGCGGGCTTTGACCTGATCAGCCAGAAACCCCGTCGCGGCGACCGCGCACGGCGGCTGGATGACCGTTACCTGCTGCTGGAAATTTTGCTCTCGGCGCGGGGCGGCCTGTACCTGAGCTATGTCGGCCGCGACCCGCGCAGCAACGCCGAGCTGCCGCCTTCGGTGTTGGTCAGCGAACTGCTGGATGTGGTTGATCTGACGGCGATCGATGGCAACGACCCGGCTAGCACGAGGATTACCCATCACCACCCGCTGCAGCCCTTCGCCCCCGGCAACTTCGCCGGCAACCGCCATGCCGGCTTTGCCGCGCCCTGGTTCCACGCTGCGCAGCGTTTGAGTCAGGCGGTGCAAGCCCCCGCGCCCTTTGCCAGCGTTCTGGATGCACCGGATGCGGACGGGTTAAGCATCGAACCCAGTCAGCTGATCCACTGCTTTAAACACCCGGCGCGCTACCTGCTGGAACAACGCCTCGGCCTGCGTTTGGCGCAAACCGAGGAAGCCCTGGCCGGTGACGAGCCGTTCAGTGTCGAGTGGACTAGCCAGCATGGCCTGCGCCAGTTGGCCTTGCAGGCCATCGAGAACGGTTGGAGTGAACGCCAGGAACGCGCCGTGGCGGCGGCTTCCGGTTGGCTGCCGGTGGGCGAGCTGGGTCAGGCGCACTGGGGGCAGATTCGCGGGCCGATCCGCGCCTTTGCGCCGACCCTGTTTGACGAGCGCCCGGAGGACGCGCCGCAACCGCTGTTGGTCGATATCGAACTGGCGGGTGTGCGCATCCACGGCTGGCTGGATGGCGTAACCCGTGAAGGGTTGTTTGATTACCGCCTGCGTGATCTTGGCGCTTGGGAGCTGGCGCCATTCTGGCTACGCCATCTGCTGCTCAACTGCGCGGCCAGCCCCGAGATCAGCCGCGACAGCCGCCTGCTCTCACCGAAAAGCGAATGGCGTCTGGGCGCGTTGGCCAATGCCCGTGAGCTGCTCTTACCCTGGCTGGAGGCCTACAAACGCGCGCTGTGCGAGCCGCTGCCGCTGTTCGCCAAATGCAGCCACGGTTTTGCTCGCAAATGGCGCAACCCCGGACGCAAAGAGCCAATTGACGCCGCCCGCAGCGAAGCGCGGGTGATGTGGCAAGGCAATGACTTTATGACCGGTGAAGGCCAAGACCCCTGGAACGCCCTGGCCTTCCGCGACCGCGAGCCGCTGGACGAACGCTTTGAAGCGCTCGCCGAACAACTCTACGGCCCGGCGCTGGACGCCCTGCAAGACAGTGACGAGGACGAAGCATGAGCAGCGCCAGCCTGAACCTGCTGCACGACAGCTTCACCGGCCGCTCGCTGATCGAGGCCAGCGCCGGCACCGGCAAGACCTGGACCCTGACCGCGCTGTACGCGCGCCTGTTGCTGGAGAAGCAACTCAGCGTCAGCCAGATTCTGGTGGTGACCTTTACCACCGCTGCCACGGCCGAGCTGCGCGAGCGCATTCGTAAGCGCCTGGCCGAGTTGCTGGCAGTGTATGAACAGGGGCCGGGCGATGACGCCTTGCTCAATGAACTGCGCGCCCAGTACCCGGATGCATCCAGCCACCGGCGTTTGCTGCTGGCGGTGCATGGCTTTGACGAAGCGGCGATTTTCACCATCCACGGCTTCTGCCAGCGCGCCTTGCAGGATGCCGCGTTTGAAGCGGGGGGCGATTTCGACAACGAACTGACCCACGACGACCGCGAAATTATCGACGCCCTGCTCGCCGACCTTTGGCGGCATGAACTGGCCAGCGCAGAGCCGGAATGGGCGGCGTTTCTGGTGCAGCAGAAAATCACTCCGCAGGTTCTGCGCCAGCGTTTGCGCAATCACTTGGGCAAGCCCTATCTGCGCATCGAACCGCAACCGGGTACGCGCAGTGAGATGAGTGCCCTGCGCGCCGCGTGGCAGCAGGCGCAGCGCCTCTGGCTGAGTGAAAGCGCCGGCTGGCTGGCGCAGCTCAAAGCCTTCGATGGCTTCAAGAGCAATATGTGCAACGCGGCCAAACTGGGCATCTGGCAGGCCGAACTGGACGGTTATTTCAGCGACGCCGCTGCGCTGTTCAGCAAGACTGAAGCGCATCGCCGCCTGGCCCGCGAAGGGCTGAACAAGGCCAGCAAGAAGGGCTGCGAAGCCCCGGCCAATCCGCTGGCCGCCGCGCTGCAGGAACTCTGCGATGCCCTCGATGCCGCGCAACCCGAAGCCGAGCAACGCCTGATCGACCTGCAAGTGCGCCTAATCCACCAGCTCAACGAGCAACTACCCGCGCGCAAGGCGGCACAACGCCTGCTGGCCTTCGATGACCTGCTCAACAAACTGCAGCAGGCCTTGCAAAGCGAAGGCGGCGAACATTTGGCGAGCACCCTGCGCACACAGTATCCGGTGGCGCTGATCGACGAGTTTCAGGACACCGACCCGGTGCAGTACCGGGTGTTTCATCGCATTTATCAGGACGCCGGCGACCTGTGTTTTGTCGGCGACCCCAAACAGGCCATCTACGCCTTCCGTGGCGCGGATCTGGCGACCTACCTCAAGGCGCGCAGCGAAGCCGCGCGGCAATACAGCCTGGCCACCAACCACCGCTCCACGCCCGAGCTGATCGCCGCGCTGAATCAGCTATTCGACCGGCCCATGCCTTTTGCCGAGAAGGGCTTGGCTTACCAGCAGGTCGGGGCCAGCAGCAAGGCGCGGGCGCAGTTGGTGTTGCCGAATGTTGAGGATGAAACCGACGCCCCGCTGGCGTTGGTCTGGCTGGATAACGACTACATGGGCAAGGGCGAAGCGGGGGCATTGGTGGCGCGGGACACCGCGCGGCGAATCGCATCCGTGCTAAGCGCCAGCAGCCGGGGTGAGGCCTATTTCGAACAGTCGGGTATCCATACGCCGTTAAAGGGCGGCGATATCGCCGTGCTGGTTGCCAGTCACCGTCAAGCCGGCGAAGTGGCCGCCGAGCTGGCCGCCCGTGGCGTGCCCAGCGTGCGCCGGGGCAAGGAGAACGTCTGGCACAGCGAAGAGGCCGATGAGCTGTCCGCCGTGCTCGCCGCTTACGCCGAACCGGGCCGCGAGGGCGCATTGCGTTATGCCCTGGCCAGCCGTTTGCTGGGCCGTAGCGCTGCTGATCTCGCCGCCTGCAGCGAGGACGCTCAAGCCTGGGACCGCGAGCGCGAAGCCGCCGAGCGCTACCACCAACTCTGGCAACAACAGGGTTTTATGCGCGCTTTCCGCGCCTGGTTGGATGAGCAGCACGTGGCCCAGCGGCTGCTGGCGCTGGTCGATGGCGAGCGCCGCCTGACCAACCTGCTGCACCTGGCCGAGCTGCTGCAAAGCGAAAGCCTGCAACGCCCCGGTCTGGAGCAATTACTCGCTTGGTTCAACGCTCAGCGTAGCGCCGAGGCCCACGGCGAAGACGCCTTGCTGCGTTTGGAAAGCGATGCCGAGCGGGTGCAGATCGTCACCATCCATACCTCCAAAGGCCTGGAATACCCGCTGGTGTTCTGTCCCTACCTGTGGGACGGCGCGCTGCTGCGCCAGCATGAAGACATCAGCTGCCACGCCGACGACGGCACGCCGCTGCTGGATCTGGGCAGCGAGCAGCTCGACATGCACCGCGAGCGCGCCCGTCATGAGCGCTTCGCCGAAAAACTGCGCCTGACCTATGTGGCCCTGACCCGCGCGCGCGATCGCCTGTGGCTGCACTGGGGGCCGGTGGACTGCAAGCCGAAAAAGGACGGCAGCCTCGGCGACAGCGGCCTGCACAGCAGCGCCCTGGCCTGGCTGCTGCACGGCCGCGCTTTGCCCGGTGAGGATGCCCTCGCCGAACTGGCTGGCCACCTGCAAAACCTCAGCCCGCAGGGTTTGCGTGCGGAAGTCGAACAGTTGATCGCCAGCAGCCAAGGCCAGATGGCCCTTCAGCCGTTGCGTGACAGCGAGGCCAGTGCCGCCGGCGAGCAACGCGCTCCGGCCCCGCAGCAACTCGCCACCTTGCAGCGCAGCCTGCACAGCGCTTGGCGCATCGGCAGCTTCTCCGGGTTGGCCGCCGGTATGCACATGGAAGTCCCGGACCGCGACGGCCTGGTGCTGCCGGACGCCAGCGAGCCGGGCACGGGCTTTTTCGCCTTCCCCCGGGGTGCGCGCGCCGGTACTTGCCTGCACGCCATTCTGGAAGACTGGGCGCGCGGCAAAGGCGCGCTGGCTGAGCTGATCGAACCGGGGCTGAGCGGCCACGGCATCAGCAACGACTGGCTGGCCGTGGCGCTTGACCATCTGCAACAGGTGATCGACGCCAATCTGGACGGCAAGGGGCTGACCCTCGCTGGTTTGAATCCAACCCGACGCTTGCCCGAGCTGGGCTTTACCTTCCCCCTGGCGGGGCTGGATGTGCAGCGCCTGCGCGCGATTCTCTGCGACCCCGCCCACGGCCTGGCGGCACCGATGCGTGAGGCGGCGGCGCGGCTGGAATTCGACAGCCTCAAGGGCTTTCTCAAGGGTTTTATCGACCTGACTTTCGAGCACGATGGGCGCTGGTACATCGCCGATTACAAGTCCAACTGGCTAGCAGCCTGTCGGACTTTTCCCCTCGCCGGTAGAATTGCGCATCGCTCCTGGAACCTGACTGTATGAGCCGCTTTCGACCGATAAACCGCGA
>LNFM01002606.1_pt1 | contig 72034 bp, 74 predicted proteins | sample 596031 | NCBI WGS metagenome assembly LNFM01 (sample SAMN04254537, study PRJNA301005) | activated carbon metagenome | isolation source: dual media filters at the Ann Arbor, Michigan drinking water treatment plant | place: USA: Ann Arbor
AGGCCGACCACTGGCTGTGGAACCACGGCGACCCCTCCGGCGCCGAGGCGGTGCCGATCCGCAATGCCTTGCGCGACCACTTCTATCCGCCGTTCGAGGATTGGCAGGAGATGGTGTTGTGGCGGTCGCGGCAGGTGTTTGCGCAGGGGGTGAGGGGGGTGGGGCGGGGGTAGGTGTGTGCGCGGCTGGGCTGGGTGGTCGTGCGCGTGCCGTCATTGCTTCTCGGCAGTGGATTGCGACTTGATCGGCTTCGTCAATCTGTAGGGATGGACATGATGGTTATCGCCCGACAGCCGGTGTTCAATGGTGCTGTTGGCAAAATCACGTTAGGCCGCATGTGACTGACCACCGCTTCCTGCTCGTTCCTCGGATGTTCTGGGCGCTCCCTTGCAGCATCGTCGGCGTGGTGCTCGGGTTCGTGCTTGTCTCGCTCGGCGGCAGCCTTCGGCGCGTCGGGCACACACTCGAGGTCGCGCTCACTGCTAAGGAAGGTCTGCACAACGTGATGCGCAGCTCGATCCAAGGTGATGTTCTGACATTGCCTCGCCAATTGAGTGACGCGGGCCGTCGTCGCGGTCCACGAACGTCGCGTCAGCGGCGATCCGTGCGCCGCCGGAGCCTGTCGAGGCCCCCGCAGACGCACTCATCCCCGCGCTCCCATCAACTGCCGCCGAGCCATCCACAGGTTGGACAGCGCGAAGAGCGTGACGATCTGCGCGGTGTTCTTGGCCAGCCCTCGGTATCGCACCTTGGTGTACCCGAACTGCCGCTTGAGCACCCGGAACGGATGCTCGACCTTGGCTCGCACGCTGGCCTTCCATTTCTCCAGGCTCAGTGCGTCGAAGTGCGGCGCGATGAACGGGTTGAGCTTGCGCCGCAGCCCAGGCCGCATGGCGACGTGCCACTGCGGGCCCTGCGCTTCGATGCGCTTGTGCACGCCCTGGTAGCCGGCGTCGGCAAAGGCGTCGCCCTCTTGCCCATGCAGCAGAGCGCCGGCCTGCGTGACATCGTTGACATTGGCCGCGGTGCCCACGACGCTGTGGACGAGCCCCGAGTGCGCATCAACACCGATGTGGGCCTTCATGCCGAAGTACCACTGGTTGCCCTTCTGGGTCTGCTTCATCTCCGGGTCCCGCTCGCCTTCGGCGTTCTTCGTCGAGCTTGGCGCGGCGATCAGCGTGGCGTCGACGACGGTGCCCTTCTTCATCATCAGGCCCTTGGCCTGCAGGATGTCGTTGACCACCCGCAGCATGTCGGTGGCCAGGTCGTGCTTCTCCAAAAGGTGCCGGAATCGAAGGATGGTGGTCTCGTCAGGCAGCCGCACTATGCCATCGCCCAGCTTGGCGAACTCGCGGAAGATCGGCATGTCGTGCAGCGCCTCTTCCATCGCCGGGTCCGACAGCGCAAACCACTGTTGCAAGTAGTGGATGCGCAGCATGGTCTCGATGCGGAACGGCGGGCGGCCGGTCTTGGCCTTCGGGTAGTACGGTTCAACCACCTGCACCAGCGCCGCCCAGGGCACCACGCGATCCATCTGGTCGAGGAACTCGCGCTTGCGCGTCTTCTTCGTCGACAGGTTCAGGCCAAGTCCGAGCTGCTTCATGGGCGTGATCGTCGCTGGCGCGGGGCGGTCAGGCTATTCGGATCGGCACGTAGTTGTGCAGACCTTCCTTAGCTTCACGTTAGGCCGCACATACCACCCGCCTCTGAACGCGGGGCCATCTACAAGCCCTTCGCGCCTAGCGCGGGCAACCAAGGGAGTCAGGTCGTGGCGACAAACACAGAAGACACACGGAAAGGGAGTTCAGAGTCGATTCTCGCTGCTTGCAGGGGACTACAACTCTCCAACGCGAACGAAGCGGCCACCCGTCTAAAGGTAATTGATCGCATTCTCCGTGAAGTCCTGAGTTGGACGAACGACGACATCGAGCCGGAGCAGCACGTCTCGGAGGATGGGACAACAACGTATGCTGACTACATTCTCCGCACGGCCAATACTGCTGTAATCGTAGAAGCGAAGCGAGTTGGATCTTCATTCGAATCAACAACAGGAAGAAGAAGGGAGAAGCTAAGCCAGCAGTTCCTCTCAGGCGAACTCGGCAAGGCGATTACACAAGCCAGGGACTACGCACGGAAGCTAAGTATTGACAATGCCGTCGTCACAAATGGAAGCGCATGGATCATTTTCCCCGCACAGCGGCATGATCAAGTTGGCTTCCATGACTCCTCAGCAATTGCTTTCTGGACTCTCGAAGATGCCCTGAAGGACAACTTTCAAGAGTTCGTCGATCTGCTTAGCCGCGATGCCGTCATATCCGGAAGCCTTGACTTGGCCCTACTCGGTCGAAGTCAGAATCAACTTGCGGACCGTAAGCTCAGAAACTTCTTTGCTTCCGTGCATCGACCGATGCGAACCAACCCAATATTTCCCGTCATTGAGGAGGGAATAGTTGCCGCATTCTCGGAAGCCATCGTTGACCTTTCGCCAGAGCAGTTGGAGAAGTGCTACGTTGCCACACCGGAGACGCAGCGTTTTGATAGCAAGATCCGAATGCACGTAGCACGTAGGCAGAGCGTTGTTAGCCGAGCACCTTTGAAGGCGATGAAGGATGCCGATGCGGATCAACTGAATCGGCGCATCTCGTCAGCTGTTTCGACGAAGCGCCCTCTCGCACTTCTACTCCTCGGAACCGTCGGCGCTGGAAAGACAACCTTCTTGCACCATCTGCGCAGAGTTCGACTTGCCGAATCATTCACACGCGCACTCGACAGGCCATATCCTCACTGGCTCCATGTAGATTTTCTCGAGAAGTATCCCGGTGGAGAAGCCAGTAAGTTCATCTACGATGAGCTCTTCTCGTACATAAAGTCCGACCCTTTTCTTCGAGATTTCGAACGTTGCGTCAAACACGCCTATGCAGAAGAAATTGAGGCTTTGAAGTCGGGGCCGCTATTCCTTCTAACTGCATCCCAGGAGAAACTCGAAGAACGTATAGCCGACCTAATTATGGACGACTACAAGAAGGTTGTCCCTTATGTCGATCGGATTCTCAAGTACGCCACCTCGAATACACCGTTTTTCCTGGTTATCGACAACGTCGACCAGATTGAGGATGAAATTGTTCAGTCCCGACTCTTCACCGAGTCGCTATCAATTGCGCGCCACCTTTCGCTCAATCTGGTTCTTGCTCTGCGCCAGTCAACGTACGTTGCGCACCGCAACTCACCCGCGATAGATGCGTTCGACTTCGAGGTCGTACAGATCGATCCGCCCCGAATCAGTTCTGTTTTATCTAAGCGCTTTAACCTAGCTAGAGCCCTCCTGTCTGGTAGGCGCGGCGAATTCACCGCTGAAAATGGAGCGCGCATCAAACTTGAGAATGTCGCGGAGATCATCGATCTTGTTCAAGGCTCAGTGCTGGGTACTGAGATCGGCAAACTTATCGAGGTACTAGCAGCCGACGACGTACGCCTAGCCTTGAGAATGACAAGAGAATTTCTTGAGCGCGGCTACTCGAATCCTGGTCGCGCGATCGAGTTCCATCGCAAGACCGGCGGATACGTCCTTCCAAAACACGAGGCCTTTAGGGCAATCATTCTTGGCAACAGCCCTGTCTATAATGAAGAACTCTCTGTAATTGGCAATCCTTTTGACTCTAATCTTTCAATACACAACGCTCAACTGCTTCGGCTTTTTCTGTTGACGGCGTCCGTCAACTACGCCTCATCAACCGAGTTTCGTGCAATCGATGGAAGCCTCATCAGCGAGATGATGCGCAAGATTGGATTCGGCGACTTACTAACAGAGCAGGTCTTGATAGACCTATGTCGATTCAGGTTCATGTTTACCGCATCTCACGGGGCACCTAGCCTCTCTTCGAGCTTTGTTCCCTCTCGACTTGGCGGTTATATAGTGCGCGATCTCATCGGCTATATGCCATTTCTTGAGAACACAATGTTTGACACCTATATTCGGGACTCTGCGGCCTGGGAGGACTTGCGCTCACTGAGCCAAACAATCGACTCCGAAAGGAACACAACGCAACGCGTCTGGCTTCGCACGCAACGTGTTCGCGTGTTCTTCAGAGAGATGCAGCGGCTGTATGCTCCGCTACTTCTCGAGAGCCAAAAGCGAGGACTTCCAGCCGAGTGGTGCCACGACCCGCTGGCAGAAAGGTTCCAGCAGCTACGTGGGCAACTTAGCAAGGCGCTCAGGTCAGCTCGTCGAGGCTACGGTCCGCGAAGGGCTTTTGGACCTCTGCAACCGAGTCAGTTAGCGACGACGGACGAGTTCGAATGAATCACTACACACCAGCTAACCTAGGCGTGGCCTAACCCTCTACAGGGACTTCCCACCGCGTCAACGTTTCTGTTTGATCGCATTGCCTTTCTGATCCTGCCGATTGGCGCGCGTCGAGATCGCATGGCCACAGAGAACAGACTGCACATCTACAGACGGCCTTGTTGCGCTGTGTGGTTGCGCGGGCCCAGATACGAACCGCTCGGCGGGGCTCCATTCGTTCAGCGTCGTCGCCTTGTGGCGCGACACAGGGTTAGTCGAGCTGACCCGCCGCCGGTCTGACCTGTGGATGCATCTCCTTGCGCACGTCCTCGGGAAGATCGTTGTTGTCCGGTTGTTCTGGCTGGGTTTCGACGCTCAAGTCGCCATGGCCGGCCCGGCCATGGCGGAGCCCGGCGGCTTGACAGAGAGGTGATCGGCATCGAAGCGCCGCCCCTTGGCCAGCACCGCCCACAGGATGCGCGCGTTCTTGTTGGCCATCGCCACCACCGCCTTCTGCCAGCCTACCCGTGCGGTCAACTGCACCAGCCACTGCGAGATCCTGTCTCGTCGCCTGGACGCCGTCATCGCCGCCGACTTCGCGCCCTGGATCAACAGAGTTCGCAGGTAGTCGTCACCTCGCTTGGTGATGCGCCCCAGGCTGGCCTTGCCGCCGCTGGAGTTCTGGCTGGGCACCAGCCCCAGCCAGGCGCCGAACTGGGCGCCGGTCCTGAACTGCTGGAAGTCACCCACACTGGCCGCCAGCGCAGAGGCGGTGATGGGCCCGATGCCCATCAACTGCGCCGCGGCCTGGGCCTGCTCGTCGGCCTTCACGTGGGCAGCAATGCGCTCGTCGCACCAGGCGATGTGGCATTCCAGTTCCAGCCACTGCAGGTGCGCGCGCTGCAGCGCGATGCGCGCCAGGTGCGGCAGCTCGTTGGCGGCGTCCTCGAGCGTGTCGGCCAGCTGCGTGCGCAGCGCCTGCGGGCTCTGTGGGAACACCAGCCCGTACTCGCCCAACAGGCCGCGGATGCGGTTGATGCACGCGGTGCGGTCTTCCTTGTACCCCTCGCGCAAGCTGTGCACGGCAAGCACCGCCTGTTGCTCCGCGCTCGTCGTTCTTCCCGCGCCGGCCTTCCATGCGGTACGGGCCGACGAAGTGGCCGGCGATCAGACGAGGCTCCAGGCCCATGACGCGCAGCCTGCGCGCCCAGTGGTGCGCGCCGCTGCAGGTCTCCATCGCCACGACACAGCCCGGGGGCAATTGCGCGCACCAGGACAAGAACTTCTCCCTGGACAGGGCGCGCATAGCAACGACTCGCCCCGCTGCATCCACTGCGTGCACCTGAATCACGCGCTTGGCCAGGTCCACACCTACCCGAACGATCACGCATCGTGTAATCTGTTCCATGGGACTTCCCCTTTCCGGCTGGAGATTGATGACTCGACACCACCAATCTTGGCGCAATGACGCCGTTGCTGGGTTGTGGGAAGTCCCTTCGTATTCGCTCAACCGGACGCGCTACGGCATGCCGCCCTGGCCGTTCGGCGCCGCTGTTTATCTTGCGCCGCACGGCCAGGCCGGCACGCCTCCGCGCGCCGGTTAGCTCCACGTTAGGCGTCACACAATGAGCGCCCAGATACTCCACTACGGGAAACCGAACGATGCGCGTCTTTATCAGTTGGTCCGGTCAGCGCAGCAACCTTCTGGCAAAGGCGCTGAGAGACTGGCTCCCAGCAGTAGTCCAAGCCGTCCGACCATATTTCTCGACCGACGACATACAAAAGGGCGCGCGCTGGAATGCCGACGTCGCCAGAGAGCTTCAGGAAGCGAAAGTCGGTCTCATCTGCGTCACTAGCGAAAACCTGTCCGCCCCTTGGCTCATGTTTGAAGCCGGAGCGCTCGCCAAGAGCCTAGAAGGAACGTGTGTAATTCCCGTTCTACTCGATATTGAGTCATCCGCCTTGGTGGGTCCGCTTGCACAGTTTCAAACAGCTCGCCTTGATTCCACTGACATGAGACGGGTGGTTCGGACTATCAATCAACAACTTGCCACTGCGGGGCTCCAAGACTCAGTTCTGAGTTCGGTGTTCGACAAATGGTGGCCGGACTTGGAGACACGCGTCACAGAAATCCGATTGCAGCGCGCAGCGACCGAAACGCCTCCCGTCAGAAGCGAGCGTGAGATGCTCGAGGAGGTACTGGCGCATGTGCGCGATCTGAATCTTCGACGCACTGAACGTAAGCCCGGATTTGAGGATCTCTCAAGAATGCTTGTTGCCTCAATTGGTGAACTGGACCTTACTACCCGAGTTGAGAATTGCTTGCGCGCCGAGAACATCCAGACCATTCGTGACCTACTAACCTACTCAGAGACAGATCTATTGAAGACGCAGAATCTCGGGCGGAAGGGCCTGAACGAGATCAAGGAAGTACTAGCCTCACGAGGAATGGTGCTGAAGAACGACTTGCGCGGTGACGCCTAAGCTCTACAGGGACTTCCCAGCGCGTCAACCTTTCCTTCTGATCGCATTGCCCTTCTGATCCTGCCGATTCGCACCTCGAGATCGCACGGCCACAGAGATCAAGCTGCACATCTACAGACTCGCGGAGAGCATGGGGCGAGCGAGAACCGGCATTGATGTCGCAAGGGGTCGCCTCGGGGCGTTGCGATGCTGCTAGGCAATCAACTCTTCGGCGCGATTCGCGCTTCGCTACGCAGCGCGTTGTGCAGACCTTCCCTAGAACTTCAGTCCGAAGCCCGCGGTCCCGGTCCGACTGAACTTGAACGCAGGAGCCTCGCGACCAACGGTGTAGGCAAGGTCAAAGCTCAGGTACTCGGTAAGCCCGAAGGTAACTCCTGTCTTCCCCAGCCGATAGTTGCGGGCCGAGTCCTCCTGCGGGAGATGCCAGTAGGTTCCTTCCAGGTAGGCACTTACGCTGCGAGTTCCTAGGGCGTACGAGAGCGCATTCAGTTCGAAGTCCAGGCGCATCGTCGTCCACAAACGCAGGACAGTGTCCCGCTTCTCTTCCGATGACCCAACGCTCATCGTCTTGCCGAGGTCGGTACCGAAAGTGACAACGGGGGCGACCTGCAGCCACGGAAGCCGCGCGTAGTTGCCAGCGATGTCGGCCGCACCCTTGGAGGGTGGCCCTGGCCAGTACCTGCCCAGCCCTCCATAGACTGGGGTGAAGGCAAGTTCAATCACGCCCTTCTTGGTTCCGGTCTTTCGTTCGGTCTCGTACTTCAAGTTGCCGAGGAACTCCGTGCCCTCGCCGAGCTTCGCGCCAGAGAGCCAGCGATAGCCACCTGCACGGAACTTCAAAGCATCGCCGGTCTTCCCTTCACCTGAAGACGTGAGCTTTGCTTCAAGGGAGGCGCGGGGCCAGAAGCCGCCCCAATCCTCGGCGCCATCGAAAATCAGCGCGAACTCGGTCTTGTAGGCAGTGGCTCGCGCTGTCGCGTCCGCAGCCTGGGTCGACACGTAGGAGAGGGTGGCGGGCTTGGTTGCCGTCTCCTTCGAAAGTGTTTCGGACCGCTGTAGTTTCAGGCCCGACTTGCTCGCCGCTTGAACCCAGGTGTTGGCGACTTGGATGTGGCCTTCCTCACTCTTGGCCAACACGATGCCGTCCTCGTCGAGTGCACTCACGGTCCACTTCACCTCAGTCCCGGCCTTGAGCTCGATCGCCTTCGTCGCCACTTCGTTTCTTGCGCAGACGCTGGCGAAGCAGGACGCTTCGAGCTTGGTCCACGGCGGGTCGTCGGCTGCGTGCGATTTCGTTCTGGACTCGCCCGAAAGAACGTACTTCTTCGCGGCTGCAACGCGTTTCCAGCCAAGCGAATAGCGCTCTTCTGCGATGTTGGCGGTGGTCAGCGACAGTTCCTTTGGCGAAACCAGGTCGATAACGGGCACAGACTGCCGAGCCTGCTTGTACTCCCAGGACCACTCTCCCTTCGGCAATGCACCGATGCTCACCCTGACGCCGGTGCTGCCGGGAGGCAGCTTGAACTGAACAGCATCGCCACCTGTCCTTGGCTTCACGATGATGAGATAGGAGTCCTTCGCGTCGGCCAAGTCCGGCAGAAGGAACATGCCGTCCTTGTACGAGCCGCCGACGCTGCTTGTCTGTTGCGCGTCCACTGCGGTTGCGGCGGCAACAAGCGCCGCGCCAAGAAGGAGAGCGGTCCGGCTCATATGAGGTCCTTCTCAACCGCGGCGGCCACATCACCGATGGACTTCAGTTTGTCGTCGGCAAAGTCGGTGGGCTTCAGTGTCCTGAAGTCGCAGCCCTTTTCCTGAAGCTTTGCGCGGATGCCGTCGCGGTAGGACTTGCGTGTGACCTTTGTGTGTCCCAGCCCCCACTTGCCAAGCCAAGTGTCGAGAGTGAGCAGCACATCCGGGCCCTCCATGGCCTGGAAAAAGTCTAGAACCAGGTTCTGGACGTACTCGGTTCTCTCAGCTTTCGGGACACTGCAGGGCATTGTCTATCTCTCCGTTGATGACCGAGTTTTTGGCGGTCGATTGCTGCTGACTTGTGATTCTTGTGCACATCCTGAGGTATGAAATCATCAACCTGTGGGAGGTAAAACCACTACGCTGGAGGCCGAGTGGTTTCGCTCCCTCCGTTAGCCGCATTGCCCACGGAACCGAGAGATGTGCCGCTTCCCGACAGCGTTTCGAAGAGGTGGAACGTCGCTGAGCAACGTCTGCAGAATTCGGTGCTGATCCGAATGGCCTGACAGGCCGGCGCGGGCGACGATGACGCTCGGGAAGCAGCCCGAACTTGGGGGCTGAGCCTTTCGACAAACGAACATGTGGCGCTACATGACACCCAATCGCTCCACCCTCGCAGCGTCCTTGATCGCCATGGCATCGGCTTGCCTTGCCCAGTCGCCCCCTCCACAGCCTTTCGTGATCACCGACAACAAGGCGGTTCGCACCGCCGAGTCGCTGTTCCAGGAGGTGCAGGGTCTGGCCGGGTTGGTCACGCCGTGCGTCGAGTCCGGCAAGGGCACGCCCGTCGACTGTGCGTGTCGATTCCAGGCGCAGCTGACCCGGGTTCAAGGGTCAGCCCGCAGCGTCCAGGCTCAGTATCCGGAGTGGCGAGACAAGGTCGTCAACTGGACCGACCCCACCACCAAGCTGTCTCGCGCCATCAGCGTGGAGGCCGTCGTCCGTCAGTCCTCGCTCAAGTGCGCAGCGAAGTGAAGCCCTTCCATCTCTCGCCATGGGTCTTTGCCTGTTTGGCGGAATCGGTCGTTGATGTCGGCGACGAGGGCCTGGAACTCTGAACAGAGAACAGCCCGCCTCGGCAGGCGCAATCGGTGCAGAAATGGCCGCTGGGGCAGGGTTCGCAAACCTTGGCACCAGTGCGCATTGCAGAATTGGCGACGCCATCCCAGAGCAACATCTTGGATCGAACTGCGCATCAAGTTGTGCAGACCTTCCGGGGGCCCCTCGTTGGCCCGGCCCGGGCCCCCGTTGGAAGCACACATGGACAACCTTCAAGAGTTTCGCGACCCCGTCAACTACGATCTTGAGGAGCTTCCGGGGTCGGCAGATCGAATCGCTTTCATGTGCAGGCGGGCTCTTCGCGTTGCGGGGCCTGCGCTGGATCTGGGCTGCGGCACCGGCATCGTCGCCCTGCCGCTTGCGGTGATGGGCCTGGCGGTCACTGGCCTCGATCTCTCCGACGCCATGGTCGCGCACGCGCGCCACAAGGCGGCGACGCTGGGCGTCAAGGTCTCGTTCTCCGTAGAAGACATGCGGTGCTTCGACCTGCAGCGGACGTTCAGGTTCATCACGCTGACCGGCCACGCGTTCCAGGCGCTTCTCACTCGATCCGATCAGTCCATGCTCCTTCATGCAGTTGCGCGGCACCTCGACGACGGGGGGGAGTTCGTTTTCGAGACCAGGAACCCGGCAGGTACCGACCTCGTCAGTTCCACAAAAGAGGAGCCGTGGTTCGCCTACGTCAACGCATCGGGCAATGAGGTGCAAGTCTCCGGTACCCAGTCCTACGATCGGACTCGACAGGTGCTCACATGGACGACGTCGCGTCGCTGGTCGACCGACGGCGGACCGAGACTGCAGCGCTCCGACATCGCGTGCCGCTTCACTGAGGTTCAAGAGCTGGACGCCCTTCTGAACGCGGCAGGCCTGCGTGTCAAGGAGCGGTATGGAGCCTGGGACAGCCGACCGTTCACTTCTTCAAGTGAAGAGATCATCACTGTCTGCGAGCGCGTGCGAGGCCCGTCTGTCGAAGTCTGCGCCACACCTCCAACCTGAGGCCGCCGAAAGACCAATGTCGTCGCGCCACCGTACAACTGTCGTGCTACTGTCGCACTGGCTCCGTAGCGCTGTCATGCACGGCGAACGATGCTGACGCCGCCTCAGGAAACGTGGCCCCTCAGCCTGCTTGCGTCGGCGTGATCCAGCGGCGAACATGTGCGCCCTGACGCCACCCGACCCAGGCCCCGAAGCCCTCTTCCACCCATGTCCACCGCCGTCCTCGTCATCGACGTTCAACAAGGCCTCTGTGAAGGCGAAGGCGCCGCATTCGATTGCGCCGGCACCATAAGCCGCATCAACGAAGTCACCGCGAAGGCGCGAGCTGCCGGGGCCCCGGTCGTCTTTGTCCAGCACGAGTCCAAGGGCGGCTACCTAGAGCACGGGTCGGCGGCCTGGCAGCTGGCCCGGGGCCTCGATGTGCAGGTCACCGACTTGCGCATCAGAAAGACCACGCCCGACTCCTTCCTGAAGACGGAGCTCGAATCACTGCTTCGAAGCCACGGGGTGTCGAAGCTGATCGTCTGCGGCATGCACACCGAGTTCTGCGTCGACACCACCACCCGACGCGCGCTCGCTCTCGGCTACCCCGTGATGCTGGTGTCGGACGCGCACACCTCGGCCGGCAATGACGCCATCGGGCCGGCGCAGGTCATCGCGCACCACAACGCCACGCTGGCCAACATCTCCAGCTTCGGGCCGCGGGCGACGGCGGTGCCCGCGCGGGCCGTCGAGATCGCGGCCTGACGGGGTGCAGGGCCTGCGCTGGCCTGCTTCGCCTGGACGCCAGGACTCACCGAAGGTCCGCTGCAGACCCTGGTCGTACTGCTGCCGCGCGTCCCGCACGCGTTGCTCCTTCAGTTCGCCTGGCGGGGGTGGGGCAGGTTGGGCGGGCCAGCCCTTCCGAGCCGAGGTGTCGATCCGACCGGCGCCCGATCGTCGTCTTGTCGGGCACGTTCAACAGGAGATCAGTCCATGCGGTTCATCATCACGGCACAGTCGGCCCCCGACAACGAGGGTTCGCAAGAGCAGCCCGCCTTCGACGTGGAGCTGTTCAAGGCCTACATGCGCTTCAACGAAGAGATGCACCAGGCCGGCGTGCTGGTGGCCTCCGAAGGCCTCAACCCGTCGGCGCCGGGCGCCCGCATCGCGGTCGCGCAGGGCAGGCGCTACGTGGTGGACGGCCCGTTTGCCGAATCGAAGGAACTGGTCGGGGGTTTCTATCTCATCGAGGTGAAGTCGCTCGAAGAAGCCGTGCAATGGGCGCTGCGCGCGCCATCGGGCTTCGGCAAGGACGACATCCTGGAAGTGCGCCAGCTGACCGGGGCGGCCGACCTGCCGCCCCAGATCCTCGAACTCATCGCCGAAGCCGCGCCGTCGTGGAGCGCGGCGGCCTGGCAGTCGAAACCGGCAAGCCGCTGAGCCTGCCGCATGATGTCGCCATGCGTGCCTTCACCACCCCACCCCTGCGCACCGCCCGGCTGACGCTTCGCCCGTTGGCCGAAGCCGACGTGCCGGCGCTCTTCCACATCCACGCCGACCCGCTGGCCATGCGCTATTGGAGCGCGCCGGTGTGGAAGGACGAGCAGCGCGGCCGCGACATGGTGGCGCGCGATCTCGACCCGGCCGACACCGGCCACCTGCGCCTGGGCATCGAGCGCCTGCCGACCGATGCGGCGCCGGCCATGCTGGTGGGCACCTGCACGCTGTTCGACATCCACGAGCAATGCCGTCGGGCCGAGCTGGGCTACATGCTGGCGTCGTCGGCCTGGGGGCAGGGCGTCATGCAGGAAGCCTTGCGGGCCTTCATCGGCCACGCCTTCAACGAGTTGGACCTGAACCGCCTGGAGGCCGACACCGACCCGCGCAATGAACGATCGATGCGCCTGCTGGAGCGCCTGCACTTCGTGAAGGAAGGGCACTTCCGCGAGCGCTGGATCGTCGACGGCGAGGTGTCCGACGCGGCCATGTTCGGCCTGCTGCGCCGCGACTGGCCGGAGTCGGCTTAGCCTGGGGCTGAAAGGGCTGAAGGAGCTCCTGCCCTGTCCGACCAGACTGCCGATGTGCGGCTGCGACGCAGAGTGCAACGAGCGTTACAGGCCGGAGGCGAGAATGCCCGATGCCCATCGACTACGCCCGCCGCCTGACCGGCAAGGACCGCACACTTGGCGGCAACCGCCACCTGGGCTGGGCGCTGGCCTTCATCGCGGGGGCCACCAACGCCGGGGCCTTCCTGGCGGTGAAGCAGTACACCTCGCACATGACCGGCATGGTGTCGTCGATGGCCGACTACCTGGTGCTGGGCGACTACCAGCTGGCGGCGGGGGCCCTGGGGGCCGTGCTGTTCTTCCTGGTCGGCGCCGCCACCTCGGCGGTGCTGATCAACTACGCCCGGCGGCGCCAGCTGAAGAGCCAGTTCGCGCTGCCGCTGCTGCTCGAGGCCGCGCTGCTGCTGCTCTTCGGTGTCATCGGCGCGCGCCTCGCCACCATCCCGGGGCTCTTCGTGCCGGGCACCGTCATGCTGCTGTGCTTCATCATGGGCTTGCAGAACGCGGTCATCACCAAGGTGTCCAAGTCCGAGATCCGCACCACCCACATCACCGGCCTGGTGACCGACATCGGCATCGAGCTGGGCAAGCTCGTGTACTGGAACCGCATCCAGGAAGACCCCGCGCTGCGCGTGCGGGCCGACCGGGACCGCCTGCTGGTGCTGTCGCTGCTGGTCTTCGCCTTCGCCTTCGGCGGCGTGCTGGGCGCCATCGGCTTCCAGCGCATCGGCTACGCCACCACGATCCCGCTGGCGGTGCTGCTGGTGCTGATGGCCAGCGTGCCGGCGGCCGACGACTTCAAGGACTACCTGGCGCGCAACGACGCATAGCAGGGTGGCCGCGCCCGGCATGCGCACCGCGCTGGCTTGCTCTGGTCGCACAAGCCGCAGGGATAGGCAAGCGCAAGAGTTTGCAGGTCGCAGCGGTGGGGGCTGGGCTACGCTCCAGCGACCTCCTCCTCAGGCCGCGGCCATGATCCTGACCCTCTTCCGATCCAGGCTGAAAGCCGGCATCGATGCCGAGTACGAAGAGCAGGTCCGGAGCACGGCGCCGCTGGCCGAGCGCACGCCGGGTTTCATCGGCCACAAGATGTTCGTCGCCGAAGACGGCGAGCGCATCACGCTGGTGGAGTTCGAGTCGATGGAGGCCCAGCGGGCCTGGTCGCTGACGCAGGAGCACAAGACCGCTGCGAAGGCCGGCCGCAAGCACTTCTACGCCGAGTACAGGATCCAGATCTGCTCGGTGCTGCGCGAGTCACGCTTCGTGGCGGGCCCCGCGCCGGCTGTTGCAGCGGGCGCAGCGGACTCCGTGCCTGCAGGGCAGGGGGCCGAATTCTGAGAGGGTCGGAGAGAGTCGCGGCGTTGTGGGCAGACGGCCTGAGAATCGCCTACAGAGGAGGGCAGCGCGACGGTGAAGCGACCGCAAGCGCGAGCTGTCGTGTTCCTCTCGGAGGCACCATGGACCATTCGACGTGAAGAACGGCATCGCCCGTTGGAAGCGAACCGGGCTCGCTTCGCTGGTGCTGCTGCTCGCGGCCTGCGGCGGTGGAGGCAGCGGCGCGGTGGCCGGTGGCTCGGGCACCCCGACGACCACGCCGGTGGCCGCCCCCGCCCCGACCGCGCAGGAACTGCAATGCCAGGCCCTGGGATGGACACGCGAGGTCGTGCCGGCCGCAGGCCTGCAGCGCCTGGTGCTGTGGAAGGCCCCGGCCGTGTGGACACGGGGCGCGGTGCTCGTCATGCACGGCGGCGGCGGCGCCCACACCAACTTCTGCGTGGCCAACGTGCCCTTGATCGCGCCGCAGGTGCGCTTCACGGAGCTGGCGCTGTCGCGCGGCTTCGCGGTCTTCCTGCTCGACTCGTCGGACCGCGTGCTCGACAACGAAGGCCGTCTGTGCGGCAAGGTCTGGGACGACGAGGTGCGCGGCCGCGCCAACCTCGACCTGCCCTTCGTGGAAGAGGTCCTGCGCCGCGTCGTGCCGTCCCGGCGGCCGGCGGGCAGCCGCAGCGAGGTCTTCGTCGCGGGGCACTCGTCCGGCGGCTACATGGCCGTGCGGGCGGCCAGCCGCTTCGCGGGCGACATCGCGGCCCTGGCGCCGGTGTCCAGCGGCGACCCCTACGGCTGGTTCCGCGACTGCTCGCCCCGCCCGGGCGACCGTGCCAACGTCTTCGGCGCCGGTTTCGACAACGAGACGCGCCGGCAGATCATCGAGCCCGGAGCCTGCACGTCCACCGCCTTCCCCAACGAGAAGCCCTGGGACGAGGCGCCCGGTGCGGCCCGACCCGCGTTCCGACAGTTCCACCACGCGCAGGACGGCATCAACGACCGCTCGTGCGTGGCCAAGGTCCGCACCCAGCTGCTGAGCCGCGGCTACCCCGAGGCGGCGCCGTTCACGCTGGACGGCGGGCCGCGCAGCGTCGACGTGCACTATTGGCTCGACGACTACAACGCGCCGGTCCTCGACTTCTTCGCCTCGCGCTTGCGCTGAACTGAAGGGCCGAGGCGAGGGACTCCCCGGCGTCGCGCAGCGGCCGCCCGGCGCCATCAAGGCGCGTCGTCGGGCGGCTCCGTAACCACGCCCCCGGCGATCACCTCGCGCAGCCAGCCCTCGCGGTCGCGGCTTCAGGTGGTGACGCCAGGCTTGCGTGCCGAACCGGCTCGGATCGACGAGGTGGTTGGGTCGGCCCTGACGCGCGCAGGATGCTGCCGCCGACTTGCCCTGCCCAGGCGTGTCGCGCGGCCACCCGTTGATGCATCATGCGCGCCATCGCCAATGCGTTGCGAGGACGCGATGATCCAGGGCTCTTGTCTGTGCGGCGCCGTGCGCTGGGAGTTCGATGGAACGCCCGATGGCGCCACGGCGTGCAACTGCACGGCCTGCCGCCGCTACGGCGTGCTGTGGGCCTACGACCACGAAGGCGAGGGCATCCGTGTCAGTGGCGACACCCGGGCCTACGCGCGCGGCCGGGCGCTGACCTTCAACTTCTGCCCTGCCTGCGGCTGCGTGGCGTACTGGCGCGGCCTGCAGGTCGACGCCCAGGGCCGGCGCCGCATCGCCGTGAACCTGCGCCTGGCCGAGCCCGAAGCCGTGGCCGCGATCCCGATCGACCACTTCGACGGGTTGGTCACCTTCGACGACCTGCCGCGTGACGGCAAGTGCGTCGCCGACTACTGGTTCTAGAGCGACCGTGACCACCGCTGCTGCCGTCTTGCGCGCACTCGAGAACCGCATTCCCCCGCCCGTCGTCGCCGCGCTCGTGGCGGGCGGGATGTGGGGTCTGGCACGCTGGGCCCCCGGCATCCGCTTCGAACTGCCTTGGCCCTGGCTGACGGGCCTGGCGGTCGCCTTGCTGGGGGGGCTGATCAGCCTGGCTGGGGTGCGGGAGTTCAAGCGCGCCGGCACCACCGTCAACCCGCTGCGTCCGGAGCGCGCGTCGTCGGTGGTCTCCAGCGGCATCTTCCGCCACACGCGCAACCCGATGTACGTGGGCATGGTGCTGGTGCTGGTGGGCTGCTTCCTCGCCTTCGGGGGCCTGAGCGCCCTCGTGGGCCTGCCGGTCTTCGTGGCCTGGATCACGCGCTTCCAGATCGTGCCCGAGGAGCGCGTGCTGCTCGCCAAGTTCGGCCGTCCCTACGCCGACTACCTGGCCCAGGTCGGTCGCTGGCTGTGACGGCGGGCGGCTGGGTGCGCCTTCGGCCCGGGCTGGTGCAAGATCGGGGGTCACACTCCGTCGCCACCCCATGAACTCCAGCCTGACCTTCCGCCGCCTTGCAGCCACCCTGGGGGCGCTGTGCAGCGCGCTCCTGCTGTCTTCCTGCGGCATGCTGGAGACGGTGTCGCTCGACCCGGCCCCCGCTGCAGGTCGAACCACGGCCACGGCGCCCGCGCCAGCGCCGAGCCGCACGCTCGACCCGAAGACGGGCCTGCCCGCCAGGCCGGCCCAGTGCGTCAAGGAAGGCGACTCGTGCCGCGACAAGGCCGACACCTGCTGTGCAGGGCTGGTCTGCGCGGGCATCGGTGCCAGCTTCTGCATCAACCGGAACTAGCCGCGCTGGCCTGGCTGACCGGCCTTGTCGGGCAGTGTCGGGCCGAATCTTCTTGTGACCGTGCCGGGCCCCTACACTGCCCGGCATTCAAGCCGCTCGACGGAGAGCCATCGTGGGACAAGCCAAGGACAGGGGTTCACCGGAACAGCGCGCGGCGGACGCGCTGGCGCGGGCGGTGAACGTGCGGGCCCCGGCGTTGTCGTGCAATGTCTGCCAGGCGGCCTTGCCCGAGGCGCAGCGAGTCGACACCCGGGCGCTGCAGGGCATCGAGCTGGCCTTCAAGGCGCACTGCGCGGCCTGCGACCAGGACACCTGGGCGGTGCGCGGTTCGCCGGCGGCGGTCAGGGCCTTCTACGCGGCGCTCGAGAAATCGGTCGGTCAGGCCGCGCAGATGGGCTCGGTGAAGCCGGCCACCGACGATTGAACTGCGGATCATGTCCCGCAACGCCCTGCAGCCCCTCATCGCCACAGCAGGAGACCTGCCATGACCGAACTCGACAAGGACATCGCCCGCATCCTCGGCGTCTACGAGGCCGCCGTGTTCAGGAAGGACGTCGACGCCTTCATGCGCCTGTACGACCCTGCCGTGCGTGTCTTCGACGCCTGGGGCGTGTGGTCCTACGAAGGGGCCGAGGCCTGGCAGCGCGCGGTGGAAGGGTGGTTCACCTCGCTGGGCAGCGAGCGCGTGAAGGTCGGCTTCGACGACGTGACGGTGTGGACGGCGAAGGACCTGTCGGGCGTGAGCGCCGTGGTCACCTACGCCGGGCAATCGGCCGACGGCCAGCCGCTGCGTTCGATGCAGAACCGTCTGAGCTGGGTGCTGCGCACGGTGGGCCACGTGCCGCGCATCGTGCACGAGCACACCTCGGCGCCGATGGGCTTCGAGGACCAGAAGGCGATCCTGCAGCGGAACCCGGCCGCCTGAGGGCCCGCGCCGTGTCCGCCTTCCGAGCTGCCGCATGAATGTTCCCGATCGCCACCTGGCCTTCTGGCAGGCCTTTGCCGCCACGCGGCCGGCCGATCCCACGCCGCGCTTCCTCGAGGCCTTTCACTTCGACGATAACCAGCCCAGCGCCGATGCACTGGCGGCGCTGGTGCTCGCCGGCACGAAGCGCGCCACCGCGGCGCTGCTGTGGGCCTACGAGCACGCCGGCGCGCCCCTGCCGGTCGCGGGACAGCTGAGCATCGTCACCGACTTCGCCGGCCGGGCGGTCTGCGTCATCGAGACGCAGCGCATCGACATCGTGGCCTTCGAGGACGTCACGGCAGAGTTCGCGGCCACCGAGGGCGAGGGCGACGGATCGCTGGCCTTCTGGCGGCGGGCGCACGAGGCCTTCTTCGGCCGCGAGTGCCAGCGCATCGGGCGCAGCGCCGATCCGCGCATGCCGGTGGTCTGCGAACGCTTCGAGGTGGTGTACCGTCCCGTGACCTGATCGACACCCGATGAACGCTTCCTTCCGCCCCCCGGCGCCCCGGCGCATCGCCCTGCTGGGCGGTGAGTCGAGCGGCAAGACCACGCTGTCGCGCGCGCTGGCTGCCGCCCTGGGCACGGTGTGGGTGCCCGAGTACGGGCGCCAGCTGTGGGAAGAGCTGCGCGAGACGCTGTCGGTCGAACAGCTGCTGCACGTCGCCCGCACCCAGGTAGCCTGGGAAGAAGAGCACGGCGCCCGCGCGGGCGCCTGGCTGGTGTGCGACACCACGCCGCTGACCACGCTGCAGTACTGCCTGCACGACCACGGCCACGCGCCCGACGAACTGCATGCGCTGGCGCGCCGGCCCTACGACCTGACCGCGGTGTGCCTGCCCGACTTCGACTTCGTGCAGGACGGCTGCCGCCGCGACGACGGCTTTCGCAACCAGCAGCACGCCTGGACGCTGGCCCGACTGGCCGAAGCCGGCGTGGTGCCGCTGGAAGTGCGGGGTCCGGTCGAGCAGCGGCTGCAGCAGGTGCTGGCGGCGGTGGCGTCAGCCGAGGCAGCGTCGGCGGCCATGGTGCCGGGTCGCGTGACCGCAGAGGGCGCTTGACGGCGCCCGATCGCCAGGCGGCCAGGACGCGCGACACCCGATGAACGACCTCGCGCAGCTGCTGTCCAGGCGCGCCAGCACCGATCCGTCCCAGTTGCTGAAATCGCTGCGCGACGGCCTGGGGACCGACCCGGCGGCGTCGGGTCCCGCGGCGGCGCTGCACGCGCTGCTGCTGGGCTACTTCGCGCTGGACGACGTGGCGGTCGACGCCGACCACCAGCAGGCTTTCCATCGCCACCCCGAGGTGGCCAGTCAGCTGGCGACGATGATGGCGTCCGAGGGACTGGACACCGTGACCGCCCTGATGCGCTCCTTCCTTCGCGGGCGGCCCGAGCCCCTGGGCGCGCTGAAGGCCGCGCTCGAAGGACCGGCCGCGTCGGAAGCCGCGCGCTTCGGGCCGGGTATCGCGGCGGCGCTGGACGGCTTTGCCAGCGTGGCGCTGGGCAGCCCGTCGGCAGCCGCCGAGCTGGAACTGTCGCTGGCCTGGGGCGCCGTCGAAGAAGCCCTGCTCGACCGCGTTGAGCAGCAGGCCGCGCACCTGGACTTCGCGCACGGCCCGGCCCAGCGCAAGCTGCAGCGCGACGCCGAGGACACCGATGCGCTGGTGGCCCGGGACGGGCTGGCCACGATCTTCGGCGCGATGGTGTCGGCGGCGTCGCCGCGGCTGCTGGCACGCCACAGCGACTGGGACGTCGAGCACGACGGCGCACCGGCCGGCGAGGTCGAGGTGCCCGTGGTCCATCGCCTGCAGGCGCCGGCCGCGGTGGTGGTGCCGGCAGGGTCCGCCGCGGCGGCGGCGTCGGCCCTGCGTGCGCTCTGCGCCTGCGCCGACGGCGGCGAGCTCTTCGTTCCCTTGTCCCACGTGCCGGCAGAGGCCGGGCTCGAACTGGTGCCCGCGGTGCAATGGGCCGAGGAACGCGAGCACGTGCTGATGTGGCTGGAGATGGGCGCCGCGCCCGACGACGACGACCCGCCGGCCTGGGTGCAGACGCTGGTGCCCTTCGCGCGCCTGCCCGGCGATGCGAGCCGCTTCGTGCTGGTGATGGAAGGGCCGCACGCCGGCGCGGTGATGTGGTCCAACGACGACCTGCCGGACGAGCACGTGCGCTTCGCCAGCCTGCCGCACTTCTTCGCCACGCTGCGCCTGCGTCCGCAGGACGTGCTGGGCCTGGGCGGCTACGTGAGCTACGTCTCGCCCGACGACGAGCATCTGCTGTACCCGTCGGGCTACCGCGAAGACCCGCCGCCGCACCAGGGCTGAACAGGCCCTGGTCCCACCCCTGATCCAACCCCTGGAACCCTCTTGAAGACTGCCAGCCTGATCGCCATGGCCGCCGCATTGAGCGGCTGTGCCGCGTCTCCCTCCGACAACGTGGCGTCCGGCGGAGGTGCCGACCCCGCGCAGCAGCTCGTCTGCACGAAGGAGGCACCGACCGGCACCATGTTCCCCGTCACGAAGTGCCGCACCGCCGAGCAGATCGCCCGCGAGCGCGACGCCACGCGCGCCGCCGGCGACGGCATCGACCGCGCCCGCTCCGGCTTGCGTGGCCCGGCCAGCGGCCCGTAGCGCCGGGGGCTGCTGCCGGTCGCGCAGTCATCATTCGGGCGGACGGCGCGCGGGCGGTGGAGCCCCTGTCGCAGCGATCCGCCTGGATACTCGGGCTTCATCGTCGATCCACGGAGAGAACGCCATGAACTTCAACATCCCCGCCCGTGCCGTCTGGACCATTGCAGCATTCGCTGCCCAGGCGATGCTGGTGCCTGCCCACGCGCAGTCGGCTGCCGCAGACTTCCCCGCAGGCGCCACGGCGCTGTCTGCGGCGCAGATCAAGGAGCGGCTCGACGGCAAGGTGTTCGGCGTGAAGCTGGCCAACGGCGTTACCTGGCGCCTGGACTACAACGCGCGCGGGCACTTCTTCGTCGATGTCAGCAGCGGCTTTCGCAGCAAGGGCGAATGGTCGGCCGAAGACGGCAAGCTGTGCGCGCAGCTGGCCGGTCGCGAGAGGAGCTGCAGCGAGATGCGCCTGCACCAGGACCTGCTGCACTTGAAGCGGGACAACGGCGAGATCGTGCAACTGGTCCCCCGGTAACGCCGGGCTGCGCGCTCGCCTTCGCCCTTCCAGGCTCCGGCGGGCCGGCGATCCTGCATACTGGCCGCAGGCATCGTTTCCGGGGACCCGAATGACCACCGTGATCCGCTGGCTGCGCGAGAACCGCGGCTTCGTGCTCTTCCTGCTGTGCTTCGGCGTCTTCCGCACCGCCATCGCCGACTGGAACCCGGTGCCCTCGGGGTCGATGCGGCCGACCATCCTGGAAGGCGACGTCGTGCTGGTCGACCGGCTGGCCTACGACGTCAGGCTGCCGCTGAGCGATCGCTCGCTGGCGCGCCGCGGCGAGCCGCAGCGCGGCGACGTCGTCACCTTCAGCTCGCCCAGGGACGGCACGCGGCTCATCAAGCGCATCGTCGGCGTGCCCGGCGACGTGGTCGAGATGCACGGCGACCGCCTGGTCGTCAACGGCGAGGCCGCGGTCTACTCGCAGCTCACCGAGGTGTCGGAACCCATCGGCGGCGGCATCAACGTGAAGGCCGTCCGTGCCACCGAAGCCGTGGCCGGCAGCACGCGCAGCGTGCAGATCCTCGAGGGCGTGGCCTCGCGCCGCGACCACGGGCCGGTGACGGTGCCGGCCGGCCACTACTTCATGCTGGGCGACAACCGCAACAACAGCGAAGACTCGCGTTTCATCGGCTTCGTGCCGCGCGAGGCCCTCATCGGCCATGCCCACCGCATCCTCGTCAGTGCCGACATCACCGGCAACTGGCTGCCGCGCCTGGAGCGCACGGTGGCACCGCTGCGCTGAGGACCGGCGGCGCGACGGCCCGGTACGCCGCAGACCATGCGAGCCTTCAGCACCGCGCGCCTGTGCCTGGAGCCGCAGGTCGCCGCCCACGCGGCACAGATGTTCGAGGTGCTGAGCGACCCGGCCATCTACGAGTTCGAGAACGAGCCGCCGGTGTCGGTGGCGTGGCTGGCCGACCGCTACGCACGGCTCGAGTCGCGGCACTCGCCTGACGGCAGCGAGGCCTGGCTGAACTGGGTGGTCCGGCTGGGGCAGGGCGACCTGGTCGGCACCGTGCAGGCCACCGTGCTGGCCGACGACGGCCTGGCCCTGGTGGCCTACGAACTGGGCAGCCGCTTTTGGCGGCAGGGCATCGGCCGCGAAGCCGTGGCCGGCTTGCTGGACGAGCTGGTGCTGCAGTACGGCGCGACGCACTTCGCGGCCATCCTGAAGTGCGCCAACCACCGCTCGGCCGGCCTGCTGCGCGGGCTGGGCTTCAGCCCCGGGCCGCCCGCGCTGGTCGAACGTTTCGAGGTGCTGCCCGACGAGATGCTGATGCACCGCGACGTCACCGGAGCGCAGCCGGAATCTGCCACGATGCAGTTCTGAACAGGAAGGAGCCGAGCCATGGCCGACACGAAGACCACCGCCCACCGTACCGTCCGCGGCAAGCCGCCCTGGCCGGGATTGGCGCTGGCGCTGGGGATCGCCCTGGCCGGCTGCGGCGGCGGCGGGGGACCGGCGGGCACGCCCATCCTGAACCCGGGCACGCCCGGGCCCGACCTGGGCCTCGGACTGCCCGACGGCGGGACGGTGGCCGTCGAAGTGACGTATGCAGTGACCGGCAGTGCGCCTGCCGCCGACATCACCTACCTGGCCGCCGACGGCAGCAGCGTGCGGCTCACCGCCCCGCTGCCGTGGTCCGTCGCCCTCCTGGCCACGCCCGGCATCAACCTGGGCGTGACCGCCCGCAGCACCATCAACGTCGGCACCCTGACGGCCAGCATCCGCACGGCCAATGTCACCCTGGCCGAGCAGACGTCGACCGCGGTGCCGGCGTCGGTCACGGTGACGGCCACCTGCTGCACGCTGCCGTCGCGATAGCCCGGCGTCGTCGGTCGGAGGCACGGCGCGTGGGCGGGCGCGGCGCCGCCGCACGACGGCAGATCGCTGGCCTCGCGCGAGCGCTGCCCGCGGGCCAAGACCGAGTTCGTCACTGAGGTTCTGCGGCAGGCGCTGCGCAGCGGCTATCCTCGCCGCCGGAGATGAACAAGAACGCCAAGGTCTTTGCCCGCGTGCTGTGGGCGCTGCTGCTGGTCAACGCCGTGCGCCAGGGGCTGATGTTCTCGACGGGCGAGATGGCGCAGGCGCATGCCTGGGGCCCGCGCTCGTGGGTGCAGATGGCCGTGCCGCTGCTGGCCTTTGCCACCTCGCCGTTCTGGATGAAGGGCCACCCCTTCGACTTCGTGCGCGTGCGCTACTGGATCAACGCGCGCTATGGCCAAGGGCTGTACGAGACCTGGTCGCGGGCGATCCAGCCGCTGGCCCTGGTCACCGCGGTGGCCGCCGTCACGGGGCTGGTCTGCGCCGCCAACGGCTGGCGTGTCGGGGCGCCGTCAGGCGCCTACGTGCTCGCCGGCTCGTTCCTGTCGGCGGCGCTGGGCTTCGCCATCTGCCGTGCCATCGTCAAGCGGAAGGGCACGGTCATCGAGTGAAGGTCGCGCGGGGCGGGCGCGCGGGTCAGCGCCGCCACACCGTGACCTTCCAGTTGTCGATGCCGTGACCGATGACGTCGCCGGCGGCACCGTGGGCCCAGCGCTGGAATCCCAGGCGCAGCGGCGCTGCGCCGGGCGAGTAGTCGGGGCAGGCCGTGCCGGCCCCGCAGGCCGGACCTTCGATGAGCGTGAAGTCCGATGCCTTCAGGCTGCTGCGGCTGGTGCCGGGGCTCCAGGTGGTCGTCGTGCAGTAGGTGTCACTGCTGGCGGCGAAGCGCCGCCCGCCCTGCTCGAGGATCAGCCGCGTCTGGGCGGACTGGATGTCCGAGGCCCGCAGCATGCGGCAGTCCTCGGCGAAGTCGATGACGTAGATGGGGCCGTGCACGGCGGGGTCGTACAGCATGTTGCGGTGCAGGTAGAGCACCGCGACGCTCCCCGTGCCGGGCGGGATCTGGTAGGTCATCGTGCGCCAGGCCCCGGGGTTGCCGCCGACCGGCTCGCGCGCATCGCTGGTCACCGGCACGGTGCCGGGCGGGTCGACGCGCACCGTGGCTGCCCAGTCCGCGGGATCGAAGTCGCCGTCCTGGAACACGATGCCCGGGGCGGACGACACCGTGAGCCGGGCTGCGGCATAACGCGGCAGGGTGGCATCCTGCTGGGCCACCTTGACGCGGTAGATCGTCTGGTCGTCGGCCAGGTTGACCGCGGGCAGGGTGAGCGTGCGCCCGGTCGCACCCGGCAACTCGGTGAAGCTCTGGCCGCCGTTGGTCGATCGGTACCACGCATAGCGCAGCTCGCCGGTGAAGTTGACCGTGTTCGCGGTGAACGTCACCGTGTGGCCCACCTGCAGGGTCACGTACGGCGGGTCGACACTGGCCTCCGGGTCCGGTGGCCCGTTGCACCAGGTCTCGGTGCAGGGAGGAAAGCCCAGCGAGATGCCGCCGCCGCTGCCCACCAGGGTCACCAGCCCGGCGACCGCGATGCCGGCGAGGGCCCCGGCGCGCGTCGCCCCCCGAAGCCAGCCTGTTTCAGATGTCATGTCTGCCTCCCCGGGGCCGTTCCAGCCAGACCAGCCACGCTGCCGCGATGACGGCTCCGCCGACGGCCGCGGCGAGGTCGTCGGGGTCGAAGCGCCCCTGGCGGAAATAGGCGGCCAGGGTCCGGGCGATGGCGCCCGGCTCGGGCCCGCCGAGCAGTGACTCGGCCAGGCGCGGGCTCAGTGCAGGGTGCTGGCCGATCTCGAAGACGATGTTGGTGGCGGCCCAGGCGACGATGGCGCCCAGGCGCCAGGCCCCGCGTGCCGGCAGCAGCGCGGCCGTCAGCAGCCCGAAGGCCAGCGTGTGCAGCAGGCTCGGCAGCCAGTCCGCGGCGGCCCCGAGGGAGCCGCGGGCCTGCACGCCGTGCCAGCGCGGGACCAGCAGGCTGCGCGAGGGGTCGCGTGCCACCCAGTACAGCAGCAGGCCCGACACCAGCACCAGCAGTCCGCCCAGGACGAGCGAGCGCACGACCCGGGCCGGGCGTGCCGCCGGGCGCGGTGCTTCCTGCAAGTGGATCGAAAGAGGGACTGTCATGGCTTGCCGGCCCCGCCGCCATCGGACCCTGGCACGGACCCTGGCACGGACCATCCGTGGACCAACGACCGCACCAACGACCGCAACCAACGACCACACCAACGACCGGACCATCACACGGCCCGATCCCGTTGCGGCGCGGCTCGGGCGTCCAGTGGAGCACCGGGCCCGGGGCGGCACATTGATCTGGGTCGACCGGACGCGCCGGGGGCCGCGCCGGCTCAGCGCTACAGATGCTTCGCGATGAAGGCCCAGGCCAGGCGCGAGGCGTCGGGGCCCTGGGCGTCGCTGTAGGCCTGCTTCGCCGGTCCGCCGCTCCAGGCGTGGCCCAGGCGCTCGATCTGGACGATCTGTGCCGCGGTCCGCGTGCCGGCCCTGAATTCCGTCACCACCATCGGGTAGCGCCGGCCGCGCTGCACCGTGCGGGGCGGCCGGGCGACGGCGTTCGACGCCGCGGCCCACAGCGCCACGGCGGCGTGGGCGTTGGCCACCGAGACCACGCGGTCAGCGCCACCGTGGATCACCAGCAGCGGCGGCCACGGCGCCTGGGCATGGCCGCCTCCGGGTCCGGCCGCAGGCGTCATGACGGCGTGCGTGCGGCGTCCCCGCATCGCGCCCAGCGCCGTCACCGTCGAGTGCGCCAGCCCCGGGGGCACGCCCGAGTGCATCACCACCGCGCGGAAACGCCCGGGGTGTCGGGTGGCCAGCAGCGCGGCCATGCTGGCGCCGGCCGACAGGCCCGCCACCGCCACGCGCTCCAGGTCGGCCCCGTGCAGCCCACCGGCCTGGGCGATGGCCTGCATGATGAGAGCGACCTCCTGCGAGGCGCGACCGCTGTCGGTGTCGAACCAGTTCCAGCAGCCTTGCGGGTTGGCCAGCCGGTCCTGCTCGGGATAGAGCACCAGGAAGCCTTCGCGCGCCGCGATGCGGTTCATGCGCGTGGCGACTGCAAAGCTCCTGGCGTCCTGCCCGCAGCCGTGCAGCATCACCAGCAGCGGCGCGCCGTGGCCCGGCCGCAGGCCGGGCGGGCGGTAGAGCCGGTAGCGACGCGCACCGCCGGCGCCCATCACCACGCCGGACAGCCAGTCGCCCGGTCCGGGCGGCGGACTCAGGGCGTCCCGGCCCGCCACCGTCGCCTTCCGGGCCGACGTCAGCGCGCCCTTCATGGCGCTGTCCACCAGGCGTGTGGCGCTGCGCCGGCCGGCCTTGGAGGCCGGCCCGGTCATCAGCTGCAGGCTGCGGCCGAGCAGGCGCGCCCAGCCGCCGGACTTCAGGCGGCGGGCCATGCGCGGGCGGGCAGATCAGCCCGGAGGTCTGCCACGAGGTCGGCCAAGGCGGTGTTCACTTGAGGGTGTTCGACAGGAAGGCCTGCAGCCGTTCGCTGCGCGGCCGCGCCAGCACCTCGCGCGGGTCGCCCTGCTCCTCGATCTGCCCCTGGTGCAGGAAGACGACGTGGCTGGCCACCTCGCGCGCGAAGCCCATCTCGTGCGTGACGACGATCATCGTGCGGCCTTCCTCGGCCACGCCGCGCATCACGCGCAGCACCTCGCCCACCAGCTCGGGGTCGAGTGCCGACGTGGGCTCGTCGAACAGCATGACCTGCGGCTCCATCGCCAGCGCGCGTGCGATGGCCACGCGCTGCTGCTCGCCGCCGGACAGGTGGGCCGGGTAGGCGTTCCTGCGGTGCATCACGCCCACGCGCTGCAGGTGGCGCTCGGCGCGCCCGGTGGCTTCGGCGCGCGACAGGCCCAGCACCTGCATCGGCGCCTCCACCACGTTCTGCAGCGCCGTCATGTGGGCCCACAGGTTGAAGTGCTGGAACACCATGGCCACGCGCGTGCGCAGGCGCTGCAGCTGGGCCGGGTCGCGCGGCTGCAGCGGGCCGGCGGGGGAGGGCACCAGGGCCAGTTCCTCGCCCGCCACCACGATGCGGCCGGCGTCGGGCGCCTCCAGCAGGTTCAGGCAGCGCAGGAAGGTGCTCTTGCCCGATCCGCTGGAGCCGATCATCGCGATCACGTCGCCCTTGCGGGCGGACACGCTGACGCCCTTCAGCACTTCGTTCGTGCCGAAGCGCTTGGTGATGCCTTCGGCCAGCAGCAGCGGCTCGGTGGAAACGGTCATGGCGGTGCCGGGTGGAGGTCAGGCTGCCCGCGGCGGCAGGCGGTCTGCAGCGGCGTCGGTCTGGCGCTCGCTGCGCAGGTGGCGCAGGTAGCGATGCTCCAGCAGCCTGAAGGCGCCCACCAGCGAGAACGTCAGGGTGAAGTAGAGCACCGCCGCCATGCCGAAGGCCTCGGTCGGCAGCAGGTGGTTCGAATAGACGTCGCGCGCCACCCGCGTGACGTCCACCAGCGTGACGGTGCTGGCGATCGAGGTGGCGTGCAGCAGGCTCACCACCTCGTTGCCGTACTGCGGCAGCGCGCGGCGCAGCGCACCGGGCAGCAGGACGCGGCGGTACAGCCTGAAGCCCGACAGGCCGTAGGCGCGCGCCGCTTCGACTTCGCCCGACGGCGTGGCGCGCAACGCGCCGGCGAAGATCTCGGTGGTGTAGGCCGTTGTGTTCAGTGCGAAGGTGGCCCAGGCGCAGAACCAGGGCTCCTTCAGCCAGGGCCAGGCGGCGCTGCTGCGCACCGACTCGAACTGCGCCAGGCCGTAGTAGACGAGGAACAGCTGCACCAGCAGCGGCGTGCCGCGCACGACATAGGTGAACACCCAGACGGGCGTGCTCAACCAGCGCCGTGCCGACACGCGCGCCACCGCCAGCGGCAGGCTCAGCAGGCAGCCCGTCGCCGCGCTCAGCCCCAGCAGGGTCAGGCACACCTGCAGGCCGCCGGCGAAGTCCGGGATCGATGCGCGCAGGACCTCCCAGTCCATCAGAAGTGGATCCTTCGCACGCCGAGGCTGAAGCGCTTCTCCAGCTGCGACAGCGCCACGATCGACACCGTGGTGATGCCCAGGTACAGCAGCGCGATCAGCAGGTAGAAGGTGAAGGGCTCGCGCGTGGCCGAGGCGGCCAGGTTGGCGCGGTGCACCATGTCGTCCAGCCCGATCAGCGACACCAGGGCGGTGGCCTTCACCATCACCAGCCAGTTGTTGGTGAAGCCGGGGATGGCATGGCGCACCATCTGCGGCAGCACGATGCGGCGCAGCACCTGCCACCGCGTGAAGCCGAAGGCCAGCGCCGCCTCGCTCTGTCCGCGCGGGATGGCGAGGATGGCGCCGCGGAAGGTCTCGGTGAGGTAGGCGCCGTAGATGAAGCCGATGGTCAGCACGCCGGCCACCAGCGGCGGCACGTCGATGACCTCCCAGCCCTGCGACTCGGCCAGCGCGTTGAGCAGGATCTGCCCGCCGTAGAACACGAACAGCATCAGCACCAGTTCCGGCAGGCCGCGGATGACGGTGGTGTAGACCTCGGCCGCCCAGCGCGCCGGCCGCGGCCCCGACAGCTTGGCCACCGCGCCGGCCAGCCCGAACACGCAGGCCACGGCCAGCGACAGCACCGCCACCACCAGGGTGGAGCGCAGGCCTTCCAGGATGGCGGGCAGGTAGCCGTGGAACATCGTCAAGCGGGCGTGCCCGCGGGCGCGGTGCCCAGTGAATCGCGCAGGCGCTGCCCCGCACCGCGCGGCACCTTGCCGGTGGTGGCCAGCGCGATGGGGTGCGCCAGCATCGTCGCGAAGCTGCGGCGCAAGGCCTCGGCGCCCACGTCGTCGATGCGCTGCAGGGCTTCCTCGCGCGGGCGCACGCGGCCCAGCGCGAAGAGCTCGAGCACCGCTTCTTCGAGCCGGCGCGAGGGGTTCTCGAGCGTGCGCAGCACGCGCACGCGCGACTGGTGGCGCGCTCGCTGCAGTTCCAGCGGCGCGATGCTGGCAGCCTGCGCCGACAGCAGGCGCAGCGCGCCTTCGACGAAGGCTTCGAGGTGCTCCGGCGCCGTGCTGGCCTCGATGACGAACTGGCCGCAGAGGTCCAGCACGTCGGCCGAGCAGGCGCCGTAGTAGAAGAGGCTGCGCTGCTCGCGCAGCTCGTCCATCAGCGGCGAGCTCATGCCTTCGCCCAGCAGCGAAGCGGCCAGCGCCGGGGCGGGGTCGTCGGCACGCAGCGTGGGCAGCGGGAAGCCCAGCACCACGTGGGCCTGGCTGCTGCCCGACAAGGGCCGCGCCTTGATCTCGCCCCGCCAGGGCGGCGGCAGCAGTTCGGGGGCGCTGCCGCGGGCCATGGTGCCGAACGCGGCTTCGGCTTCGCGCACGATGACGTCGGGGTCGACGCCACCGGCCGCGGCCACCACCACGCGTTCGGCGAAGTACTGCTGGCCGACCCAGGCCACGAGGTCGTCGCGGCCGAGGTGCTCGACGTTGCGGCGCGAGCCGATGACCGGTTGCGCCGCCGGGTGCGCGCCCCAGCAGGCGCTGTCGAAGAGCTTGAAGGCGGTGGACATCGGGTCGTCCTCGTCCTCGGTCAGCTCGTGCAGCAGCACCTGGCGTTCGCGCTCCAGGTCCTCGGCCGGGAAGGTGGCGTGGCGCACGATGTCGCCCAGCATGCGCACGAACAGCCCGGCGTGCTCGGCCAGGCCGCGCATGTGGAAGGCGGTGTGGTCCTTGTCGGTGTGGGCGTTGACCTCGGCACCCAGTTCCTCGGCGTCGCGGTTGATGCGCCGCGCGTTGCGTGTGGCCGTGCCCTTGAACACCATGTGCTCGACGAAGTGGCTCACGCCCGCCAGGCGCCGGCTCTCGTAGGCGCTGCCCGTGCGCACGAAGACGCTGACGCTGGCGGTTTCCAGGTGCGGCATGGGCAGCACGAGCACGCGCACGCCGTTGGCCAGGGTGATGGGGGCGGGTGCGGCCGCGGCGGATGTCGAGGCCGAACGAGGGCGAAGGGTCATGGCGGCGCATTGTCCCTGACGCCGTACGCGGACGCTCCGCGCCGGCCTCGCACCCTGCTCGCAGCGTGCCCGGACCACGCGCATGCAGGCCCGGGCGCGCCCGGGTGCCCTGGCGCGGGATCAGGCCCGTTCGGATTCGTCCGGTGCGGCGAGGGCCGGCAGGACGCGCGGGACCGGCGCCGCGCGTGAGGTGTGGGCTGCGGCCGGCAGCGTGAAGCGCACCGTCGCGCCGGCGCCCGGCAACGAGTCGACCATCAGCGTGCCGCCGTGGCGGTGCACGATGCGCTGGCAGGTCACCAGGCCGATGCCGGTGCCGGCGAACTCGCTCTGGCTGTGGAAGCGCTGGAAGGGCTGGAACGCCAGACCGGCGCGCGGGGCCTCGAAGCCTGCGCCGTTGTCGCTGACGGTGATCTCGGAGACCGGCCCCGACGGCACGGGGTCGCCCGACAGCGCGATGCGGGCGACCTGCCTGCCGCTGCTGAACTTCCAGGCGTTGCCCAGCAGGTTGGCCAGGAGCGAGCGGGCGAGCCCGGCGTCGATGTGCACCCGCAGCGACTCGGGGGCCTCGAACTGCACCTGCCGCGCGGGCTCGCGGCGACGGAACTCGGCGATCTGCTCGCGCGCCAGGGCCGCGAGGTCGACCTCGGTGACGTTGAGTGCTTCGCTGTTCACCCGTGACAGCGACATCAGGTCGTTCACCAGCCCCGACATCTGGTGCGCGGCGCGTTCGATGTGGCCCAGCATCACGCGGCCCTCGTCGCCCAGCGCGGCGCCATGCTCCACCTGCAACAGGTGGCTGAAGCCGGCCACGGTGTGCAGCGGCGTCTTGAGGTCGTGGGCGGCGGTGCGCGTGAAGGCCTCGAGCTCGCGGTTGACGCGTTCGAGTTCCGCGGTGCGCTCGCACACCATGCGCTCCAGTTCGGACCGCGTCAGCGCCTGCGCCGCAGCGCGCTCCTGGGCCGCCGTGATGTCCTCGACGATGCCGCCGATCATCTGCACCCGGCCCTGCCCGTCGACGATGAGCTTCTTGCGGTCGGACACCCAGCGCTGGCTGCCGTCGGGCCGCACGATGCGGTAGACGCACTCGGACTCGCCCTGCGACAGCACCTGCTGGTGGCTGGCCAGCGCCACGGCGCGGTCGTCGGGGTGCACGTCGTCGATCCAGGCGTTGGGCTGCTGCAGCAGGTCACCGCGGGGCCGGCCGTACAGCGTCTCGAAGGCCGGGCTCACGTAGAGCAGTTCGGCATGGTCCGGGCTGGCCAGCCAGAGCACCTCGCCCAGGCTGCGGTGCAGTTGCTGGAACAGGGACTCCTGCTGTTCGATGTCGTGGCGTGACTTCTCGACCGTGCGCAGCATCTGCAGGTGGCTGCTGTGCACCAGCAGCAGCAGTCCGCCGGCGGTCAGCAGCACGTAGAGCATGCCCTTGTAGTGCTGCGCCTTCTCGATCCAGGCCGGATCGCTGGAGATGGCAAGGACCAGGGCGTCGGAGGCGACGATCCAGAGCAGCCCCAGCACGGCATAGATGCCGATGGCCCAGACCAGGCGGTGTCGCTCAGGCAGGAAGAGTCCTCTTGATCGCAGACTCATCGCTCTCTCCGGTTCCACCGGCGCCGTGCGCGCGGTGCGTGCGCGTCTTTGAAGCAGGATGGCTTTCTGGCGACGCGTCACGGCCTGATCGTGCGGCCTCAGCGGCTTGTGCGGGTTGACCTTGGTCAAGTGGAGCCGGGTTGTCCGGCCCGGGCCTTCACCCGCCCAGCGGACGCTGCATCAGCTGTTCGACGAAGGCGGCGCGTGCACTGCGGTCGGCGGCGCTGCCCTGGCCCGACAGCAGCGACTCGGCCACCACGTAGGCGTAGAGCAGGAACGCGCGCGAGCGTGCTTCCGCAGGGCCGAAGCCCAGCGACGAGAAGATCTGTGCGATGTAGGCCATGCGGTTGGCGTCGGACTCGTCGACCGCACGCCGGGTGGCGTCGTCGCGCCGGGCCCAGGCGCGGATGGCCAGCTCGATGCGGGCGCCGCGCACGGCCGCGCGGCCGCGGAAGGGCAGCGAGATGATGTCGCGCAGCTGGTCCGCCGGGTCTTCGCGCGCCGTCTGCAGGCGGCGGGTGAGCTGCTCGGTGGAGCGCTGGTGCCAGGTCTGCAGCACGTTGCGCAGCAGGTCCTCGCGGTCGCGGAAGTGCCAGTAGAAGCTGCCGCGGGTGACACCCAGCTGCTGCGCCAGCACGTCCACGCGCACGTGGTCGATGCCCTGGTCGACCAGCACTTCGGTGGCGGCTTCGATCCAGGTCTCGGGGGTCAGCGAGGTGCGTGCCGGGTCGGCCGGCGCTGCGCCTTTGCGCGCACCTTTCGCGGCCGCCTTGACGGCGGAGGTCTTGGCCGATTTCCGCGCTGCCGACTTGGCGGATGCAGGGCGCTCAGGGACTTGTTCGATGGGGGAAGGAGTGCTCACGGCGAGATGGTGAAGTCCATGCAGTGGTGTATGGAAGATGGGGGAAACCCCAATGCCAGACCGGGTCGACGAGCTTACGATCCGCGACCAAACACATACACATGTGTATGGAGATGCCATGAACGCAGACGCCGGCCTCATGCAGCGCGCGCAGGGTCCAGACCTGCGGCCGCCTCTCGGCGCGCCCGGTCTGGACATGTTCGACGACCCGCGCATGCTGGCCGCGCCGCGCACCGTGCGCATCGGCTTCGACGACGGCAGCTTCGTGCTGCGCTCGCCCGAGCCCCTCAAGCCCTACGCACGCTGCATCGGCGAGTGGCTGGAGAAGTGGGCGGCCGAGACGCCCGACGCGCCGGCCTTTGCCGAACGGGGGCCCGACGGCGAGGTGAAGCGGCTGACCTGGCGCCAGACGCGCGACCAGGTGGGGCGCATCGCGCAGAGCCTGCTGGGCCTGAAGCTGACGCCGCAGGCGCCGGTGGTGATCGTTTCCGACAACTCGCTCGACCACCTGCTGCTGATGCTGGCGGCCATGCACATCGGCCGTGCGGTGTGCACCGTCAGCAGTGCCTACTGCCGGATGACCAAGGACTACACCAAGATCCACGGCATCCTGAACACGCTCGGTCCCGCGCTGGTGTACGGCAGCGACGCGGCGGTCTACGGTCCGCCGGTGGCCAGCAGCGGCCTGCATGCCGTGGCCGTGTTCAGCCAGGGTGCCGAGACCTACCCTGGTGCCCTCAGCTTCGACAGCCTGACGCGCACCGCCGAAGGCCCGGCCGTGAAGACCGCCTTCGAGGCCATCACGCCCGACACGCACGCCAAGTACCTGCTGACCTCGGGCTCCACCGGCCACCCCAAGGTGGTGATCAACACGCACCGCATGCTGTGCGCCAACCAGCAGATGATGGCCCAGGTGTGGCGCTTCGTCGAACACGAGAAGCCGGTGATCTGCGACTGGCTGCCCTGGAGCCACACCTTCGGCAGCAACAACAACCTGAACCTGGTGCTGCGCAACGGCGGCCACCTGTTCATCGACGAAGGCCGCCCGATGCCCGGGCAGATGGAGAAGTCGCTGCGCAACCTGTGCGAGGTGCAGCCCACCGTCTACTTCAACGTGCCGCGCGGCCTGGACATGCTGCTGCCGCTGCTGGAAGCCGACGAGGCGCTGGCGCAGAAGTTCTTCGCGCGCCTGCGCGGCGTGTTCTACGCCGGCGCCGCGCTGCCGCAGGCCACCTGGGACAGGCTGCAACGCCTGGCCGTCCGCACGCGCGGGCAGGAGGTCTGGCTCACCACGTCCTGGGGGTCCACCGAGACCTCGCCCGGCATCACCAGCGCGCACTGGCGGCTCGAGAAGGCCGGCTGCATCGGCCTGCCCATGCCCGGGCTGGAGCTGAAGTTCATCCCCAACGGCGAGAAGCTCGAGATGCGCGTGCGCGGCGTCAGCGTGTTCCCGGGCTACCGCGACGCGCCGCAGCTCACCGCGCAGGCCTTCGATGCCGAGGGCTACTACATGATCGGCGACGCCGGGCTGCTGGCCGACGACAGCCGGCCCGAGCGCGGCGTGGTCTTCAACGGCCGCGTGGCCGAGGACTTCAAGCTCACCACCGGCACCTGGGTATCGGTGGGCACGCTGCGCGTGCGCGTGGTGTCGGCCCTGGCGCCGCTGGCGCAGGACGTCGTGGTCACCGGCCACGACCAGGCCGAGATCGGCGTGCTGGTATTCCCCAGCGCCGCGGCCGCTGCCTTGCCCGTCGACGAGTGCCGCGCACGCATCGCCGCCGCGCTGAAGGCGCTGAAGGCCGAGGGCGGCGGCTCGTCGCAGACGCCCACGCGTGCGCTGCTGCTGTCCGAGCCGCCTCAGGCCGAAGCCGGCGAGATCACCGACAAGGGCTACATCAACCAGGGCGCGGTGCTGCGCCGTCGCACGGCGGACGTACAGACGCTGGTCGCCGGCGGTCCCGCAGTGATCTTTCCGGCCTGACCCTTCCCGTACAAGGACCTCCATGTCATCGACCTTCACCCCCGCCACCGGCCTGCTGGCGCAACTCTCGATGCTGCGCATCGAGGTCGCCGGCCCGGTGGTGCACATCCGCCTGAACCGCCCGGACAAGCGCAACGCGCTCAGCACCGAGTTCGTCAAGCAGCTGCAGACGGCCTTCGTGAACCTGCCCGAGGGCGCGCGCGCAGCGGTCATCAGCGGCGAGGGCGCGCACTTCTGCGCCGGACTCGACCTGTCCGAGGTGACCGAGCAGACGGTCAGCGAAGGCGTCTTCCATTCACGCATGTGGCACGCCGTGTTCGACCAGATCCAGTTCGGCCCGGTGCCGGTGGTGGCCGTGCTGCACGGTGCGGTGGTGGGCGGCGGCCTGGAACTGGCGGCCACCGTGCACCTGCGCGTGGCCGAGCAGAGCACCTTCTACGGTCTGCCCGAGGGCCAGCGCGGCATCTTCGTGGGCGGCAGCGGCTCGGCGCGCATCCCTCGCCTGATGGGGGTCTCGCGCATGTCCGACATGATGCTGACCGGCCGCGTCTTCGACGCTGCAGAAGGCCAGGCCGCGGGGCTGTCGAACTACCTCGTCGAGGACGGCCAGGGCCTGGCCAAGGCGGTCGAACTCGCCACGCGCATCGCCAGCAACGCGCCGCTGTCCAACTACGCCATCACGCAGGCGCTGCCGCGCATCGCCGAGATGGCGCCCGCCGAAGGCCTGTTCGTCGAATCGCTGATGTCGGCCATCGCGCAGGGCGACGAGGCCGCGAAGCAGCGCGTGCGCGACTTTCTTGCGAAGAGGGCGGGAAAAGTGGGGAAGGCATCATGAGCGGGCCGAGCGCCGGGCCGCTCCCAAGCCGGCCCGCCATCCCCGCGGGGGATCGGCCGACGTACGCGTCGGACGAGGGGCTCCAATGACAAGGGGCCTGTTCCAGCAATTCGACGACGTCTGGATGCTCGACGGCGTTCGCACGCCGATGGTCGACTACCTGGGCGCCTTCGCCGACGCCAACCCGATCGACCTGGGCATCAAGGCCGCGCGCGAGGTGCTGTCGCGCAGCGGCGTGGCCGCAGACAGCATCGACTCGGTGATCGCCGGCAACATGGCGCCGGGCGGCTTCGACCAGTTCTACGTGCCGCGCCACATCGGCCTGTACGCCGGCGTGCCGCTGGACGTGCCGGCCATCATGGTGCAGCGCATCTGCGGCACCGGCTTCGAGCTGTTCCGCCAGGCGGCCGAGCAGATCGGCAGCGGCGCCGTGCAGCGCGCGCTGGTGGTCGGCACCGAGTCGATGACGCGCAACCCGATCGCCGCGTTCGAGCACCGCCAGGGCTTCAGGCTCGGCGTGGCACCGGCCTTCAAGGACTACATGTGGGAAGCGCTCACCGATCCGGCCGCCGCCGTGTCGATGATCGTCACCGCCGAGAACCTGGCGAAGAAGTACGGCATCACGCGCGAGGAGGTCGACGCCTTCGCGGCACTGTCCTTCGAGCGCGCCGTGGCCGCACAGGCCTCGGGCTGGCTGGCCGGCGAGATCGTGCCGGTGCAGAAGAGCGAGACCTTCGAGCTGGCCGGCTACAAGCCGCGCCGCCTTCGCCTGTCGGGCAAGGCCGAGGTGGCCGACCGCGACACGCACCCGCGCATCAGCCCGGCCGAGGTGCTGGGCAAGCTGCGCGCGGTGTTCGACGGCGGCGTGCAGACCGGCGGCAACAGCTCGGCGCTGACCGATGCCGCCGCCGCGGCCCTCGTGGTGTCGGGCCAGGCGATGTGCCAGTGGTCGGACAGCACCGGCCGCAAGCCGCTGGGCCGCGTGGCCGCGGCGGCCGCCGTGGGCGTGCCGCCCGAGATCATGGGCATCGGTCCGGCGCCGGCCATCCGCCTGCTGCTGGAACGCACGGGGCTGAAGCTGGCCGACATCGCGCGCTTCGAGATCAACGAGGCGCAGGGCGCGCAGACGCTGGCCGTGCAGCGCGAGCTGGGACTCGACATCGACAGGCTCAACGTGCATGGCGGCGCCATCGCCCTGGGCCACCCGCTGGCCGCCACCGGCGTGCGGCTCACCGTCACCGTGGCGCGGCAGCTGAAGGCCGCCGGCGCACGCTGGGGCATCAGCTCGGCCTGCGTGGGCGGCGGGCAGGGCATCGCGCTGCTCATCGAGAACCCCGAGGCCGCCTGAGCGCTGCCGAACGCACAACGCAGAACGAAGGACAGGAGACAAGCCATGCAGATCACAGGACAGGTGGCCCTCGTCACCGGCGGGGGCTCCGGCCTCGGCGCCGCGGTGGCGCACGAGCTGGCGCGCCAGGGGGCGCGGGTGGCCGTGCTCGACGTCAACGCCGCCAACGCGCAGGCCGTGGCGGCGCAGATCGGCGGTAGCGCCATCGCCATCGCCTGCGACATCACCGACAGCGCGGCCGTCACGGCCGCCCTCGACCGCACCGAGGCACAGCTCGGCACGCCGCGCATCGTGATGAACATCGCCGGCATCGGCACCGCCAAGCGCGTGCTGTCGCGCGACGGCGCACCGTCGGCGCTGGAGGACTTCGAGCGCGTCATCCGCATCAACCTGCTGGGCACCTACAACGTGGTGCGCCTGGCCGCCGCGCGCATCGCGAAGCTCGAAGCGCTGGAAGACGGCGAGCGCGGCGTGATGATGATGACCGCCTCGGTGGCGGCCTACGACGGCCAGGTCGGCCAGCAGGCCTATGCCGCCAGCAAGGGCGGCATCGTCTCGATGACGCTGCCGCTGGCGCGCGATCTGGCGCAGTTCGGCGTGCGCGTGGTCACCGTGGCGCCGGGGCTCTTCCTCACGCCGCTGATGAAGGAACTGCCCGAGCCCGTGCAGCAGTCGCTGGCGGCGTCCATCCCGTTCCCCAAACGCCTGGGCAAGCCGGAAGAGTTCGCGGCGCTGGCCGCGCACGTGGTCACCAACACGCACCTCAACGGCGAGGTGATCCGCCTCGACGGCGCGCTGCGCATGGGACCACGGTAATGAAGCACATTGCATCTTCATCGAAGCCGCGGGGCGAGCGCCGGGCCGCTCCCAAGCCGGCCCGCATCCCCCCGGGGGATCGACCGACGTACTCGTCGGGCGAGGGGCTGTCATGAGCAAGGTCAACATCTATCCCGTCAACGTGCAGTTCGGCGACTGCGACCCCGCCGGCATCGTCTTCTTCCCCAACTTCTCGCGCTGGATGGACGAGGCCTCGCTGGCCTTCTTCATGTCCTGCGGCATCCCGCCCTGGCGCGAGCTGGTGAAGACGCGCGGCATCATCGGCACGCCGCTGCTCGAGATCCACACCAAGTTCTACAAGCCCGCCACCTACGGCGAGACCATCGAGGTGCACACCACGGTGGAAGACGCTGCGCCACCGCCACATCGTCAAGCGCGGCGACACCGTGTTGTGCGAAGGCACCGAAGTGCGGGCCTTCTGCATACGCGATGCGGCCGATGGCGGCCGCATCCGCGCCATTCCCGTTCCCGAAGACCTCAAGGCGCTGTGTCTGTAGCTCCGGCTGCATGCGCAACGCCCGCGAGGCTGTTTTTCACCCACCCGGAGACTGACCCCATGAACTTCCTTCGCAAGACCCTCGCCCTGGCCGCGGCGGCCCTGTTCGCTGCCACGCCCAGCTGGGCCGACGTCAACATCGGCGTGTCGCTCTCGCTCACGGGCCCGGGCTCCGGCCTCGGCATCCCCGTGAACAACGCGCTCAAGCTGATGCCGCAGACCATCGCCGGCGAGAAGATCAACCTGATCATCCTCGACGACGCCTCCGACCCCGGCAAGGGCGCCAGCAACGCGCGCCGCTTCGTCACCGACGACAAGGTCGACCTCGTGATGGGCGGCTCCATCACCGTGGTCTCGGCCGCCATCGCGCCGGTCATCACCGAAGCCAGGACGCCGCAGCTGTCGGTGGCCCCGGTGGGCGTGCCGCCGGACCAGGACCGCTGGATCTTCCGCCTGCCGCAGGGCTTCTCGGTGATGGCCCACCCCATCGTCGAGCACATGAAGAAGCAGGGCGTGAAGACGGTCGGCTTCCTGGGCTACACCGACGCCTACGGCGAGCAGTGGCTCAAGGAGTTCACCGCGCAGGCCGAGAAGGCCGGCATCAAGGTGGTGGCCACCGAGCGCTTCGCGCGCACCGATACCAGCGTGACGCCGCAGGCGCTCAAGCTCACCGGCGCCAACCCCGACGCGATGCTCGTCGTGGCGTCGGGTTCCGGCGCGGCCATGCCGCACAAGGCGGTGGTCGAACGTGGCTACAAGGGCAAGATCTACCAGACCCATGCCGCGGCCACGCCCGATCTGGTGCGCATCGGCGGCAAGGACGTCGAAGGCAGCTTCGTGGTCTCGGGCCCGGCCGTCATCGCCGAGCAGCTGCCCGACAACCACCCGTCCAAGGCCGTGGCGATCGACTTCGTCACCAAGTACGAAGCCGCGGTGGGCAAGGGCACCCGCAACCAGTTCGCCGGCCACGGCTACGACGCGCGCATCGTGCTCGAGAAGGCCCTGCCGGTGGCGCTGAAGAAGGCCAAGCCCGGCACGCCGGAGTTCCGCGTCGCGCTGCGCGATGCCATCGAGACCATGGGCCGCACCATCTTCTCGCACGGCGTGATGAACTGGACCAAGGACGACCACTGGGGCTACACCAACGAGACGGGCGTGATGCTCAAGGTCTCGGGCGGGCAGTTCATCGTCGAAAAGTGACCTGCGTCTGCAGGTCACTTTCGTCGGAGGCTAACTTGGCGCAGCCAAGTTAAGGGCCGCAGGCCCGGCCGAAGACAAAAGTGTGGTGAATCGCCTCGGGCGATTCGCTTTCGTCGCAGGCCGACCTGGCGTCGCCCGGTCGGCCGAAGACAACAGCAAAGGAACTCATGGACGCGACGATCGCCGGCATCCTGGCCCTGGACGGCCTGACCAACGGTGCCATCTACGCGCTGCTGGCCCTGGCCACGGTGCTGGTCTTCGCCGTCACGCGGGTGATCTTCATCCCGCAGGGCGAATTCGTCGCGTTTGGCGCGCTCACGCTGGCCATGCTGCAGGCCGGCAAGGTGCCGGGCACCGTGTGGTTCCTGCTGGTCCTGGCCGGCGCCGTGACGGTGTCCGACCTGGTGACGGGGCTGCGGCACCGTCACCCGGTGGGCCGCTTGTTGAAACAGGCGCTGACCACGCTGGCCTGGCCGCTGGCGGTGTGCGCCCTGGCCGTGTGGCTGGCGCCCAAGGGACTGCCGCTGCTGGCGCAGGCCGTGCTGACGGTGGCGCTGGTCACGCCCTTCGGCCCGCTCATCTACCGCCTGGCCTACGAGTCGCTGGCCGACGCCACGGTGCTGGTGCTGCTCATCGTCTCGGTGGGCGTGCACTTCGCGCTGGTGGGTCTGGGCCTCTACTTCTTCGGGGCCGAAGGCTTCCGCAACCCGAGTTTCTGGGACGAGCGCTTCAGCTTCGCTGGCATGACGCTGTCGGGCCAGACGCTCATCATCTTCGTCGCCTCGCTGGCGCTGATCGTCGGGTTGTGGCTGTTCTTCGAACGCTCGCTGGCCGGCAAGGCGCTGCGCGCCACGGCGGTGAACCGCCTGGGCGCGCGGCTGATGGGCATCAGCAGCAGCAGCGCCGGTCGCCTGTCGTTCACGATGGCGGCCTTCATCGGCGCGCTGTCGGGCCTGCTCATCGGGCCGACGACCACGGTGTTCTACGACAGCGGCTTCCTCATCGGCCTGAAGGGCTTCGTGGCGGCGGTCTTCGCCGGCCTGTCGAGCTACCCGCTGGCCCTGGTGGGCGCGCTGGGCGTGGGCCTGCTGGAGAGCTTCGGCTCCTTCTGGGCCAGCGCCTACAAGGAAGTGATCGTGTTCGGTTCGATCCTGCCGGTGCTGCTGTGGCGTTCCTTGCGCGATCCGCACAGCGAGGAACACTGAATGCTTCGCTTCGCCTTCCCCGCCTTCGCAGCGGTCATGCTGCTGCTGCCCGCGCTGCCGGTGCCCGATTTCTGGATCACGCAGAGCATCTACATCGGCCTGTATTCGATGGTGGCGCTGGGCCTGGTGCTGCTCACCGGCGTGGCCGGGCTCACGTCCTTCGCGGCATCGGTGCGTACACGGCGGCCTTCCTGGCCACCAAGATGGGCGTGTCGCCCTGGCTCACGCTGCTGATCGGCGCCAGCCTGTCGGTGGCCACGGCGCTGCTGCTGGGCGCGCTGACGCTGCGCATGTCGGGCCACTACCTGCCGCTGGCGACCATCGCCTGGGGCCTGGCGCTCAACTACACCATGGCCAACATGGAGTGGCTGGGCAAGTACGACGGCATCCTGGGCATCCCTGCGATGTCGATCTTCGGCGTCAGCCTGGGCACCGGGCGCGGCCTGCACCCGCTGGTGTGGGTCATCGCTCTGCTGGCCGCGCTGGCCGTCATCCGCCTGCTCGACTCGCGCCCCGGCCGTGCCATCCGGGCGTTGAAGAACGGCTCGACGATGGCCGAGGCCATGGGCATCTCGACCTTCCGCTATAAGCTCACGGCCTTCGTGCTGGCGGCGCTGCTGGCGGCCATCGCCGGCTGGCTGTTCGCGCACTTCCAGCGCAGCGTGAGCCCCTCGCCCTTCGGCGTGAACAAGGGCATCGAGTACCTCTTCATGGCGGTGCTGGGCGGGGTCGGCCACGTCTGGGGCGCCTTCCTGGGCTCGGCCGTGGTGCGCCTGGTGGAGGACGAACTGCAGGTGCTGCTGCCGCAGCTCATCGGCACCAGCGGCAACTTCGAGACCATCGTCTTTGGCATCGTGCTGGTGGTGGTGCTGAAGTACGCCCCCGAGGGCCTGTGGAGCTTCGTCGGCCGCTGGCGCCCGGCGCCGGTGCGAACCAAGGACTGGGACGGCGCACCGGCCCTGCCGCAACGCGACAAGCCCACCCGCGGAGAACGCCTGCTCGAGGTGGACGCCGTGCGCAAGCAGTTCGGCGGCCTGGTCGCCGTCAACGACGTGAGCTTCGCACTGCACGCCGGCGACATCGTGGCCCTCATCGGGCCCAACGGCGCGGGCAAGTCGACCACCTTCAACCTGATCACCGGCGTGCTGCCGTTGACCTCGGGCGCGGTGCGCTGGCGCGGGCAGAGCATCGGCGGCCAGCCCTCGCGGCAGACGGCGCGGCTGGGCATCTCGCGCACCTTCCAGCACGTGAAGATGATCCCCGAGATGACGGTGCTGGAGAACGTGGCGCTGGGGGCCTACGGCCGCAGCCAGGCCGGCGTGCTGAAGGCCGTGCTGCGCACGGACCGCGCCGAGGAGCGCCAGGTCTTCGCCGAGGCCGAACGCCAGCTCGCACGCATCGGCATGGCCGACCGCATGCACGAACTCGCCGGCAACCTGGCGCTCGGTCCGCAGCGGCTGATGGAGATCGCCCGCGCGCTGGCGACCGACCCCGCGCTGCTGCTGCTGGACGAACCCGCGGCGGGCCTGCGCCACCACGAGAAGCAGGCCCTGTCCGGCGTGCTGCGCCAGCTGAAGGCCGAGGGCATGAGCCTGCTGCTGGTGGAGCACGACATGGACTTCGTGATGAACCTGGCCGACCGCGTGGTGGTGATGGAGTTCGGCACCCGCCTCATCGAAGGCACGCCGGCCGAGGTGCAGGCCAGCCCGGCGGTGCGTGCCGCCTACCTCGGGACGGAACACTGATGGCCCTGCTCGACGTCTCCGACCTGCACGCCGGCTACGGCCGCGCCGAGGTGCTGACCGGCCTGAACTTCAAGCTCGAAGCGCGCCAGGTGGTCAGCGTGATCGGCCCCAACGGCGCCGGCAAGTCGACCACGCTGGCGGCGCTGATGGGCATCCTGCCGTCGCGCGGCCGCATCGTCTTCGACGGCCAGGACCTGCAGGGCACCTCGCTGGAAGAGCGCGTGATGATGGGCCTGGCCCTGGTGCCCGAGAAGCGCGAGCTGTTCGGCACCATGCCGGTGGAGGACAACCTGGTGCTCGGCGGCTACCGCGCGATGAAGCAGCGCGTGCCGCACTGGCAGCGCGAGATCGAACGGGTCTACACGCTGTTCCCTCGGCTGAAGGAGCGCCGCGAGCAGCTGGCCGGCACGCTGTCGGGCGGCGAGCGGCAGATGCTGGCGGTGGGGCGCGCGCTGATGTCCACACCCAAGCTGCTGATGCTCGACGAGCCCAGCCTGGGCCTGGCGCCGCTGATCGTGCGCGAGATCTTCCGCATCATCGAGCAGCTGCGCGAGCAGGGCACCAGCATCCTGCTCATCGAGCAGAACGCGCGTGCGGCGCTCGCCGTCAGCGACCACGGCTACGTGCTGGAGACCGGCGCCATCGCGCTGGAAGGCCCGGCCGACGCGCTGGCGCAGGACCCGCGCGTCATCGACACCTACCTCGGCGCGCAGCGGCCGGCGGCCTGAGGACTCACCGATGTACCGCTACGACGCCCCGCTGCGCGAGATGCGCTTCGTCATCGAAGAGGTGCTGCGTGCGCCCGACGACTGGCGCGCCACGCCGGGCTTCGCCGACCTGGACCCCGACACCGCCGCCGAGGTGCTGCAGCAGGCGGCGCGTTTCGCCAGCGAAGTGCTGCAGCCGCTGAACGCGCCCGGCGACCGCGAAGGCTGCCGACTGGACGGCGGCCGCGTGAAGACGCCGGCGGGCTTCGCGCAGGCCTGGGCGGCCTTCGTCGAAGGCGGCTGGCCGGCGCTGGCCTGCGAGCCCGATCTGGGCGGTCAGGGCCTGCCGCAGGTGCTGAACGCCGCGCTGTTCGAGATGCTCAGCGCGGCCAACCACGCCTGGGTGATGTACCCGGGCCTGCTGCACGGGGCCTACGAGACGATCAAGGCGCACGGCAGCCCGGCGCTGCGCGAGGCCTACCTGCCGAAGCTGGTCAGCGGGCAGTGGCTGGCCGCGATGGCGCTGACCGAGCCGCAGGCCGGCAGCGATCTTGGCCTGGTGCGCACCGGCGCCACGTCGCAGGCCGACGGCAGCCTGCGCATCACGGGCGGCAAGATCTTCATCAGCGGCGGCGACCACGACCTGACCGACAACATCGTGCACCTGGTGCTGTGCCGCCTGCCCGACGCACCGCCCGGCACCAAGGGGCTGTCGCTGGCCCTGGTGCCTGCCGTGCTGCCCGACGGCACGCGCAACGCGATGCACTGCGACGGCCTGGAGCACAAGATGGGCATCCACGGCAGCGCCACCTGCGTGATGCGCTACGAAGCCGCCACCGGCTGGCTGATCGGCGAGCCGAACCGCGGCCTGTCGGCCATGTTCGTGATGATGAACGCCGCGCGGCTGCACGTCGGCCTGCAAGGCCTGGGACACCTGGAGATGGCCGCGCAGAACGCGCGCCGCTACGCCGCCGAGCGGGTGCAGATGCGCGCAGCGCGGCGCCCGGAAGGTGCCCCTTCGGCGCCGGCCGATCCCATCGCCTGGCACCCGGCGATGCGCCGCACGCTGCGGGACCTGCAGGCGCTGAGCGAAGGCCTGCGCGTCGTGGCCTACCGTGCCGCGATGGTGATCGACGTGCTGGAGCAGCATCCCGATGCCCAGCGACGTGCCGCGGCCGCCGCCGAGGCCGCGCTGCTCACGCCGGTGGTCAAGGCCTTCTGCACGCAGCAGGGTTTCGACGGCGCCAGCGCGGCCTTGCAGGTCTTCGGCGGCTACGGCTTCCTGCGCGACTACGGCATCGAGCAGACCCTGCGCGACGTGCGCATCGCGGCCATCTACGAGGGCACGAACGAGATCCAGGCCATCGACCTGCTGGTGCGCAAGGTGCTCGGCCCGTCCGGCCTGGCGTTCGAGGAATGGCTCGATGCGCTGGCGGACGACGCGAGCGCCGACGCCGGTGCGGACGCCGGCGACGGCGTGCAGCTTGCCGCGGCCCTGCGCCAGCAGATCGCCTTCGCGCACGAGGCCCTGACGGCCTTGCGTGCCGGTGCGGCCCGCGACGCCGAGGCGCCTTTCCGCGTGGCCGACGACTTCCTGGCGGGTGTCGGCCACCTGCTGCTGGCCTGGGCCTGGTGCGTCAGCGCCCGGGCGGCCCGGCGTGCCGCCGACCGCGGCGGCGACGCCGCGTGGCTGGCCGAGCGTGTCTCGCTGGCACGCCACGGCGCGGAGTGGATCCTGCCGCAGGCGGCGGTGCACTGGCAGCGCGTGCGCTCGATGGCCGCGCTGGGGGCTGTGGCGGTCTGAGGCGGGGGTGGCGCCGCCGGGCGCCGTGGGCGGAAGCGGCGCCACCGGGCGCCGCGGGGCTCACTGGCCGTTGCGGGATTCCAGCTTCAGCATCAGCCGGGTGTATTCCAGTTCGGCGTGCAGCTTCTGCATCTGCTCGCGCAGCTGTTCCCACAGCTGGAGCTGGCGGGCGGCCTCGGCCGTCAGCGGGGGCAGTTCGCGGGGGGGGTCATGTGGTTTCATGGCCCATCATTTCCCGCGCCGGCCGGTGTCAGCAATCCCGCGACCCGGGGTCCCTCCCTGACCCCGGGGTGTGTGCATGTCACACCCGGGACTGCGCGTTCGTCGGCGGGGCCACCCCCAGCCGCTGGGCATGCCGGCGCAGTGGCGGCGCATCGGCTCCTGACCCCCAGCACCATCCGTGCGGTCCTGCACGGGTGGGGCGGCAGTGCCGGGTTCCAGCCACGCCACCAGGGGCCGATATGTACGGGTGAACGTCTCCCGGCAGCCCGCCGGGGGTCGATCCGCCTCCGCCTCCCCTCCATGTTCCCAAGCCGTCATCGCGAGCCTCAGCCTGCTGCCGCCCCGGCGGGCATGAACCTGAAGCGGCTGTCCGGCGCCTTCCTGTCGGTGGTGGCCCTGCTGCTGGTGCTGAACATGGTGGGACTGTGGGTCATCCGCGGTGCGCAGGAGCACATCGAGCAGTCGGTGGCGCGGTCCGAGGCCGCGCATGCCGAGGTCGACGAGTTCGTGCAGGGCACCGACCTGCTGGCGTCGCTGGTGCAGAGCTACACCACCACGGCGCACACCCGCTACCTCGACATCTACTACGAGATCCTGGCCGTGTGGCAAGGCGAGAAGTCGGCGCCGGTCCAGAGAGGCCAGGCAGCCTACTGGCGCGCGCTGATCGGTGGCCGCACGATGCCTTCGCAGGCCCACTCGGCGCCGAGGTCCATGCTCGATCGCCTGCGCCAGCAGGACTTCACCGCCCCCGAGCTGGAGGCCGCCCAGGCTGCGCTGGACGCTTCCAAGGCGCTGCAGGCGCTCGAAAGCGTGGCGTTCGCCGCCACGCAGGGCCTGTACGACAGGGCGACCCGGCAGATCGTCGACGACGGCGTTCCCGACCGCGCGTTCGCGATCGAGCTGGTGCACTCGGCCGGGTACGAAACGCTGCGCGCCGATCTCGTGCAGGCGGTAGGCCGCCTCGGCGACACCGTCGAGGCCCGAACGGCGCAGGACCTGGCGGAGGCGCGCGAGGGGCTCAGCACCGCCGTCCACGCCACGCTGCTGGCCAACCTGCTGGTGGTGCCGCTGGTGGGGCTGGCCGTGGTCGGCATGCGCCGGCGCGTGCTGCGGCCCTTGTCCGAACTCGTCGGCCTGGCCGGCCACTACGCCGCCGGCCGCTACCACGTGCGCAGCGGGGAGTCGTTCGCGCAGGTCGCCGAACTGCAGGCCCTGTCGGGCACGCTGGCGCAGATGGCGCAGGCCATCGGCGAAGACCTGCACCGGCGCGACGCGGCCCAGGCCGAAGTCGCCCTGGCGCGCGACCAGGCCGAGGCGGCTGCGCGCGCCAAGGCGGCCTTCCTGGCCAACATGAGCCACGAGATCCGCACGCCCATGAACGCCATCATGGGCATGACGCAGCTGGCCCTGGGCACCGATCTGCAGCCCATGCAGCGGAACTATCTGGACAAGTCGCTGGCCGCCTCCAGGCACCTCCTGCAGCTCATCGACGACATCCTCGACTTCAGCAAGATCGAAGCCAGCGGCATGACGCTGGAGAGCGCGGCCTTCCGTGTCGAGGACCTGGCGGCCCGATCGCTCGGCCTGGTGCGCCAGCGTGCCCAGGAAAAGGGGCTGGAGCTGCTGTGCCGCTTCGACGACGCCAGCCTGCTGGGCCACCGCGCGCACCTGCGTGGCGACCCCCTGCGGCTGCAGCAGGTGCTCGTCAACCTGCTGGGCAACGCGGTGAAGTTCACCGATGCCGGCCAGGTCGTGCTGAGCCTGGGCACCGAACCGGTCGACCCCGGCGCGGCGACCGGCGGCGAGTGCGTGCACCTGGTGCTGACGGTGCGCGACAGCGGCATCGGCATGACGGTCGACCAGCGCGGGCAGCTGTTCCGCGAGTTCAGCCAGGCGGACGCGTCGATCACGCGCCGCTACGGCGGCACCGGCCTCGGTCTGGCCATCTGCCAGCGTCTGGTGGGCCTGATGGCCGGCCGCATCGACGTCGACAGCACGCCGGGTGCCGGCTCCACCTTCACCGTGCGCGTGCCCTTGCCGGTGGAGCCCGATGCCACGCTCGCGCACGCCGATGCGCACCTCGGCGCGCTGAGCGTGCTGGCCGTGGAAGACCGCCCCGACACGCTGGCCACGGTCATGGCCCTGCTGCACAGCATGGGCGTCGGCACGGCGGGTGGCCGCATCGGCAGCGCGGCCGATGGCCGGCGCGCCTGGGCTGCCCTGGAGGCCGCCGAGGCCGGCGGTCGCCCCTTCGACCTGCTGCTGCTCGACTGGGTGCTGCCCGACACCAACGGAGGCCAGCTGCTGGCCCGGGTGCGCGAGCGCTGGCCCGGCCAGCGCATCCTGGTCATGACGGCGTACGGTGCACCGGAGCTGGCCGAAGCCGCCGCGGCGCACGGCGCCACCATCGTCGACAAGCCGCTGATGCCGCACGACCTTCGCCGTGCTCTGGGCGGGCCCGACGGTGGACATGCCGCATCCGCCCCCGCGGTGCCCGTGCCGGCGGCAGTGCCGGCGCGCAGTGCGCTGCAGGGACTGCGTGTGCTGCTGGTCGAGGACAACCTGCTCAACCACGAGGTGGCGCGGGACCTGCTGCAGGCCCAGGGCGTCCAGGTCACCTGGGCTCAGCACGGGCTGCTGGCCTGCGAACGCCTGCAGGCCGATGGCCCCGAGGCCTACGACCTGGTGCTGATGGACCTGCAGATGCCGGTCATGGACGGCGCCGAAGCGGTGAAGCGGCTGCGGAGCGACGTCCGCTTCGACGGGCTGCCGATCGTGGCGATGACGGCCAACGCCATGCCGGGTGAGCGCGAGCGCTGCCTGGACCGTGGCATGCAGGGCTACATCACCAAGCCCTTCGATCCCCAGGCGTTCTTCGACGAGGTGGCGCGTTCGGCGCGCGCGCCGGTGCGGGCCGGCGTGGCCGCTGGGAAAGGCGCTGCTGCCATCCCCGCCGACGCGCACGAAGGCACCGCTGCCGCCAGGAACGCCGAGCTGCCGACCATCGAGGGCCTCGACCGCGACCGCCTGCTGGCACACTGCGGCGGCAATGTCGCGCTGGCGCGCCGCGTGCTGCGCGGCATGGCCGAGGAGTACGCCGACGGCGTGGACGACTGGGCGCAGTGGATCGAGCGCAGCGAGTGGCCGCGCCTGGCCCGTGCCGCGCACACCCTGCAGGGCCTGGCCGGTACGATGGCCCACAGCGCGCTGCGAGCGGCGGCGCAGGCGCTGGAGCAGGCGGCGCAGGTCCAGGACGCCGCGTCGGCGCGGCTGCTGCTGCCTCCCGTGGAGCAGCAGCTGTCGGCCCTGCTCGTTTCGCTGGCGGCGGTGCGTGACAGCATCGCCGACGCGCCCGGCCAGGCGGCGCCTCCGGCGGCGGCAGGGGGCCGGCCAGTCGCAAGTCCGGCGAGCGGCCCGCCGCAGGCTGGCGCCGAGGACCTCCATCCCGACCTGGGCGAGCTCGCGGCCCTGCTGTCCGACAGCGACAGCCGCGCCATCGACTGGTGGCAGCGCCACGAGGCCACTCTGCGCCGCCGGCTCGACCCCGTGGCCTGGCGCAGCCTGTCCCGGGCGATCGGGCGCTTCGACTTCGATGCCGCACTGGCCATCTGCCACCGCGTGAGCCGCGGTGACCGACCCAGCCAGTGGCCCCTCAGCACATTCGACCCGAGCCTGGGATGACACAGACCTCGGATCGGACCGCTTCCGCCTCGCCAGGTGCCGGTCCGTGGCATCGGCCTGCCGGGCACCCATGACATGAACTTTCGAGAGCCTTCCCACTCATCCAGCCCGCGCGACGCCGCGGAACGGCCGACCATCCTGGTGGTGGACGACACGCCGGCCAACCTCGTGCTGCTGTCGGGCCTGCTGTCGCCCACCTACCGCGTGCAGCTGGCGCCGTCGGGCGCGAAGGCGCTGGAGCTGGCGCGCCGCCAGGGCCCCGACCTCGTCGTGCTGGACATCATGATGCCCTGCCTCGACGGCTACGAGGTGTGCCGCCGGTTGAAGGACGACCTGGCCACGAAGCACATCCCGGTGCTCTTCCTCAGCGCATTGAACCAGGCCGAGGACGAGACCCGCGGTTTCGAGTGCGGCGCCGCCGACTTCATCCACAAGCCCTTCAACGCCGCCACCGTGATGGCGCGCGTGGCCACTCAACTGCAGGCCAAGAGCTGGCGCGACGCCATGAGCCGGCGCAACCACTGGCTGCAGGAGGAACTGCAGACCCGCCTGGCCGAGGTGGACCAGCTGCGCGAGGCCACGCTGCACGTGATGGTGTCCTTCGCCGAGTTCCGCGACGAGCAGACCGGCCACCATGTGCGCCGCACCCAGGAGTACGTTCGCACGCTGGCGCGCTGGCTCACGCAGCAGCCCGACAGCGGGGTGTGCCTGACCGAGGAGGACATCGACCACATCGCCAAGTCGGCGCCGCTGCACGACATCGGCAAGGTGGCCATTCCCGACAGCATCCTGCTCAAGCCGGGGCGCCTGAGCGCCGAAGAGATGGCCGTGATGAGAACACATTCGATGAAGGGCTTCGAGATGCTGCGCCGGGCCGCCGAACGACTGGGCCCGCAGGGCAGCGTGTACCTGCACTACGGCATGGAGATCGCCCGCCACCACCACGAACGCTGGGACGGTGCCGGCTACCCCGACCGCCTGGCCGGCCGTGACATTCCGTTGTCCGCCCGCCTGATGGCGGTGGCCGATGTGTACGACGCGCTCATCAGCCGCCGACCCTACAAGGAAGCCATGAGCCACGACGCCGCCCGCGCCTACATCGAGACCCACAGCGGAGGCCACTTCGACCCGCAGGTCGTCGCCGCCATGGCCGCCACGCACGGCGAACTGCAACGCATCGCCCGCGAGTGGTCCGACGACGCCTTGCCGCTGGCCGCCCCCGGGGTGCCGGCATGAAGCGCGGCTGGCTGCCCTGGGCCCTGGCGGCGCTGCTCGGGCAGGCGCTGCCTGCCGCCGCGGTGGACTACTCGTTGTCGGGCTATGCCACGCTGGGCTGGACGCGCAGCACCGGCCTGGACGGCGGGCGCTACCTGCGCTTCAGCGACAGCGAGGGCAGCCTGAAGACCGACAGCCGGCTGGCCGGACAGCTGGACGTCCGTCTGACCCCGGCCTTGTCGGCCACGCTGCAGCTGAAGCTGGCGCCCGCGGCCGACGCCGACCAGGGCAGTGCGCTCACAGCGTCCTGGGCCTTCGTCGGATGGCGGCCGGGCAACGACTGGCTGCTGCGTGCCGGGCGCATGCGCGTGCCGCTGTACCTGCAGTCGGAATCACTGGACGTCGGCGTGGCCTACGACATGGCACGACTGCCCGTGGAGATGTACTCCATCGTGCCGTCCAACGAGTTCGACGGCCTGTCCGCCGCCTACACCATGCCGCTGGCCCTGTTCGGCGGCAGCGAGCTGAGCATCGACGGCTACGCCGGTCGCATCGGCACCACGGCCCGCCTGTGGACCCGCGACGGTGCGCCGCCGCTGCAGCCGCCGGGCGCCACCTTCCGCCGCATCGACGCCAGGCTCTACGGCGCCGTGCTGAGCCTGCGCAACGCCGACACCACCCTGCGCCTGAGCGTCAACGACGCGCGCACGAAGCCGGTCGACGGCAACCCCTTGCCGGTCAGCGTGCCCTTCGTGCAGATCGCTCCGGGCCTGGGCTACTACCGTGTCAGCGAGGCCTTGCCGGGCCCGCCGATCGAGACCGTGGACCGCCTGCGCAACATCATCACCACCGTCGGTGTCGACCACCTGTTCAGCGGCGGCTGGCGCCTCACCGCCGAAGTGGCGCGCAACCGGCAGCTGCGCACCAATGTCGGCGCCAACACCACCGGTGGCTACGTGGCCCTGGCGCGCGACATCGCCGGCTTCACGCCCTACGTGAGCTACGGCACGCTGCGCACCCATGACCCCCAGATGGACATGTACCGCAAGCTGGTGGCCGTGCAGCTGCCGGGCAGCATTCCCGGGGCTGCGCAGATCAACGCCTCGCAGCGGCTGTTCGCCGAGTCGATCTACGCGGCCGACCAGCACACCTGGGCGCTGGGCACGTCGTGGAACACGCCGTGGGGCGGGCTGCTGAAGCTGGAGTGGGCCCGCACCGGGGTCGGCGAAGTCTCGAGACTGCTCGATACGCCGCCGGGCCGGGCCGGACTGCACGACCGGCACTTCAGCACCGTGACGGTCAACTACAGCCTGTCGTTCTGAAGCGAGGAAACGTCATGATCCGACGCCAGTTCCTCCTGAGCGGCAGCGCCGCGCTGTTCACGGCTGTCGCCACGGCGCAGGCCGACACCGTGGTGGTCGTGGTGGGCCACGCCGCCCTGCCGCGCATCGACGTCGCCCAGGTGCAGCGCCTGTACACGGGTCGCGCCATCGAAGTCGGCAACCAGCTCGCCACCGTGGTGAACCTGCGCGGCGGACACGCGCTGCGCCAGCGCTTCCTGGCCACCTACCTCGACACCGACGAAGAGCGCTACCGGGCCTACTGGACCGTGCGCCGCCACGTCGGCAAGGGTGCGCCGCCGCGCGAACTGGACACCGTGGCCGCCGTGCTGGACTTCGTGGCCGGCACGCCAGGCGCCGTGGGCTACGTCGGCGCGGGCGACCTGCGCGCCGGCAGCCACGTCATCTGCCGGGCCTGACGCCGCGCTGCCCGGGGTCCGGTTCATCGGTCGAGCGCGTCCCCCTTCGGTGCGGCATGGCATGACGGCGCGGGATACTCGCGTCGCATGCTCTCGATCACCCTCGGTCCGCTGGCCTTTCCGCTGCCGCCGCTGCTGCTGCTGGCGTCGCTGCTGCTGTCGGGCCACCTCGCCCGCCGGCTGGCGCCTGCCGGCTGGGCGTCGGCCAACGAGACCAGCGTCTGGCTGGCGGCCCTGCTGGGGCTGGTCGCCGCACGCCTGGCGCATCTGCTGCGCCACGCCGAGGCCTATGCCGCCACGCCCTGGGCTGCGCTGGACATCCGCGACGGCGGCTGGGTCGTCGGTCCCGGGCTGGTGGTGGCCGCCGTGGTGCTGTTCTGGCGCTCCGACCGCCAGCCGCCGGTGCGGCGTTCCCTGGTCACCGCGGTGGGCAGCGGCCTGGTCTTGTGGGCGGGCCTGAACGCGGCCGTGCACTGGGCGTCGCCGCCGCCTGTGGACGTGCGGACGCTGCCGGCAGTCAGCCTGCGGCCCCTGCACGACCCCGCGCCCGGCGCGGCGCCGCGGCCGCTGGCCGAGCTCTTCGACGGCCGTCCGGTCGTCGTCAACCTGTGGGCCAGCTGGTGCGGCCCCTGCCGTGCCGAGATGCCGGTGCTGGCCGCGGCCCAGCAAGCGCGGCCCGACGTGCGCTTCGTCTTCGCCAACCAGGGCGAGGTGCCCGAGGTGGTGCGCCGCTACCTGGCGGCCGAACGCCTGCAGCTGCAGGACGTCTGGCTCGACATCGGCTCGGCGCTGGGCCCCGCGCTGGGCTCCACCGGCCTGCCGACCACGGTGTTCTTCGACGCCGAAGGCCGTCGCGTGGACGCGCACTTCGGCCTGCTCAACGCGGCCTCGCTGCAGGCGCGGCTGGCGAGCTGGCCGGCACGGTCGCCCTGACGCCCGCGACGCGCCTCACACCTCGCGCCGTGCGGTGGCCGGGTCCGGCGCAGCCGCCAGCGGGTGGCGCCTGACCAGCCACACCAGCAGCGCCGCGCCGACCAGCAGCGCCGCGGTGGCCACCTGCAGCGACAGCGTGAAGCCCTGCGCCGCCGTGCCGCTGCGCGCCAGCAGCAGCGCCACCAGGGGCGGGCCCAGGATCTGCCCGAGCGCATAGGCGCTTGTCAGCGCGCCGATGAAGGCCGCCGCGCCGCGCGGCATCAGGCGGCGCGCCTCCTGCATCACGAACAGCGTGATGGCGGTGAAGGGCAGGCCCAGCAGCAGGCTGCCCAGCGCGAAGCCCGTCAGGCTCGGCCAGGCCACGCTCAGCATCACGCCGACGGCCTGCATGCCGTAGCAGGCGATGAGCAGCCGGCGGCGGTCCCAGTGCACCGGCAGGCGCACGGTCACCAGCGCGCCCAGGGCCACAGCCAGCCCGAAGATCGGCCAGAAGAGGTCGAGCCACACCGAGCCCGGCAAGGCCTGGCGCGCGATCACCGGCAGAAAGGTCGCGGTGACGATGTAGCCCAGCCCGGCCAGTCCGTAGACCAGGGTGAAGATCACCATCACGCCGCGCGACGCTGCGGGCTCGCCCGCGGCGTCGGCCGTGGGTGCGCGCACCTCGCCCCGCAGGTGCGGCCAGGCCAGCGCGGTCAGCAGCACCGCCAGCGCACCGAAGCTCAGCCAGCCGCTGGCCGCCGTCCAGCCGCCGGCGACCATGGCGCTGGCCGCCAGGCCGCTGACCGTGATGCCCAGGCCCGGCCCCACGAAGATCAGGCCGGCCAGGGCCGGCGCGCCCAGCGTGGTCAGGCGCGACAGCACCCAGCCCGCCGTGTAGACGAAGACCAGCGCGCTGGCCACGCCGGCCAGGAAGCGCCACAGCGGCCAGGCCCCGACCGTGGGCGTGGCCATCGCCAGCGTCAGCAGCACGGTGGCCACGAGTCCGAAGCGCACCACCTTCGTGTGCCTTGGCGTGGCGGCGAGGCCCAGGCGTCGCCACACCCAGGGCTGCAGCGTGCAGCCCAGCGCGCCCACCCAGTAGCCCAGGTAGTTGGCGGTGGCCAGCCAGGTGCCGGCAGCGAGGTCGACCACGCCGTCGGCCAGCATCATCGGCAGCAGCGGCGTGAAGGCGAAGCGGCCGATGCCCATGGCCACGGCCAGCGACAGCAGGCCGGCCAGGGCGATGGCGCGGGGGTGGGGTTCGGACATCCGGGAGGGGCGGCGTCGGGGCTCGGTGGAGGGGTGGCGTCTACGCCGCGAAGCTCCCGAGTATTCCAGGCCCGCCGCCCCGCTCGACGACGAGCTCCCGGGGGTTTCGCCCACGTTCGCAGCAGGCCCCGGCAAACGTAGACTCGGTCTTGCACCTGCATCGCCGACAAGAACGCAGGGCAAGGAGACCAGCAGTGCAACTGACCCACAGTGCCGGGGCGGCGTACTTCCACCAGGTCGTCGACTGCCAATGGGCCTGCCCGGCCCACACCCCCGTGCCGGAGTACATCCGGCTCATCGGCCAGGGACGCTACAGCGACGCCTACATGGTGAACTGGGTGTCCAACGTCTTCCCCGGCGTGCTTGGCCGCACCTGCGACCGGCCCTGCGAGCCGGCCTGCCGCCGAGGGCGGGTGGAGGAGGGCAACGGCGAGGCGCCCGAACCGGTGGCCATCTGCCGCCTGAAGCGCGTGGCGGCCGACCACAAGGACGACGTGCGCAGCCGCATGCCCTCTGTCGCCGCGCCCAACGGCAAGCGCGTGGCCTGCGTCGGCGCCGGGCCGTCCTCGCTGACGGTGGCACGCGACCTCGCGCCGCTGGGCTACGAGGTCACGGTGTTCGACGGCGAAGCCAAGGCCGGCGGCTTCATCCGCACGCAGATCCCGCGCTTCCGGCTGATCGACGAAGAGACCGGCTACGTGCTCGACCTGGGCGTGAAGTTCCACGGTGGCCAACGCGTCGAATCGATGAACGCGCTGCTGGCCCAGGGCTTCGATGCGATCTACGTCGGCTGCGGCGCACCGCGAGGTCGCGACCTGCACATCCCCGGCCGCCAGGAGGCGGCGGCGAACATCCACATCGGCATCGACTGGCTGGCCTCGGTGTCCTTCGGCCACGTCGACAGCGTCGGCAAGCGCGTCATCGTGCTGGGCGGCGGCAACACCGCGATGGACTGCTGCCGCTCGGCACGCCGCCTGGGCGGCGAGCAGGTCTCGGTCATCGTGCGCAGCGGCTTCCACGAGATGAAGGCCTCGCCCTGGGAGAAGGAAGACGCGCTGCACGAAGGCATCCCCATCCTCGACTTCCACGTGCCCAAGACCTTCGAGCACGAGAACGGGCGCCTGACCGGCATGACGTTCGAGATCGTGCGCGCCGAGTACGACGCCCAGGGCCGGCGCAGCCTGGTGCCCACCGGCGATCCTGACGTCTTCGTGCCCTGCGACACCGTGCTGGTGGCCGTCGGCCAGGAGAACGCCTTCCCCTGGATCGAGGCCGACTGCGGCATCCGCTTCGACCGCTGGGGCCTGCCCGAGCTGAAGGAGGGCAGCTTCCAGTCGTCGCTGCCGCAGGTCTTCTTCGGCGGCGACGCCGCCTACGGCCCGAAGAACATCATCACCGCGGTGGCGCACGGCCACGAGGCAGCGGTGTCGATCGACCGCTTCCTGCACCGCGAGGACGTGAGCGTGCGGCCGCCGCCGACGGCCAACCTGATGTCGCAGAAGATGGGCATCCACGAGTGGAGCTACGACAACGACGTCTCCAACGACACGCGCTACAAGGTGCCCTGGGCCGCGGCCGAGAAGGCGCTGGCCAGCATCCGCGTCGAGGTCGAACTCGGCTTCGACGCCGCCACCGCCTTCAAGGAAGCCAGCCGCTGCCTGAACTGCGACGTGCAGACGGTGTTCAACCGCGACACCTGCATCGAGTGCGACGCCTGCGTCGACATCTGCCCGATGGACTGCATCACCTTCACCGAGCCCGGCGAGGAAGCCGACCTGCGCACGCGGCTGAAGGCGCCGGCGCGCAACCCCGACCAGCCGCTGTACGTGTCCACGCCGCTGAAGAGCAGCCGCGTGATGGTCAAGGACGAGGACGTCTGCCTGCACTGCGGCCTGTGCGCCGAACGCTGCCCCACCGGCGCCTGGGACATGCAGAAGCTGCTGCTGACCACCACCCCGGCAGGCCCGGCCTGCCGCGACCCCCGACCCGCCAACCGCCGCGTGGGAGCGCCCGCATGAAGCGCATCGAAGCCGTCAACGATTTCGTCATCAAGTTCGCCAACGTCAACGGCTCGGGCTCGGCCTCGGCCAACGAACTCTTCGCCAAGGCCGTGCTGCGCATGGGCGTGCCGGTGAGCCCGCGCAACATCTTCCCCAGCAACATCCAGGGCCTGCCCACCTGGTACGAGGCACGCGTGTGCGAGAAGGGCTACCACGGCCGGCGCGGCGGCGTCGACATGATGGTGGCGATGAACCCGCAGACCTGGACCGCCGACGTGGCCGAGATCGAGCCCGGCGGCTACCTGTTCTACGACAGCACGCGCCCGATGCCGGCCAGCGCCTTCCGCGACGACGTGAACGTCATCGGCGTGCCGCTGACAGCGATCGCCAACGACGCCTACGCCGACCCGCGGCAGCGCCAGCTGTTCAAGAACATCATCTACGTCGGCGCGTTGTCGGTGCTGCTGGACGTCGATGCCGAGGTCTTCGAGAAGCTCTTCGCCGAGCAGTACAAGGGCAAGGAAAGGCTGCTCGACTCCAACATCCAGGCGCTGAACCTGGGCCGCGACCACGTCAAGGCCCACCTGCCATTCCCGCTGGGCATCCGCGTGCGGCGCGCCGACAAGGTGGGCGACCAGATCTTCACCGACGGCAACAGCGCCGCGGCGCTGGGCTGCCTGTACGGCGGCGCCACGGTGGCGGCCTGGTACCCGATCACCCCGTCGTCGTCGGTGCCCGAGGCCTTCCAGAAGTACTGCGAGAAGTTCCGTGTCGACCCCGCCACCGGCCAGCACCGCTTCGCCATCGTGCAGGCCGAGGACGAGCTGGCCTCCATCGGCATGGTGGTGGGCGCCGGCTGGAACGGCGCGCGCGCCTTCACCGCCACCTCGGGGCCCGGCATCTCGCTGATGCAGGAGTTCATCGGCCGATCCCGGTGACCATCGTCGACGTGCAGCGCGGCGGGCCGTCCACCGGCATGCCCACGCGCACGCAGCAGAGCGACCTGACGATCTGCGCTTACGCCTCGCACGGCGACACCAAGCACGTGCTGCTGCTGCCGCAGGACCCGCACGAGTGCTTCGAGCACGCCGCCGCCGCGCTCGACCTGGCCGACCGCCTGCAGACCCCGGTCTTCCTGATGACCGACCTCGACATCGGCATGAACCAGCGCCTGTGCCAGCCCTTCGAGTGGGACGACTCGCGCAGCTACGACCGCGGCAAGGTGATGACGGCCGAGGAACTCGAGGCCGGCCGCGACTTCGGCCGCTACAAGGACGTCGACGGCGACGGCATCCCCTGGCGCACGCTGCCCGGCACCCACCCCAGCAAGGGCGCCTTCTTCACCCGCGGCACCACGCGCAACCCCTACGCGCAGTACTCCGAGCGCGGGCCCGACTACATCTACAACATGGAGCGGCTGCTGAAGAAGTTCCAGACCGCGGCCACGCTGGTGCCGCAGCCGGTGCTGCGCCCCGCCGCAGGGCCCACACGGCTGGGCGTCATCTACTTCGGCAGCACCAGCCCGGCGATGCGCGAGGCGCTGGACGTGCTGGAGGAAGAAGAGGTCCACCTCGACGCGCTGCGCCTGCGCGCCTTCCCGTTCCCGGCCTCGGTGCCCGAGTTCATCGCCGCGCACGACGTCGTCTTCGTCGTCGAGCAGAACCGCGACGGCCAGATGCAGCAGATGCTGGTCAACGAACTGCAGATCGACCCGGCGCGGCTGCAGCGCGTGCTGCACTACGACGGCACGCCGATCACCGCCCGCTTCATCGCCGGCGCCATACGCAAGAGCCTGGCCGCCGCCGCCCCGGTGGGCCTGAAGGAGCTGGCATGACCTACATCACCAAGCCGCGGCTGCACCACCCCACGCTGCACACCAACCAGGTCGGCTACACGCGGCGCGACTACGAAGGCCGCATCTCCACGCTGTGCGCCGGCTGCGGGCACGACAGTATCTCGGCGGCCATCATCCAGGCCTGCTGGGAGCTCGACATCGAGCCGCACCGCGTGGCCAAGCTCTCGGGCATCGGCTGCAGCAGCAAGACGCCCGACTACTTCCTGGGTGCCAGCCACGGCTTCAACACCGTGCATGGCCGCATGCCCAGCGTGCTGACCGGCGCCAGCCTGGCCAACCGCTCGCTGATCTACCTGGGCGTCTCGGGCGACGGCGACTCCGCCTCCATCGGCCTGGGCCAGTTCGCCAACGCCATGCGGCGCGGCGTGCGCATGGCCTACATCGTCGAGAACAACGGCGTCTACGGCCTCACCAAGGGCCAGTTCTCGGCCACCGCCGACCGCGGCTCGAAGAGCAAGAAGGGTGTGGTCAACAGCGACAGCCCGGTCGACCTGGTCGGTATCGCGCTGCAGCTGGGCGCCACCTACGTGGCGCGCAGCTTCTCGGGCGACAAGGAACAGCTGGTGCCGCTCATCAAGGGTGCGCTGGCGCACGGCGGCGCTGCCTTCATCGACGTCATCAGCCCCTGCGTGACCTTCAACAACCACGGCGGCAGCACCAAGAGCTACGACTACGTGCGCCAGCACAACGAGGCCGTCAGCCGCATCGACTTCATGACGCCGGGCAAAGAGATCACCGCCGAGTACGCCCCCGGCCAGGTCATCGAGGTGCCGCAGCACGACGGCGCCGTGCTGCGCCTGCGCAAGCTGCACGCCGACTACGACCCCACCGACCGCTACGCCGCGCTGAGCTACATGAACCGGCACGCGCAGCACGGCGAGGTCGTCACCGGCCTGCTGTACCTCGACCCGGTGGCCACCGACCTGCACACCGCGCTGAACACCTGCGCGGCGCCGCTCAACTCGCTCGAGGCGCGCCAGCTCTCGCCAGGCGCGGCGGCTTTGGCCAGAATCAACGCGTCGCTGCGCTGAGAAGGAGACTGCCATGAGCGAACGCACCGTGTCCCAGGCCATGCCCCGGCGCCACGTCCTCAGCCTGGGCCCCGCCGCCAGCGTGCACGAGGCGGCCTGCGTGATGACGCGCGCCAACTGCGGCAGCGTGCTGGTGATCGACGCCGGCGGCGCCATGCTGGGCATCCTGACCGAGCGCGACCTCATGACGCGCGTGCTGGCCAAGGCGCTCGACCCCGCGCGCACGCCGGTGTCGGCGGTGATGACGCCGCACCCGCGCACCATCCCGCCCGAGACCAAGGTGGCCGACGCGGTGCTGATCATGATCGAGCGCGGTTTCCGCCACCTGCCCGTGGTGGCCGCCGACAGCGGCCGCATCCTGGGCGTGTTCTCGGCGCGCGACGCGCTGCCGCGGGAGCTGAATACAGCTGTCAATATCGCCGAGTTCCACGAGCAGGTGAACGACGCTTTGGGTTGACCACCCCCTACGCGCTTCGCGCGCCCCCTCAAGGGGGCTGAGCCCGGACATGCAAGGTCCAGTGGACCTTGCATGCCTGACGAAGGGCCGGGCTGCAAAGACCGGTGCGGCCTGCAAGGCAACGCCAGCGGCCGGGCGGAGCCCGTCCGCGGCGTTTGCTTGATGAAGCGCTTCGCCTTCGGCGTCTTGCGCGTCGCGTTTCGTGAACCCTACTTTTTCGGGTCAGGGCCGTAGATGTCGAAGTCGAAGTACTTCGCCTGGATCTTCTTGTAGGTGCCGTTGGCGCGGATCGCGGCCAGCGCGTCGTTGATGCCCTTGCGCAGCTTCTCGTCACCCTTGCGCACGGCGATGCCGGCGCCGTCGCCGAAGAAGGTGGGGTCGGTGAAGGTCGGGCCGATGAAGGCGTAGCCCTTGCCGGCCGGCGTCTTCAGGAAGCCGATGTCGGCGGCCACCGAGTCGACCAGCGTGCCGTCGATGCGGCCGCTGGCCAGGTCGAGGAAGACCTCGTCCTGCTTGGCGTAGCGCACGATCTCGCTCTGCTTGAAGGTCGCGGTGGCGAAGCGGTCGTGGATGGTGGTGCGCTGCACGCCGATCTTCTTGCCTTTCAGGCCGGCGGCCGTGACCTCCAGCGTGCTGCCGGCCTTGGCCACGAAGCGCGCCGGGGTGAAGTAGTACTTGTCGCTGAAGTCGACCGCCTTCTTGCGCTCGGGGGTGATCGACATCGACGCCACGATGGCGTCGAACTTCTTGGCCCGCAGCGCGGGGATCAGCGCGTCGAACTCGGCCTGCACCAGCGTGCACTTGACCTTCATCTGCTCGCACACCGCGTTGGCGATGTCGATGTCGAAGCCCTTGAGCTTCCCGTCGGTGCCGATCTCGCTGAAGGGCGGGTAGGCGCCTTCGACGCCCACGCGCATCGACGTGGCCGAAGGCGCCTGGGCCCAGGCGGGGGCCTGCAGGGCGAAGGCCAGGCCCAGCAGGGCGAAAGTGGGGGTGACGCGGTGCAGCCAGCGGGTCATCGTGATCTCCTGTGGTTCGGCTAGGCCGGTGGTTCAGTCCGGAGTATCGGGCCGCCCGCGGCCCCGTGGCGTGTGCCCGCGCGGACACATCTCGTCACCCCGCTCCAGCGTGGGCGCGGTATCGCACCTGTGGCCCTGCGGTTTCTCGGGCCCCACCTTGTCCCGGTGCGGTGTGGCCTCAACATGGGGTCCTGGTGCGGCGCTTTCCGGTCCGCGCAGGAGCAACGGTGATGTGGAAACGCCTGTCGATGCTGTGGCTGCTGGTGCGCGGCGACGCGCGCCGCCTGTGGTGGGCGCTGCGCCACCCCGACGCGCCGGCCTGGCTGAAGCTGGGCACGGTGGGGCTGGTGATCTACCTCGTCTCTCCGGTCGACCTCGTCCCCGACGTCGTGCCGCTGCTGGGCATGGTCGACGACATCGTGCTCATTCCCGCGGCGATCCGTTGGATGCTGGGGCGCCTGCCGGCGCACATCCGCACCGACCTGGAGAACCGCGCGCGCGCCGGCGGTCGCGCGGGCTTCTGACCAGGCTACCGCCCGTTCGATGCGCCCCGGCTACTCGACCGTCTTCACCGGCTGGCCGGGCCGCAGCGCCGGCCCGCCACCGCCGTAGACGCCATTGATCAGCTGCAGCCAGGCCTCGGCGTTCGGCAGCGGCGAGCGCCGCGCCAGTTCCGACAGCCCGCCGGCCGGCAATGCGACGGTGCGCAGCGCCCAGGGCCGCGCGGCGTTGCGGTCGCTGGCCGTCATGGGGCGGAACGAGGCTTCGGCCTCGCGCAGCCCGGCCCGCGCACGCTGCACGGCCGCCGCATCGCGCCCGGCGGGCAGCAGCGCGAACACGCGGCGGTCGGGGCCGGTCACCAGGGTCACCTCGAAGTTCGCTGCTGCGCCTTGTGCCGTGGTGCGGGTGCCGGCATACCGCGTGGCCTGCAGCCCGTTCAGCGTGAAGCGCTCGGCGCGCTGCTGCGTCGGCTTGAAGACGTTGGCCACGATCTGGTCGTGGCTGCTGCCCGCGTTGGCCGGCACCAGCTGCGTCACCAGCGCCGCGTCGCCGGCGTTGGTCACCACCATCACGGCTTCGGGCGTGTTGCGGACGGTAAAACCGCCCGGCGCGGTGATGGCCACCCCCATCGGTTCATGGAAGAAGTCGCGCCCGCGCACCACGCCCTGGTTGCGGCCGTCGCCGAAGACCATGCCGTCCACCACCTGCAGGTAGCGGGCGCGGCCGTCGTCGGCGAAACCCGTGCGCGTCTTGTAGGCCGCTGCCGCCTTGGTGATCTCGGCCAGGCGCTGGTCGTTGCTGGGGTGCGAGGCCAGCCAGTCGCCGCCGGTGCTGGCGGCCTTGCCCTGGGCGCGGGCCAGGTCGGCGGCAAACCTTTCCTGGCTCTTCAGCACGCCGATCACGTCGACCATGTTCTGCGGGTCGTAGCCGGTGCGCGACAGGTACTCGGCGCCCAGCGTGTCGGCCTGCAGTTCCTGCTCGCGGCTGTACTTGGCCACGTAGCCGGCAGCCACGCCCTGCGACAGGTCCGACGCCATCTGCCCGGCGCCGGCCACGCCCCGGCCTTCGAGCACGGCGCCCAGCACGGTGGCGGCCAGCACGCCGAGCCCGGCCTGCTGCTGGCGCGTGGCGCGCTGCGCGCCATGGCGCGCGGTGACGTGGCCGATCTCGTGGCCGATCACGCCGGCGAGGTCGGCCTCGCTGTCCATGTAGGCCATGATGCCGCGCGTCACGTACACGTAGCCGCCTGGCAGCGCGAAGGCGTTGACGTCGGGCGAGTCCAGCACCGTGAAGGTCCATTTCAGCTGGCTGCGGTGCGACTGCTGCGCCAGCTTCTGCCCAAGCTGGTTGACGTAGGCCTGCACGCGGGGGTTGTCGTAGACGCCCATCTCGGCGATCACGGCCTCGTGCGCCTTGCGGCCTTCGGCCAGTTCGCTGGCCTCGTCCATCACCGTGCGCTCTTCCTTGCCGGTGACCGGGTTGACGACGTTGCTGCCGCAGCCGGCCAGGGCGATCAGCAGGGTGGCGGCAAGGGCGCGGGACTTCAGGCTCATGAAGCTCTCTCCTGGGAACATGGGCGATATTGCACCGCGACAGGGCAGGGCGGATGCCCGACCGCGGTCGGGGCGGCGGGCCGGGCCGCACCGGGCCGCACCAGGCCGCACCAGGGCGCACCATGGCGCACCATGACGCCGAACGGGGCCCTTAAGTCTGGCCCAAGCCAGAGCGGCGACAATCGCCGCCGATGCCGACGCCCCCGCTGCCCGCAGCCCCGACCCCTGCCGCCCCCTTGCCCGCCGTGTCGTCTTCCCCGGGCACGCAGGCGAACCTGCCGCTGGCGCTGGAAGGCCTGGCCTGCCGCCGCGGCGAGCGGCTGCTGTTCAAGGGGCTGGACCACGAGGTCCTCCCCGGCCAGATCGTCTGGCTGCGCGGCAGCAACGGCCGTGGCAAGACCAGCCTGCTGCGCTTGATCGCCGGGCTGGCGGCCCCCGCCGAAGGCCGGGTGACCTGGGGCGGCGTGCCGCTGCGCAAGGCCGGTGCCGCGTTCTGCCAGGAACTGCTGTACCTGGCGCACGCCAACGCCCTGAAGGACGACCTGACGGTGCTGGAGTCGCTGGCCTTCCTGGCCCGGCTGCACGGCCAGCATGCCGACGACGCGCTGCTCGCCGCCGCGCTGAAGCACTTCGGCCTGCACAGCCGCCGCAACGCGGCCGTGCGCACGCTGTCGCAGGGCCAGCGCCGCCGCGTGGCGCTGGCGCGGCTGCTGCTGGCGCCGGCCAAGGCGCTGTGGGTGCTGGACGAGCCCTACGACGCGCTGGACGTCGACGGCTGCGCGCTGCTCGACACCGTGCTGCAGCGCCACGCCGCCGCGGGCGGCCGCATCGTGCTCACCAGCCACCTGCCGCTGAGCGCCATGCAGCCCGAGCCGGTGACGCTGGAGCTGGAGCGATACGCCGCATGAGCGCGCCGGGCCGTTCCCAAGCGCTCATCCCGGAGCGCGCAGCGCGGAGGGATGTCCGATGAGCTCGGCGGTGTCGATCCTGATTTCGCGCGACCTGCGCCTGGCCGCGCGCCGGCGCGTCGACGCGCTGCTGCCGGTGGCCTTCTTCACGGTGGCGGTGTCGCTGTTCCCCTTCGGCGTGGGCCCCGAGCCGCAGACGCTGCGCCTCATCGCGCCGGGGGTCATCTGGGTCTGCGCGCTGCTGGCGGCCATGCTGTCGGTGACGCAGCTGTTCGCCGCCGACCACGCCGACGGTTCGCTGGAGCAGATGCTGGTCTCGGGCCACTCGGGCGTGTCGATCGCCGTGGCCAAGGCCACCGCGCACTGGCTGCTGACGGGCCTGCCGCTGGTGCTGGCCACGCCGCTCTTCGGGCTGCTGTTCGGCATGGTGCTGCCCAGCATCGGGGTGCTGACGCTCACGCTGCTGCTGGGGACGCCGGTGCTCAGTCTGCTGGGCGCGCTGGGCGCCGCCTTGACCCTTGGTCTCAGAAGTGCAAGCGTTCTCTTGATAATTATCATCCTGCCGCTTTGCATTCCGGCGATCATCTTCGGAACTGGCGCGGTGGGTGCCGTCGAAGCCGGTCTGTCGGCGTCCGGGCACTTCTCGCTGCTGGGTGCGCTGCTCATCGCCACCAGCCTCGGGGCTCCCCTGGCCACCGCCGCCGCGTTGCGCATCGCCACGGAGTGACCGATCCCATGCCCAGCACGCTACGCCTGTTCACCTTCGCCGCGCCCAAGCGCTTCTACCACCTGGCCGGCATCGCCATCCCCTGGCTGTGGGTGCTGACGCTCGGGCTCACCGCCGCGGGCCTGTACATCGGCTTCTTCGTCGCGCCGACCGACGCCACGCAGGGCGAGGCCTACCGCATCATCTTCATCCACGTGCCCGCGGCCTGGATGGCCATGCTGCTGTACCTGGTGATGGCCTTCTGGGCCGTCATCGGCTGGGCCTTCAACGCGCGCCTGGCCTCGATGGTGGCGCGCAGCATCGCGCCCACCGGCGCCATGTTCGCCTTCCTGGCCCTGTGGACCGGCGCCTTCTGGGGCCGCCCCACCTGGGGCACCTGGTGGGTGTGGGACGCGCGCCTGACCTCCACGCTGATCCTGCTCTTCCTGTACCTGGGCTACATGGCCCTGGTCAACGCCATCGACGACGTCAAGCGTGCCGACAACGCCGGTGCGCTGCTGGCCCTGGTGGGCTCGGTCAACGTGCCCATCATCTATTTCTCGGTGAAGTGGTGGAACACGCTGCACCAGGGCGCCACCGTGAGCCTGACCGCCGCGCCCAAGATGGCCACCACCATGCTCACCGCCATGCTCATCATGACCTTCGCGTGCTGGGCCTACGCCTTCGCCGTGGTGTTCACGCGAACACGGGCCATGGTGCTGGAACGCGAGCACGAGGCCGACTGGGTGGGCGAGGTCGTGGCAGCCCCGGGGGGCCGCGCGTGAACTGGAACAGCGCCGCCGAGTTCTTTGCCATGGGTGGTTATGGGCTCTATGTCTGGGGTTCCTACGCAGTTGCTGCCATCATCATGGTTGCCGAGCCGCTGATGGCAGCGCGCCGCCACGCGCAAGAGCGCGTTCGCGCCGCCCAGCGGCGCCAAGAGGAGACGGAAGAATGATGAAACCGCGTCACAAGCGCCTGGCCATTGCCGGCGGCGTGCTGGTCGCCATCGGGGCCGCGTCGGCCCTGGTGCTGAACGCCTTCCAGAGCAACCTGGTGTTCTTCTTCTCGCCGTCGCAGATCGCCGGCGGTGAAGCGCCCACCGCGCGCACCTTCCGCGTGGGCGGCATGGTGCAGGAAGGCTCGGTCAAGCGCGACGGCACCTACGTCAGCTTCGTCGTCACCGACACCGCCAAGACCGTGTCCGTCACCTACCAGGGCATCCTTCCCGACCTCTTCAAGGAAGGCAAGGGCGTGGTCGCCCAGGGCCAGCTGAAGGACGGCGTGTTCGTCGCCCGCGAGGTGCTGGCCAAGCACGACGAGAACTACATGCCGCCCGAAGCGGCCGAGGCCCTCAAGCAGGCGCAGCAAGGCAAGAAGGACTACGGCACCACCGTGGTCGGAGGCAGCAAGTGATTCCGGAACTCGGGCATTTCGCCCTGTGGCTGGCGCTGGGCGCCGCCATCGTGCTGGGCACGGTGCCCCTGGTGGGCGCCGCCAAGGGCCGCGGCGACTGGATGGCCGTGGCCGCGCCCAGCGCGCGCTGGTTGTTCGGCCTGGTGCTGTTCGCGTTCGTCATGCTGGTCGTCAGCTTCGTCGACCACGACTTCAGCGTGCTGTACGTGGCCAGCAACTCCAACAGCGCGCTGCCGCTGCAGTTCCGCATTGCCGCCGTGTGGGGCGGCCACGAGGGCTCGATGCTGCTGTGGCTGCTGATGCAGGCCATGTGGACGGTGGCCGTGTCGATGTACAGCAAGCACCTGCCGCGTGTCGAGGTGGCGCGCATCCTGGGCGTGATGGGCCTGCTGAACGTCGGCTTCCTGCTGTTCACGCTGGTCACCAGCAACCCCTTCGACCGCCTGTTCCCAGTGCCCGCCGACGGCCGCGACCTGAACCCGCTGCTGCAGGACCCGGGCATGATCTTCCACCCGCCGCTGCTCTACATGGGCTACGTCGGGTTCTCGGTGGCCTTCGCCTTCGCGGTGGCCGCCCTCATCGGCGGCCGGCTCGACGCCACCTGGGCGCGCTGGATGCGCCCCTGGACCACCGTGGCCTGGCTCTTCCTCACGCTGGGCATCGGCCTGGGGAGCTGGTGGGCCTACTACGAGCTGGGCTGGGGCGGCTGGTGGTTCTGGGACCCGGTCGAGAACGCCTCCTTCATGCCCTGGCTGGTGGGCACGGCGCTCATCCACTCGCTGGCCGTGACCGAAAAGCGCGGCAGCTTCAAGAGCTGGACGGTGCTGCTGGCCATCATGGCCTTCTCGCTGTCGCTGCTGGGCACCTTCCTCGTGCGCTCGGGCGTGCTGTCGTCGGTGCACGCCTTCGCCACCGACCCCACGCGCGGCCTCTTCATCCTGGTCTTCCTGGTGGTGGTGATCGGCGCGTCGCTGGCCCTGTACGCCTGGCGGGCCCCCACGGTGGGCCTGGGCGCGCGCTTCGGCCTGGTCTCGCGCGAGACCTTCCTGCTCGTCAACAACGTGCTGCTGGTCGTGGCCATGGGTGCGGTGCTGCTGGGCACGCTGTACCCGCTGCTGCTGGACGCCCTGACCGGCGACAAGCTCTCGGTCGGCCCGCCGTACTTCGACACCGTCTTCGTGCCGCTGATGGCGCCGCTGGTCTTCCTGATGGGCATCGGCCCCATGGCGCGCTGGAAGGAAGCGCAGCTGCCCGACCTCGCCACGCGGCTGAAGTGGGCCGCCGGCGTCAGCGTCGTGGCCGCGCTGCTCACCGGCTGGCTGGCCGGCAAGGTCGGTTTCATGTCCACGCTGGGCCTGCTGATGGCCTACTGGATCGTCTTCAGCATCGCCACCGACGTGGCCGAGCGCGTGTGGCCCCAGGGCGGCAGCCTGGGCCAGGTGTGGCACCGCGCGCGCCAGCTGCCGCGTTCGATGATGGGCATGCTGGTGGCGCACCTGGGCGTGGCCTTCTTCATCGTCGGCGTCACCATGGTCAACACCTACCAGGTGGAACGCGACGTGAAGATGGCGCCCGGTGAAAGCACCAGCATCGGCGACTACACCTTCACCTTCCGCGGCGTGGGCGAGCGCCAGGGCCCCAACTTCGTGGCCGCGCAGGGCCTCATCGAAGTCACCGAAGGCGGTCGCAAGATCGCCGACATGCGGCCCGAGAAGCGCATCTACCGCGTGCAGCAGAACCCCATGACCGAAGCCGCCATCAACACCCGCCTGACGCGCGACCTGTACGTGTCGCTGGGCGAGTCGGTGGGCGGCGACAGCTGGATCGTGCGCGTGTACTACAAGCCCTTCGTCGGCTGGATCTGGGGCGGCTGCCTGGTGATGGCAATCGGCGGGCTGCTGGCCACCACCGACCGCCGCTACCGCGCCACGCGGCGTCGCGAAGAGACCGTGCCCACCGGCGCCGTCGGCCCGGTATGACGCCCCCGGCCCCCTGGCACGCCATGCGGCGGGAGGTCCCGTGAGGCACCTGAAGTACCTGGTGCCGCTGGCCCTGTTCGTGGTGCTGGCGATCTTCCTGGGCAAGGGCCTCGAGCTCAACCCGCGCGAGGTGCCGTCGCCCTTCATCGGCAAGCCAGCGCCGGCCTTCGCGCTCGCCAGCCTGCAGGACCCCGGCAAGACCATCAAGCGCGACGACATGCTCGGACAGGTGTGGGTGCTGAACGTCTTCGCGTCGTGGTGCGTGCCCTGCCAGCAGGAGCACCCGCTGCTGGTGGACATGCAGCGCCGCAACCTCGCCCCCCTGGTGGGCCTGAACTACAAGGACAAGCGCGAGGCCGGCCTGGCCTTCCTGCAGCGCCTGGGCAACCCCTACGTCGCCACGCTGGTCGACGCCGACGGCCGCGTCGGCATCGACTACGGCGTGTACGGCGTGCCCGAGACCTTCGTCATCGACAAGCAGGGCATCGTGCGCTTCAAGCACGTGGGCCCGCTCACGCCCGAAGTGCTGCAGACCCGGCTGGAGCCGCTGCTGAAGAAGCTCAATGGATAAGACCCCGAAGTGGCTGGCCGCGGCCCTGCTCGCTGCCAGCCTGATGCTGGCCGGCGCTGCCGTTCAAGCGCAGGTGAAGGAAGCCGCCCCCGCCAGCGCCGACCCCGTGCTCGAAGCCAGGGTGATGCGCATCGCTTCCGAACTGCGCTGCCTGGTCTGCCAGAACGAGACCATCGCCGCCAGCCACGCCGACCTGGCCGTCGACCTGCGCCGCCAGGTGCGCGAGATGCTGGCCAAGGGCCAGACTGAAAAAGAGATCCTCGACTTCATGACCACGCGCTATGGCGACTTCGTGCTCTACCGCCCGCCCGTCAAGAGCACCACCTGGCTGCTGTGGTTCGGCCCCGGCCTGCTGATGGTGGGCGGCCTGGCCACCCTGGTGGTGGTGCTGCGCCGCCGCGCGCGCCTGCCCGCTGACCGGTTCGAGCCCGACGTGGCCGAGATCGAAGACAGCAACCCGCGCAGCAAGCCCGGCGTGGAGGCCCGATGAGCACCCACGACGACCCCGGTGCCGGCGCCGCCCCCGCGCCGGCCGCCCCTGCTGTCACGGCCGCGAACGCTGCGCCGCCCCATTCCACCGCCGTGGTGCCCGAGTCCTGGGCGCCCGTGCCCTTCCGCCTGAAGCTCACGCTGCTGGTCGCCGTGCTGCTGATGGCCGCCGGCGGCTACGCGAGGTACGGCACGCCCGACTACCGCGTGATGGCCGAACGCAGCAAGGCCGAGGCCGCGGCGCGGGCCCAGGCCGAAGCGCAGGGCGTGGCACCCGGTTCGCCCGACGCCGCGCAGATCGACGAGATGGTGGCCAAGCTGGCCGAGCGCCTGAAGACCCAGCCCGACGACCTGACCGGCTGGACCATGCTGGGCCGCGCCACCATGGTGATGGGCAGGTTCGACCAGGCCGCGGCCGCCTACCAGAAGGCGTTGGCGCTGAAGCCCGACGACCCGCGCCTGATGACCGACTACGCCGAGGCCCTGGGCATGGTGGCCAACCGCAACCTGGAAGGCGAACCGACCAAGCTGCTGGAAAAGGCGCTGGCGCTGGACGCCAACCTGGGCAAGGCGCTGGCGCTGTCGGGTGCCGCGGCCTTCGACCGCAAGGACTACCCCACCGCCGTGAAGCACTGGGAAAAGCTGGTGGCCATCAGCGCGCCCGACGCCGAGTACCTGCCCCAGGTGCGTTCGGGCATCGCCGAAGCGCGCCAGACCGCCGGCATGCCGGCCAGCACCGTGGTGCCGGGCTCGGCCGCCGGTGCTGCCGTCGCCCAGGCGGCCCCCGCTGCTCCGGTAGCGGCCACCCCTGCAGCCCCTGCAACGCCCGCGGCGACAGGCCCGCTGCCCACCATCCGCGGCACGGTCACGCTGTCGCCCGTGGTGGCCGCGCAGGCCAAGCCCGAGGACACCGTCTTCATCGTCGCGCGCGCCGTCGACGGCCCGCGCATGCCGCTGGCCATCGTGCGCAAGCAGGTCAAGGACCTGCCGGTGGAGTTCTCGCTCGACGACAGCATGGCCATGTCGCCGCAGATGAAGCTCAGCAGCGTGCCCAAGGTGCTGGTGGTGGCGCGCGTCAGCAAAAGCGGCATGGCCACGCCCGCGGCGGGCGACCTGCTGGGCCAGAGCGCGCCGGTGGCGCTGGGCGACAGCGGTGTGAAGGTCGAAATCAGCGAACTCGTCAAATAGCCGGCTCGCCTCAGAGCTCGGTCACGAACTCCGCCGGATCGGGCCGCTGCCGCATCGGCTTGCGCCGGTCGGCGGTGCCCACGTTCAGGAAGCACACCGCCTCTTCGTCGGGCGCCAGCGCGAACAGCGCGCGCAGTGCGGTCGACGTCATCGCCTGCCCGCTGGTGAGTGCCGCCGCATAGCCCATGGCGTGCGCGGCCAGCAGCATGTTCTGCAGCGCACAGCCCAGCGAGACGTAGCGCTCGGCGGGCGGCACCGGCGTCTCTCGCGCATCGGCGCGCTGCACACCCAGCCGGGCCACGGCCAGCATCACCAGCGGCGCGCGGAAGGCCTTCTCGCGCGAGGCCTCGCGCTCTGCCGCACTGGCGGCGGGGTCGCGCTGCAGCAGCGCCTGCTCGAAGGCCTCGGCCAGCGCACCTCGGCTGCCTTCGCCCACGACCACGAAACGCCAGGGACGGATCTGCCCGTGGTCGGGTGCTGCGGCCGCGGCCAGCAGCAGCTGGCGCCTCTGGTCGGCATCGGGCCCGGGCGCGAACAGCCGCTTGGGCAGCACCGTCTGGCGCGAATGGATCAGGGCCTGGGCCAGGGCGCCGAAGTCGTCGGCGGCAGGGAGGTTGCTCATGGTGAACGTGACGAACGCGACAGCGTACCACCCGGCCCCGCTGGCATACTGACCCGACGCCACCGCCTGCCGGCCCGCCGGCTCCCCGATGCAGCAGCTCAGCGCCACCGACGCCCGCTTCCTCTACGCCGACACGACGCATTCGAACGCCAACGTCTCGCTGATCCACATCTACGACGGGCGGCACGGTGCGCTTCAAGAGCATCCTGGCCCACATCGAGAGCCGCCTGGGCCGGTCACCCGTCTTCCGCCGCAAGCTGCAGCGCGTGCCGCTGGAGCTGGACTACCCCTACTGGGTGGACGATCAGAACTTCGATCTGGAATACCACGTGCGGCACATCGCCCTGCCCAAGCCGGGCGACTGGCGGCAGTTCTGCATCCAGGCCAGCCGCATCCATGCCCGCCCGCTCGACCTGAGCCGCCCGCTGTGGGAGATCCACGTCATCGAGGGCCTCGACGGCTTTCTCGACCTGCCGCCCGGCAGCTTCGCGCTGCTGACCAAGACCCACCACGCCGCCATCGACCCCGAACAGGGCAGCGAACTCACCGACCTGCTGCACGACACGCTGGCCACGCCCGGCGCGCCGCCGCCGCCCGCGCCCTGGTTCCCCGAGCGTGCACCGGGGCGCCTGGGCCTCATCAAGCGCGGCGTGGCGCGCACGGTCACGTCACCGCTGCGCCTGGCCGCACCGCTCACGCGCGCGATGGGGCGTTTCGGCCCCGCCGCCATGGCGCTGGCCGGCGACCTGTGGCTGCACCCCGAAAAGCTGCCGCCCACGCGCTTCAACGCCGTGGTGTCGCCGCACCGCGTGTTCGAAACGCGGCGCTTCACGCTCGACGAGTTCAAGGCCATCCGCCCGCTGGTGGACGGCGAGGCACGGGCCAGCGGCACCGGCCTGAGCGCCACCGTCAACGACGTCGTGCTGGCCGTCTGCGGCGGCGGCCTGCGCCGCTACCTGCAGAGCCACGGCGAACTGCCCGCGGCCAGCCTGACGGCCATCGCGCCGGTGTACATCCGCGGCGCCGACGCCGAGCCCGGCGACAAGCCCGAACTGTCGTGGATGCCCGTGGCGCTGGGCACGCACATCGACGACCCCGTGCTGCGCCTGCAGGCCGTGTGCGAGCAGACCGCGTCGTCGCAGGTGGCCGGCCAGACCATCGCCGCGCGCGACCTGGCCGAGGTGGCGCAGCACACGCCCGCCGCCACGCTGGCCCTGGCCAGCAAGATGCTGGGCCGCGCCACGCTGGCGCTGGGCGGCCGTTCGCCGCTGGCCAACTGCACCATCACCAACGTGCCCGGCCCGGCCGTGCCGCAGTACCTGTGCGGCGCGCGCATGACCTACTTCAGCGCCATCATGCCCATCACCGACGGCATGGGCCTGGTGTTCGCGGTCACCAGCTACGACGGCCGCATCGTCATCAGCCCCACCAGCTGCCGCGAACTGATGCCCGACCCCGCGCACTTCGCGCAGTGCGTGCGCGACAGTTTCCAGGAGTACCTGGCGCTGGTGGGCAGCGGGGTGCAGGAGCCGAAGACCACGGCACCAGCTCCCAGGCCGCGCAAGGCATCGACAAAGGCCGCGGTGAAGGCAGCGCCCAAGACGGCGAAGAAGCTCGCCGCCAAAGTGGCCGCCAAAGTGGCGAGTACGGCCGCACCCCAGCCGCGCACCAAGAAGCCCGTCATGCCCAGCCCCACCCCTAAGCCACGGCGCCGGACCACGGCATCTGCCCGGTCGTCAGCCGGTAGATCGAGCCCAGCAACCCCTCGGGCTTGAACGGCGCCCAGGCGCCTTCGGGCTGGGCCAGCCGGTCGGCCACGATGCACAGCACCAGGGGATTGAAGCCCAGGCCGGTGTGGCTGCCGGGCACGCGGATGTTCTCGTGCCGCGCGGGGTCGCCGTCGATGGTGGCTTCCTGCGGCGGCACCACGCCGTCGGTGAGCGAATAGAGGCAGCTCATGGGCAGCGGCAGCGGCTGCCGTTCACGCACCTTCTTCGCGCGCGGCTGCATGGCATGTGCGTTGGGCCCCATGCGGTGCGCCACGATGCGGTACATGGCCTTCACAAGCGCCGGCGAGCGGCTGCCTTCGGGGTCGACGTTCACGGGGCTGCCCAGCGTGACGACGCCGCGCACGCATTCCGGCGCCTGGTGCGCACCGTACAGCGCGAACACGCCGCCCAGGCTCCAGCCCACCAGCGACACCTTGCGCCCGGCCACGTGGTGCATGTGGCGGATCTTCTGTTCCACCGCCTGCGCATGCTTGCTCTGGAAACCCACGTTGCGGCCGAACCCCCAGGTCTGCACGTCGTAGCCGCGGTTCTTCAGAAAGGTCTTCAGCGCCACCAGCGAGCTTTCGTCGCCCATGAAGCCGGGCAGCAGCAGCA
>LNFM01000857.1_pt1 | contig 71989 bp, 70 predicted proteins | sample 596031 | NCBI WGS metagenome assembly LNFM01 (sample SAMN04254537, study PRJNA301005) | activated carbon metagenome | isolation source: dual media filters at the Ann Arbor, Michigan drinking water treatment plant | place: USA: Ann Arbor
CGGCATTGAATTGTTTTTTGTAGGGACTTTCTTTTGCCTTACCTACCAATTCATAATTCCCTTTTTGGTTTTTAAATTCTAAAACAATTGGCAAAGGTCCATCTTCTGGAGTAAATTGAGAATAGACATGCCAACCTTCTTCAATAGTAGCATTCATAACCAAATTAAACTCAGTATCGGATACTTTTTCTACTTTAGATGTCCAAGTTACTGGCTTTTTTATTTGCGCATTTATATTGGTTAAAACCAAAAAAGCAATCAATGTGTAAAAGAAATTCTTCATTTATTGAATGGTTATTTTTAAAATTTTAGTGGTGTTTGAAGTTGCTTTAAATCGTTCATCTTGCCGCATTCCAACAATCCAAATAATTTGATTATCAGAACATAACAACCATTGATTTGATTTTTCAATCAACGATAATTTCTCATCCTTAAAATACTTGCTAACTTTCTTTTTACCAAGCATCCCTGCAGGATAGAAAAAATCGCCTTCTTGCCATCTTCTCAAGACCAACGGAAACAACAATTTTTCTTCATCGACAAAGATACTATTAGAATTTGATTCAGAAATGTCACCTACGTTACAAAACTCAAATTTTAAGGAAATATTAACTTGGCTTACATTTTTATCTATCAAATAAACATCGGTTGCAGTAGCTTCCTCTTTCAAAGATAAAATCAAACAATCTCTGTCCTTCAATAAACAATAGTGTTCTGAAAAAATCTGTTTGCCTGATTGTGCCTCAACCAAATTATAGATATCATCCCAAGCTGTAAATCCATAATTTTTAAGCCATTGAAATAAATAAGCTTTGTAATTGGGCAATTTCAACAACTCTTGCAATTGAAATTTTAACAAATTCTTTTCCTCTTTAACTACAATTTTGTAAACCAATTTAGAAGCATCATCTACCAAAGATTGTGCTTGTTTCAAATGTTCTAAAGTGTTTTCAAAAGAAGCTAACAAATTGGGATGCAATTCTTTTAAAACCAGAACCACATCATGACGCAACTTGTTTCGCAAATATTTATCGGAAGCATTACTAGAATCTTCTCGCCAATTAACCACATTTGATTTAGCATAAAGTTCGATATCTATTCGTGAGAAAGACAATAACGGACGAATGATTCGATCATTTTGATTGGGAATTCCTGTCAGTCCATCCAATCCTGTTCCTCTGCTTAAATTGATTAAAAAGGTTTCTAAACTGTCATCTAAGTGATGAGCTGTCAATAAATAATCAAAGTGTTCTTTATCTAAAAGTTCATAAAACCAACCATAACGTAGCTTTCTAGCAGCCAACTGAATGGAAAGTTTATAATCTTCAGCAAACTTTGCAGCATCAAATTTTTGAATAAAAACTTCTATCTGCCTTTCATTACAAAAAGAAGTCACAAAAGCTTCATCACCATCACTTTCCTCTCCTCGAAGCTGAAAATTGCAATGAGCAACAGCAAAATCATACTTTAATTGATGTAGTAAATGCACCAAAACCATACTATCTATTCCGCCACTTGTAGCCAAAAGAAGCTTCTTTTCCTTTAGAAAAGGAAAGTTATTTTGCAAATGATTTTGAAATTGGTGTAGCATTTATAGTATCAAAACGCTAAAGTAGTAATAATAAAAGTTTGACGAAAAGAACTCATCAAACTTTTATTGTTATTTATAAAGAAGCTACTCTTTGAAGGGTTTTGGTAAGTTCTTCGGTAGTTTTTGAAATCGGAATTGATTCTACGATTTTTTTAGTTCTTGCATCAACAAAGAATAAAATTCCTGAAGAACGCAACTTTACAAATTCCAAGCCATTGGCTTTCAATATTTCTGCAGAAGCGGCTTTGGTTTCTTTATTAGTTATATCGTTTGTTAAAACTGTCATACTACTGCTATCGACTTTTGATAGGAGTTCGCTAACAACTCTATCTTCGTTTTTAATACAAGTAGAACACCATTTTGCTTTAACCAAAACCACATAATATTTAGGAGAGGTTTGAGCAAAAAATGAAGTAGTAAACAGTAATACCGCCAACACTATTAGTTTCTTGAAATTCTTCATAATACCTTTTTTAAATTGTAAGATTGCGCTAAGTTAAACATAAAAAATTAATTATTTTGTAAGGTATCTAACATTGCTTTGGCTTTTAACAAACATTCATCATATTCCTGCTCTGGAACTGACTTTGAAGTTATGGCACTTCCTACAGAAAATGAAACATATTGCAATTTTTCATTGTACAAAATGCTTCTTATGACTACGTTAAAATCAAAGTCACCATTGGGAGTAAAATAACCTACTGCACCACTGTACAAACCTCGCTTGGTTTCTTCTAAATCTTCAATGATGTTCATTGCCGAAATCTTTGGAGCTCCAGTCATACTGCCCATTGGAAAAGTAGTTTGCAACAACGCTGTTGACGATGTAGTGCCTTCAACTTCTGAAACAATAGTTGAAATCATTTGATGCACTTGTTTGAAGGTGTAAATGCCACACAACTCCTCTACTTGAACTGAACCTCTGGTAGCTGTTTTAGACAAATCATTACGAACCAAATCAACAATCATGATGTTTTCTGAACGCTCTTTTTCGTTATTGGAAAGCTCTTTCTTAAGAAGCGCATCTTGTTCTAAATCAAAACTTCGTCTTGCTGTTCCTTTTATGGGTTGTGAAATCACTTTATTTCCTTCTCTTTTCAAATAGCGCTCTGGAGAAGCACACATTAAATAATCGGTGTTGTTTTTGAAATATACTGCAAATGGTGGCTCCGAAATGGCATTCAATTTTTGATAAATGGTAACTGGATTTATTATCGCATTTTCAGCATAAAACTCCATACAAAAATTAGCTTCATAAATATCGCCACGATGAATATGATGCAACATTTTGCCCACTTTAGAAAGATAATCATCTTTAGAAATGCGTTGCTGAATAGCTACTTCCGAATGTTGGGTACTGAAAACAGAACACTGGTTGATTTCTTCAATATCCGAAGTCATTTCATCATCACACAAATACAAATAGTGCAGCTCTAGTTGATTTCCTTTCAATAAAAACAACTTTTTGGGTTGAAAGAAAAACAAATCAGGAAAGTGCAAACCATCATAATTGTTGGAATGTAAATCTTCAATATCGTTTTTTAAATCGTAAGATAAATAACCAAACAACCAATCGTTGGATTGACTTTGATATTGATGTAAATCTTCAAATGACTTATCAAAATCGGTTTTTATTGAGGTAAAAGCATCAACGGCAACTACACAATCATAATTAGAATAGTGTTGATGGTATTCATTAGAATCTAAAAAAACCACTTCTCTAAATTGATTGGACCACAACAAAAGCTGTTGCTTGAATAATTTAGGGTTTTCAATAGTTCTAGATTGGATTGTTCTCAAAGGAAATTTTTATTTTTTCAAAATTACAACAAAAAATATTTTGAGCTAAAATTATAATTTCATTTTTTTTGGCACGATTTTTAGACTGCTGAAAATAGGCACAATTACTTCACTTTAAATTAAATTATTATTGATAATAAAACTACTTATATCTTACTAGTTAAATACAATTATCTAAATAATAACTTTAATTTTAATTTCTATGAACAAAACCACCAAATTCGTATGGGCAGTGTTACTTATGGGAACTGTCGTTGCTTGCAAACAAGCAGAAAATGAAAACGCAACTGAAGCGGCTTACAACCAACCAAGTGCTTCTGCAGATTCAACAAGTGTAATTTCTTCTTCAGCTGCTGTTGAGCCGAAGAACAGTAATCGAAAGTTTGTTAGAACCGCCGACATCAAATTCAAAGTCAAAAACGTAGCCAAATCAACAACAATTATTGAAGATGCCACTACCAAATTTGGTGGATTTGTAACCTACACCAACCTTCAAAGCCATATAAATGAGGAAGACAAAACAAAAGTAAGTCCCGATAGTACACTTGTAACCACAAAATATAATGTTGACAACAATATTACTATTAGAGTTCCAAACACCCAATTGGATACCGTTGTAAAAAGTATAGCTAAGCAAATTGATTTTCTAAACTTTCGCGTTATTAAAGCCGATGATGTTACGCTTCAAATGTTGTCTAATAAAATGGCTCAAAAAAGAAGTACTGTTACCGAAAAGAGAATTGCAACTGCTATTGATGAGAAAGGCAAAAAACTAAATCAGGTGATAGATGCCGAAGAAAATTTAGATACAAAAAAAGAACAAAATGATGCTAAAACAATAGAAAACTTATCCTTGCAAGACCAAGTGAATTTTAGCACACTAACACTGCAAATCTATCAAGATCAAACCGTCAAACAAGAAATGGTTGCCAATGAAAAAAGCACCAACGCCTATCGTCCGAATATCGGACTTCAAATTTGGGATGGTTTAAAAACTGGCTGGTTTATTTTAGAAAGCATTATTTCTTTTCTAGTTGTGTTTTGGCCTTTTGCTCTTATGGCTTTCTTAGGATATCTGGGTTATAAAAAATATTTGAAAAAGTAAATTTGGAATTATAGTCTTACAGAACCACTCTTAGTAGTGGTTTTTCTATTTGAATTAAAATTTATTATCTTTGAGAAACTAACCAATAAATTTTAAAACTATGAGAATTGCAATTATTATTGTGAGATTACTACTTGGTGGCATGATGTTGTTTGCTTCCATTTCTTATTTCTTTAATCTCGGACCGGCACAGCCTCAACCCACTGGTGACATGGCTACACTAATGGCAGGTTTTATGGCTTCTAAGTACATTTTCCCTGTAGCAAAAACAATTGAACTGTTGGCAGGATTGACTATAATTTCAGGAAAATTTCTACGTATTGGGATTATTGTCCTACTACCTATTAGCATCAATATTTTTCTTATTCATGCGGTAGTTACCAAATCAGATTTACCAATGGCAACAGCTATTTTATTGGCAAACGTTTTCTTGATTTACGCAAACTGGAACAGCTACAAACATTTATTTGAGTGGAAATAAGAACAAGAGTCTCTAAATTTGAAGACTTTATTTAAAGTATAGTAGCAATTTTTACCAAAACCCAACAAATGAGATATTTAATAACCTTTCTTACAATAACTACTCTTCTTACCTCGAATTTTTCATTTGGTCAGAATAGTAAAAACTATAGTTATTTAATTGATTGTTTTAAAAATTCTTCCACTGAAAAAGGTGAAAGAACTATAAATGGAATTGGTAATGTGGAAGAAATTGCTCTAAGTTCTAATGAGCTCAATGAAACTGGGATTTTATACTTTGAAATTCCAAAAAATAAAAAAGGCAAGTCACTTGTAAAATTAGCTGAATTGGTGACTAATGATTATATAACAACTTGGAAAAACAATTCAAAAGTCTTACTTAATCAAAAATACGAAAATACTAATGCTTGTATAATTGATTTGAGACTTCATATTAAAATTGAAAATATTTACATGCAGGTAATTGTTATTAATGATGGTGAAAAGATCTATCAGATAATGTGTTTTAGAGATACTGCAGACGATACTTATTTCAATTCATTAGTAGATAAAATAAAAGAGCAAAACTGCTTATAAAAACTGTTTTAATATATTTCATACTAATGAGCTCGATACTATTTCGGGCTCATTTTTTATTATTCCAAACTAAATAAAACTAAAAAACTATCTTTGCAAAAAAAAGTGATGTACAAATTCTTAGCTAAAATAAACAAAATTTTACTGCCTAGTTTTACCAAACAGCAATTGGATTTGGCTAAAGCTAAAAAGTGGCAAATGGCGCTTATTGCTTATCGCTATTATGTAACTTGTCGTGCCATTGACTAATAAGTCATCGCAGCAAAAATTTCATTGTCACCCAATTTATCTCTTCCGTGAAGGAAAGTTAACTCCATTAGAAAATTGCACTGCACTATTTCTCCTCCCAAGCGTTCTACCAATTCGCAAACCGCTTTTGCTGTTCCTCCTGTAGCAAGTACATCATCATGAATAAGCACTCTATCACCTTTTTGAATTGCATCAATATGGATTTCCAAAGTATCGGTGCCATATTCTAAATCGTAAGTAGCTGAGATCGTTTCGTAAGGCAATTTCTTTGGTTTTCGTACAGGAATGAAACCAACATTTAAAGCTTCGGCTAATAAGATTCCGAAGAAGAAACCTCTACTTTCTACTCCAATTACTTTATTAATTTGCTTGTCTTTTAGGGTTGAAAGAAGTAATTCAAGCGTTTCTTGTCTTGCAATAGGGTTACTAAGCAAAGGTGTAATGTCTTTGAAACCAATTCCAGGTTTCGGAAAATCCTGAATATCACGGATGTATTTTTTAAGTGGCATATTTTTTAATATTATAGTAAATTTGGTTTGCAAGTTACACAAATATACTTATATTTGCACCCACAAAAAAGGCCTCGTGGCGCAACTGAATAGCGCATCTGATTACGGCTCAGAAGGTTACTGGTTTGAATCCAGTCGAGGTCACTTAAGAATGAAAAGCTCTGACGATAGTCAGGGCTTTTTTTGTATCCATTTTTAATTTTGAGCTTGCTCAAAGAATTAAAAATGGATACAAAAAAAGTTTTTCAATCGCAGATTGAAAAAGCTTTTCATTTCCACTACGGAGCTCATTCTGGAACTTGCGAAGCAAAATCCAGAAAAAATACAGATTGAAAAAACCCGATAACGCGGATTTGAAATCCGTGCTCACAATAGAAATTAAAACTAAGAGTTCGAAAAACAAGCATCTAACAAAATGAAAATAATTCATTTAACATCAGTTTTCATACTATTTTATCAATCATTTTATGGACAAGAAAAAGTTGATTTTGAGCAAAAAACTTTTGATTTTTATAAAGATTCAATACTACCTAAAACTTCATCAAAAATTAATTTTGTAGTTAAGGTTCAAGATTACAACTACTGGGAATCTGACTGTTCACAAAAATTCAATCTTAAATGGCAAGATACAATTGTTAGTGGAACAAATAATTTGGATGTAAAAGATATAATTATAGCTGAAGACAAAAAATTTAAAAAATTTAAGCACTTTAAAAAAGGTGATTATCCAAAAACTTTTGTTATAGCTAATCTAAAAAAAAGTGAAAACCAAAACTTTGTCACTAATGTTGAAACCTATAAAAAATGAAGTCATAAGTTATCTTTTTGAAATGGATATTTATGGCAAAATTAAAAATTGGTGTAAAGGAAAGTGGATTGGAGAAAATTAAAGTTTTACATTAGCTAAAATTTAAAAACCTTTATGACTTTTCCTTTTCAGTTTGATTTCTTTGGCGAAAAAGTATATTATCATTTTATATTTGAAACCTTAGCGTTCTTTATTGGTGTTCGCTTATATTATTATCACAAAAGAGGAATAACCGATACCATTTCCGATATCAATCGCCTTTGGATTATGTTGGGCGCGATGGTTGGTGCGCTCGTTGGTTCGAGAGTTTTGGCCATGCTCGAAAATCCATCCGAAATTGCAAATCAAACCTTACTCACATTCTATCAAAACAAAACCGTTGCCGGAGGATTTCTCGGCGGATTGTTTGGCGTAGAACTTTTTAAGAAATTTATTGGAGTCAAAACCGCCTCTGGAGATATTTATGTCATTCCAATAATCGTAGCACTTTTTATTGGAAGAATTGGTTGTTTCTCAATGGGAATCGCCGAACCAACCTACGGAATTGAAACCACCTTCTTCACCGGAATGAATCTTGGTGATGGAAAATTGCGTCATCCTGTGGCGTTGTATGAAATGACTTATATGGTTTTGCTTTTGTTACTTTTCAGAAAAATAAAAAATGTAGATTTGATTAATGGCGACCGATTCAAACTCTTTATGGTTTTATACTTTTTGTATCGTTTTTCCGTTGAATTTATAAAACCGTATCAACCTTTATTTTTACATTTGAGTAGCATTCAATGGAGCGCGATTTTTATATTTGTTTATTACTATAAATTTATTTTAAGATTATTTAATTATGCCAAATAGACCGTACATATACTACGATTACACCAAATCACTTTGTCCAACTTGTTTAGAATTGGTCGATGCCAAAATTGTATTTCAAGACGAAAAAGTTTGGATGCTAAAACATTGCAAAACGCATGGCGATTCACGTTCCATGATTGCTGACGATGTGGAATATTACAAACAAATTAGAAACTACAACAAGCAATCGGAAGTGCCTTTAAAATTCAATACCAAAGTGCATTATGGTTGTCCGTATGATTGTGGTTTGTGTACCGATCACGAGCAACATTCGTGTTTGTCGATTGTAGAAGTTACCGATAGATGCAATTTGGCTTGTCCAACGTGTTACGCTTCATCAGCACCAAATTATGGACGCCACCGAACGTTGGAAGAAATTGAAAAAATGTTTGACGTAATCGTTGCCAATGAAGGCGAACCTGATGTGGTTCAAATTTCGGGCGGCGAACCAACGGTGCATCCGCAGTTTTTTGAAATTATGGATATTGCCAAAAGCAAACCTATCAAACATTTGATGTTAAACACCAACGGAATCCGAATTGCAAAGGATATTTCATTTGTAGAAAAACTCGCAAGTTACATGCCTGATTTCGAGATTTATCTGCAATTTGATAGTTTCAAACCCGAAGTTTTAGAAAAATTACGAGGTGAAGATTTAACCGAAGTGCGTAAGCAAGCCATTGAAAATTTGAATCATTTTAATCTTTCTACAACTTTAGTAATTACGTTACAAAAAGGCGAAAACGATGATGAAATTGGTAAAATTCTTGAATATGCTGTAAAACAAAAATGTGTTCGTGGAGTAACGTTTCAACCGACACAAGTCGCCGGACGAAATGACAATTATGATGATGCAACAGGAAGAATAACATTGACTGAAGTTCGAAGAAAAATCTATGAGCAATATCCAATTTTCACACCACAAGATTTGATTCCTGTGCCTTGCAATCCTGATGCTTTATGTATGGCTTATGCTTTGAAAATGGACGATCAAGTAATTCCGATGACTCATTTATTGAATCCCGAAGATTTATTGAATACTACCAAAAACACTATCGTTTATGAAAACGATGAGGATTTAAAAAATCATTTAATAACAATGTTCAGCACTGGAATTTCTGTGGATTGTGCTGAGGATACTTTTGGAGAATTAATGTGCTGTTTGCCAAGAGTAAAATCGGATAGTTTGCATTATGATAATTTGTTTAGAATCATCATTATGAACTTTATGGATGCCAGTGATTTTGATGTTCGAGCGGTAAAAAAATCATGCGTTCATATTGTTGATAAACGCTATAAATTAGTGCCTTTTGAAACGATGAATTTATTTTACAGAGATAATAAAATTGAGGAAATAAGAGAAAAATTAAATCGATAGTATGGAACATATTTTCAAAATAGCCTTGGTCATCATTTTTGTTTGTGTGATTACTTTTTTTGCAGGCGTTGTAAAGTTATTTCAAAACAAAGATTCAAATTCGACTGCCATCAAAATGATTTTGTTTTCATTATTAACAATAATAATTATGCTTGTAATAGGAATTTCAGCTTGTTTTTCAAATTTAAAAATTGGTGGAATTCATTAATAGAATGGAAATTATTTCAATGTTGGCAGGACTTTTGTTTTTTATAAGCTTAGTAGGCTTATTGGTCGGATTTATTTTAGTCTTATCAAAAAAAGAACAAGATAAAAAAGTTGGAATTCAAATTTTACAATATTCAGTTATAGGATTACTTGTTGGTTATGGTACCTGTGCTGTACTTTTTAAATGGTAAAATATTATGAAAGAAACATTAGTTGCAATCGGAATATTTCTTGCAATAATAAGTGTTATGGCATTTGTTGTTGGATTCGTTATGATATTTTTTGAAAGTAGAAGAAAACTTGGTTTAAAAGTTATGTTGTTTTCTGTAATAGGATTTATCATTGGTTTTGGAACTTGTTTTGCCAATTTTTCATTAGGTGGAATGCATTAAATTAAAAAAAATGGAAATTTTCTTACTCATATTACTTTTCATACTATTAATAATCAGCCCAATAACTTTACTAATTGGTTTGTACAAAGTACTTTTTCAAAAAGAAGATAAAAAGTTTGGAATTCAGCTTCTTACCTACTCTTTAATTGTAATAATCATTGGATTTGGTTCTTGTATAGCCTTTGATATAAATCCATAATATCATGAAGGATTTAACTTTAACTAATGATTAACAATGTTTTTAGATACAACATTCTACATTTGTTTTGAAAAATATTTTTGATGAAAAGTTTGCCCTTAATGAAATCATTTTTAATACCTACACTTCTTCTAATCCTGATGAGTTCTTGTAAAAAAGAATTTTCTGGTGATAATTATGTCGCCTATTTTGGTGGTGAGGTTGCAAATCCGAACAATCCTTATGTACTTTTTTGTAAAAACAATGTAGTAATTGATACCATTTTATTAAACAAAGACAATACTTTTTTTAAGAAATTTGATTCTTTAACTCCTGGTTTATATTCCTTTAAACACGAACCTGAATACCAATATGTTTATTTTGATAAAAACGATAGTATAAAAGTTCATATTGATTCTAAAGATTTTGACGAATCTATTATCTTTTGTGGAAGAGGTGATCGAAAAAATAATTTCTTAATGGAAATGTATTTAAGAAATGAAAAGGATAAGAACAATATGTTTGAAACTTTTGATTATCCTTTTGAAAAATTTGACACTTACATCAATAAAACGAATTCTGATAATGAAAAATTCTACAAATCAAGAAAAGAAGAAATAAAATGGAGCGACGAATTTGATGTATATGCAAGTGGTATCGTTAAATTTCCTCATTATACCAAAAAAGAAATCTATCCTATCATTCACAAAATGAGAACTGGAGACGATGTTTTATCTAAATTACCTAAAAATTATTATGCTTTTAGAGATGAAATAGATTACAGCAATGAGGCATTAACAGAATTTTCTCCTTTTGTAATGTATCTTGACCACATGCTTAATAATGTTGGCGCAATTAACTACCATAATCATTTGTCTGATTGTGATTTGGCATTAAAAATGAACATCAACAAATTAAACATTGCTGATACCTTAATAAAAAATGAAAAAGTAAAAAATATTGTTTTAAACAATATAGCTTTCCGTTATTTAATGGAAGATCAAAATGTTGTCAATAATACAGAATTTCTGAAAACCTATCATAAATATTCAACCGATAAGAGTAAGAAAAATGAAATTCTGAAAATTGGAAATGCCATACAATTGCTAACAGAAGGCAAAACATTACCAGAAGTTCAACTTATTGATGCAAAAGGCAACAAAATTTCTTCAAATGATTTAATAAATAAAAATACGGTGCTTTTCTTTTGGTCGGAAAAGCTTAACTCGCATTTAATTGCGGCACACAAAAAGGTTTTAACACTAAAAACTAAATATCCAAATTATAACTTTATTGCTATAAATCTTGATGATAACACAGAGCAATGGAAAACCGATTTAAAGAAATACAACTTTGGAAATATAACAGAATTAAAATGTGTGAATTTTGAAGATATAAGAGCTAAATGGGCGATTACAAAAGTACACAGAACTATAATCGTAAATGCTGACAAGACCATTAAGAATGGTTTTACCAATATGTTTGAAGTGAACTTTGAGGATGAATTGAAGTAGTTTTTAGTGTTCAGTGTTCAGTGTTCAGTGTTCAGTGTTCAGTTGATAGTACAAATTTCGGAAATGTAATATAATAAAAAGGCGATTTTCAATTTGAAAATCGCCTTTTTTATAATTTCGTACTTCGTACTTCTAACTTTGTACTTTTACTTATTTCCCTTCTCGAAATCAGCAATAAATTGAGCTAATCCGATATCTGTTAAAGGATGTTTTAATAAACCTAAAATAGCAGAAAGTGGTCCAGTCATAACATCAGCACCAATTTTTGCACAATTTACAATATGCATTGTGTGACGCACAGAAGCTGCAAGAATTTGAGTTTCATAACCAAAGTTATCATAGATCTCTCTAATTTCTTGAATCAAGTTCAAACCATCAGTAGAAACGTCATCTAAACGACCGATAAATGGCGATACAAATGTTGCTCCAGCTTTAGCCGCTAACAATGCTTGTCCAGCAGAGAAAACTAAAGTTACATTAGTTTTAATTCCTTTATCTGTAAAATATTTACAAGCTTTAACTCCTTCTTTAGTCATTGGAAGTTTTACAACAATTTGAGGATGTAAATCGGCCAATTCTTCACCTTCTTTTACCATTCCGTCGTAGTCAACAGCATTTACTTCAGCACTTACTTCACCATCAACAATATTGCAAATGTCAACGTAGTGTTTTAAAATGTTGTTTTTTCCTGTAATTCCTTCTTTAGCCATCAACGAAGGATTTGTTGTAACACCATCAAGAATTCCAAGCGATTGTGCTTCTTTAATGTCGTTCAAATTGGCTGTGTCAATAAAAAATTTCATAATATATAGTTAAGTTGTGTTTTATTAAGATGCAAAATTACAAATTCAATTTCAATAATAAACTAATTACTAATCACTATTCACTAGGAACTATAGCTTATAATGATTCATCAACATTTTCTCGTACATTTTATCAGGCAAAATTCTCTTTAAAACTATAGAAAACTTTTGCATAAATGCGCCTACTTTATAATGAATTTTAGGATTTGGATTCTGAATTATTTTATAAATAGCTTCTGCCATTTCATTTGGATTACTTCCGCTATCTACATGTTCATCCATTGTTTTCAACGTATTACCATACGGAATTTCATAAGCAGAACCTTTGATTAATGGTGCATGAAAACGTCCTGCAGCAATATTGGTAGCAAAATCACCTGGAGCAACATTAGTAATATGAATTCCGAACGATTTTACTTCCATTCGCAAAGCTTCGGTAATTAATTCTAAAGCACCTTTTGATGCCGAATAAATTCCTCTGTAAGGCAATCCCATATATCCAGCAATAGAAGTGATATTGATGATTAAACCTGATTTTTGTAATCTCATTTGAGGCAAAACTGCTTTCATTACTTCAATTGGTCCAAAAAGATTGGTTTCGAAATTGTTTTTGATTTCTTCTGTCGGAATTTCTTCAATAGGTCCTGTAATTCCAACTCCGGCGTTATTAATAACAACGTCTATCCTACCCGATTTAGAAATTATTTCTTGAACTGCATTTTGAATACTTTCAACATTTCGAACATCCAAAGCAATCAACGGAAAAACCGAACCTTGAATTCGCTCTGGGTTTCTACTTGTTCCATAAACTACAAATCCTTTAGCATGAAGAAACTCACCGATAGATTTTCCAATTCCTGAAGAACCTCCGGTAATTAGTACTACTTTTTCCATAAATCTTGTCCGAATTGAATCATGTAACTGTTGTTGTCATATATAGCAAACTCGCGCATTCCCCAATCAAAATCCTCGATATCGTAAGCTACTTTTACTTTGTCTTTCAAATCATTCCACAAAGTATCAACATCGTCTGTTTTAATATAAAATGTTCCTGAAAAATAAGGTCTTTCAAATGGTGTGTGTTCGTTTGGTTCGGCAATCATAATTTCACATTCGTCTTTACTGACGGCTGCCCAACCCCATTCTTCACTTTGATTTCCACAAGTGAATCCTAAAATATCACAATAAAAATCTACTGTTTTTTGCAATTCTTTGGTCCAAATCATTGGAACTATTGGCTGAAATTTCATTTTAAAATAATTATGGTATAAAGATATAAATTCTAATTTAGATTATAGAAATTCCTAATCCTGGTTTTTCAGAAATTTGGATTGTACCGTTTACAATTTGACTTCCTTTTGCAATATCGTTTGCAACCAAATTGGCTCCATCTAAATCGGCAAAATCACATAATGGTGCCAAAACAGAACCAGCAGAAATACCAACAGATGATTCTGTCATACAGCCAATCATAATTTGATACTTCAAACTTCTAGCCTTTTGAATCATATCCAATGCTGGAGTTAATCCACCACATTTTACTAATTTAATATTGATACTTTTAAAATGAGGTTTCAATTGTTCTAACGAAGTTATATCTTGACAATCTTCATCCGCCATCCAATTGGAATGCAAATTAGCGTTTAAAATTTCATAATTTTCTTGACCTTTTTTCATAGGTTGTTCCAAGTAAGAAAACTTTTCTGAAGCGATTTCATTTTGCAACCAAATACAATTTTCTTTATCAAAACTTCCGTTGGAATCTAATGCAATATCATAACTTAATTCAAGTAAAGATTTAATCTCACTTTTATTGAAATGATTGCACTTTACTTTAAATTTATTCCAAGAAGATTTCTTTATTTTCTGAATTTGATTTTCAATAGAATCAACACTTATAGTTATTGACGATTCAGGAAGTTGATTTATTTCTATCGCATTTAATTCTAAAAACGATTTGTTTTCTAGTTTTCCAAATAAATCCCAATAAGCACAATCTAATGCCGAACGCAAGAAACTTGGTAAGTCTAAAGTCAATAAAAAAGTATAAAATTCAATAGGATGATTTATCTTTTGAAATTCAATTTGCTTTTTGATTACTTCTAACTTTTGAACAAAATCATCTAAATTAATTTGATAATAATCAATTGCGGTACATTCACCATAACCAATTGTATTGTGACTTTTCAACGAAACTATTAATGCTTCTCTAAAAGTATAATTTCCGTAAGAAATAGAGAAAGTTTCCTTTAATTCTAATCGAACTATTTGCCAAGATAAATTCATTAAAGGAGCGTTGAAGTTAATTTGTTTACTTACAAACAAATATAAAAAATAAATTCCGAAACGAGTTCGGAATAAAAAGATGGCAAGCGACCTACATCGCACCGCTACAACCACATACCTTTGCTATGTTCCCATCCTGGAGGATTCTGCAGGAGCTGGTCGTGTAGGACTTGCCGGTGCAAAGATACAATCTTTTTATATTTTTGCAAGAAATTAACATCTTAAATAATACATTTGTATCTATAAATAGAATTAAAATCAGATGAAAAATTATAAAGCATTAGCTGTCATTTTATTAGCCGGATTGTCTTTCAGTTGTAAAACTACTGATGAAGATTTTTTTACCATAAATGAGAGCAAAATAAAAGCTCAATACACCACCGAAGACATTTTAAATCTTGAAGTTGATAATCCCAAAACTCAAAAAATTGATAGTGTTGTTTATACCATTAATGATAAAAAAGTGGGTTCTAGCAAAAGTAATTCTAGCTTTTCGTTTCCTTTAAAAAATCAAAAATTAGGATATCAAAATATTAAAGCTGCTATTCATTATGATGGTGCTACCGAATTAGATTCGACAAGAATTGAAGTTATTTCAAATTTGGAACCTAAAATTCTAAAATTTACACTTATAAATACTTATCCACATGACAACAAAGCTTATACACAAGGATTAGAGTTTTACAATGGTGTTTTATATGAAGGAACTGGACAAAGAGGAGAATCTACTCTAAGAAAAACGAATTACAAAACAGGAAATATTGATCTAAAAATAGATTTAGAGCCTCGTTTTTTTGGTGAAGGAATTACTTTCTTAAACGATAAAATATACCAACTTACTTGGGAAGAAACTACCGCTTTTGTTTATGATGCCAAAACATTGAAAAAAATAAAAGAACTTCCTTATGCTAAAAAAATTGAAGGTTGGGGATTAACTAATGATGGTAAGTATTTATATCAATCGGATGGTTCTGAAAAAATTTATAAGTTAAATCCAGAAGATTTGAGTGTTGTTGATTATGTGAATGTTTATTCAAAAGATACCAAAGTAAAATCGCTAAACGAATTAGAATGGGTTGATGGAAAAATTTACAGCAATGTTTACCAAAAAAATGCCATTGTAATTATAAATCCAACTAATGGTGTTGTAGAAGGAGTTATTAACTTGGCAGAATTAGAAAGCAAAACTACACCTATCGCAGAAAGAGATGTTCTAAACGGAATTGCCTATAATCCTGCGACTAAAACCTTTTTTGTTACTGGAAAAAATTGGGATAAAATGTTTGAAATAAAAATAAATCAATAGTCTGATGAACAATAAAATGCCAAAATCTTGTCAAGAAAATTGGCTTGACCTTTCACCAAACGAAAAGGTTAGATTTTGTAATTTGTGTCAAAAAAACATATTTGACCAAACTACAGAAGGATCAGAATCTAATGAAATAATATGCATGCGTTATGCTACTTCTGAAAACCATGTCAATAAAAAGTTTTCTCATAAGATAAAACAATTCATACTTTCAAGAATAAAAAAAAACCGAGCTCACTAACTCGGTTTTTTAATTTTTATTTTTTCTTTGAATTTACAAACTCCATTTTGGTGGCATCATAAATTAATTTATTTTCTTGCGTTTTGTTTTTTTGAGTAATAGTTCCATCTGCATTTAGAGTAAACTCAAAACCTTCTCTTCTCATTCGCTCTTGTGTTTCTGAAGCGTTTTTTAATCGATCAAGGAATACTTTTTCTACAATATGATTTGTTAATTGGGTATTATAAAAAACTTGTTTCTTTGAGGTTATTTCATAAACATTAGAATAAACAGTTGTAATATCTTCTGTTTTTAAATCGGTTTTATTTAACGTTTTTTCTGTCCAAGACAATAGATATAATTTTACGCCACTAGCAGTAAACGATTTCAATTTCACATCAGTTGGAGCGAATTTTGCATCAGCAGGTTTTACTACAATGGCATCTTTACCATCAATAGTCAATTGAAAATTACCAGCTTTAACTTCGGCTACCAAGTTATCAGCTTTGGCTAAAACTCCTTTAGAAGTTGCAACCGCTTTTTTAACTGTTGATTTTTTCTTTTGAGAATAACTTGTAATGCTACAAAGAGCAATTAATGTAAATAAAACAAATTTTTTCATAATAGTGTTATGGTTTAATAGGATAGCAATATACAAAAATATTTATTTAGTATATGTTAAATAAAAAAACCGCCTTGCTATGGGAACAAGACGGTTTCAACCAATAAAAACTTAAAACTATTCTTTTGTAGATTTCACTGCTAGGTTATAAATTACCAAGCCAAAACCAATTTTGTTAATCGCATCAGCAATGTTGTAAGCAACATCAACATTACCTTTTCCTAACAATCCTGTGTACCAACCATCAGTGCCTAACATGTATCCTAATGGATAAATTGCCCAACCAACAAGTACGAACCAACATAAGATTTTGTGTGATGCAAGAACTTCTCCTCCAGCAGCAGCAGCTAATTTAGACGCTTCTCCTAACCAAATTTCGTATACAATAGCAAAATAAGCTATTCCAGAAACTAATCCCCAAATCCAAGCATTACCTGGATCTACAGCTTCACCAAAGTATCCTGTAACCAACATTACTAACGAATAAATAATCATTTTCCATAATAATGATTGTTTAGCACCAGCAATTTTCAGAATTAAATAAAACTCTAAACACATTAATGGAACAGTTAAAACCCAATCCACATAACGGAAAAAAGTTGGTGATTCTCCAAAACTTGCCCAATAATCTCTCATGTAGAAATAATGAACAGCTGCAATAAAGGTAATTAAACCTGAAACTAAAACTGAAACACGCCACTTCTTATCAAATTGACTTAATGATAAAAAGAAAAATGCTGATGCTGCCATCATAGCCATGCATCCAATAAAAAATGTGAATCCAACATAGTCAGTTGGCAACATTTTAGAAACCAATGAAATTGATAATAAATTTGACATAGTATAAAAATTTAAGTTATTTGTTTAACCAAATTTAAAAAACAATAAACAAAAAAAATAAAAGTGTTTAACATTTTTTACATATCTTTAAACAAAATTAAAAGTAAATATTATGTCACATTCCAACAAGATAGCCATATTAATAAGTTTTTTTGCCTTGTGGATTAATATGTTTTTTTCTCACAAGTATCAACAAGTTATTGGATTTGTAGTAATATTCTTATTCGGAATCCTACACGGAGCCAATGATTTAGCTTTATATCAAAAAATAAATGAAGGACAAAATACTATTTCTCTAAAAAAAATAATTCTCTATTATATAGGTGTTGTAATTTTAGGAGCATTACTTTTTTATAGTTTTCCAATTATGGCTTTGGTATTGTTTATACTTTTCAGCGGATATCACTTTGGAGAGCAACACTGGAATAAACTTAAAGATAAAGGAAACAATACAATACTAACAATCTTTCAAACCCTATATGGATTGTTAATTCTCTTCTTATTGTTTCAGTTTCATGAATTGGAAGTCAAACAAATTATTTTTCAAATATCTAAGACTTCAATTGAATTGTTAGATTTCAGAATGATAACATTAGTAATAGGAATACTTTTAATAATTTCTGGCATTTTTCTTAACAGAAAAACTACTAAATTAAAATCAGAAATAATTATAAACATCTTTTACCTATTAGTATTTGCAATTGTATTTAAAACAGCTGATTTAATTTGGGCATTTGCCATCTATTTTGTGGTATGGCATAGTTTTCCTTCAATCAAAGAACAAATCCATTTTTTATACGGAAGTTATAGTTTTAAAAACTTCAAACGTTATTTTAAATCAGCTTTCATTTATTGGATAATTTCATTATTAGGAATTGCCATTTTGTATTTTCTTTTTAAGGATAAAGAAATTTTTAATGCTTTGTTCTTCTCTTTTCTAGCAGCAATAACTTTTCCGCATACGATTGTAATAATCAAAATGCAAAATAAAGCATAAAAAAAACCGAGTTATTGCTAACTCGGTTTTTAAATCTATAATAAAATTTATTATTTTACTTCTTCAAAATCAACATCTTGAGTTTGATCACCACTTGCATCAGCTTGTGGTTGAGCTTCTTGAGCTTGACCTTGGTCTCCTTGAGCGTACATTGCTTCTGTAGCAACTTTCCAAGCAGCGTTTACATTGTCAAGACCTTTTTGAATTGCTTCTAAATCTTGATTTTGGTGCGCCATTCTCAATTCAGTTAAAGCTGATTCGATTCCTACTTTATGATCATCAGATAATTTATCACCAAGTTCTTTCAATTGACTTTCTGTTTGGAAAATCATACTGTCTGCTTCATTTAATTTATCAGCTTTTTCTTTAGCCAATCTGTCGCTTTCAGCATTCATCTCAGCATCTTTTTTCATTCTTTCGATTTCTTCTGCTGTTAAACCAGATGAAGCTTCGATACGAATATCGTGAGATTTTCCTGTTCCTTTATCAGTTGCAGAAACTTTAATGATACCATTAGCATCAATATCAAAAGTCACTTCAATTTGAGGAACTCCTCTTGGTGCTGGTGGAATTCCGTCTAAGTGGAAACGACCGATTGTTTTATTATCTGCAGCCATTGTTCTTTCACCTTGAATAACGTGAATTTCAACACTTGGTTGATTGTCAGCAGCTGTTGAGAATATTTGTGATTTTTTTGTTGGAATGGTTGTGTTAGACTCAATTAATTTAGTCATCACATTACCCATAGTTTCAATTCCTAATGATAAAGGTGTAACGTCTAATAACAATACATCTTTTACATCACCTGTTAAAACTCCACCTTGAATAGCAGCTCCAATTGCTACAACTTCATCAGGATTAACTCCTTTAGATGCTTTTTTACCAAAGAATTTTTCAACTTGTTCTTGGATAACTGGAATTCTTGTAGAACCTCCAACTAAAATCACTTCGTCAATATCTGAAACAGATAAACCTGCATCTTTTAATGCTTTAGCAACTGGTTCCATTGAACGTTTTACTAAAGTTTCTGACAATTGCTCAAATTTAGCACGAGTTAATGTTTTAACTAAGTGTTTTGGTCCTGTAGCCGTTGCCGTAACGTATGGTAAGTTAATTTCTGTTTGAGTTGAAGAAGACAATTCAATTTTAGCTTTTTCAGCAGCTTCTTTCAAACGTTGTAAAGCCATTGGATCTTTACGTAAATCAACACCTTCTTCAGTATTAAAATCGTTTGCCATCCAATCGATGATTACTTGGTCAAAATCATCACCACCTAAGTGAGTATCTCCATTTGTAGATAATACTTCAAAAACTCCGTCACCTAATTCAAGAACTGAGATATCAAAAGTACCTCCACCTAAATCGTAAACTGCAATTTTTTGGTCTTTTCCTTTTTTATCTAATCCGTAAGCTAATGCCGCAGCAGTTGGCTCATTGATGATACGCATTACTTTTAAACCTGCAATTTCTCCTGCTTCTTTCGTAGCTTGACGTTGTGCATCATTAAAGTAAGCTGGAACAGTGATAACTGCTTCGGTAACGGTCTGACCTAAATAGTCTTCAGCAGTTTTTTTCATTTTTTGAAGAGTCATTGCTGACAATTCTTGTGGTGTATAAAGTCTTCCGTCAATATCAACACGTGGAGTGTCATTATCACCTTTAACAACTTTATAAGCTACAGTCGATGCTTCTTTAGCACTTTCTGAGTATTTATTACCCATAAAACGTTTAATTGACGCTATGGTTTTAGTAGGATTTGTTACCGCCTGTCTTTTTGCAGGGTCACCTACTTTAATTTCGCCACCTTCTACAAATGCAATTACAGATGGTGTAGTTCTCTTTCCTTCTGCATTAGCAATTACAACTGGTTCTCCACCTTCCATAACTGACACGCAAGAATTGGTTGTACCTAAATCGATACCAATAATTTTTCCCATTTTCTTAATTTTCTATTTAATGTTTTTATTTAGTTTTTCAACTTGTTTGTGATATGACAATGATTGTGCCAAGTGGAATTTGAGAATAAATTGTCAGTTTTACACATATAAATATGACAAGTTGACATTTATTTTTTAAAGTATACAGACTCTTTTTGTCTTAAAGTCAAAATTTGTCTGATATTAAAAACAACTATCGACAACGCTATCAATGAATAAGAAATAATCTGTGCAACAGAAACCGATTCTTTAAAATAATAAATTGCAAGGAAAAAATGTATCAATGGATTGGTATACATCAATATTCCAACTGTTGAGGAATTCAAACCTTTTAGAGCATATAAATTCAAAAACAATGGGATAATCGTAAACAAAACTACTATCACTAAAAGCAAAGAATAAAATAAAGGTTCTGTTGGAATCGCTCCACCATAATTAGGATAAAATGGTAGTAAAATAACGGTTGCAAATACCATTTGAATCGTCAAGATTAAAAATTTATCAAAGTCATTATTTCTTCTTTGGGAAATAAGATATAATCCAAAGGAAAAGGCAATCACTATACTGTAAATCAAATCTTTTAAATTTCCATATGATAATATTATACAACTAATTACACATAATAAAACCGCAAACCATTGCCAATAATTGATTTTTTCTTTCAAAATTATGAAAGCCAAAACAGTGGTTATAATTGGACAAATTATATAGGCAAACGAAGCTGATTGCAAACTAACATGATTGACAGCATAAATGAACAAAAACCAATTCAATACTAACAAAAATCCTCCTAAAAGTGTCATTATAATTGTAGTTCTTCGCTTTTTATTTGAAAAATTTTTAAACGTTTCTAACGAAGTTACTAAAACCGATTTTCTGAAAACAAAATTAAGCGCTAATAAACAAGCGGTTGCAATAAAAACACGATAAAATAAAATATCCAATGAAGCATAATTATGCAATGGTTTTAGCGCCAAACTAAAAAACCCCCAAATAATAAAAGCAGATAAGGCAGAAAGGAAATATTTGTTGATGGGCATCTTATTTTTTTTTGCAAAAGAAATAAAAATGTGAATACAAAATTCCTAATTATATGTTATTAAATTAGATTTCTTCATTTCAAAATACATTTGAGTAATAAAGTATCAAAAACTGCTATTCAAATTCTCGGATTTTTATCAAATTATCATTTTAAACCTTATATTTGCTTTACTAATTAGTACAGTTTATGGAAGAATGCATTTCGGTTTTTGATATGTTAAAAATTGGTGTTGGACCATCAAGTTCTCATACACTTGGACCTTGGCGTGCCGCTGAACGATTTTTGGCTGAATTAAATCAAGAAAATTTACTAAACACTACAACTCGAGTTAAAGTAGATTTATACGGTTCACTATCATTAACTGGTGTTGGTCACGCTACTGATTTGGCAGTAATGTTAGGCTTGAGCGGACAAGACCCAGAATATATTCCGGTTGAGAATATTGACAAAATTATAAAATCAATTAAATCAACACATCAACTCAACTTGGGAAATCAGCTTTTAATTTCTTTTGATGTTGAAAAAGATATTGTTTTCAATAAAAACTTTTTGCCTTTTCATGCTAACGGAATGACTTTTACAGCATTTACTTCAAACAAAGAATATACTTCTACCTTCTACTCTATTGGTGGTGGATTTGTAGTAAAAGAAGAGCGTGTCAATGCTAAAAAGAAACATCAAATAAAATGTGCTTTTCCGTATCCAGTTCAAAATGCTCAAGAATTATTAGAATATTGCAATTCTTTAAATAAATCTATTTCTGAAGTAGTTTACGAAAACGAAAAATCGATGCGTTCGGAAGAGGAAATCGATAAAGAGTTAATGCGCATATGGAATACAATGTTAGAATGTATGTACATTGGATGCCACAGCGAAGGCATACTTCCTGGCGGATTGAATGTAAGAAGAAGAGCATTTGACATGCACCAAGGTTTGATTGGTTTATCAAATTATAATTCGCCTCAAGAATGGTTAGAATGTATTCGTAAAACCGAAGTTAAATTCCGTCAAATTTTGAAATGGGTTTCGTGTTTTGCATTAGCCGTCAATGAAGTAAACGCAGCTTTAGGAAGAGTTGTTACAGCTCCAACCAATGGAAGTGCTGGAGTTATTCCTGCTGTTTTGATGTATTATTTGGTTATAGAAAATCACCAAGCTGGCGAAAAAGAAATCAAGCAATTTTTGATGGTTGCTGGAGAAATTGGAAGTATTTTCAAAAAAGGTTCGACCATATCAGCAGCTATGGGCGGTTGTCAAGCTGAAATTGGTGTATCAAGCGCTATGGCAGCAGCAGCGTTGTGTGAAGTTATGGGTGGAACTCCAGATCAAGTACAAATGGCAGCCGAAATTGCAATGGAACATCACCTAGGTTTGACATGTGATCCTATTGGTGGTTTGGTTCAAATTCCGTGTATAGAAAGAAATACTATGGGTGCCATTAAAGCCATAAATGCTGCCGAATTAGCTATGGAAACCGACGCAAAAAATGCTAAAGTTCCTTTGGATAAAGTAATTAATACTATGTGGCAAACAGCTAAAGACATGAACTCAAAATATAAGGAAACTTCAGAAGGTGGCTTGGCAGTTGCCGTGAATGTTGCCGATTGTTAAGCATAAAAAAGGAGATGAAAGTAAATCATCTCCTTTTTAATTTAAATATTAAAGTAACTTATTTGATATATACTTCAATATTACCATTGGCATCTTTTAATTTTAGTTCACTCAACGTAAGATTAACAATATCTTGAGTAGTGGTAACACCATCAATAACTTTAGTCAAATTGTTATTTGATCGCGAATAAATACCTAAATCTGTGAATAATGCACAAGGATCAATTGTGGAGTCATAGTTACCTTCTTCAACGGTATTGTCCGATTTTAATTGCATAAAATCTTTTTCGCAACCCGCTTGATTTTGAGGTGTAGAAATCAATGTTTCCACTCCAGCTACTGTTGTTCCTACTTGATTAATCTTCCATTTTCCTGTTAAAGGAGCCAATGTTTCTCCGTCATTATCATCATCACTACATGAAATTGTGAAGAAACCAAAAACAGCTACCATCATAACCAATACTAAACTTCTACTTTTTAGACTAACTTTTCTCATAACATTATATATTAATTTGTTAATGACAAAGTTAGTTGTGCAACGTTCAAACAATATTACACTTTAAATTTAAAAAATTGTATAAATAAATTAAAAATAATCTTTTGTATTAAAAATTAATTTTTCAATTTTTCAATTTCAGATTTCAATAACTCAATTTCAGAATTTAATTTATCGAACTCTTTTTGATTGGTTTTTCCTGCTTCAATAGTTTGATAAATTCTAATTTTTGAATCTTTTAAATCAGTTTTTTTAAGTTTATTTTCAATTGAATTTTGCAATGAATCATCATATTTTTCAACCGTTACATCAACTTCAATTACTTTAGTTTTATTATCAATTTTGGTCTGAACCACATGATATTTTGAATCAATTTCATTGGTTACAAATTGGTTTGCTTTCGATAAATAAATATTTGTTACTGCAAAATTATAAGCTAAATATATCGCGGGAATTATTGCTAGAAAAATCAAAACTCCAAACCAACTATTTACATTCTTTACATTTTCTTTTGAATGTGGACTAAATTTTAAATACTTGACAATAATATAACTTCCAACACAGATAAAAAGAGCATTAATGAAGTAAGTATAAAGTCCGCCAACAAAGTATTCCCATTGCAAGGTTGCCAATCCGAAACTTGCTGTACAAAGTGGAGGAATACATGAAGTGGCAACTGCAACTCCAATTAAAACTTGTGTTCCATTGTGGCGAGAAATAGCTATAAATCCTGCCATTCCACCAATAAAAGCTAGTAAAACATCAAATATAGTTGGATGTGAAAAGGATAATAATTCATCGGTAGCAATGGCATAAGGCGTTATTAAATAGTAAATTGTAGCAACAAATAAACTTATAAGTACAATTCGTAGTGCATTTTGGATACTAACTTTCAATAAATCAATATCAGAAACTCCTAGTGAAAAACCGATTCCAAAAATTGGTCCCATCAATGGTGAAATTATCATCGCACCAATAACAGCTGCTTTCGAATTAATGTTTAATCCAATGCAAGAAATGAATATCGCAAAAGCAAGAAGCCATAGGTTTTTTCCTTTAAAAACAACACCTTCTCTTACTTCTCTATCGGTTTCTAGTTCATCTTCCTGACTTCCTTTAAGGTCAAAAAGTGAACGAAAATAGCGCTTTATAATTTGAATTCTTGTACTCATTTAAAATCGTAGAATGAAACGCTAATTTAGAATTAAAACTCAAAACTCAAACTAGTTGTCAAAAAGAAATTGGAATTAACTAAATCAGAACCTTTGGCAAATACTTCTTTCTTACTATCAAAGTAACGAGCTTCTGTTCTTAATTTCACTTTTGAATTGGGCAAATAATCGAAATTTAACGAAAATCCGAGAGTTTTAAATTCGTCATTTGCGGCAATAATCACATTCTTTTCATCTTGATAATATTCGGTTCTAAAAGCCGTTTGCCATTTTGGATTTATTGAATATTGCGCAATAAAAACAGGACTTAACCAAGATGCAGATGAGTTATTTTTTGAACTTAAATCTTGCAAACCATAATCAAAACCTGCAATGGTTCGCCATTTGTCATTCCATTTTTTATCAAAATATAAATTACTAAAATAACGCATGGTATAATCTATTCCATTGAACTCCTTTCCTACGAAAGTACTCCAATTTAAAGTAGAATTTGCAGATGATTTATAAACAATTTGAGTTCCTAAAGATGGTGCAACATCCTTTTGAGGTTTGTTAATTCGTTGCCAACCATTTGTCAATAATGCTGCAAAATTCCATTTGTCTGATGGTTTGTAATTGTATTTCACTCCTGTCATAAAATAAGGTGAATTATCCGCTAAAATTGAACGCGTCAAAGTTAAATTGGAAGACGTTGTAGCTGATTCAAATCCGATATAACTTGGTAAAATTCCAACTTCAATTGAATGTTTTTTTGATTGATCTAGGTACAAACCCACATAGGCTTCGTTTAAATATTTTATCTTTTCGTTGGCATAATTATCGTCAACATAAGTTCCTGATTGTAATGACAATACTGCATAAGCATTTTCATATTCCACTTTTGCACGTAGTAATCCAATATTGATATTAAACTCATTATGACGATTGTAATTGTACAGAAATGGCAATTTTGCATCGGTTAATGGTTGATTAAAATCATAAGAATAATAAGTTTCTACAAATCCCGAAAAGGTGGTTTTTAGTTCACTCTTTTCTTGTGAAAATAGTTGACTGAAAATAAGTAGTGTTAAAATTGTAAATGTATTTTTCATAAACTATTTTCTTCTCGTATCAATTACATAAATAATTTTCCATCCCGAAGCTTCGGGACCATTTTCTTTAAAAAGTGTAAAAGCATTTACGCCAGAATGACTTAATTTACCATTGATGTAGAATTCATAAGGTGTCCAAGCATGAGCCATCGTGCCATCAACTTGAATGGAATAACTTAAAATCTTTTCTTCAAATTTAAAATCATTTGGAATAGTTGCAATAGAATTATAGAACTCTTTAGCCGATTCATCAGATAATTTGGCTCCTTTTGCATTTTCCATTATCGATTGAAGAATGATTTTATCTGAACAAACTGATTTCATTTTAACAGTATCTTTAGCGTGAAAACCTTCAAAAAAAGTTTCAATAACTTTCTGAACTTCTTGATTTTGAGCTTGAATAGAACTAGCAAAAATCATTATTAAGAGAAATATTGTTTTTTTCATTTTAGAACAAATTTATAATTACATGAATATTAGTATATTTTTGATGCTATTTATTACAAAACTAATCGATTTTATTACTTTTACAACCTCTTAATCTAAGAAGTCTAAAAAACTAATCATCAAAGAAGTCTAAATATGTCAGTAGCCAAAAAAGATTACAAACGAATTACAACCAAATCATTAATTGAAATGAAAGCCAATGGCGAGAAAATTTCAATGTTAACCGCCTATGATTTCACTATGGCAAAAATCGTTGACACTGCTGGTGTTGACGTAATTTTGGTTGGAGATTCTGCAAGTAATGTTATGGCCGGACACGAAACAACTTTACCTATAACTCTTGACCAAATGATTTATCATGCTTCTGGAGTTGTACGTGCTATTGAAAGAGCATTGGTTGTAGTAGATTTACCTTTCGGAAGTTATCAATCTGATCCAAAAGAAGCATTGCGTTCGTCTATCAGAATCATGAAAGAAAGTGGAGGTCACGCAGTAAAATTAGAAGGTGGAAGCGAAATTAAACAATCCATAAAACGAATATTAGCAGCTGGAATTCCAGTAATGGGACATTTGGGTTTAACACCACAATCTATTTACAAATTCGGAACTTATACGGTTCGTGCCAAAGAAAATGCTGAAGCTGAAAAATTGATGGAAGATGCCAAATTATTAGAAAAATTGGGCTGTTTTGCTTTAGTTTTAGAAAAAATTCCTGCCGCTTTAGCTGAAAAAGTTGCTAAAAGCATTTCGATTCCTGTTATCGGAATTGGTGCTGGTGGTGGAGTTGATGGACAAGTTTTAGTAATTCACGATATGTTAGGAATGAACAATGAATTCAGTCCAAGATTCTTACGCCGTTATTTAGATTTATACGATCAAATGACGAAAGCTATTGGAAATTATGTAGCTGATGTAAAAAGTCAAGATTTCCCTAATGCGAATGAACAATATTAATTTAGACATTTTGGACATTTTGGACTTCTTAGATTATAAGAATTTTAGATTCTATAATTGAAAGTCTAATTATAAAATCATTAAATTCTGATTCATTTAAAATATTAACTTTTCAAAAGTCTAACTATCTAAAATTCTAATAATCTAAGAAGTATAGAAAAAATGCATCAATTTAAAGAACTTTTAATTTGGAAAAAAAGCAGACAATTTTGTTCTGAAATTTATTCAATAACATCTTCTTTTCCAAGTGATGAAAAATTTGGAATAACAAATCAGTTAAGAAGAGCTTCCGTTTCAATTCCATCAAATATAGCTGAAGGTTCTTCAAGAAATTCTAATAAAGACTTTTCTAGATTTCTTGAAATTGCCATTGGTTCAGCATATGAAATTGAAACTCAGCTTTTAATTGCTTCTGACCTAGGATTTATAAAATCGGATAAGTTAGAACCATTAATAATTCAACTTGAAGAAATTATTAAAATGATATCAAAGTTTAGATCAACTTTAAAAATCTAAGAAGTCTAATAATCTAAAATTCTAAGCTAGTCTAAATGAAAATCGTTTCCAACAAATCCAACCTACAAATTCTTCACGAAGACAATCATATTATTGTGATTAACAAACGTGTTGGAGATATTGTGCAAGGTGATAAAACTGGTGATAAACCGCTTTCTGAAATTGTAAAAGAATATATTAAAGACAAATACAATAAACCTGGTGAAGTTTTTCTGGGTGTTGTTCATCGATTGGATAGACCTACAACTGGAATTGTAATTTTTGCTAAAACAAGTAAAGCACTTGAGCGCTTGAATAAGATGTTTAGCGAGCGTGAAACCAACAAAACCTATTGGGCTGTTGTAAAAAACAAACCACCAAAAAACGAAGATAATCTGATTCATTTTTTAAAAAGAAACGAAAAAAACAATACTTCAAAAGCGCATTTAAAGGAAGTTCCTGAAAGCAAAAAAGCGTCTTTAGATTATAAAATCATCAAAGAATTAAATAACTATTTTGCTTTAGAAATCAATCTTCATACTGGAAGACATCATCAAATTCGTGCACAATTACAAGCTATTGGCTGTCCTATAAAAGGTGATTTAAAATATGGTTTTGACCGCAGTAATCCTGATGGTGGTATTCATCTTCATGCACGAAAATTGGCCTTCATTCATCCTGTTTCAAAAGAGCAAATTGAAATAATTGCTCCCACTCCATCGGATGCCATTTGGAATTCGATTTAAAAAGTGTAACTTTACTACACAATCGCATAGGGTATTATGCGTTTTAATTGTTATTAACCCAAATTTACAATTATAATCTATGAAAAAATTAATCTTATTATCCTCATTTTTAATGTCGGTAACTGCATTCTCACAAGACCATTTTGCGGGTTTAACCAATTCTAGTAGAGTTGGAATTTTGACAACTTCAATAAATCCTGCCGAATTAGCTAATATGTCAAATAAATTTGAAATTAATGTTGTCGGATTTAGTTTTAATGTAGCAAACAACAAAATTGGATTTACTGATTTAACATCTGATAAAGATATTGAAACATTGCTTTTTAAAGGAAATGAACCTGTCAATCTTAGAGTTGACGCTGAAGCCTATGGATTAGGATTTGCTATAAAACACAAAAGTTGGGCTTTGGCAATTACTTCTAAAATAAACGGCAAACTTGATGCGGTAGATATTGATACAAAACTTGGAGACGCATTGGTCAATTCAGGTTTAAATAGTGTTTTAGGTTCTAGTTCAATTAATAATAATTATAACCAAAGACTTACCGGAACAACTTGGGGTGAAGTTGGTTTTACTCTGTCTAAAAATCTTTTAGATAAAGAAAAATATAAAGTAAATGTTGGTGCTACTTTCAAATTGTTATTTCCAGGTTCTTATTCTAATTTGGGTTTAGATAAATTTAATGGAACAATTAATAATGTTGGCTCTCAAGTATATTTAAACAATACAACTGCCAATTTAAACATTGCGTACTCAGGAGCATTAGCCAATAGTTTTTCAAATTTTGAGGATTATTCAAAATCGGTTTTTGGAGGATTAAACGGTTTTTCAGGTGATATCGGAATTAACTTCCAATGGAAAGATGAGCCGGAAACCAATCCGAAGAAAAATCAAAATAAATACAAATTCAATGCTGGTATAGCACTTAGAAATATGGGTTCTATGACCTTTAGTGATAATAATAATTATAATACCAATTACACTTTAAACATTCAACCTACCATTGCAAATCCTCTAGGTTTAAACCTAAATCAGTTTGAAAACATCGATAATCTTCAACAGATTGAAACCATATTAATCAGTCAAGGTTATTTAACAAAGCAACCTGAAAAGAAAGACTTTAGAGTAAAGCTTCCATCTATTTTCTCTGCTTATGTAGATGTAAAAATAATCTCGAGACTCTTTGTTTCTGGTTATATTCAGCAAAAAGTGAATGATGATAATAATAACGATCAAATTACTGCTCAAAATAGTTTCACTATTACTCCAAGACTAAATTTAGGCTTTTTTGAAGTTTATTCTCCTTGGACAAGCAACGAAATATCTGGATTTAATGGCGGAATTGGTTTTAGAGTTGGAGGATTTTATTTAGGCTCTGGTTCTATAATTACAGCAGCAATTAATGATAGTAAACAAGCTGATATTTATGGTGGTTTTAGATTAGCATTTTTATAATATCATGGAATATAAAACGAGCATCAGTTACCGAAAAGAAAAGCTGAAACAACTTCTACAGGTTGTAATAAATCACGAAAAGGAGATTATTTCAGCATTATATAATGACTTCAAAAAGCCAGAATTTGAAGCCGTTGTAACTGAGACCAGTTATGTAATTTCCGATTTAAAAGACGCCATTAAAAACATCAATAGTTGGGCAAAACCTAAATGGGTTCTACCTTCACTATTAAACTTTCCATCTTCAGATTATATCTTACATGAACCTTATGGAAAAGTACTAATAATTTCGCCTTGGAATTATCCTTATCAACTGGCACTTTGTCCTTTAATTGCAGCTGTTGCAGCAGGAAATCAAGTTGTCGTTAAACCATCAGAATTAACTCCTAATACATCAAAAATTATTGCGAAAATAATTTCAGAAGTTTTTGATAAAGAACATGTTGAAGTTATAGAAGGTGGAATTGATGTTTCTGAAAAGCTACTATCACAACGTTGGGATTATATTTTCTTTACCGGAAGTGTGGCTGTTGGCAAAATTGTTGCAAAAGCTGCTGCCGAATTTTTAACACCAGTTACTCTTGAACTTGGCGGAAAAAATCCATGCATTATTGATAAAAACTGCAATGTTAAATTGACAGCTAAAAGAATTGTTTGGGGAAAATTTATTAATGCAGGACAAACCTGTATTGCGCCAGATTATCTATTAGTTAATCAAGAAATCAAACAAAAACTAATCGATGCTTTAAAAGAAGAAATTATTCTTGCTTATGGCGAAAACCCAGAAGAATCAAAGGATTTTGCTCGAATTGTAAATACTAAAAATTGGAAGCGATTAAACTCTTTTTTAGAAAATGAAATTATTTTATTTGGTGGAAAAATTAATGAAGTTGACAATTACATTGCTCCTACTTTATTAGAGGATTCAAAACTTGATAGTTTAGTAATGCAAGATGAAATATTTGGACCTATTTTACCAATAATTAGCTTTAAAGAGGAATCTGAAATTGAAAAGATAATTTCTAAATATGAAAAACCTTTGTCTCTTTATGTTTTTTCAAATAATACAAAATGGGCAAAAAGTATCGTAAAAAAATATTCTTTTGGTGGTGGTTGCATTAATGACACTGTTGTACATTTTTCTAACAAACGCTTGCCTTTTGGTGGTGTTGGCTATAGTGGAATTGGTGCCTATCATGGTAGATTAAGTTTTGAAACTTTCTCTCATAAAAAATCAATTGTAAATAAATCTACTTGGCTTGATTTACCTATGCGATATGCTCCGTACAAAGAAAAACTAAAAACTCTTAAAAAATTATTGAATTGGTTGTAAACAATTTAAAAGATTAATTTATTTTTTATATCTTGCTAAGAAATTTATAATTATAATTGAATGATTATAAACATTACTCTATTCAATTCTTTTCTAAATGGTTGCACGGAAAATTTATTTGGTTTTCTCCAACCTTTTATTGCTTTTAAGACGATTCCATTATTGTTTTTTTTTAAAGAATGGTTTATACTAATCTCTTTAGCTATAATTATCTTATATATTCTTTTTGTTTTTTTTATAAATAAAAAGAAAAAAGATAGCTTTATCAAAAACTTTTCTAGTTATGTAGCAAAAGAAGAACAGTACAATATGTATCTACTCTTCTTAGGAATTTCAGTTATCTCAGTCGAAATAATTTTAGAAATATTTAAAATTAGAAATTCAAGCCAGCTTATCTTAAAAACAATATTTGGATTGTTTTTGATATCTATTTATCTTTTAAATGCTAAAACTAAGTTACTTAAAAATTCATTTTCTACTATATTTATTTTATTATATCTAAGTTATTTTTCTTATAACATTTACAATATTATTTATAAACCATTTGAACTTTTTAGCTACGTATCTTTAATTGTAAATTTTTTTCTTTCTTATTATGTTTTCAAAAATTTATTACAATATTGGACATTTGTTAGTATTGTATTTCTTTTTACAATAAGCCTTTTTCAACAAGATATTCTACCAACAGATTTAGTAATTATATTAATAACATCTTTTATATTCACAGTTGCTATTCATTCTGCCAATCATATTTCAACAAGTAATACTCAAAACAGATTTCTATTTGCCAATGAAATTGTAAATCGTGGAAATATTATAACTATTGCAACAAATAAAAAAGGAGAAGTTTCTTTTTGTAGTAATCAAGTACTTAATTTTTTAGGATATACTCCAAATGAAGTATTAGGATTAAAGTTTTGGGAATTAACTGAAGATGAGGATTTTATTGGTGAAGCCTATCATGATGATTATATTGATAACAGACTTTATGTTAGAAAACTAAAATGTAAAAATGGAGAGTATAAATACATCCAATGGAAAGACAAAAAGTTTTCTGATGACTTAATTATAGGAATTGGACAAGATATCACAGAGCAAATCAGTATACAAAATCAATACAAAAATTTAATTGAAAATGCCAACGATATAATCTATGAAACTGATACCAAAGGAAATTATGTTTTCATAAACAAACATTCAGAAATTGTTACAGGCTATAAATTAGAAGAACTTTATGGCAATCACTATTCCTTGCTAATCCGAGAAGATTATAGAAAAAAAATTATGAATTTTTATTCTAAACCTCTCAATAATGTAACTGATTTTCCAACAACAGTTTTTCCAATAGTTAAGAAAAATGGAGACTCTGTATGGTTATCTCAAAACGTATCTATTAAAAAAAATGAATATAATAAAATAGTAGGATATACAGTAATTGCTAGAGATATAACATTAATCAAGGATATCGAAATTGAGAAATTAAGAAAAGACAGAAAAGTAAGAGCTTATAATGAAACCTTAAAAAATATTACCTTTAAAAACCATTTAAAGTCTGAAAATTTTGATGTTGTTCTATCAAATATATTAAAATTGGTTGCTCAAAAAGTTGATGTAAACAGAATCAGTTATTGGAAATATGATACTGATAAACTAATTTGTTTAAAATTGTACATCCAGAATCGAAATAGATTTGAAAAAGACATTGTATTATTAAAAAATGACTTTCCAAACTATTTCAAAGCCGTCGAAAATGAAACTCAAATTGTTGCCACTGATGTCTACAGCAGTTCTGAAACAGCAGAATTTTGCTCAGATTATTTTCCAAAATTTGAAGTAAAATCATTATTAGATACACCTATCTATATAAATGGCTCTTTAGTTGGCGTATTATGTATAGAATCTACCACAAAAATTAAACAGTGGGATAATGAAGATATCAATTTTGCTCGATCTATTGCTGATTATTTAACTGTTGTAATTGAAACCAATCAAAGATTAGAAGCCGAAAAGAAATTAGCTTACAAAAGTGATTTGCTTACAGCAATTACAAAAATCACTAATAAATTACTGAGTGAAAAGAATTTAGAATCCATTTTTGATGAAATACTATTAACAATCGGTGAAGCTGCAAATGTCGATAGAGTACATTTCTTTGTAAATGATAGTAAAGCAGATACTATTCAACTTAAACATGAATGGGTTGCCAAATCAATAGATTCTCAAATTGAAAATCAAGAATTAAAAAATTTTCCAAATAAAAATTTTAGAGAATTACTAAATATTTTGATTGATAATAAAGAATATAATTTTCTTGTCAAAGATTTGGGTGAATCAATAGCAAAACAAAGTCTTGAAAAAAGAAAAATAATATCATTACTAAGGTTACCAGTATTTGTAAAAAACGAGTTTTATGGCTTTATAGGTTTTGATGATTGTAAACAAGAACGTATTTGGAACGAAGATGAAATAAACATTCTTAGAACATTAGCAAACAATATCTCATCTGCAATTGACAGAAGCATCAATGAACGAATAATTCTAGAAAGTGAAGAACGATTTAAGTTATTAACCGAAAACATTCCTGGAACAGTATATTTATCTAATTATGACGATAAATGGTCTGATATTTATTTAAATGATGAAATTGAAAATTTAACTGGTTATCCAAAGACAGAATTTTTAGAAAATAAAATTTATTTTATAGACTTAATTCATCCTGATGATAGAGTTAAAGTCGATAACGATGTTGAATTAGCCATTCAAGAAAAGAAAAAAATTCATAATATTTTTAGAATATTCAATAAAAATGGTGATATTAAATGGGTTGAAGAATTTGGTGATGTTATCTACAAGGACGGAAAAATTAATTATATAGAAGGAATTCTTATTGATATAACTAAACAAAAAGAAAACGAAAATGCTATAAAAGCTAAAGAATATGCTGAAGCTGCAAATAAAGCAAAGTCAGAATTTTTAGCTAATATGAGTCATGAAATAAGAACTCCATTAAATGGAATTATTGGTTTCACCGACTTACTAAAGAACACAAAACTCGAAGATATACAAAAAAAATACATGAATACTATTAATGAATCTGCACATTCATTGATGGGAATTATAAATGATATTTTAGATTTTTCAAAAATAGAATCAGGGAAATTAGAGTTAGATATCAAGAAATATGATCTAATTGAAATTATTAGTCAAGTTATAGAATTAGTAAAATATGATACCAACAAAAAAAACTTAGATTTAGAGGTTACAATAAATGAATCTGTTCCAAAATATGTCTTTGTTGATATTGTTAGATTAAAACAAATATTAATTAATCTATTAGGAAACGCTGTTAAATTTACTGAAAAAGGAAAAGTTACCCTATCTATAAAAAATTTAGAGTCCATTTCAGAAAATAAAACCAAAATAAGATTCTCAGTTATAGATACCGGAATTGGGATTAAAAAAGATTTTCAAAAAGAAATTTTCAATGCCTTTTCACAAGGTGACAATTCAACTACTAGAAGATTTGGAGGGACAGGTCTTGGATTAACAATTTCTAATCAATTGCTTTCTTTAATGGATAGTAAGTTAAATTTAGAAAGTGAAATTGGAAAAGGAAGTGAATTCTTTTTTGATGTGATTTTGAAAACATCGAACGAAAAAAGTTCACAATTAATTGATAATTTTAATGTAATAATAAATGAAAAAGAAAAACCCGATTTTGGTCATGAAAACTTCAAAGTATTGATTATAGAAGATAATAAAATAAACATGCTTTTAGCAAAAACTTTAATCAAGCAAATTATTCCAAATGGTACTATCTTTGAAGCCGAAAACGGAAAAATTGGTGTTGAAAAATTTAATATATTGCATCCCGATATAATTCTAATGGATGTACAAATGCCTATCATGAATGGCTATGAAGCAACACAAGAAATAAGAAAAACAACAAAAGGAAGACATATTCCTATCATTGCGTTAACTGCTGGCACAGTTGTTGGTGAAAGGGAAAAATGTTTGGAAGTAGGTATGAACGATTATGCTTCCAAACCTATTCTAAAAGAAGTTCTTGAAGGAATAGTTTCAAAATGGTTAAAAAATTAAAAAACTAAACAAAATTATTAAATTATGAAATGGATTGGAAATCGTAAAAGTGATAACGTAGAAGACAGAAGAGGAATGTCTGGAGGCGGAAAAGCTGTAGTAGGTGGAGGTGGATTAGTAATCGTATTTTTTCTTGTGAAAATGTTTTTCCCAGAAGCGGCACCTTTACTTGATACATTTCAACAAAACCAAGCAAATCAGCAAACTCAACAAACTGGTGAACAACGTGAATTAACTCCTGAAGAAATAGAAATTGGAGATTTTGCAAAAACAGTTTTTGCCTACACTGAAGATACTTTCGGTCAAATATTTCAAGAAAATAATTTACAATACGAACAACCAAAAATGGTACTTTTCTCTGATGCTGTAGAAACCGCTTGTGGAAGTGCAACAGCAGCATCTGGACCTTTCTACTGCCCAGGTGACAAAAAAGTATACATGGATTTACGTTTCTTTGAAGAATTAAAAACTCGTTTCGGTGCCAAAGGTGGTGACTTTGCAATCGCTTACGTAATTGCACACGAAGTTGGACATCACATTCAAACCATTACAGGAACTTCTGGTAAAATGAGACAAATGCAACAAGGTATGAGTCAAACTGAAGCAAATAAACTTTCTGTTTGTTTAGAATTACAAGCCGATTTTTATGCAGGTGTTTGGGCACATTATAACAAACAATATCTTGAAGAAGGTGATATAGATGAGGCACTAAGTGCTGCACATGCGGTTGGTGACGATGCTATTCAAAGTAAAATGCAAGGTCATGTTCAACCAGATACTTTCACTCATGGAACATCAGAACAAAGAAAATACTGGTTTAAACTAGGATTTTCAACAGGAGATGTGTCTCAGGGTGATACCTTTGCAAAATATGGTTATAGTTTAAGATAAAACAACAAAAACATAGTAAAAAAGAGCAATGATTAAAATTGCTCTTTTTTTTTTTGAATTAAATCAAAGTAAAGAATTCTCTTATTGTTATGATTTTGACTAAAACAAACCAAATAATTTTATAAAAGATAAAAAAAATAGGTGAAAATTATCACTTTAACAATTCGTCTTTTAATGCCAAAAAATTAAATATTGTTCAATGCTATTTATAATTTCAAATAGTAATTTTGTCTAAAATTTACTATTATGAAAGTCGGAATTGACAGCATTACATTTGACCTACCAAAAATACATTTACCTATAAAAGTTCTTGCAGAAAACAGAAACATTGAACCCGAAAAACTTTTAAAAGGTTTAGGTTTACATAAAATGAGTTTTCCAGATGTACACCAAGATGTCGTAACTTTTGCTGCCAATGCTGTTTACAAACTTATCCAACAAGAAAACCTAAACTCAAAAGATATTGCTCGAATTTATGTTGGAACAGAAAGCGCTGTCGATTCTTCAAAACCTATAGCAACTTATATAACTTCATTATTAGAACAACAATTGGGCGAAGGAAGTTTCAATTATTGTGATACTTTAGACATGACTTTCGCTTGTATTGGAACTGTAGATGCTCTTCAAATAACTCTAGACTTCATTAGATTGAATCCAACCAAAAAGGCCATAGTTGTAGCCACAGACAATGCCAAATACGATTTGAATTCTACTGGTGAATACACTCAAGGTGCTGGAGCAATTGCTATGTTAGTTACTGCTAATCCAAGAGTTTTAGCATTCTCTCAAGAAGTTAGCGTTTCCGCACAAGGTGTTTTCGATTTTTTCAAACCAAGACGCTACTTTTCTAAAGAAGAAGTTCTAAATACAAATGACAATCCTGAATGGTTTGGAATTCTTGAAAATGAAATTGCTTTCTACAAAGAACAACCTGTTTTTGACGGACAATATTCTAATCAATGCTACATCAACAGAACTTCTGATGCATATTTCAAATACAAAGAAATCACCAACCAAAATGGTAAGTTGTATGAAAGTTGGGAAAACATTTTGATGCACCTTCCCTATTGTTTTCAAGCTCGAAGAACATTTGTAGAAATTTTTGCCAAAGAAAATAATCTAACAGAAGATATAAAAACCATTTCCAAATCTCCTGAATATATTGAGTTTGTAACTAAAACAATTTTCCCATCAGAAATCGCTTCTGGTCAAGTGGGAAATATGTACACTGGTTCAATTTTCCTTGGAATGCTATCTACATTATGCTATCATTTGCAACAAAACACAAATCTTACAAACAAAAAATTTGGATTCATTGCCTACGGAAGTGGTTCAAAATCAAAAGTTTTCGAAGCCGAAGTTCAAGAGAATTGGCAATCAGTAATTGAAAAAACTCAATTATTTGAAACCCTAAACAATTCCACAGAAATAGATTTTGGAACTTATATTTCACTACACAAAAAAGAAAGAAAACACTCCGTTTTACAACCTAAAAATGAATTTGTTTTAGATTATATCGAAAAAGAAAATCCTGTTTTAGTTGGTGCTAGGTATTATAAATTTCAATAGCCAACACCTTAAGGTGTTGGCTATTGATTAATTTTATGATAAAGGCTTTAGCCAAAATTAATTTTCTTTAACTATTTTATATTTATCAATAATCTCATCATATTCAGATTTAAAAGTTCTTTTCTTATGATGACTTTCTTGATTTTTAATATAGTTTCTTACACGATGTAAAATAGATTCTGAGACAGATAAAGCAAAATATTCATCTTGCCATTCGAATTTTTTTCCTGATAAATTAGGGAAAAGATGGTTGTTTTTATTAATCCAATAAGAAGATTCTCCTTTAATTAATTGCATTATTTTATCGACACTCTGATTTATTTTCAATGATATTAAACAATGGCAATGATCTTCATATCCATTAATAAAATCAATATGAATATCTTTTTTTATAGCATTTTCCTTAATATGTTTCCAAACTAGTTGTCTTGACTCAATTGTATTTAAATAAGGAAATCTGTTTTTTGTACTCCATACAAAATGGATATATATTTTTAGATAAGGCATAGATTTACTTTTTTTGGCTTTTATTTTTTTTATTTTTTTTTATTTTTTTTTCCTCTAGCTGAAGCTAGAGGCAATTCAGGATGATTTTTTCAAAATCATCCAAGCCATCCATCTCTGTCTAAACTTCTGTATTGAATAGCTTCTGCAATATGATTGGAAACCACAATTTCTGAATTTTCTAAATCAGCTATAGTTCTAGCAACTTTCAAGATTCTATCAAAGGCTCTTGCAGAAAGATTCAATCGCTCCATAGCAGTTTTTAGCAATTGTAAAGATGCTTCATCTAAGGCACAATATTCTCTAATTTGTTTCGAATTCATTTGTGCATTATAATGAATATTATCAAATGCCGCAAATCGTTTACTTTGAATTTCTCTTGCTGCTGTTACTCTCTTTCTAATTTCAATACTACTTTCAGATTTTCTTGTTTCTGTCAATTTATCAAACGGTACTGGAGTTACTTCTATATGAATGTCAATTCTATCTAAAAGTGGTCCTGAGATTTTACTCATATACCGTTGCATTTCATGTGGCGAAGAACTTTGTGGTGCATCTGGATCATTAAAATAACCACTCGGACTCGGATTCATACTCGCAACCAACATAAAAGATGATGGATAAGTAATTGTGAATTTAGCTCTCGAGATAGTCACTTCCCTATCTTCCAAAGGTTGACGCATTACTTCTAAAACTTCTCTTTTGAATTCTGGTAACTCATCAAGAAACAAAACGCCATTGTGAGATAAAGAAATTTCTCCAGGTTGAGGATAACTTCCTCCTCCAACAAGAGAAACACTTGAAGCTGTATGATGTGGCGCTCGAAAAGGTCGTTGACTCATCAATCCTGCATCTTTAATTTTTCCGGCAACAGAATGTATTTTAGTTGTTTCTAATGCTTCTTTCAACGTCATTGGTGGTAAAATACTTGGCAATCGTTTGGCAAGCATTGTTTTTCCTGAACCTGGTGGACCGATTAAAATAATGTTATGTCCACCAGCTGCGGCAATTTCCATACATCTTTTAATAGACTCTTGACCTTTAACATCTGAAAAATCAAACTCAGGAAAATCTAATTCCTTATAGAATTCTTCTCTTGTGTTTATGATTGTTGGTTCTAAAGTTCCTTTTCCTTCAAAGAAATTGATTATTTCGGTTACATTTTCAATACCATAAACTTCTAATCCATCAACAACTGCCGCTTCTTTGGCATTTTGTTTTGGCAGAAAAAAACCTTTAAAACCTTCTTCTCTCGCCTGAATTGCAATGGACAAAGCACCTTTTATGGGCTGCAAACCTCCATCTAAAGACAATTCGCCCATAATGACATATTTATCTACATCATCAGCTTTAATCTGACCAGAAGCTACAAGAATTCCAACGGCTAATGTCAAATCATAAGCAGATCCTTCTTTACGCAAATCGGCTGGTGCTAAATTTATGGTGATTTTTTTTACTGGTAATTGATAACCATTATTTTTGAGTGCAGCAGCAATTCGATAACTGCTTTCTTTAATGACGTTGTCGGGCAAACCTACTAGATGGTATCCAACTCCTTTATCAATATTTACTTCAACAGTGATTGTTGTGGCTTGAACGCCAAAAACGGCGCTTCCAAAGACTTTTACTAACATGGCGTATATAATTAAGTTACAAATATCTAAAAAAAAATTATTCAACAAAAACTTTTGACTTTTTTTATTCATCATCAGTTCTTCTAAATATATTTAAAAAGTTAAAACTCAAAAAAAAACAAACAAAAGTTTAGTAATACTAAAACGTTTTTTTACTTTTAGCGAATATACTATTAACCACTATGAAGAAAATTCTATTTCTAATTGTACTTAGTTTAATTACTAGCACAATTTCCGCACAAGATTATTTTCCAGTCAATGAAAATGTAAAAAATAAAAGCACTAATTATACTGCTTTTACCAATGCAAAGATTTACGTTACACCAACTCAAGTTATTGACAAAGGAACATTGTTAATTTTAGATGGAAAAATTATTGCCGTGGGAACAACGGTTTCAATTCCTAAAAATTGTCTAGTCATTAACATTGAAGGAAAATCTATTTATCCCTCATTTATTGATATTTACACCAATTTTGGAGTAGAAAAACCGAAAGCAATTAGCAGTTTCGAAGGTGGTCAATTATATGATACCAAACGAAAAGGATATTATTGGAACGAGCACATTCGTCCAGAAATAAATGCTTTTGAGTTATTTAAGTATGATGAAAAAAAAGCAGAGGATTTCTTAAAAATTGGCTTTGGTGTTGTTGGAACTCATAATCAAGATGGTATTGCTCGAGGTACTGGAAGTCTAATAGCACTTAACAATGCTCCTAATAGTTCTAAAATTATAAGTAATTCCATTTCAAATCATTTTGGATTTACAAGAAGCTCTGGTTCGGCACAATCGTATCCAAATTCTCTAATGGGAATGTTGGCACTTCTTAGACAAATGTATTATGATTTAGACTGGTATAAAAAAGGAAATTCAGAAACTACCGATTTGTCTCTTGAAGCTTTAGCTAAAAATGAAAAATTAATACAAATATTCGCATCCGAAGATAAATTAAACAGCTTAAGAGCATCAAAAATTGGAAACGAATTTAACATCAATTACCTACTTAAAGGTTTTGGGAACGAATTTGAACGCATCGACGAAATCAAGAAAACCAATGCCAAATTTATCATCCCAATAAATTTTCCAGAAGCTTATGATGTTTCCAATATATTTCAAGCCAATCAAATGGAATTAAATGATTTACGCTATTGGAATCAAGCTCCTACCAATCCGAAAGTATTGTCAGATAACGGAATTACTTTTGCACTAACCACTGATAAACTTAAAAAATTAGACGATTTTAGAACCAATCTGTTACGTGCAATTAAGTTAGGATTTGATAAGACTAAAGCTCTAGAATCATTAACAACTATTCCTGCACAAATGCTTGGTAAAAGCAACGAAATTGGCAGTTTAAAAGTAGGTAGCTATGCCAATTTTCTAATCACATCTGGAGAAATATTTAGTGAAGAAACCCTACTTTTTGAAAACTGGGTACAAGGAACAAAATATGTAGTAAATGATGGAACCATAAAAGATATTCGTGGCGATTACGATTTAACCCTAGACAATGATACCTACAAAATGAAAATTGAAGGAAAAATTGCTAGTCCGAAAGTAAACATTAAAACAAAAGAAGATAAAACAGTAAGTTCTAAATTATCTTTTTCTAACAATTGGATTACACTTATTCTCAAATCAAAAGATACTATCAATCCATCAATAAATAGATTAACTGGATATGTTGAAAATACTTCAAATCTATCTGGTAAAGCTATTTTAAATAATGGCAAAGAAGTATCGTGGAGCGCTATAAAAACAGCTCCTTTTGTAAATAAAGAGGAAATAAAAGAAGCTGAAAAACCTTTCAAAGTCTTTCCGGTAACCTACCCTAATTTACCTTTTGGAAATTCGCAAAAATTAGCATCACAAAATTTACTATTTAAAAATGCAACGGTTTGGACCAACGAAAAAGAAGGCATACTTCAAGAAACCGATGTATTAGTTAAAAATGGAAAAATTGTAACCATCGGAAAAAATATTTCGGATGCTAGTGCTAGAATAATTGATGCTAAAGGCAAACATATAACTTCAGGAATAATTGATGAACATTCCCATATCGCAATTTCAAGAGGTGTAAATGAATCTGGACACAACTCTACAGCAGAGGTTACTATAGAAGATGTGGTAAATTCTGAAGATATTAATATTTACAGAGAACTTGCTGGTGGCGTTACAACATCACAATTACTTCATGGTTCTGCCAATCCAATTGGTGGTCGTTCGGCCATTGTTAAATGGAAATGGGGATTGGCACCAGACGAAATGTTGTATAAAAACCAACCAAAATTTATCAAATTTGCCTTAGGTGAAAATGTAAAACAATCTAATTGGGCAGACCAAAATCCGACACGTTATCCTCAAACTAGAATGGGTGTCGAACAAGTTTTTACCGATTATTTTCAACGTGCCAAAGAATATGATGACGCTTGGAAAAGCTATCGTGCTAATTCAAAAAATACTAAAGCTCCAAGGAAAGATTTAGAATTACAAACCCTTGCAGAAATCATTAACAAAGAACGATTCATCACTTGCCACTCCTATGTGCAATCTGAAATATTAATGATGATGAATGTGGCTGAAAAATTCAATTTCAAAATGAATACCTTCACTCATATTTTAGAAGGCTATAAAGTTGCCGATAAAATGAAAGAACATGGTGTTGGAGCCTCTACGTTCTCCGATTGGTGGGCATATAAATTTGAGGTAAATGATGCCATTCCATACAATGGTCCGATAATGCATAATGCTGGTGTGTTAGTTGCCTACAATTCTGATGATGCTGAAATGTCTAGACGTTTAAATCAAGAAGCTGCCAAAGCTGTAAAATACGGCAATGTTTCTGAAGAAGAAGCATGGAAATTTGTAACACTAAATCCTGCAAAATTATTACATATAGATGACAAAGTAGGAAGCATAAAAGTTGGTAAAGATGCCGATTTAGTGGTGTGGAATGAAAATCCGTTATCTATTTACGCAAAAGCAGAAAAAACAATAATTGAAGGTGTAGTATATTTCGATATTGAAAAAGACACACTACAAAGAGACGCAATTACAAAAGAAAAAAATGAATTGATTAGTCAATTGCTGGAAGAAAAAAATAAAGGAATGCTTACGCAAGAGCCTATAAAAAAAGAAAAGAAAGAATATCATTGTGACACTTTAGAAGAAAACTAAAATGAAAAATTTATATATAGTTATTGTGATTTTAAGTTTAACATCAAACTTAATCGCTCAAAAAAAACCAGCTGATAAACAAAGTAAATCCGTTTTAATTATGAACGGAACAGCTCATTTAGGCAACGGAAAAGTTATTGAAAATAGCATCATTGCTTTTAAAGAGGGTAAATTGCAATTGGTCGCCGATGCAACTCTTGTTAGAATTGATATGACAGCTTATGATTTAAAAATTGATGCTGCTGGCAAACACATTTATCCAGGATTTATTGCTCCAAATTCAACATTGGGATTGGTTGAAATTGATGCCGTAAAAGCCTCTGATGATGAAGATGAAATTGGAAACTTTAATCCAAATGTCAAAAGTTTGATGGCTTACAATTCTGAATCAAGAGTAACCGAAACAGTGGTTAGTAATGGTATTCTTATAGCACAAATCACTCCAAGAGGTGGAAGAATTTCTGGATCATCTTCTATCGTTCAATTAGACGCTTGGACTTGGAAAGATGCCGTTCTTAAAGAAAATGATGGAATTCACTTGAATTTTCCAAATACTTTTAGAACTGGTCGTGGAGCAGAAAATGGTGTTATTGAAGTTAACAAAGACTACAACAAACAAATTGAAGAAATTGTAAATTTTATAAACGCCGCGAAGAGCTATTCTAGCAGTACTCCGAAAGAAAGAAACCTTGTACTTGAAGCAATGAAAGGATTACTTGACGGAACACAAACACTTTTTATTCATGCCAATGACGAAAAACAAATTATTGATGCAATCAATCTATTCAAAGAAAACGGAATCAATAAACTGGTTATTGTAGGTGGATTTGAAGCTTATAAAACAACAGAGTTGTTACTAAAACACAATATTCCTGTTCTTCTAAGACGTGTACATGATATGCCTGTAAATGACGATCAAGATTATGACCTTCCTTTCAAAATGGCTAAAATACTTACCGATAAAGGTATTCTTGTTGGACTAGAAAACAGTGGTGAAATGGAACGTATGAATACTCGTAACCTGCCTTTCCTTGCTGGGACTTGCGCTGCATACGGACTTGATAAAGAAATAGCCTTACAACTAATAACTTCTAATACGGCCAAAATTTTAGGAATAGACTCTTTTTGTGGAACCTTAGATGAAGGCAAAGACGCAACCTTATTCATCTCAGAAGGTGATGCTTTAGATATGAGAACCAATAAATTAAAGGAAACTTTTATCCAAGGTAGACTCATTAACTTAGAAAATCATCAAAGCAACCTTAATAAAATTTACAAATCAAAATATAATCAAAACTAAAAAGTAAAATATTTCATTCTTTTTGTAAAATAAAGTTGTCTATATGTAAAATATACTTTACATTTGTTTCAACTTTAAATCATTTACTTATGAAAACACACTTTTTATTTCCAAACTCATTTAAAAAAATTGGATGGTTGTTGTTTGTGCCATCAATAACATTAACAATACTATTTTCCTCTTTAGGAACTAATATTGATTCCTACTTAAATGTAACAACGTTTGCTATTTATCAAGAAACAATTGGTCAAAAACCTGGCTTCTTTAGTTTGATTGAAAATAGTATCTTGGATGAACTTCTAACATTTGGGATGATTGTTGGAGGTATATTTGTTGGCTTTTCTAAACTAAAAAACGAAGATGAATACATCTCAAAAATAAGATATGAAAGTCTTGTTTGGGCAACCTATTTAAATTATGGTTTAATCCTATTCTTTACCGCATTTATCTTTGGTATGCCCTACTTAAATGTATTATTTCATAATATGTTTACTTTGCTACTATTCTTCATTATAAGATTCCATTACAAAATTTATCAATTAAATAAAGCTACTCACGATGACGAATAATTTGAAAGTCTTGCGAGCTATTAAGAATATCTCGCAAGAAGATTTAGCCAAGCAAATTGAGGTCAGTCGTCAAACTATAAATGCTATGGAAAAAGGAAAGTATGTTCCCTCAACAGTTTTAGCTCTTAAGCTAGCACGCTTTTTTGAAAAACCTGTAGAAGACATTTTTACCTTAGAAGCAACCGATTAAAAAAAATCCCATCTTGATTTTTAGTGATCTTCGTTAGTACAAAGTCCGATGATTTCATGAAATACATCGTGCAATTTTGTCAAAGAATCGGTTAGTTCTTTATCCGATTTTTTGCTTTTAACAAGTTTGTCAAGTTTTTTACTATCGGTAGCTAATTTTTGTACGGCAGCCACTACTTCTTTTTTATTGAACTCAGCAGGAATTATTGATTTTGCTAACAAATTTGCTTTCTCAACCATTTCACCCGAACGTTTTCTTATTGGTTCTAAATTTCCTTCTTCACTTGGATGAAACGTTTGCGACATTACTTTATGAAAATCTTTTAATGCTTGCCAATCATCAAATTTACCTCTGGTAGCTGCTTTGTAGTTGTTACTCACTTCATTCCAATTAATTACATTCCAAATAGCGGTTAAATAATCGGCACGTTTATTTTGATATTTCAAATAGTACGCATGTTCCCAAACGTCAATTCCTAAAATTGGAGTTCCTTTGCTCTCAACTACATCCATCAAAGGATTATCTTGGTTTGGAGTTGAAGAAACTACCAACTTTTTATCTTTATCTACAGACAACCAAGCCCATCCTGAACCAAATCTTGTTGCAGCTGCTGCATTAAGTTTCTCTTTTAAAGCATCTAAACTACCTAAAGACTCATTTATAGCTTTTTCTAACTCTGGTGATGGTTTAGTATTTTTTTCTGGTGTGAGTATCGACCAAAACAATTCGTGGTTGTAATGTCCTCCTGCATTATTTCTAACTGCTGGTGTTTGTTTAGATACCGACGCAAAAATATCCTTCAAAGACATCTTTTCTACTTCGGTTCCTGCAATAGCTGCATTAAGATTTTTGACATAAGCGGCGTGATGCTTACTATAATGTATTTCCATTGTTTGCGCATCTATAAATGGCTCTAAAGCATTGTAAGCATAAGGCAATGGTTTTTGGGTAAACTGTGCTGTGGCAACAAAACCCATTAACAATAAAACAGCAACTAATCGATTATTTTTCATATGTTTAAAATATTAAAAAACGTTACTAAAATTCATGTAATGTAAATCAGATAAAATCTTTATTAACAAATAAATTCCCTTGAAGTACATCAATCAAAGGTACGTAAATTCAATAAAATATTCATCAAAATTCGGCTTTTAAGCATTAATTAACACAAAAATGTTATCGTAACATTAGGTTACTTTTGTGAATAGCTTTTTTTAAGTATTTTTGATAAAAATAAAAGTTTTAATGAAAAAAATAATTCCTTTTTTAATTACCTTATTTATTACAACAATCGGTAGTTCTCAAAATAATACCTCAACGAATCAACTTAAATTTGAAACCATTTATTACGACGCAATCTACAAATGGGTTGCATTTCCTAAAGCGGAAGTCGATTCTACTTATGTATATGGTTATATTTATTTAGATATGCAAGCTGGTCTTACTTTTAATCATGAAGGTACCTTTCATGTAGACAAAACTGGAAAATTGGTGAGTAGTAAAAAAGAGCCTTATAACATGATTAAAATGCGTCTTGGAAATAAAACACCCAATGTTGCATTACTTTCACCTACTCAAATCAAAGAATTAGATGTACTTCCTATTCCAGATTGGTTAAAAAATTATAAGAAACCCATTGATGATGCCGAATCATTAACACGAACAGGTTATCATCTTAATGCTGTAGGCGGAAGTAAAAAGGCATTAGAATTTTTATTAAAAGCTTACAAGAAATCACCTCATCATAAAGGTTTGGAATTTGAATTGGGTTTTGCATACAATGCACTTGGTCAATATGAAAAAGCTATAGAAATTTTAAACAAAGCGACCACTCACGATCCAAAAAATGCTTTGTTGTATAAGGAATTTGGTTATGCTTATCTAAACTTACACAAATTACCAGAAGCAGAAGCGATTTATAAACGAGGAGTTGAAATTGCTACTGATAAAGAATTGAGTTGTGAAATGGCAATTAATATGGCTAATTATTATTTCATTCAGAAAAGTAAAGACAAATTCAACGAATGGGCCAATATTGTTAAGCAAAATGCTTCACCAAATTCACAATACATTAAATACATTGAGTACTTCGAGAAAGAATGGGAAAGTAAACGATAAAAAAAATGCTTTTATTTTAATTTAAGCATCCAAAGATCATTATTGCCTCTGTTTATATTTACATCAAAATCTGAACTTTGAGATTCACCTACAATAAAAATTTCATTATTGTTATTTTGATAAAAATCTTTAGCAATATCAATATTTGAACCTCCAAAAGTTTTTTGCCAGTAGACTTTTGAATTAGCTTTATTATCGACTTCTAGAAACCAAAAATCATTTTCTCCTTTAAGACTATTATTTAAATTACTTCTTGTATTTCCAACAATTCCAAAATTTCCATTTGAAAGCATTCGTACTTGCTCAGCTGAATCAAATTCTGAACCACCAAATGATTTATTCCAAATTAAATGACCATGATCATCAATATGAATGACCCATGCGTCAAAACCACCAAGTGAAACACTAATGTCTTTATCATCACTATTTGAACGTCCCACAATCAAATAAGAGTTATTATTTGTTTTAACAACACCAAAAGCTTGATCTATTCCAGAACCTCCATAGTTGTGTTTCCATGCTAAACTTCCATTGCTTTGAAGTTTTACAACCCAAAAATCATAACTCCCTTTATTGTCATTTATATCAAAATCTGAACTTTCTGAAAAACCAACCATAAGAAATCCGCCATCATTTGCTTCAACAACATCATTCACTCTATCGTTTTGTGTACCTCCAAAATAGCGGTACCACATAAATTCACCTTGCGAATCAATTTTAACACCTATAAACTCACCTGAGCCGTGAAGAACACCTTTATGACCAATTTCGTGACCTTCACCATTGTTTTGAGTACCTCCACTTCCTTCAATACCAGAATATTCAGAAAAACCAACGACAAAGTAACCTCCGTCACTTGTTTGAATTATTTTGTGTGCATGATCATGACCTGAAAAACCATAATTTTTAGACCAAATGACATCTCCAGAACTATTAATTTTAACAACTAAAAAATCATGTAAACCAAAATTGCTAGGCACAATTCCATCAAAACTTTCTGTATAACCCGAAATAATAAAGTTACCATCATTAGTAGCTATAATACTCGTTCCGTAATCATTTTTTGAACCTCCAATAGTTTTGCTCCAAACTTTATTTCCTTGACTATCAATTTTAATAATCCAAATATCAATTTGATCATATTGCTTATTGATATCTCCATCAGAACTGTTGGTGTGACCAACAACAATCATTCCACCGTCACTAGTTTTAACTACACTTCCTATTTTTTCATCTAAAGAGCCACCAAATGTTTTACTTGCAACAATACTTAACTCCGATAAAGAATTAAGTGAGTTTTCTTGTTCAGAATTGCTACATGAAAAAAAAATAAAAGTTAAAGCAAAAACTACTATTCTCATTTTACAATCAATTTTAAAGTTGTTGAATTGTTTATTTTTACAAAGTATAAACCTGAAGTAAATTCATCTAAATTAACAGTATAACTATTGGTATTCAAATTATTATATTCTTTTACTTTTTTCCCAACAACATCAAATATTTCAAGGTTTTGGATTTCAAATTTAGAATCTATAGTAAAAAAGTCAGTCGATGGATTTGGACTAATTTTAAAAGAATCTTTTTCAAATTCTTGAAATGATAATGCTGCATTTTTTTTCACAATAAATAATCCTCTTTCAATATCACTAATCAATATATTTCCACTAGCAAAATAAGGATAAGTACTCCAAGCTCCATTAAATTGAGCAGAATTACTTGCTGGATAAGTGTCAAAAAAAGCTATCTCATTCATATTAGAAGAAGTTTCAATGTTTGATGTATTCATAATTCTTAAACCAGCACGATAATTGGCTAAATAAAACTCGTTATTTAAAGTGTAGCCATTGTGATCGATAGAAGGAGTTGTACCAAAATAGTTTCCTTTTAATACCGGATCATCTAAATCAGACATGTCGATTATGATGGATTTGGTATTAAACCCAAAATCTGTTTCATCAAGCTCATCACCAACTATCCAATATTTTGTATCAGTTGTTAGCCAACCTTGATGCGTGTAGGCAACATTTGAATAAGTAAAAGTAGACAACAAAATAGGATTATTTTTATTTGTAACATCAATAACAACTACTTTATTTTCGTTTGCTCCAAAATAAATTTCTTTACCAACATGTTCCGTATCTGGACCATTGTAAATAATTATTTGAGCATCGTGTGTATAAGCTTGACTTGAATATCCAAATGAAAATACTGGATTTAAAGGATCTTGAATATTTACAACATGTGGTCCTCCTGAAAAAGTATTAGAGCCTATACAATAAGCATAACCTGTTGCCTCATTTATTGCGATATTATGGCAATTTCCGAAACCAGAATAAAAAGCATCAACTGAAAATATTTGAGGTGTTGTAATATTTCTTAATCTTTTTAAATCAAAAACCTGCATGCCGTGACCAGCAGCCTCACTTACAATAAAAACATAATTATTATAAACTTTTGCATCTCTCCAAATACTTGATGTATTATTAGTTGACACTACTTTTCCTAAATAAATAGGAGCTGTAGGATTGGTAATATCTACAAAAGCAGTATGAGAGGTACAACACATAATTGCATATTCTTTATTAGTCAACGGATCGGTCCAACCCCAACAATCATTACCTTGAGTACTAGCCGTTCCACCCATTTGCTGGAATGTAAGTCTGGATTGCAAATCAATATTATTACAAGGATAAACTCCAGCAAAACCACCTGTACACGTTTGACCAAACGATAGGTTTACTAAAAAAATAATTAATAAGTGTATTTTTCTCATGTTCTTAGATTATACGTGTAAAGCTCTATTATCTGTTGCTGCCAATGCTGCTTCTTTAATTGCTTCTGCAAAAGTTGGATGCGCATGACTCATTCTTGAAATATCTTCTGCAGAAGCTCTGAATTCCATTGCTGTAACGGCTTCTGCTATTAAATCGGCACAACGTGCACCAATCATGTGAACTCCTAGAACTTCATCGGTTTTAGCATCTGCTAAGATTTTTACAAACCCATCGGTATCACCACCTGCACGAGCTCTTCCTAATGCTTTGAATGGAAAACTTCCAGCTTTGTATGCAACACCATCAGCTTTTAATTGCTCTTCTGTTTTACCAACAGCAGCAACTTCTGGCCAAGTATACACAACACCTGGAATTAAATTATAATCAATATGTGGTTTTTGACCTGCTAAGATTTCAGCAACCAGTACTCCTTCTTCTTCCGCTTTGTGAGCTAACATCGCACCACGAACCACATCACCAATAGCGTAAATATTTGAAACATTAGTTTGCAAATGGTCGTTTACTTCAATTTGTCCTCTTTCTGTTAACTTCACTCCTGCTTTGTCAGCATTTAATCCGTCAGTATAAGGACGACGACCTACAGAAACTAGAGAATAATCACCTTCTAAAGTGATGATTTCTCCTTTAGCATTTTCTGCTTTAACTGTAACTGTTTTACCTTTTCTATCAACCGATTGCACTTTGTGAGAAGTATAGAATTTCATTCCTTGTTTCTTCAATACTTTCGTCAATTCTTTAGACAAAGCGGCATCCATTCCTGGTATGATTCTATCCATGAATTCTACTACCGAAACCTCAGCACCAAGACGAAGATACACTTGTCCTAATTCAATTCCGATAACTCCACCACCAATAATAACCAAATGCTTAGGAACTTCAGGCAATTTTAAAGCTTCTGTAGAAGTAATAACTCTTTCTTTATCTAACTTTATAAAAGGCAAACTTGATGGTTTAGAACCTGTTGCAATAATAATATTTTTAGCTTCCACTACTTCAGATGAACCATCAGCTTTAGTCACTTTTACATGCGTAGCATCTTCAAACGAACCAACACCTTCTAGAACTGTAACTTTGTTTTTATCCATAAGGAACTTTACACCACCAGAAGTTTGGTCAACAACGGCTTGCTTACGTTCAATCATTTTGGTCAAGTTTACTTTTACTTTTCCAGAAACTTCAATTCCATGGTCAGCAAAATGTTGTAACTCTTCATAATGATGTGATGAAGCTAAAAGCGCTTTTGATGGAATACAACCTACATTTAGGCAAGTACCACCAAGCGTTGGATATTTTTCAATAATAGCGGTATTAAAACCTAATTGGGCACAACGAATTGCCGAAACATATCCGCCTGGACCTGAACCTATAATGACTACGTCAAATGAACTCATATTATATATTTTTGTGTGTGTTTATAAAATAGTGTTGCAAAATTACGAATGTTTTTTGGTATTTTAATTGATTGTGTAATCTTTTCAAAAGGAAATTATTTTTTGCGTTTTAAGCTTACTTCTCTTTCATAGAAAGCCACGAACAAAAATCGCCGTAACCCTTGCTACACAAAGAAAACGTTTTCGTAGATTTTTATTTTTTATGATATTTATCAGTTAATTTAAGTAGTTAAAATTGGAACTTTGGACTATAAAATTTAAGCTTTTAAAGAATACTAAAATAAGAACTAAAACTTTTAACTATGAAAAACATTAAAGTCATTCAGGAACTTCACGATTTAGGAATCACTGGCTACCATGAAGTGGTTTATAACCCAACTTACGAAGAATTGTTTCAAGCCGAAACTTCTCATTTCCGTAAAGGATATGAAAAAGGTGCTGTAACCGATTCTGGTGCTGTAGCTGTTAAAACTGGAGTATTTACAGGACGTTCTCCAAAAGACCGTTATATTGTTAAAGATGACGTTACCAAAGATACTATCTATTGGGATGACAAAGTGAATTTCCCAACTACGCAAGTGGTTTGGAGCGAATTAAAACACTTAGTCTTAAAACAACTTTCAGCTTCTAAAAAATTATATGTTGTAGATGCTTTTTGTGGAACCAACAAAGATACTCGTCTAAAAGTGCGTTTCGTAATGGAAGTAGCTTGGCAAGCACATTTTGTAACCAATATGTTCATTCGTCCATCTATCTATGAATTAGAAAACTTTGGAGAGCCTGATTTTATAGTAATGAACGGTTCTAAAACAACCAATCCAAACTGGAAAGAACACGGATTAAATTCTGAAAACTTCGTATTGTTCAATCTTACCGAAAAAATCCAAATCATAGGTGGTACATGGTATGGTGGTGAAATGAAAAAAGGAATGTTTGCTATGATGAACTATTACCTTCCTCTAAAAGGAATGGCTTCTATGCACTGTTCTGCCAATGTAGGTGAAGATGGAGACGTTGCAATCTTTTTCGGATTATCTGGAACAGGAAAAACTACGCTATCTGCCGATCCAAAACGTTATTTAATTGGTGATGACGAACATGGTTGGGATAACAATGGTGTCTTTAACTACGAAGGTGGTTGCTATGCCAAAGTAATCGATTTATCTGAAGAAAACGAACCAGACATTTGGAGAGCTATAAAACGAGATGCTTTATTAGAAAATGTTGTAGTCAATGAATATGGAGAAGTAGATTACTACGATCACTCTATTACAGAAAACTCTCGTGTTTCTTATCCAATTTATCATATCAATAAAATTGTACTTCCTTCTAAAGCAGGACATGCTAGCAAAATCATTTACTTATCTGCTGATGCTTTTGGTGTATTGCCTCCAGTATCAATATTAGACGAAGAACAAGCACAATACCACTTCCTTTGCGGATTTACTTCTAAACTAGCCGGAACAGAAAGAGGAATAACTGAACCTCAACCTTCTTTCTCTCCAGCTTTTGGGGAAGCTTTCTTGACCTTACATCCAACAATGTATTCTAAAACTTTGGTGGCAAAAATGAAAGAACACAATGCTAAAGCTTATCTAGTAAACACTGGTTGGAATGGAACTGGAAAACGTATCTCTTTAAAAAATACACGTGCCATTATTGATGCTATCATTGATGGAAGTATTGAAACAGCTGAAACAGTTAAAATTCCGTTTTTGAATTTAACTGCTCCAAAAACATTAGCTAAAGTAGATGACATTCTTGATCCAAGAACTACTTATAAAGATGTGGCTGATTGGGAGAAAAAAGCAAAAGAATTAACAGCGCTTTACAATAAAAACTTTGAGCAATATACCAATACTGAAGAAGGTAAACGTTTGGTAAGTGCTGGACCAAGTTTATAACCACTTTAAACCAATACCAATGGAAAAATTTCACTATCTTTCCATTGGTATTTAAAAGCAACAACAATGGACTGGATAATTGATTTATTTACAAAGCAATCTTTTGCTCAAACGGTGATAATATTCGGTTTAGTCATTGCCTTTGGTATTTGGTTTGGTAAAATTAAAATCTTCGGAATTTCTCTCGGAGTGACTTGGGTACTTTTTGTAGGCTTACTATTCTCTTACATTGGTATTTCAGTCAATCATGAATTACAAGATTTTTTGAAAGAATTCGGATTGGTATTATTTGTTTACACCCTTGGATTGCAAGTTGGACCTGGCTTCTTTGCTTCTCTCAACCGAAACGCTTTGGTTACTAATATGCTTGCAGCTTTAGTTGTTATTTTTGGAGTAGCTACAACCTTAATTCTATATTATTTATCTACCAATCCCATATCAATCATGACTGGGATTATGAGTGGTGCTGTTACTAATACACCAGGCTTAGGTGCTGCTCAAACTACTATCACCAATCTGCATCATGTAACAAATGACAATTCTTTGGTTACTTTAGCATACGCAGTGGCTTATCCTTTTGGGGTTTTCGGAATTATTATCTCAATGGTAGTTTTAAAGAAAATATACAAAGTCGACATCGAACACGAAACCGAATTACAAAACAAACTCAACAATCTAAGAGAAGATAAAGTCATTTCTAAACATTTGAAATTAGAAAACCAACAATTGATAGGAAAACCTATTAGTGCCATTTTTGAAATGATAAAAAAGCCAATTGTAGTTTCTAGAATGTTTCATAAAGGAATTATCATCACGCCTACTCCAAAAGAGATTTTATCAGAAAATGATGTATTGCTAATTGTTGCACAAAAAAATACTTTCGATCAATTGCATCTTCTTATAGGTTCTGAAAGTGATATGAATCTTAAAACCGCTATTGACAGCAAACTAGTTACAAGTCATGTTGTGGTTACCAATAAAGAAATTACACACAAGAGATTGGGAGATATTCCAGAATTCCACCAACACGATTTTACTTTTACAAGATTGTACCGTGCCGGAACCCAAATGGTCCCAAACGGAAACATCGCTTTACAACTTGGAGATACTATAAAAGTTGTAGGAACACAAGAAGGTTTAGAGAGAGTAACTAACGTATTAGGAAATTCCCTAAAACGATTGGAAGTGCCTGACATCGCTCCTATTTTCATCGGAATAGTATTAGGAATTATTGTTGGAAGTATTCCATTTCAAATTCCTAACATTCCAGTTCCTGTCAAAATTGGTTTGGCTGGCGGACCATTAATTATTGCTTTATTGCTAAGTCGTTTTGGAAACAAATTTTATTTGAACAATTACACAACAAATAGCGCCAACTTAATGATAAGAGAACTAGGAATTACCTTATTCCTCGCAAGTGTGGGTTTAAGTAGTGGTTCTAAAATCGCAACTGCTTTTGAAGGTGGTAATGGATTTTACTGGATAGCTATTGGTATCGCAATTACTATTCTTCCATTGTTGCTTGTTGGGATTATTGCGAAAAAATACTTCAAGAAAAACTATTTCGAAATTTGTGGATTATTGGCTGGAGCTTCAACCGATCCACCTGCATTGGCTTTTGCGTTGAAAATGGCAGGCAATGATATTCCGTCTTCAACCTACGCAACGGTTTATCCGTTAACAATGATTATGCGTATTGTAGCGGCACAACTACTAATTTTAATGTTCACCTAATAATAAAATTTACAAAACAGTATCACAATACAAATGCGGTACTGTTTTTTACTTGTCCAATCATGAAAGTACTGTGCGTACTGCCAATGTGATTTAAGGTAGTAAGCTTTGTTACCATAAACTCGCGGTATTCTTCCATGTCTTTTACACAAATTTTTAGAATGTAATCATAATCACCGCTTACGTGAAAACATTCTAATACTTCGTCCAATTTTACTACTTCGCTTTCAAATTTTGTCAAGAAATCTTTAGAATGTTGAATAAGCTTGATATGACAAAACACCACAAATCCTTTATCAATTTTATTTCTGTTTAGTAAAGCTACATACTTGTCAATAATTCCTTCTCGCTCTAACTTTTTGATTCGCTCATAAACAGCTGTTACTGATAAATTCAATTTCAAAGAAAGTTCTTTAGTCGTTTTCTTAGTATCCTCTTGCAAAAGCTGAAGAAGATTTTTGTCGATAGTATCCATGGAAATTAAAAATTAGAAGTTTTCAAAAATCTATAAATTAAAATTTATGGCTTCAAATTTAGTTATATTTTCATTATAATATAGTTTTTATAGTTTTAAAATCTAATTAATTAAATTACTATTGACTTTTAATCTAATATTAATCAATTTTGAAATCAAATAAACAATAAACAACAAACATGAACAACTTCAACCCAGCCGATAAAATACAAGATTTACAATACTTTGGAGAATTTGGTGGTGTAAACCCATCCATTTCTGATAGTTCTACTTATACGTTTCTTTCTGCTAAAACCATGTTTGATACTTTTGAAGGAAATGCTGAAGGATGCTATTTATACTCGCGTCATTCTTCTCCAAGTAATTTATATTTAGACAAAGCTATTGCAGCTATGGAAGGTACAGAAGCGGCTAATGTCTCTGCCTCTGGAATGGGAGCAATTACTCCTACTCTTTTGCAAATGTGTAGTCAAGGTGATCATATTGTTTCAAGTCGAACTATCTATGGTGGAACGTATGCTTTCCTGAAAAACTTCACACCAAAATTTGGCATTAAAACATCCTTTGTTGACATTACCAAACTTGATGTTGTAGAAGCTGCTATTACTCCAAATACCAAAGTAATTTATTGCGAAACCGTAAGTAATCCGTTGCTTGAGGTTGCCGATATTACAGGTTTGGCTAAGTTGGCTATCAAACACAATTTGAAATTAGTTGTAGACAATACCTTTTCGCCTTTGTCGGTAGCTCCTGCCAAAATGGGTGCCGATATTGTCATTCATTCCTTAACCAAATACATTAATGGAAGTAGCGATACTGTTGGCGGTGTAGTTTGTGGCTCAAGAGAATTCATCAACAGTTTAAAAGACGTAAACTCTGGAGCAAGTATGCTTCTTGGACCAACAATGGACAGCTTGAGAAGTGCCTCTGTAATGAAAAATTTACGTACACTGCATATCAGAATGAAGCAACACAGTTACAATGCAATGTATTTGGCAACCAAATTTGAAAACGATGGTTTGAAAGTAGTTTATCCTGGTTTAGCAAGTCATCCAAGTCATCAATTGTATGCTAGTATGATTAATCCAGAATATGGTTTTGGAGGTATGATGACCGTTGACGTTGGTACAATTGACAAAGCCAACGAATTAATGGAGTTAATGCAAGATACAAATCTAGGTTATCTTGCTGTAAGTTTAGGATTCTACAAAACCTTATTCTCAGCACCAGGAACATCAACATCATCAGAAATTCCTTTGGAAGAACAAAAAGAAATGGGATTAACCGATGGACTAATTCGTTTTTCAATTGGTTTAGATAACGATATTGAACGCACCTACCAAATGATGAAAGAATGTATGAGCGAGTTGAAAATTATATAATTTGCATAGGAAAAAAATTAAAATTACGTTAATTTATTAACCACTTTCGAAAATTCGTTAGTGGTTTTTTTATATTTGAAATAAAAACATGAAGCAATTTCTTATTTTATTTTTAATATATAGTCAATTTTCTTTTTCTCAAACTGATGCTAAATTGTATGAAATTATAGAATCAATTTCAAGTAATCGCATAGAAAAAGACATTAAAACCCTAGCAAATTTTGGAACACGAAATACTTTTAGTGACACTATTTCTGATAAAAGAGGAATTGGTGCCGCAAGAAGATGGATTAAATCAGAGTTTGATAAAATATCTAAAGAGTGTAACAATTGTTTAGAGGTTAGCTATCAAAAAGATTTTGTAACAACTAACGATGGTGAACGCGTTCCCAAAGATACGTGGATTGTAAATGTGGTTGCCATTCAAAAAGGAACAAAATATCCAAATAGATATGTAATAATGTCTGGAGATATAGATAGCAGAAATTCTGACACTATGGATTATACCGGTGATGCACCTGGCGCAAATGATAATGCAAGTGGAATGGCGGGTACAATAGAAGCTGCTAGAGTTTTAAGTAAATATAAATTTGAAAACAGTATCATATATTTAGGTTTATCTGGTGAAGAACAAGGTTTATTTGGAGGAAAAGGTTTTGCGGAATTTGCTAAAAAAAATAATTTTGAAATAATAGGTGTTTTTAATAATGATATGATCGGAAATATTGAAGGTGTAGATGGTGTAATTGATAATAGAACCTTTAGAATTTTCTCTGAACCAACAAATCTAACAGATACTGAAAAAGAACAAAAAAACAGACGTTTTTATGGTGGTGAAGTGGATGGTGTTTCACGTCAGTTAGCACGTTATATTCATAAAACTGTTTCTACTTACATGCCCGAAATGAACCCAATGATGGTATACCGTCTAGATCGATTTGGTCGTGGTGGACATCATAGACCATTCAACGACTTAGGTTATGCGGCTATTAGAATTATGGAAGCACACGAAAATTACAATCGTCAACACCAAAATTTAAGAACAGAAAACGGAATAAAATATGGTGATGTTATTGAAGGTGTGAATTTTGATTATGCAAATAAACTAACTGCTGTTAATGCAATTTGTTTAGCTGCTCTAGCACAAGCACCAGAAAGTCCAAAAAACGTTTTGATTGGAGGTGTTGTTGAACCAAATACAAAATTAAAATGGGAAAAATCTAATGATAATGATATTATTGGTTATAAAATTTACTGGCGATTAACTACTTCACCGCAATGGGAAAATAGCCGATTTGTGGGAAATGTTGATTTTTATGAACTCAAAGGAATTGTAATCGATAATTATTTTTTCGGAGTTGCAGCGGTTTATAAAAACGGACATGAAAGTCTGATAACATTTCCTAAAGATATTATAAGATCTACCTTTAAAAGAAATTAAAAAAATCCCGTCAAGTTTATTGACGGGATTTTGTTTATACGTTTGCTTTATTCAACTTACTATTTTTATAGCTAAATCCAAAGTAAATGGCTAATCCAATTAGCAACCAACAACTGAAATAAATCCAATTCCAAACACTTAATTCTGCCATCATATAAAGACAACAAACCAAACCTAATAGCGGAATTAAAGATAAGTTTTTACGCCATGACCATGAAGCAAAGTATACTAACGACAATAGGAAAATCCACATCGGTATTTTGTGTTTGAACAATTGAAAACCACTTTCATATTTTAAATTGTTATCAATTGGTAACGAATTAACCACATTCTCATATGCTTTATCATCCTCAGAAATCTTACTCAAAACTTCTTCTAAATCGGCTGAAGCGTCTTTAACCAAAAGATTTTGTTGCAAGTAAGTCATAACCTCTTTTACTTGAGTTTCTTCAAGTGAAGTCACAATAGTCGTCGGATTATTGATTTGTTTTTCATTGGTAATAAAATCCATCGTTGCCTTTTTGTTAACCGTAAATGCAATAATAGCTCCAACAAGAAGTAGCAACGGAAATATATATTTTGAATTCACATAAGGCGTTTTAAACTTTCCTCTTGGAATATCAGGTTTGTTTTGCAAAACAAGAACTCCAGCACAAACTAAAACAAAGGCAAATAAGGTTCCAATACTACATAAATCGGTTACCATAGTAAGATTTAAAAACAAGGCCGGAATTGCCACAACAAATCCAGTTACAATCGTTGCGTAAGAAGGCGTTTTGTATTTTGGATGTACTTTAGAGAATCGTTTTGGTAACAATCCGTCACGACTCATACTCATCCAAATTCTAGGTTGTCCCATCTGGAATACTAATAAAACACTTGCCATTGCCACTACGGCACTCACGGCAATAATTCCAGACATCCATTTTAAATCCAATTTATCAAATACAAATGCTAATGGATCACCAACATTCAAATCGGCGTAATTCACCATTCCTGTCAAAACTAATGCTATAATAACGTATAAAATGGTACAAATAATAATTGCCCACATCATTCCTTTCGGCAAATCTCTCTGCGGATCTTTACATTCTTCTGCTGTCGTTGAAATAGCATCAAAACCAATGTAAGCAAAGAAAACTGCCGAAACTCCTTTCAAGATTCCTCCTACTCCATTAGGTGCAAACGGAGTCCAATTAGCAGTATCTACATAAAAAACACCAACTGCTATAACTAATAATATGATACAAAGTTTTACAACAACCATCAAGTTACTGGCATTTCTAGACTCTTTCATTCCTCTGTAAACCAGATAGGTAATGATAACAATAATCAATAATGCAGGTAAATCGGCAACTAAATGAAAAGAACCAATCGTTGGCGATGTAGTGTAGGCTGTATAAGCTAATTGCAGACTTTCAGATAAATTTTCAAATGATTTTCCGCCATTCATTAATGCTGTAGCTTCTTCAAAACCTTTGGAAGCCGTAAGATAATCCATTTGAATCCATTGGGGTAAATGCAATCCGCCACTCTCGAGAAGTCCTGTAAAATAATCACTCCAGGAAATCGCAACGGTAATATTTCCGATGGCATATTCCATAATCAAGGCCCAACCGATAATCCAAGCAATAATTTCACCAAAAGCTACATACGAATACGTGTAGGCACTACCAGAAACTGGTACCATTGAAGCAAATTCAGCATAAGCAAAAGCGGCAAAACTACAAGCAACAGCGGTAAAGATGAATAAAAAGATAACTGCTGGTCCACCATCTGAACTAGCTTTACCGATGGTACTAAAAATACCAGCGCCAATTATAGCTGCAATTCCAAAAGCAGTTAAATCTCTCGCAGTTAAATGTTTGCCCAAACTATTATGTCCATCAGCTTCATTTCTTGCTACTTGATCATTAATATCTTGTACTGTCTTTTTTCTAAATAATGTGGAAAAATTCATATTTAACGAATAGTTTATTGATGATTTATACAAAAACAAATATAACATAATTTCACATTGATTTACAAAATTGAAAAATTACAAACTATAATTAAAATCTATTAAAAAATAAATTTAAAGGATAAATTATCTATACTAACTTAATTTTTAATTTATAAATTTGTTAGAATTAAAATTGAAATTATAAACAATCAACAATAAAAAAGTTTTAAAACTAAATAATTACTAAAATTTATGGAACATTCAAACGACATTAGCAAATGCCCATTTCATCAAAATCAAAAAGGTTTGAGCGATGGTGTGAAAAATCAAGATTGGTGGCCAAAAGCACTTAACTTAGATATTTTACACCAACAAGATTCAAAAACTAATCCACTTGGAGAGGATTTTAATTATGCCGAAGAATTCAAAAAATTGGATTTACAAGCTGTAAAAAATGACTTAAAAGCGTTTATGACCGACAGTCAAGATTGGTGGCCTGCCGATTGGGGACACTATGGTGGATTGATGATTAGAATGGCTTGGCACTCTGCTGGAACTTACAGAATTTCTGATGGTCGTGGTGGCGCAGGAACTGGAAACCTTCGTTTTGCTCCACTTAACAGTTGGCCTGATAATGGAAACTTAGATAAAGCTAGAAGACTTTTATGGCCTATCAAAAAGAAATATGGTAACAAAATTTCATGGGCCGATTTAATGATTTTAGCCGGTAATATGGCTTATGAATCTATGGGATTAAAAGTGTTTGGATTTGCTGGTGGACGTGAAGATATTTGGCATCCAGAAAAAGATATTTATTGGGGTGCAGAAAAAGAATGGTTGCAAAAATCTGGTGGTGAAGGAAGTCGTTATTCTGGAGAAAGAGATTTAGAAAATCCATTGGCAGCTGTAATGATGGGATTAATTTATGTAAACCCAGAAGGTGTTGACGGACAATCTAATCCATTAAAAACTGCTCACGATATGAGAGTTACGTTTCAAAGAATGGCAATGAACGATGAAGAAACTGTTGCCTTAACTGCTGGTGGTCACACGGTTGGAAAAGCGCATGGTAATGGTGACGCATCTATTCTAGGTCCAGAACCAGAAGCTGGAGCCATCGAAAATCAAGGATTTGGTTGGATGAATCCAAAAGGAAACGGAAATGGAGCTGACACAGTAACAAGTGGATTGGAAGGTGCTTGGACAACACATCCAACACGTTGGGATAATGAATATTTTACTTTATTATTAAACCACGATTGGGAATTAAAGAAAAGTCCAGCTGGAGCAAGTCAGTGGGAACCTATAAACATGAAAGAGGAAGACAAACCTGTCGATGCTCATAATCCATCTGTAAGAAGAAATCCTATTATGACGGATGCTGATATGGCATTAAAAATAGATCCTGAATACAGAAAAATTTCTGAAAAATTTCATAATGACCAAGCGTATTTCTCTGAAGTTTTTGCAAGAGCTTGGTTCAAATTAACACATAGAGATTTAGGTCCGAAAGACAGATATTTAGGTGCTGATGTTCCTGCAGAAGATTTGATTTGGCAAGACCCAGTTCCAAAAGTAGATTACACTTTATCGGATGCTGAAATTGAAGATTTAAAATCAAAATTATTAAACAGCGGATTAACAAGAGCTGAATTAATAAACACGGCTTGGGACAGCGCAAGAACTTTTAGAGGTTCCGATTATAGAGGTGGCGCAAATGGTTCTAGAATACGATTAGAGCCACAAAGAAATTGGGTTGCCAATGAACCAGAAAGATTACACAGAGTTTTAACTAAACTTGCCGAAATTCAAGCAGGTTTGAGTAAAAAAGTGAGTATTGCCGATTTAATTGTTCTTGGTGGAACTGCAGCTATCGAAAAAGCAGCACAAGAAGGTGGATTTAATGTGAAAGTTCCTTTCCATGCTGGAAGAGGCGATGCTTCACAAGAAATGACTGATGTAGAATCGTTTGAAGTTTTAGAACCAACTAACGATGCTTTCAGAAACTTTATGAAATCTAAATATGTAGTGCAACCTGAAGAATTGATGCTAGACAAAGCACAACTTCTTGGATTGACTGCTTCAGAAATGACGGTTTTAATTGGAGGAATGCGTGTTCTTGGCACCAACTATAACGGAACTAAACACGGTGTTTTTACCAATAACGAAGGTGTTTTGAGTAACGACTTCTTTGTGAATTTAACCGATATGAGCTACAGTTGGAAACCAGCAGGCGATAATTTATACAACATCGTTGATAAAAAATCGGGTGCAACCAAATGGACTGCAACTAGAGTTGACTTGGTTTTTGGTTCTAATTCTGTTTTGAGAGCTTACGCTGAAGTGTATGCACAAGACGATAACAAAGAAAAATTTGTAAAAGATTTTATCAATACTTGGTCAAAAGTGATGCATTTAGATCGTTTTGATTTGAAATAAGAACTTCCAAGTTAGTATTGTTTTTCTGAAAAACCACCTTTTTAAGGTGGTTTTTATTTTTTATGCAATTATTAGCACTTAAAAAAACATATAGTGAAATTTTTATATTAATTTTTTGTAAGAAATTTATTGATAATTTTTATCTATTAATACATTGTAAAATGTAATAAATATCATGTTTTATATAACCTTTGTGGTTGTAAATTTGTAATCAGAAAAACATTAATAACATTAAATAAAAACAATCATGGCATTAGTTGGAAAACAATTCCCAAACATTACCGTAGACGCCATCTCTTTTATGGGAGATAACTTAAAAATCAACGTTTTAGAAGAAGCTAAAAACAACAAGAAAAAAGTAATTTTATTCTGGTATCCAAAAGATTTTACATTCGTTTGCCCTACAGAATTACACGCTTTTCAAGCAGCTCTTGAAGAATTTGAAAAAAGAAACACAACTGTTATTGGTGCTTCTTGCGATACTAACGAAGTACACTTTGCTTGGTTAAATACAGCTAAAGACAATGGTGGAATTGAAGGTGTAACCTACCCTATTTTGGCAGATACAACTCGTAACCTTTCAGCTGCTTTAGATATTCTTGATGCAGAATGGGTTTATAATGAAGAAATCAACGACGAAATCTTAGAAGGTTCTAATGTAACTTTCAGAGCAACTTACTTAATTGACGAAGACGGAAAAATCTTCCACGAAAGTGTAAACGACATGCCATTAGGTAGAAACGTAAACGAGTACTTGAGATTAATCGATGCTTACACTCACGTTCAAACTAAAGGTGAAGTTTGTCCTGCAAACTGGGAAGAAGGAAAAGACGCAATGAGCGCTGATAGAAATTCTACTGCGGCTTATTTAGCAACTCACTAAATTAATAAATTCCAATATTTTAAATTCCAAATTCCAATCATAAAAAATTGGAATTTGGATTTTGAGATTTGAAAATTCAAAAAAATTATGTTTACAGAAATAGAACAAGATAATTTAGCTGAAGTAGTTGCTTCAAACGATGTGGTGGTTGTGCAATATGCTGCTAGTTGGTGCGGTAATTGTCGTATCATGAAACCAAAATTCAAAATGTTGGCTTCTCAAAACGAAAGCGTTCCATTCCTAATTGTAGATGCGGAAAAATTTCCAGAGTCAAGAAAAATGGCTAAAGTGGATAATCTTCCAACTTTTGCAACCTTTAAAAATGGCGTTTTAGTAAACCAAAGCCAAACAACTAAACTAGAAGTATTGACCGAATTGGTTAATGAAGTAGTTTAAGTTTATTGTTAATAGTTAATAGTTGATGGTTTAACAATGAACAACAAACCATAAACCACAAATAAAAAAAATGAAATTACCTGTAATAAAACACTTAACGCAATTTATTGAAGTCAACGATCAAGACTATTTGATTGAAACCATTGAAGTGTTAGAAAACCTTTGCGAAGTGCCAAGTTTGAAGGACGAGGAATTGGAAGTCATCGGCGAGTTAATTTCGAATATGTATGGCGCCATCGAAGTTCATAAAATGATCAAAGACGGCAAAGACAAGAAAGAAGCACTCAACGACTTCATGAAACGTGTACTCGGCTCTATCGATAAATAAAAAACAAACTCTCAAGAAATTGGGAGTTTTTTTTTGTTGGTGATTTGTTGGAATTTGATATATTTGATTGAAATAAGCTAAAAGTAGCGCTAATCATACCAAATTTGGGTGTATAGGCGCTATAACGTAGCGACTATATACAAGTTAACTGCAAGCGTTTCTCACGAGACAAAAAAATAATATTGCAAACTAGAAAAATATCAAAAACTATACTTATAGTCCGTTGCTACATAAACTACAAATACGCAAATTTGTAATCGTGGACATAAGAGTAAAAATAGGTATTCGACTTAAAGAACTTAGAAATGAAAAGAGTTTAAGTCAAGAAAAGTTCTCATTCATTTGTGAACTTGATAGAACCTATATCGCAAGTATTGAGCAAGGAAAAAGAAATGTTTCAGCAGCTAATATTGAAAAAATTGCTAAAGCACTTGATATGTCTGTTTATGAATTTTTTAAATCAGATTTATTTAAGTAAAAATGGACATTCAAGAATACGAAAAACTTATTACAGATCAATTAGATGAACTTGTTGGTAATATTATAAGTCAAAATCCAAAACTAAACATTGCGGTTAAGAAAGGTGAACGAGTTGGAGATGGAATTAGTAAATTCCTTGAAAATAAGTTTGTAGAATTTTCTAATGACCATGAATTTTTTTGTGACTCTATAGCTTCTCCAGAAGGTAAAACTAAAAATCCATTTGATGTACAAACAGTTTTTAAAATCAAAGATCACGAAGAACTAATTTGGATAGATTTTAAAGCAGTTAATGTAGATAATGAAGACACTAATCCTGATAGCGGAACTCCAGATAAAATAATAACCTTAATACAAAATGGTCATTTTTATTTAGCCTACATAATTGTATACTACAAAGGTTCAGATAACGGATTGGAGTTTGTTGAAAATGACAATAAGTTTGTAAAATCTTACTTTCTTAAAAATGTAAGTTCAACTATGCGAATTACTCCTGCAAATCAAATGCAAGTAAATGGTTTTTCAGAAACTGTTTATAGAACTAGAGAAGAGTTTTTAGATTTTCTATTACAGAAAAAAATAGAATCTAATGAAAGAAAACTTAAAAAAGCAACTCAAGAATTAGAAAATTTTAAAACTGGAATTCTTAAAGTTAAAACAGCAAAACAAACTGAAATAACTATTGATTTGTTAAAAAAATTAAATACCGAACAAGAAGAAAAGATCAAAAAACTTTAATGCTTTTTTCAATATTTTCAATTTCAGCTTCGCTGAAATTATAATATTTATAAACAATTTCATTGATTTGATTTTTAAAAATTTCCTTTGAATGAAAATCTTTAAATAATTCTTTACATAAAGAAGAAATATTATTTTGTAAGTTAATATCGCTTGGAATATTTATCGTTCCTAAATCTCCTATCTTTATCTGTGGTTGCTTTCCTTGTGAAAATCTTATTATATTCATTTGTTGAGAATAATAAGTAACGAAATCAGTATTTAAGAAACCGCATAAGAAATATAAAAAATCAATAGTCTTTTGTGAATTATCTCTTAATGAAAAAACATATAAACTATTATTTGCAGCACTTTTTCCTAAATCAATCGTAGCTATTATTTCTTTGGCTGACTGTCTAATAAATAATTTTGGGTTATTGTAAATAATAGTTTCACCTAATCCTAATCTCTTTTTGTTTTTTATTCCTTGTTTTTCGAGTTCGATTTTTAATTCATCATTGATTGAATCTTGCAATGATTTATTGTAAAAAAAATATTTTTTATAATCTAAATTACCAAACTTTTCACAAAGCGATTTTGAGCCTTGATAATAAGGATATAATAACTTTTCCTCTCTATTTTCTTTCTCAAAAAATGTAAACTTATCCTCCATATCTAAGAGCATAACACATGTTCTCAAATTTTTATTTGGAAATAATTGAAGTATCGTTTTGTCCTTCTTCTCTTTTACTTTATCTAATATCAGTTTTGAAATTGAGCAACCATTATAACGAAATTTATATTCATCATTTTTATTATACCAACTTACCTGTTCTACAAAATAATTGTTTTGGGTTTTATGGTCAATAATCTGAACTTTATTATTTACACATTTTGATTTTGATAATTTAATTATTACCTGACCACTTGCAACATCAAAATCTTTAATATTTACTTGTAACTCTATAATAGTTGTATTATCTAACAAATATTTACGAGTAAATTCATATGCCGTTTCGAAAAATGAAACATCAATAATAAAACTCAATTTGCCATTATCTTTTAAAAAGTCCAGAGAATGTTCAATAAATAGCATCACTAAGTTTAATTTCCCATTTTTTACGGAACTTGGAAACTGATGATAATTATTAAGATAATTTACCCTTTGCTCTTCATTTTCTTTTTTATCTCTTCGTCCATATAATGTTACATATGGTGGATTCCCTATCACATAATCAAATGAATTATAAAGTTCCGAAAAAGGTGTTTTCCTAATTTCATCAAATAAAGAAATTCCAGTAGATACTTTATCAGTAAAATCCCAAGTTATTCCATTAAATGAACCTTTAAATTCTTCATTAAACAGGAAAGAATACAACTCTTCAATATTTCTCTTTGTTTTTTCAACCATTTCTTCTTGAACATCTACAAAGAAAATATTGTTTGAAATAAATTTAGAAATGATTACTTTATCGGGGAATTGTAGATATAAATCTGTCAAAAGTTTTAAAATAAAAATTCCTTGACCACAAGATGGTTCAAGAATTTTTTTTGATAAAATCTCCGAATCAACAATAATAATGTTTAATAAATTTTCTACTGTATCTAAAGAATTAGTTAAAAAAACACCTTTCTTTTTCCTATCCTTAGAAATTAAATTTTGCTCATAGTCACTTTGACCAAAAGCCATTCTATTTAAAAATGAGGATATTTTACTAGTGCTTATAATTTCTTTAACTTCCATCGATATCTGTATTTAAAAACAAAGGTAAAATAAAAAACAGAAATGATACTTATAATCAACAAAACTTATCAACATAGAAATTGACAATACGCCAGCAGTTAACACGTGTTTTGCGCTATTGCTGGGCTTGCGCTTGCTATTTTGTTCTTCGTGGAAAATAATCTGGTGACTACAACTCTATCTTTCAAAGAAAATTTGTAGGTTTGTTTGGTTCGTGATTGCAGCAGCAACAGACGCAAAGCACGGGAACGTTACCAGCAATTTTACGTGACGAAAATTTTAAAAAAGAAACCATAATGGAAAAAGAAACAAATGAAAGTTATGTTCGTTGGCAAAATATCAGAATAACACAACTTGGCTTTGCAAATAATCTGATAATTGGTCTAAGTATCGTTGCATTAGGTTATTTAATGAATTTTGTTACTAAGACAAATACATTTAATTCAATTCAAAAAATATTAATTTGGTTTAGCTGTCCATTGTTGTTAGTTTCGTGTTTCCTCGGAATACTTTTAATATTAAACAGACTTGAAGATTTTAGAATTACGGCACAAATTGCGCGTAAACGCGAACTTAAAGAAAAAATAGATATTGAAATACTACGCAACGAGACTAAAGAAATTGGAAAAAAAACTTGGAATTTGTTTATTTGGCAAATATCAACATTCTTTGCAGGTATTGTCTGTTTAACATTTATAATCTCAATGAGTTTTATTCAAAAAATAATATAAAATATCCAAAATAAATTCAAATATTATGTCAGCACAAAAAGAAAAATTAAAATCTTTCTTAAAAGATGAAAACGAAGAAATTATTAAAATTATCAATAATGAATTAAGTTCAGAAGAACTTAAGTTTGTTATTGACTATATCGAGAAACTAAATACAATTTCTGCGCATAAACTCACAAACATTGGGCATTCTCAACAAGGTGATTTATTTGTAAATTGTGAAACAGGAATAACTTATATAAAATAAAAATTATGAAAAAAACATTTACAATAATTACATTATTATTTTGTTCATTTTATTTACAATCTCAGAACTTAACAATAAATGAACTTGCAGCGTTAAGAAAGAAAAGTTTTGGAAATGTAGAAGAAATTTTAAGCAACAAAAATTGGACATTTATACAAGGAGATCAGCCAATTTCTGAAAAATTAGGCAGTGCAGTTTTTGCATATAATAAAGAGGAATATACTGATAAATCAAAAGCATTTCTTGATTTTTTGTATAATAACACAGAAGATAATTCTATATGTGAACATCGTATAGTTTTACAATTTTTTGATAAGACAAAATATAATAGCTACATAAATAGCTTTAAAACTTATGGATGTAAGCTTATAAAATCAATAATTGAAGATGGAAATATAGTCAAGGTTTACCAAGGTGAAACAACAACTTTTAAAGTAACAATCATAACAACTAAAAATGAGATGGAAGTAACTAACACTATTTATAAATTTTTTATTCTTGGAAATCTAGATTACTCATTATATTTTGAGTAATATTCAAAATCAAATAATGGTCTAAATATAAAAAACTGCTGGTAACAGCGGTTTAGCTCCATTACGCCTGTAAGGTATTGATTTTACTGATATTTTACTTACTCAAAATTCAATAAGTACAACATAAGTACAACAAATCAAAAGTTATTTATATAGCTATAAATCCCAACACTATTAAGCTGTGCTTCCCTATTCATAGTTTGAAATTCTGCCAACCTACTACAATAAAATTTATCAGTTGCTTTTGCATACCCATTGATCAAAAGCAAATCATTTAAACATTCTCCTCCTGGAAGAATTACATAAGCTAATTGCCTTTTCCAATAGTCATAATAGTTATTGGTCTCTGTAATAATTGTAACGTTTGTTTTGGGCGGTGCAACCGACAAAACATACTCCAATGACATAAAACCAAATTGACGCAGGAAATGTGCTGCTAAATGGCTTTTTTGCTCCTCCTCTATCATCTTTCTATTGATATGCACTTCGGGTGCATCTAATCCATAAAGACGAATTCGTTTTTGCAATTGAGAGAAAAGATGGCTAATGATGATGCTATCACCATCAATGACTTCTTCAATTTGCCAATGGGTTTCCACTATATACGGTGCTTTTGCGTTGTATTGCATTGATTTTCAATGTTTTAAGTTATTAATAATCAAAGATAATGATTGAACTTTGTTAAATCAAAATTCATTAATTATTAACGTTTTAAAATTTAAAAAAATGGCAAGACAAAAAGGCGCTTTAAAGTATGTAGGAACTCTAGGTGATGTTCGACACTTTAAAATTAAAGGACAGGAAGGCTACTTTGCAGGCATGGTAGGCGGACCAACAGGTGACCAAGTTTTAACTGCACCTGAATTTGAGAGAACCCGTGAGAATATGAACGAATTTGGTGCTTGCGCCAAAGCAGGAAAAGCAATTCGCACAGGATTATCTCAATTGATGAAACAAATGGCAGACAGCCAAGTAACTGGAAGATTAACTTCAATAATGAAGAAAATCAACCTTGAAGACCAAACGGAAGCGAGAGGTTATCGCAAAATTGAAATCACAACACAAAGAAATTACCTTAAAGGTTTTGAGTTTGACAAAAACATTTCTTTCAATGGTATTTTCAATGCTCCGTTTTCTGTAACTCATGAAGCTACAAGAGAAACAGGTGATTTAGTAGTACCATCATTTAACCCTGCTAATTTGGTAAATGCTCCTGCTGGTGCAACGCATTTCAGATTAATTACAGCTTTAACAGTTGTAAGTGATTTTGAATACAACGCAACAACAAACAGCTATGATCCAATGGATGCCGAATTGAATGAAGTAAACAACATTCAATATTCTGGTTATTTGAGTTTGACAACTGTTGTACCTGCTACAACAATTACAGCAACATTGCCAAATGCTGCTTTACCAACTGCAAATACTTCTGTATTGCAATGTATTGGAATTGAGTTCTATCAACAAGTTGGAGCAAATTACTACTTGTTTGCAAGTGGCAACTGCTTAAAAGTTGAGGACGTTTTCTAAAAGAAAATCCTAAAGATTCCTCACCAAAAGTGAGGAATTTTTTATTTAACTTCAAATCTATTCATCCAATGAAAAGCAAAATAATAAGAATAGCACAGGGCAAAAATAGCACGTTAAGTCAGTTGTATATCAATGATATTTTTCAATGCTATTTATTAGAAGATAAAATCAGAGTTGAAAAGGTTCCAACACAAACAGCCATTCCATTAGGAGCATTTACTTTAAAGCTAAATACTCAAGGAGCAAAAAATGTGAATTATAAAAAAGCATTTGGAAAGCTTCACGAAGGAATGATTGAAATAACCGGAATACCAAATTTCAGTTATGTATATATCCACACAGGAAACACTATAAAAGAAACAAACGGATGTCCGCTTTGTGGATTTGGTTTCCAATTTACTGAAGGTGAATATGTGGTAACGCAAAGTGTTGCAGCTTACAAAATGGTTTATCCAAAATTGGTATCCCTGGCCAAAAGCACTTCAAATAAAATCGCAATTGAAAACAACTTTCAATTTTAAAATCAGTTCGTAATGGAAAATGTAAATAATATCACGGTGCTTTTTGGCTCTCTAATTAGTGTTCTGCTTTCGGTTGTGGCTTATTTTATCAAGCAATTACACACCGATTTCAAAAGAATGGAGAAAGATTTAGTTGAAGTTAAAACTATGGCTTTAATCATTAAAACTGAATTCAAAAGCGGAAATGATTTATTGAACCAAAAAGTAGAATACCTAGAAAAAAGAGTAAACAATATTGAATTATCAATTTTAAAAAATCAAGACAATGAAAAATAAAAATATGAGTGTTGTTGAACGCGTGAAAGCTCCAACACCAAAATGGTTCAAAGTGTTAAGAACTATTGGAATTACATTAGCTTCTGTTGGTGGAGCTATCTTAGCTTCTCCTGTTGCTTTGCCTGCTGGCATCGTAACTGCAGCAGGTTATTTGTTACTTGGTGGAACAGTCGTTACAGCAGTTTCACAAACTGGAGTAAAATCGGAAGAAGAACCGAAAATTGCACCTGAAGAAAAGGTGGAACAATAAAAAAGAATTGCTTCAGTAAAAAAATTAAGCTCCGTTTATCGGAGCTTTTTTAGTTTAAAACTTTTTTTAGCAATGCTTTGCATCGTTTTTATAGATTTTATTAAACTGGTGCATTTATATTGCTTTTATGTTGCACTCAAATAGCTGATAAAGTGCAATAAAGTAGATTTGATTTTAAATAAAGTCAAATCATCGGTTGCAGTAGCGATATAAAATAACTCTTCGCATATCATTGATAAGATTTAGATTTTCATGGAAACGTTTTTCGCTTTGTTCCAAAAGCTTTAAAGTTTCGATGTTTT
>LNFM01000858.1_pt1 | contig 71976 bp, 70 predicted proteins | sample 596031 | NCBI WGS metagenome assembly LNFM01 (sample SAMN04254537, study PRJNA301005) | activated carbon metagenome | isolation source: dual media filters at the Ann Arbor, Michigan drinking water treatment plant | place: USA: Ann Arbor
CTGCTGGCCTCCTGCCCAGCCAGCAGCTTGAATCACAATCAATCCCGCTTGGGAATCCCCTATCGATTCAGTCTCATCAGGACAGACTCTAGGCTTGCTTGATACCATCGCGAAGGGAATGGCGGTGAAATCAAGAATGGTGCTTGCCGGTGCTGCCGTTGGCGTGTTGTTCGCTGCATCTGCGGTTGCGGGGCAGAATGATCGTCCGCCTGCTCCTGCCACTGCTGCTACGGCGGCAACGCTGCTTGCGCCCGACGCGGTATTTGATGGACGCGACGGCATTGTCCATCGCGGCTGGAAAGTGCTGGTGCGGGGCGACCAAATCGCCGCAGTCGGCCCCGACATCGTTGCACCCGCTGATGCGCAGATGATCACGCTGCCCGGGTCGACATTGCTGCCCGGGCTCATCGACGCGCATGTCCATCTTTTCCTCCACCCCTATAACGAAACCAGCTGGAATGATCAGGTTCTGAAAGAACCCTTGGCGCTGCGCACGGTGCGTGCTGCGGCCAATGCGCGCGCGACGTTGATGGCGGGCTTTACCACCGTGCGTGACCTGGGGACGGAGGGGGCGGGCTATGCCGATGTCGGGCTGAAGGCGGCTATTGCCCAGGGCATCGTTCCCGGACCGCGAGTCCTGGTGGCAACCCGTGCGCTGGTCGCGACGGGCAGCTATGGCCCCAAGGGATTCGACCCTGGATTTGACGTCCCGCAAGGGGCCGAAGAAGCCGATGGGGAGGCACTGGTCGCAGCGGCGCGGCGGCAGATCGGCCGGGGTGCTGACGTTATCAAGCTCTATGCTGATTATCGCTGGGGTGCTGGCGAACCAAGTCGGCCCACGTTTTCAATCGCTGAGATGCGCGCGGTGGTCGATGCCGCCCATGCAGCAGGTCGCCAAGTTGCGGCGCATGCCAGTACGATCGAGGGGATGCGCCGTGCGACACTCGCCGGGGTGGATACGATCGAGCATGGGAATGACGGCACGCTGGAAATATTCGCGTTGATGAAGGGGCATGGCACTGTTTTTTGCCCCACGCTCGCGGCGACTGACGCGATCGAGCGGTATCGCGGCTGGCGCGGCGGCAGCCCTGAACCTGCGGCAATTGTTGCTAAGCGCGCCAGCTTTGCCGCTGCATTGAATGCCGGGGTAGCAATGTGCGTGGGCGGGGACACGGGCGTCTTTAGCCATGGCGACAATGCCCGGGAAATCACGCTGATGGTCGCATGGGGCATGCCGCCCGCCGCCGTGCTGATGGCAGCGACCAGCGGCAATGCGGCTGCGCTTGGCATCGCGGATCGGGTCGGTGCTATAGGCCCGGGCATGGTAGCGGATATCATCGCTGTGCAAGGCGATCCGGTTCGGGACCCTGCCGTGCTTCGATCGGTAAGCTTGGTGATGCAGGCCGGAGTAGTCGTTCGGCGCCCCTGATTGCGACCTGCTGCAATCGGGGGCTGGTCGTCCGGCGGCCCTGAGCCACCGAACGACCAATGCCGATCAGAATTTCACGCTCATCGAGAATTGCAACGTGCGGCCGACATTATAGAGGTTGTAGTTGATCCGGTTGACCCCGTTGTCCTGGAATTCCTGGAACCGGGTGCCGGTGATGTTGCGTGCTTCGAACTTCATTTCGGTATTGATGCCAGCCAGTTTGACACCCTGGCGCGCGACGAAATCTAGCTGGAAGCCAGGATATTCGAAGACGTCAGGCTGGCCGAGCGCCCCTGCACGGATCGTCGCACGGCGGCTGGCATAGTTGAGCAACAAGGTCTGCTGCGACAAGCCATCGCGATCTTCAAGCCCAATCTCAAGATTGGCAAGGTGATCCGATTGCCCGGTCAGCGGGACGCCATCACGAAACAGCTGGTTGGCCCGCGTAATGCCCGACAGGAAGGATACCGATGCGGGATCGTTCGCACCGACACTGATCCGCGATTTGGTGTAGGTATAGTTCGCGATCAGCAGCAGGCGACGCGAGGCAAAGAAGGAAGACCCTTCAAAGACATCGCTCAGGTTGAAATATTTCTGCGCCTCAACTTCACCGCCATAAAGCGTTGCACTGGGGGCGTTGGCATAGCTGTAGATAAACGATTGCTGGAAACTACCAGTGAAGACTTCAATCGGGTTATCGATCTGCTTGTAGAAACCGGCTGCCGAAACGCGCTGATCGCGGTCAAAATACCATTCGATTCGGCCTTCAGCATTGTAAAGCTGGGTATCGGTTAGACGACCATTACCGCGATACTCGCGATTGACCTCTGGATCGAAATAGGACTGATCGATCAACTCGCGGAATTGTGGGCGCGAAATGGTCTTCGAACCCGCGATGCGGACCTGCAGTTCGGGGGTGATCTTGTACGTGAAGGTTGCCGCCGGCAGGAAATAATTGCGGTTGATCTGCGTTTCGGCAGAGCGGGAGATCGGTGTGGCAAAGATCTGGACGACATTAACGGCCTGGCGCGCCGTTTCATAGCGCAGGCCGATATCGACATTGAGATCGTCCAGAATGTCCCATTGCAGGCGGCCATAACCGGCATGAATACGCAGGCTGGCGCCGAAGACCGGCGTCCCTGAATTCTCGTTGATCGAAATACCAAAGGCATCAATCACCGCAGGCGACAGCAACGCATCAGGACGGAGGAAGGATAGCCCAGTCGCAACGGTTTCCTGCGCACCCGCAAGATCGTTCAAGCCCTGTTCGCGCAGACGCGTGGCGATTTGATCGCGGCGGAACTGGAATGCCCGCCGTTCAGTCCGCCGAAACGTGTCGGTGTAGGCATAGCCGACCGAGCCGGTCACATCAGGCGTGAACTTGTACGCAACATCGGCACCGACCGAATACAGGTCTTCACGCAGGAACGAGTTAGCGATCGTGGCGTCGCCAAACTGGCCGTTAAGCGGGTTGAGAAAGAACTGGCCGGTTGGGCTCGCTGGGTTGTTCGAGCGCTGATACTGAAAGAAGATTTCGTCAGGAGCATCACGCCGCGAATTTGCATAGCCGCCGCGCAGATCAAGACTGAGTGCATCGGTCAGCTTGAACTCGCCTGCCAGCTGGGTGTCGATGAGCTGGCGGGCAAACCAGGCGGTGTCCTGCTGCTGGAAAGTGCTGCCCTGCGCCAGGCCAGTGATCGTGCCGACGCCGAGGCGCGCCTGCTTCAGCGTGTCGCGAACGTAAAGCGTGGTCCACCGGATTTTATTCCGGTCAAATTCCAGGCTGGTCCCAATCAACCCGTCAACGACTAGGCGGTTGTCGGTGATCACGCGCTGGAAGCTGGTTTCGGCAAGCGAAAGGTCCTGCGTCGCGGTGGTTTGCTGCAGGTTGTCGCGCGTGCGCCATTTGTTGCTGTACCCAAAGGTCGCAATCAGACCCAATGTGACATCATCGATATCCCAGGACTTCCCGCCATCCAGGCTGAAGCTCCAATTCGGCGGAATGGCAGTATTGCGCTGGACGACCGAGTTGTTGCCGTTGAACAATTGCGACGCGATCGCGCGCTGGGTGGCCCGCGTGGTATCGGCAATCTGCTGGCCGCTGCTCAGGAAAGTCGCCAGGGCCGGCGGGATATTGCGCGCGCCGTTGCCAAAACCAGTCCAGTCACTGGCCGACCCGAAATAGGTATAACCAAGCTGCCCGGTCGTGACGGTATCAGCGCCGATGCTGGAATTGACGTTGAAAAAACCTTCCTTGGGCGTCGATTTGGTCGTCAGGTTGATGACGCCACCGCCGAATTCGCCTGGAAAGTTCGCCGAATAGGTTTTTTGAACCAGTGATGAGGCAATGACATTTGTCGGAAAGATGTCGAGCGGCACCGAACGGCGCAGCGGCTCAGGGCTCGGCAGGGGCGAACCGTTGAGCAGCGCGAGCGAATAGCGGTCGCCGAGACCACGGACATAGACAAAGCCGTTGCCGACAACGCTCAGGCCGGTAACGCGCGCCAGCGCGCCGGCGATGTCGCCTTCGCCCGTGCGGGCAATGTCTTCTGACGACAGGACGGAAAGAACCTGCGACGTCGAGCGGGCAATATTGCCATTGCGCTTGCCGACGACGACGATGTCCCCGCCACCGGGGATGGAAATATCGGGGTTTTCAGCGACCTGTTCCTCCTCCGCTGGGGCGGCGGTTTCAGGCGTGGCAACCGCCGGGTCCTGCGCGGGCGCTTCGGCCGTCTGGGCAGGGATTGAAGGTGCCGGGGCTGGCGCGGGCACAGCCTGCGCACGCGCTACCGAAGGCGCTACTAGCGCAGATGAAATCAGCAATAGGCTTGCCAGCTCGAACGGCCTCGACATCGTAAACCCCCTTTGAAATCCTGAACAAGGACGGGGCGTCGCCTGCATGGCCACGCCCCGTCCAATTTCACTTACCGAGCATCAAGCCGTTGGCAGCGAGGTGCACAGGCCGGTATTGCCGGTACCGAGGTCGAGCGTCGTGCTGTTGCACGTCCATGTGCGATACCAGGTGTCGTTGGCATCACGGACCGCACCGATATAGCTGGTCAGTTCAAAGAACGGGCCATTGGCCGAGCTTGCCGTCAACGGCCTCGCGTCGAATGCGGTGACAGCTGTTTCCGCCGGACCATTGATGAAGGTGCTGGTGAACGACGGCGTGAAGGTCGCGCTGTTGTTGTTGCTGCCAGCGCCGAAGATCGACGTAACGTCAGCATTGGTTACGCCATTGGCACCCAGGAACGGCGTCGCACCGCACTGCATCACAACCGAGCGGAACACCGGTGCACCAAACTCGTCAATGGCAGGGTTGGCCGTAGCCGAGGCGGTCTGGGCACGGCTGATGCGCAGGCACGATGGCGATGGCGACGGCGCTACAACAACGCCGTTGACCAGCGTGTAGTCCGTGCCGCCGCGCAGGAAGATCGCCGAGAGCGCCGAGGTGTTGTTTACGCGGTGAATGAAGGTGAAGTTCGACACGATCGTGTTCTGGCGTGGGTTGTCGCCGTCGACCGCGTTGTCGCTGTCGGCTTCAATGATCGAATCGGTGCCGCGCGATTCACTGCCCGCGCGCTGGGCAACCAGCACATACTGGAAGTTGCCCTTCAGACCGGTATCGGTGTCGAGATTGTCGTCTTCTGCCCCAACCGAGATAAAGTGGGTCATGTTGACGCGACCGCCGAAGAATTCAGCGCCGTCATCAGAGCTGTTGAAGGACTGAATGTGGTCGAGCCGGGTCCCGCTGCCGGTACCTTCGGTCGTGAGCGACTGAAGTTCGCTGTTGGCCGAGAGCACGAAGCCCGAATAGCGGATCTGGACATAGCTCATCCGGCCGCTGCTTTCGGTGTTGTTGGTGCCACCGTAAACGGCAGGATCGATTGCGCCTTCGGTCTGACGCTCGCATGCAGCGGTGCCTGGAGCTGCACCCGAAGCAGCGCAGTCAGTGATCTGGGCGCGGCCCATCAGCACGACGCCGCCCCACTGGCCCGACGACGTGTCGGTGTTGAGGCCAAGGACGTTGTCACGGCTAGTGAAGATGATCGGACGGGCAGGCGTGCCAACGGCCTGGATCGAGTTGCCGCGGTTGACGGCGAGCCAAGAAACACCGGTGTTCCCGAAGATGATGGCACCAGGTTCGATCGTCAGCACGACGTTGGTCGTGCCGGTCGTCGTCGCACCTTGATCGGTGCCGACATCGACGCGGCCGGGCAGGGCATACAGAACGCCTGGGATGCGCGCGAGCGTCGAGCTGCGCGTAATGCGGGCGGGCAGGTTGCACTGGCGATAGCTGCCGGTTGGGCCCGTGATCGTACCGGCATCGGTCAGGCCTGCGGGATCAGCAATGGTCGGGCAGCCAGTTGCTGCGGTGACCAGCGTGCTGGTCGGCGTGGGGGTTGGGGTTGGCGCAGGCGCGGGCGCTGGCGTGTTGTTGATCGTCACGTTGCCGCCGGTACCCGGGGAGGCGATGTCATTGGCGCCGCAGCCGCTCAGCACAGCAACCGACGCGGTCGCAAAGAGGATGCGACGTAGGTTCGAGTTAATCATTTCCCTGTCTCCAGCGTGTTTTCGTGCCCGGCCGAGTGACCGTTGCGTTCACGATGCAGCCGCGAGTCGTTGTGCCCCCGCGCTCTCATCTCCATCGCCTCTAGAAAGGGGTTGTGACTCAAGCATGGTAATTGCGATGCACTTTGATGAACTAAAAGTTACAGTTTTAAGGCGTTGCATCTGCGCATTGCTGCCAGGCAATCACCTATAATACAGGTATTTCTCCTCTGAGCGGCAGCGGCGATCGTGCCGATCTGGGCGGGCGCGGGCGCCTATCCCCAACGCCGTTCGCGAAACCATTTGGTCAGGATATATTTGGTGCCGGCGCGAACGGGCATGCCCTGATGCAAGGTTGATGCGTTGATGGACCCGTCGAGGCCGCGATTGTCCCACATTAACAATTTGCCTGTTTCAGGCTGGACAATTTTGTTGATGGCCTTGAACCGGGTGGCCCCGCCAGCGGCGGGTTCGTTGAGATAGATCATTGCCGTCCAAGTGCGTTGCCCCGCCACGCTGCAGTATTTTTCGTAATCGATCCCGAGCGGATCGAAATAATCGGTATGCAGCTTAAATTCCTGGCCCACCGCATAACGCTGTCCTTGCAGCGGTTCGCCAAACGCCGGATCCAATCCCATCAAATCGCAGATCGCGCTATTGACGGTCATGCCCAGCGGGTCATCAAACGCGATGTCACATGTTTCGCTGGTGCGATATTTTGCGTCGCCATTGGGATCCGACAGCGTTGAAGGACGCCGCTCCGCGTCGATGCGATCCATCAGCGCGGCACAAAGATCTGGCTTTAGGAAATGGCGCTTAAGGAACAATGTCAACTTGGCGCTAGGAACTTTTTGGATAGCTGGTTGCCTGCTCAGATGAGCGATGACGGGCAGCGAAGGCTGGCCTGAACCGAAACAGGCTGACGGGTGAGGGTCGCTTGGCGCGCTGGGCATGGATACTAATAGCCAGAAGGACTCCTAGAATTCCAGTCTGGTCTGAAAGGGACTGAAATTGTTGCAACAGGCCATCTTTTTTGTCTCAATTCGTTCACCAAAGTGCCATTGAAATGTAACGCGCCCCGCCTAGCAACGGCGCTTCCTGGGGACCCCACCGATGCGGCTAGAATTTGATGCACGCGCTCAGCGCCTTTTGCAGCTTTTGCCGCGCGCCAATGTCTATTCGGCGATCGAGCTCATTTTGCTCTGTGCCCTCGCCATTCAAGGCGCGCGATTGGTCTGGACGGTGGTGACCCCGGTTAGCCCTTTGGGAAGCTGGCGGGTTGCGACGCCAGGGTCTGGCGCCAATGCGGGCGAGGTGCTTCGTACCTTTGATGCGTTTTTCCGCCTTGAAGCTGCTGCTCCAGGGTCACAAGTGGCGGTCGTGACGCCGCTGTCGCTGGTCCTTTTTGGTACGCGAATGGATGAAGCGACCGGCAAGGGCTCGGCCATCATCGCGTCAGCGGAAGGTGAGCAGACCAGCTATTCAGTGGGCGCTGAGATTATGCCAGGCGTCACGCTGAAATCAGTGGCATTTGACCATGTAACATTGACGCGGGGCGGGGTGGATGAAGACCTGTTCCTTGATCAATCAGCCGGAAGTGCGTCGGCCAATGTTCCTTCAGCCAGCGGGCAGAGTGACGCGCTTACTTCAGCGCTGCCACCGCAACCAGGCAGCTCGTCGCTAACGCTGGGACGGCTGCGGGCCGAAGTTGGTTTCATCCCGCGAATTGATGGCGGCAAAATCACCGGGTTGGTAGTGCGCCCGCAAGGGTCTGGCGAGATTTTCCGTCAGGCAGGATTCAAAGAGGGGGATATCGTGACGCAATTGGGAGGCCGGCCAATCCGCGGCCAGGGCGATTTGGAGCAGCTGGCCGGGCAGTTTGCCAAGGGTGGCAACCTTTCGGTGATGGTTGAGCGAGGAGCCGAGCAATTGCCCCTCGCCATTACGCTGGCTGGCCAATGAAGCGGCTGCTGCTCTCCGCCGCAATCGCGCTAGTGATCGCTGGGCCACTTGCTGCCCAAACCACGCTCAACGTGCGTGACGCCGATATCCGCGCCTTCATCGCTGATGCCGCCAAGGTTACCGGACGAAGCTTCATCATCGACAGCCGCGTGCAGGGCAAGGTAACGGTTGTTACCGATCATGCGCTCAGCCGGTCTGAGTATCTTGAACTTTTCCTATCGACGCTTCGGGCCAATGGGCTGGTCGCGGTGCCGGCAGCAGGCGGCGCATTTCGAGTCCAGCCGATCGACAATGCGTCATCACAGCCCAGCCGTGTGGGCAATTCAGCAACGGCATCGCGCAACAGCTTTGTCACGGATATCTTTCGGCTACGATCGATCGATGCGGCCTCTGCCGTCGATACGGTGCGGCCATTGATTAGCCCGCAAGGATCGGTGACGGCGAATCGCGGGGGCAATTCGATCGTCGTGGTCGATTTTGGCGACAATGTTCGCCGCATTCGCGAAGTGATCCGCCGGATCGATACCGATGGATCGTCGACCAAGGTCGTTGCCCTCAAAAATGCCGGCGCGCGTGAGATCGCGACTGCATTGCAAGCGCTGGTGCCCGCGGCGGCACAGGGCGGGCAGACCGTTTCGGTGGTGCCGGTGAACAGTTCAAATGCCGTGGCCATTCGCGGCGACGCGCCCACCGTTGCCCGCCTTGCCGAAGTCGCCCAGGATCTCGACAAGCGCGCCTCGCTGAGCACCGAGATCAAGGTGGTGTTCTTGCAGAATGCCGATGCGGGACAGCTTTTGCCGGTGCTCCAGCAACTGGTCGGCCAGCAACCAACCGAGGCGCCGCAGCAGGTTCAGCTGTCGCAATCGAGCGTGAGCATCAACGGCAGTAATGGCAGCAACGCGCGCAACATCGTGGCGCCGCAGCAGAATAGCGCGCCGGTATCGCAGAGCGGCGGCAGCGCGAGCCAGCCGGCGGTGGTTGGCGATGGTGGCCGGACAGCCGCAGTTGTCACCCGCTTTGCTGGTGCCAATGCGATCGTGATTGCTGCCCCTGCCGAAGTGCAACGGCAACTGGCAGAGGTGATCCGCCAACTCGACACGAGACGGGAACAGGTGCTGATCGAGGCGATCATTGCTGAGGTTTCTGATGCCACCGCCAATCGGCTTGGCGTCCAGTTACTGCTCGGCAGCCTTGATGGCAGTTTGCCGATCGTATCGAGCAGCTTTTCGAACACGGCGCCCAATCTCCTCACCGTTGCCGGAGCTATTGGTTCGCGCCAGCTCAACACATCGACCACAACGATTAATGGCAACACAACAACCACAGCGACCAACAGCGCGATCAGCGATTCGCTGGCGCAATCGGCGATCAGCTCGATCCTGGGCGCATCGGGTGGCCTGGGCGGCTTTGGCACCACGATCGGCAGAAACGGCGTGTTCGCCGGCATCATCAATGCCGTTAAAAGCGATTCAACGTCTAATCTGCTGCAGTCGCCCAGCGTGACCACGCTGGATAACCTGCCTGCGCGTCTGTTGGTCGGCCAGGAAATCCCGGTCACCACCGGTCAAGCGCTCAGCCAGAATTTCGACAATGCGTTCCGGACCGTGCAGCGCCAGAATGTCGGCATTGAGCTTGAGGTTCGCCCGCAGATCAATTCCAGTGGCACGATCAAGCTGTTCCTGCGCCAGCAGGTCAGCTCGGTCTCCGGCCCGGTTTCGAACGACAATAGCGATCTGGTCCTCAACAAGCGCGAAGTCGAGACGACGCTGACCGTGGATGATGGCCAGATCGCGGTGATTGGCGGGCTGTTGTCGGACGATGAACGCCGGACGATCGAGAAAATCCCGCTGCTGGGCGACATCCCTGGACTCGGTCAGCTGTTCCGGTCGCGGGCGAAGCAGCGCACCAAGACCAATTTGACGATCTTCATTCGGCCGACGATCATCCGCAATGCAGAGGATACGCGCCGCGCCACCGAACAACGATATGGCTATTTGCGGCTCCAGCAGGGGCTGCAATATCCGGATAGCGAACCGACCATTGATCAGCTGGTGCGCGATTATATGGGCGCGGAGCCCCCGCTGCCGCGGTCTCCTGCACCGGGCAGCATCGAAGATCCGCGCATTGCCTTGCCGGCCATGCCGAGTTCGAGCCAGGACCTTCGCGTGCAAGGGAAGCCGAAATGAACGATTATTCCGGTTCCAGCGACGATTTCATCGAGCCATCGGTCATGGCATTGCCTGAACCGAGTGATTTGCCGGCGGCGATCGTTGGCATCCCTTATGGGTTTGCCCGGCGTTTCGGCGTCGTGCTCGATTCGGTTGAGCCGGGCCATTTCGCGGTGGCAATGCGCGAGGGCAGCGATCCCAAGGTCTTGCTCGAGCTCCGCCGCCATCTCGCGCGCCCGTTCGATGTGAGCTTTACCAGCGCCGAAGATTTCGACCGGCTATTGTCGTCGCGCTACGCAATGGACGGGCAGGCGGCGGCCGCTGCCGCTGGCTCGCTGGGACTGGGCGATGAGCTCGATATGCTGGCGGGGAACCTCCCGACCGCCGAAGATTTGCTCGATACGGCCGATGATGCCCCAGCGATCCGGCTGATCAATGGCATAATCGCCGATGCCGCGCGCAATGGCGTGTCGGATATCCATATCGAACCCTATGAAACCGGGCTTGTCGTCCGGATGCGGATCGATGGCGTGCTGCGCGAAACTCTGCGGATGCCGCCACATGTCGCGCCGGTGGTCGTTAGCCGCGTGAAGGTGATGGCGCGGCTGGATATCGCTGAACGACGCGTGCCGCAGGATGGCCGTATGGGATTGTCGTTGGGCGGCAAATTGCTGGACGTGCGCGTCTCGACGCTGCCAAGCCGGGCGGGCGAACGCGTGGTGCTGCGTATCCTGGACAAGGACAATGCCGGAATCGATCTTGACGTGCTCGGCATGGCGCCGGCGATCAACGCCGTGCTGCGCAGCGCGATCAGCGAGCCTAACGGTATCGTGCTTGTCACCGGGCCGACGGGATCGGGCAAGACGACGACGCTTTATGCCGCGCTGCGCCTGCTCAATGATGGCAGCAGCAACGTCCTGACGGTTGAAGATCCAATCGAATATGCAATGGACGGGGTTGGACAGACCCAAGTGAACCCCAAGGTGGGGCTGACCTTTGCGGCGGGCTTGCGCGCGATCCTGCGTCAGGATCCGGATGTCGTGATGGTCGGCGAAATCCGTGATCGCGAAACCGCAGAGATCGCGGTGCAGGCATCGCTCACCGGGCATCTGGTGCTGTCGACCGTCCACACCAACGACGCCGTCGGCGCGATTACGCGAATGCGCGACATGAAGATCGAGCCGTTCCTGCTCGCTTCCACCTTGCGGGCGGTGATCGCGCAACGGCTGGTCCGCCGCCTTTGCCAAAGCTGCCGCAAGCCGGTTCAGGCGCAGGGATCAGTGTCGTCGCTACTCGGCTTTGACCCCGGCGCGATCGTCTATGAGGCGGTGGGATGCGACGACTGCAGCGGCAGTGGCTTTAAGGGCCGGATCGGCGTGTTTGAAGCGATCCGGATCGACGATACGATCCGCCGGTTGATCAATGATGGCGGTGACGAATCGATCATCGCGCGCCACGCCTTTCTCCATGCGCCCAATCTCGGTGCTGCGGCGCGTCAGCTTGTCCGCGATGGGCTAACGACACCCGAAGAAGCGGTCCGTATTTCCCGCAGCGAAATGGCCGATGCCTGATTTCGACTATCTGGTGATCGACACGGCCGGTCGCGAGAAGCGCGGCGCGATTTCGGCTGAATCGATCGATAATGCCCGTGAGGCGCTCGACGCCCGCAAACTCTATGTGGTGCGGATCGATCCAGGATCTGCCGCGACCAAGGCACCAAAGGCCAAGCCTCTGCTCCAGCAGCTGCGCGGCCGGCGGATGTCGACCAAGCATCTGACGCTGTTTACGCGCCAGCTGGCGACACTCAACCGGGTCAGTCCGCTCGAGGAATCGCTGCGCACGATCGTCCGCCAGACCGAGCAGGAACAGGTCCGCGAGATCATCAGCGCTGTGCATATGGGGGTGATTGAAGGGCGGCGGCTCGCCGAAGCGATGGCGCGCGAACCCAAAAGCTTCCCCGCGCTTTATTGTGCCATGGTGTCGGCGGGTGAAAATTCGGGGTCGCTGCCGACGATTCTTGATCGGTTGGCGATCCTGCTTGAGCGACAGGCCGAGATTCGCGGCAAGATGATCACCACGATGGCCTATCCTGCCGTGCTGGCGGTGTTCGCAATGGCAATCGTCACCGCGTTGATGGTGTTCGTGGTGCCGCAGGTCGTGGAGCAATTCGATACTGTGGGCCAGCAATTGCCGATGCTCACCCGGGTCGTGATCTGGATTTCGGATTTTCTGGTCAATTGGTGGTGGGCATTGGTGCTCGGCGCCGTCGTGCTGACGGGGGGCTTTATCCAGGCACTGCGCGAACCGCCAATCCGGCTTGCTTTTGATAGCTGGCTGTTGCGGTTGCCGCTGATTGGCAGGTTGCTGCGCGATCTTCACGCCGCGCGGATGGCGCGGACGCTATCGACGATGGTTGCAAGCCGCTTGCCCTTGCTTGATGGGCTCGCGCTGACGGCGGGAACGATTCATAACCGTCGGCTGCGGCTGGCATCCGATGAAATTGTCGAATCAATCCGCGGCGGTGGCAGCCTGTCGGCGGCGATGCGGCGTGCCGGGGTGTTTCCACCGCTGCTGACCTATCTGGCCGCGAGTGGCGAGGCAGCCGGGCGGCTTGACGAGATGCTGGAACGCGCGGCGGATTATCTTGAGCGCGAATTTGATCGCTTCACAGCGACCGCGCTCTCGCTGCTCGAACCGCTGATTATCATCGTGATGGGCGGTATTGTTGCGACCATCGTGCTATCAATTCTGCTGCCGATTTTGCAGCTCAATACACTGGCAGGCCAATGAGGGTGATGATGCGTACCGAACGACGAAAACTGAAGCAGCGCCGCCGCGAAAACGGCTTTACGCTGGTGGAACTGATGGTCGTGATCGTGATCCTGGGCCTGCTCGCGACGATCGTGGCGTTGAATGTGCTGCCAAGCGGGGACCGCGCGCGATCGGAAAAGGCCAGGGCCGATATCGCGACGATTGAAGATGCGCTTGAACTCTACAAGCTGCAGAACATCAGCTATCCTGCCACATCGGACGGCTTGAGTGCGCTGATCAGCCCACCGCCCTCGCTCACCGATCCTACCCGCTACCAAAAGGGCGGTTATATCAAGAAACTGCCCAAGGACCCCTGGGGCCGGGATTATCTCTATGCCTCGCCCGGTGCGCACGGCGCGATCGACATCTGGACGCTTGGCGCAGACGGCAAGGAAGGCGGCGAGGGGGTCGATGCCGATATTGGCAGCTGGCAATAAGGCCGGGCTGACGGCGCGGCGGGCTGCTGCCATGCGCCGTTCCGTCGAACGCGGCTTTACGCTGATCGAGCTGATGGTCGTCGTCACGATCATCGCGCTCGCATCGGCGGCGGTGGTGCTTGTTATCCCCGATCCGCGTGGCCGGTTGTTGGACGATGCCGAGCGCTTCGCCGCGCGCGCGCATGCTGCGCATGACAGCGCGATTGTCGAGGGGCGATCGGTCAGTGTCTGGGTATCGCGCGAGGGCTATGGATTTGATCGCCGTGCCAATGGAGCGTGGCAGCCAATTAGCGAGAAGCCGCTGCGAGTAGCGCGGTGGGCAGACGATGTCCGCCCGGTCATTGCCAGCAGTGAAGGCCGAGACCGGGTGATCTTCGATTCGACTGGCTTAGCCAACGCCCCGTTCGATGTGCAATTGCGACGCGGCGGCGACGCGAGCGTGACAATACGGTTCGGCGCAGACGGTACGGTGACGATCGGTGGCTAGGCACGCGCCCATTGGTGGCCTGCGGGGTCGTTCCGCCGAACACGGCTTCACGCCCTTGGAACGTTCCGCCGAACACGGCTTCACGTTAATCGAAATGATGGTTGCGTTGGCGGTGTTCAGCCTAGCCGCGTTGGCGCTGATCCGGCTTGAGGGCGCGACAATCCGCAGCGCGGCGACGCTCGATTCGACGATGTTGGCGCAGATGGTCGCGCATAATGTCGCGGTTGAAACGCTCACCGATGCGCAACCGCCGGTGACGGGGGAGAGCCGCGGTATTGAGGATAATGGCGGGCGGCAATGGTCCTGGCGGCGCGTCGCGACCCCCATCGGTGACCAGGGGGTAATCCGCATCGATGTCAGTGTTAGCGACCCGACTGGCACCGTGCTCGGCCATTTGACGATGGTCAGGCCACCGAACCCACCCGTCGTCGCGCGCTCGGCACCGCTCCCTGGGGGGCAGGCTCAGTGATCCGTCGTAACACCGGAAATGTCTCTCATTCTGTAAAGCGTTCCGCCGAACACGGCTTTACGCTGATCGAAATGATGATCGCGCTGCTGATCTTTGGGTTGCTGGCGGCAGCCGGGGTTGCGCTGTTGTCGTTCAGCGTCCGCGCGCAGGGCGCGACGGCGGCGAAGCTCGACGATATTGCCGCGATCGGCCGACTGTCGTCAGCGCTGTCCGCTGATCTTGCCCAGGCATCACCCCGCCAAACCCGTGATGAGGGCGGCATTGCCATTCCCGCTTTCCAGGGCGGCAGCGGTTCGGTTGGTACACCAATGCTCCAACTGGTGCGGAACGGCTGGACCAATCTGGACGATGCGCCTCGCGCTGGCCTGCAAAAGGTCGAATATCGCGTCGAGAACAATATATTGCTGCGTGTTGCCTATCCGATGCTCGATGGGGCGGCGCCGCTGCCACCTGCAACATTGCTGGGATCGGTGGCGTCGGTTGGGCTCCGCTACCGAATCGGTGGTGCCTGGAGTGATCGCTGGACGGCAGAGCCAGGCATGACCTTGCCCGAAGCGATGGAAATGCTGGTCACGCGATCGGACGGGACAAGGTTCCGCAGCGTCTATCTGGTGGGCACCGGCTATAATCGGCCCAAGCCGCAGGGGGGCATCAATGGCCCCGGCTAAGCGCACCAACCCCCGGCAAGAGCGCGGTGCTGCCCTGTTAACGGTGCTGCTGCTGGTGGCAGTGATCGCCGTCTTGGCGGCAACGGCGCTTGAAAAACTGCGCCTGTCGACCCGGCTTGCCGCCAATCTGATCGCGATCGATCAGGCGCGTGGTTATGCAATGGCCGCCGAAACGCTGGCAGTGACGCGGATTGACACCCTGCTGGGCCGGGATGCGGCCCGCGTGACGCTGGTTGGTGGCTGGAGCGGCCAACCCTTCCGGCTGCCGGTGCCGGGCGGCATGGCGACGGCGATCGTCACCGATGGCGGCAATTGCTTCAACCTAAATGGTCTGGTGGTAGAAAATGGCCCCAATAGCTACACCCCGCGGATAGGAGCGATCGCACAATTCACGCGGTTGATGCAGATCATCGGCATTCCCGAACAGACCGGCGGCGGCATTGCTGCGGCGACTGCCGACTGGATCGACAGCGATTCAACGCCGCTGCCCAATGGCGCTGAAGACGGCCAATATAGCGGCGGCGAGATTGGCTATAGCACGGCCAATACGCTGATTGGCGACATTAGTGAGTTGCGCGCGATTGCGGGCGTTACCCCACAAATCTATGCCAAGCTGAGGCCCTGGGTTTGTGCGCAGCCCGTCGCAGAACAGTCCCGAATCAATGTCAACACGCTGTTGCCGGAACAGGCACCCCTGTTCGCCATGCTCGCCCCTGATCGGCTGTCGGTGGAAGCGGCGCGCGCAATGCTACTTGATCGTCCGCCACAGGGCTATACGAGCACCGTTGCGTTCTGGAAGGTAGCGGCGTTGAAGGGGGTGACTCCTTTCCCTGAACAAGAAGCACAAACGGCAATCACCACCAAATGGTTTGCGCTGCATATTGATGTTGAATTGGGGGGGACGGAATTGACCCAGACTGCGCTCATCGACGCGACAACCCGGCCGGCCCGGCTGGTGGCGCGTGCCTGGGGTGATCCAGCATGAGCACCAATGTTGTCTTCCTGCCGAGCACGAGCGAAGAGAATTATCGCTGGCTGCGGGTTGGCAATGGCGTCATCGCCGCGCGCGGGGAGGGGCTGCCGGTAGCGGATGAGAGCCCGGCATTTGTGATCGTGCCCGCCGAAGATGTAACGTTACATTGGGCTGCACTGCCTGATCGATCAGCCGCCCAGTCGGTCGCCGCCGCGCGCGTGCTGGTCGCCGATGCGAGTGCCGCCCCGATTGGTGAATTGCATGTCGCGGTGGGGCGCGAGGCGGGTGAAACGGATCGCCCGATCGGGGTCGTATCGACTGCGCAAATGCAGAACTGGCTCGTCTCGCTGGCCAAGGCCGGGCTTGATCCCGATGCAATGATCCCTGCGCCAATGCTGTTGCCGCGCCCTGCCGAAGGGTATCTCCGCGCGGATTTTGGCGGTGACGCGGTGGTGCGCGGCGCAAGCGCGGGCTTTGCCGACGATCAGCAATTGACCCCCTTGATGACGGGCGGCGTTGCGCCCGTCATGATGGCGCGCGAAGCGATTGAGGCGGCGATCGTTGCGGCGGTTGCGGCACCACCGCTGGACCTGCGCCAGGGGTTGTTCACCAAGCGACGGCGCGTGGACATCAACTGGCGGCTGATTCGTCGGCTCGGCTGGATCACCGTCGCCATTCTGACGATCAGCCTGTTCATCAGCCTGACGCAGATCATGCAATATGGGTTTGCCGCAGATGCGCTTGAGCGGCGGACCGATCTTCTTGCGCGCCAGGGCCTCGCGCGCGGGGAGACGGTGAATAATGCCGCGCAGCAGCTGGATGCCCGTCTGGTGCGGATGCGGGGTGCCGGGATGGGGTTCAGCACCACAGCAGCGGTGGTGTTCGACGCGATCAGGGCTGTACCAGGCACGGAGTTGCGGGGGCTGGCATTTGATCAAAAGGGGCAATTGGACATGACATTGGTTGCCCAGAATCAGGGTCAGCTGCTGGATGTGATCAGCCATATCCGCGCGCAGGGCTTCGGTGCTGAACCGAGCACCTTCGAGCAAAGCGGCAACCGGCTGAGCGGCCGCATCACGGTGAAACCGAAATGACGACGGCAATTCAGCGCTGGTTCGGCGCGCTATCGTTGCGCGAAAAGCGCCTCGTGCTGGTCGCGGTCGCTCTGGCGATCATTACCCTGTTCTGGTTCGGGCTGGTGCGGCCGGTTGGGGACGGGCTGTCCGATGCCAAGGCACGCTACAGCAGCGCCGTCCGCCGTCTGGCCGAGACCGAGGCCCAGCTTCGCGACGTGCGCGCGTTGCAGCGTCAGCGCCCGGCACCGATCGCGGCACCGCTTGAAAGCGTGATCCGTGAGCGCGCTGCCAATGCCGGTTTCGCTTTGTCATCCGTGACACCCGCGTCGGACAATGGCATCCAAATTGCCATCCCCACCGCGCGTCCGGCGGCGTTCTTCGCCTGGGTGGCGGATCTGGAAAGCAATGGGATATTGGTCGACAGCATGACGACCACTGACAATGCTGATCAAACGATCTCGGCGACGCTGGTGCTGAAACTACAGGGTTTGTAATGAAAATTCGGCTCGATACGCGCCCCGCCGTCTTGTTTAGCGCGATGTTCGTGGTGGCGATGATCGTGCTGATGCCGATGCGGCTCGTGCTGTCGCTTGTCGGGCTGGGCGATGCCGGACTGTCGGCACGCGCCGTGAGCGGCCCGGTTTGGTCCGCACGGTTGAGTGAAGCGCATGTTGGCGATCTCGATCTTGGGGACATCCGCGCCCGGCTGTCCCCATTGCAGTTGTTGTTGGGACGGGTTCGGCTCGATCTGGCCAGCATCGGGGCCACCAGCCCCGGACCTGGCAATCCTGCACCGCTGAAAGGTGCAATCAGCACCAGCCGGCATAGTTTTGGGATCGATGGCATGACGGCGTCGGTGCCGAGTGGCGCGGTGTTCGCCCCGCTGCCCATCACCCGGATTGACCTGGATGACGTCAGCGTCCGGTTTGATAATGGCGACTGCGCGGCCGCTGAAGGGCGCATCAAGGCACAATTGAGCGGGGCGGTTGCGGGTATCCCCCTCACGCAAGGAATGAGCGGTGTCGTGCGCTGTTTGGGCGGGGCGCTGCTGGTGCCACTCGTTAGCCAGGCGGGGACCGAGACGGTAACGCTGCGGATTTCGGGCAATGGCCGGTATCGTGCCACGCTCGCCATTCAGTCGCCCGATCCGTCACTGGCGCAAAAGCTCACGCTGGTCGGCTTCCAACAAAGCGACGCTGGATATGCGCTTTCGGTGGAAGGGCAGTTTTGATGGTCTTGACGCTGCCGCCATTCGCCCGCTAGGGCCGCGTTCTTCGTGGCGATCGTAGTTCAATTGGTTAGAGCGTCGGCTTGTGATGCCGGATGTTGCGGGTTCAAGTCCCGTCGGTCGCCCCATTTTTTCCCGTACCCTTTCCTCTTCGTCCTTGCAGGATAATCACCCGTGACCACCGGCTGGGGCTTCCCCGATTTCGACGATCATGAGGGCGTGCACCTCTTCACCGATCCGGCGTCGGGTCTTCGCGCGGTCATCGCGGTCCATTCGACCAAGCTTGGCCCAGCGGGCGGCGGGTGCCGGTTTTGGCATTATGCCGATTCGAACGAAGCGATCACCGATGCGCTGCGGCTGTCGCGCGGCATGAGTTTCAAGAACGCGATGGCCGGGCTGCCAATGGGCGGCGGCAAGGGCGTGGTTCTTGCTGACGCCAATCGCACCAAGACGCCGGAACTGCTGAAAGCCTTTGGGCGCGCGATTGAGTCGCTGGGCGGGCGCTATGTGACGGCTGAAGATGTCGGCATGTCGGATACCGACATGGTCACGATCGCGACCGAAACCAAGCATGTGACCGGTCTGCCGGTTGCCTCTGGCCGGGCTGGCGGCAATCCGGGGCCATCCACCGCGCTTGGCGTCTATCTGGGCGTCAAGGCAGCCGCGAAGCGCGGGCTGGGTGCTGACTCGATGAAGGGCGTGCATGTCGCGATCCAGGGTATTGGCTCGGTCGGCGGTGGGTTGGCGGCATTGCTTGCCAAAGACGGCGCAAAGCTGACGCTGGCCGATGTCGATGCAGACAAGGCCGCGGCAATGGCCAAGGTGCTGGGTGCCGATGTCGTGACAACGGCGGAAATTCTGAGCGTCGCGGCTGATATTGTGAGCCCTAATGCGCTGGGTGCAATCCTGACGGCGGAGTCTATTGCAGCCCTGCAGACCACCGTGATTGCCGGTGGCGCGAACAACCAGCTCGCCACCCGCGAAGACGGCGCACGAGTCCATGCGCGCGGCATTCTCTACGCGCCCGATTATGTCATCAATGCCGGTGGCATCATCAACGTGTGTCTAGAGTATTTGGGCCAAGGGGACCGCGCCGACGTCGAGGCCCGCATCCGCAAAATCCCTGATCGCCTGATCGAAGTGTGGGATGAAAGCGATCGCAGCGGCCTGCCGTCGTCAGATGTTGCTGATATGATTGCGAAACGGCTGATCGGACGCGGGTGACCGCATGGTTGCGGCGCAGTCTTTGCCGCCCGCGCTCGGCGCCCTGGTGGATGGGTATGCCTGGCACCCGGTTGAGATCGGTGAATCCGGCGGCAGCGTTCATCGGCTGACGGCACCGGATCGACCGAGCCTTTTTCTGAAACAGGGCACCGGTCGCACCGCGACCGACATTGTCGATGAATTTGCAAGGCTCGCCTGGCTCCAGTCGCGCTGGCCAGTACCCTGGATCGTCCATTTTACCGCCGCTGATGACACCGCCTGGCTGCTGACCACTGCGCTGCCGGGGCAGGCGGCCTATGCCTGGCTTTGCGATCACCCGGCCAAGCGGGGAGCGGCGGTTGCCGGCATGGCGCAGTTCCTGCGCCGCCTGCATACGCTGCCGCCCGAACTCTGCCCTTTCAATGCCGCCTTGCCGCTTCGGCTAGCGGCGGCGCGGGCGAATATCGACGCCGGGCGGATCGATCTCGATGATTTTCAGCCCGAGCATGAAGGCTGGTCCGCTGAACAGCTTTGGACAAAAATCCAGGACATATTGCCGATTCCGCACGACCCTGTCGTCACGCATGGTGACTTCTCGCTCGACAATATCTTCCTCGATGAAGACGGCAATGTGCTTGGCTGCATTGATGTCGGCCGAGTGGGGCTAGCCGATCGCTACCAGGACCTGGCCATCCTCGCAGCGTGCCTCGACGAATTCGATCCTGACCTCAAAACGCTGTTATATGCGGGCTATGGGGTGGAGCCAGATTTGAACCGGATCGCCCTGCATTTGGCGCTCGACGAACTGTTCTAGGCTGCTGGCGGTATTGACGCTTGATCGGCGTCCCGCCACGATTTCCGCATGCAGTTTGGGGGACGCGGGTTTTGACGATGCACCATGGCCGCTAGCAGCGTCATTTCGGGCGATGAAGCACTGGCCAGCAGCACCAGCATGTTCGATCATCCGCGCGGGCTTTGGGTATTGGCGGGCACCGAATTATGGGAGCGGATATCGTTCCACGGCATGCAGGCGCTGCTCGTTCTCTACATGGTTGGCGCTTTGCTGCTGCCGGGACATGTCGAGAATGTTGCCGGATTTGCGCAATTTAGGGCCTTTATCGAAGGCGTTACCGGTCCGCTATCGGTACAAGCCCTCGCAGCGCAGATATTCGGCCTGTATGTCGGGCTGATCTATTTCACGCCGGTAATTGGTGGGGCGATTGGTGATCGTCTCACCGGGCGGCGGATCGCGGTGGTGGCCGGTGGTGGTTTGATGACCGCGGGGCATTTCTGTCTCGCCTTTGATCGCACTTTTCTATTGGCCTTGCTGTTACTGATTTTGGGAGCGGGATTGCTGCGCGGCAATCTGGGACCACAGGTAAAGTCGCTTTACGCTGACGGGGATCGGCGAGAAGCCGATGCGTTTCAGCTTTATTATGTCGCGATCAATGTCGGCGCATTCATCGCACCACTGATCACCGGCACACTGGCGGTCGTTTATGGCTGGCATTTCGGCTTTGGTTTTGCGGGTGTCGGCATGCTGATCGGGCTGTGCGTCTATCTCGCCGGGCAACATCTGTTGCCCCCGGAACGCAAGGCGCTCGTCTCATCTGAGCCGACAGCGCCGCTCACCCGACCAGAGCGGCAGCGGGTAGTCGCCTTGTTCATGATTTTTCCGCTGATCATTGGCTTCTGGATCGCCCAGTCACAGGTGTGGAACGTCTATAATCTGTGGGCGCGCGATCATGTCGAAATGCGTGTGCTTGGCTTTGAAATGCCGGTGCCATGGCTCCAGGCGTTTGACGGGTTAGCACCGGTGATCGTGATGCCATTTTTTCTAGCACTGTGGCGCGCTCAGGCAGCGCGCGGGCGGGAGCCTGATGATCTGGCCAAGATGGCCATTGGCTGCCTGATCTTTGCAGGCGGCACTGGGTGGCTGGCGCTGTCGCCGCTGGTGGCGATCGCCGGAAAGGTGCCGCTGCTTTGGGCGATCGGTTTCCACCTGCTTTCAAACATTGGCTGGCTTTATTTCACGCCGATAGCGCTCGCGCTGTTCGCCTCGAAATCGCCGGTCAGCCTGCGGGGCACGATGATTGGGGTCAATTACATGGCAGTGTTTTTCGCCAGCACGATCAGCGGCCGGCTCGGCGGCCTGTATGAAACGCTTAGCCCAAGTGCCTTCTGGCTGCTCCACAGCGCCATTGTTGGCGGCGCGGGGATCGGGCTGATGCTGATCGCGCGGCCGCTCCGGCGGCGGTTCAGCGATCAGCCCGATCCGGGAGCAAGCTAGTTCATCGGCAAATCGAGCGCATCCGCCACTGCTTGATGCCGGATCTTCCCGCCCGACACGTTCAGCCCGTTTGCCAGATGCGGGTCCGCCGCCATCGCCGCCTCCGCGCCCAGATTGGCGAGCTTCAGCGCGAAGGGCAGGGTGGCGTTGTTGAGCGCAAACGCCGACGTGCGTGCCACCGCCCCCGGCATGTTCGCGACACAATAATGGATGACGCCATCCACCTCGAACACGGGATCATCATGCGTGGTGGGGTGCGATGTTTCAAAACACCCGCCTTGGTCGATGGCGATATCGACGAGCACCGATCCGCGCTTCATGGTCCGCAGCATCTCGCGCGTGACGAGCTTGGGCGCGGCCGCACCCGGCACCAGCACCGCGCCGATCACCAGATGCGCGTTCTTTACCGCCTGCGCGATTGCCGCTGTCGATGCATAGGCCGTCTTGATCTGGCTGGAAAAGAACATGTCGAGTTCGGCCAACCGGGCATTGTTGATGTCATAGATCGTCACATCGGCGCGCATGCCGACCGCCATTTGCGCTGCGTTGACGCCCGAAACACCCCCGCCAAGGATCGCGACCCGTGCCGGAGCAACACCGGGCACGCCGCCCAGCAGCACGCCGCGCCCGCCCTGTTCCTTCTCCAGATAATGCGCGCCGACCTGGATCGACATGCGCCCGGCGACTTCGGACATTGGCTTGAGCAACGGTAGTGAGCGATCGGCAGCGGTGACGGTTTCATAAGCAATGCAGGTCGCGCCCGACGCCATTAGGCCAAGCGCCTGGGGCTTGTCCGCCGCCAGGTGGAGATAGGTGAACAGCACATGGCGGGCTTCCAGCATGGCGATCTCGCTGGGTTGAGGCTCCTTCACCTTCACGATCATGTCTGATCCGGCAAAAACTGCGGCGGCATCGGCGACAATGCTGGCCCCAGCGGCAACATAATCGCCATCTTCGAAATCAATCCCCAGCCCAGCCCCGGTCTGGACGACGACCTGATGACCGGCGCGAACCAGTTCGGCGACCGAGGCTGGCGTCAGGCCGACACGATATTCGTGGTTTTTGATTTCCTTAGGGACACCGACTCGCATTGATCCACTCCGACAAATGTTGTGCGCCGGGCTATAGCGCCTTGGATTGTGCTTGTCCCGCCAGCGCGTCGGTTGGCTTTGGGCGCCAGAATGTGGCGTTGCCGGGCTTGGTGGTGCATGGTAGGAGCCGCGCTTCAGTTCCTTGGATGGGCAGTCACATCGTGATCATTGGTCGCATTCCCATTTTGTCAGGGCACCGCGGCCGGTGAGCGAGCCGCCAACCGATAATGCCGCGCCGGATAAAACGCCCAATGCCCCGCTTGTCGGCGATTCGGTGGCGGAAGCACATGGCCACGCCCATCATCAAGACGGCCCGATCAGGCTCGCCGTCAGCGCGATCGGCGTGGTATTTGGCGATATCGGCACCAGCCCGCTTTATGCCTTCCGCGAGACCTTTGCCGGCCACCACAAGCTGACGCTCGATACGCTGCACATCATGGGCGTGGTCAGCCTGATGTTCTGGTCGATGATGATCGTCGTGACGTTGAAATATGTCAGCGTGATCATTCGCGCCGACAACAAGGGCGAGGGCGGCAGCCTGGCCCTGCTCGCGCTGATTTCCGGGCGCACGAAGAACCAGCGCTGGAGCCAGGGGATCATCCTGCTCGGCGTCTTCGCGACCGCGCTATTTTATGGCGACAGCATGATTACCCCAGCGGTGTCGGTGCTTGGCGCGATTGAAGGGTTGACCGTGGCGGCCCCCGGCTTTTCCACATTGGTGCTGCCCCTGGCCGTGGCAATCATCGTTGGGCTGTTTTCAATCCAGCGCAGCGGGACATCAAAGGTCGGGCTGTTTTTTGGCCCCGTCATGCTCACCTATTTCGTGGTTATTTCCACGCTTGGCGTGATCAGCATTGCGAAAACCCCCGAAATCATCTGGGCGCTGTCGCCCACATATGCCTTCAGCTTTTTCGCGGCCGATCCGCTGCGCGCCTTTCTGGCGCTTGGCTCGGTGGTGCTGGCCGTCACCGGCGCAGAGGCTCTTTATGCCGATATGGGTCATTTCGGGCGCAATCCGATCCGGCGATCCTGGCTGTTCTTCGTGCTGCCGGCGTTGATCCTGAATTATATGGGGCAGGGGGCATTGCTGGCGCGTGACGGGATGACGGCGCTTGAAAGCCCTTTCTATCTGCTCGCGCCGGAAATGCTCCGCCTGCCGCTCGTCATTCTGGCGACCATGGCGGCGATTATCGCCAGCCAGGCTGTGATTTCAGGCGCGTTTTCGGTCACGCAACAGGCCATCCAGCTCGGTTTCGTGCCCCGGCTCAGGATTGAACACACCAGCGCGTCGACGGCAGGGCAAATCTATATCCCGATCGTCAATTGGGCGCTGCTGGTGATGGTATTGTTGCTGGTGCTGTCGTTCCGGACCTCCTCCAACCTGACCTCGGCCTATGGCATCGCGGTGACGGGCGCGATGACCATCGACACCTGCTTGCTCGCAGTGGTGCTGTTCCGGTTGTGGAATTGGCCGTCTTACTATGCGGTGCCGCTGCTCGGATTACTGTTCGTGGTCGATGGCGCCTATCTCGCCGCGAATCTGACCAAGATCCCCGACGGCGGCTGGTTCCCGCTGTTGATCGGGCTGATCGTTTTCGTGTTGCTCACCACCTGGTCAAAGGGCCGCAAGCTGATGATCGAGCGGATGCGTGATTCGGCGATGCCGATGAAGGTATTCATTCAGTCGGCGGCGACGGCGGCAACACGCGTGCCGGGGACGGCGGTGTTCATGACATCGACCGCAGAAGGCGTGCCGCATGCGCTGCTGCATAATCTGAAGCATAACAAGGTGTTGCACGAACGCATCATCCTGCTGACCGTCAAAATCATGGATGAGCCCTATTGCCCCGATGACGGCCGCTGTCAGCTCGAACATCTCGACAACGGTTTCCATCGCATGGTCCTGAACTATGGCTTCATGCAGGAGCCCGATGTGCCCGCAGCACTTGCCCGAATCGACCAGTGCGGCGCCAGCTTCCGGATGATGGACACCAGTTTCTTCCTTTCGCGGCAGACATTGCTGCCGTCTGATCATCCCGGCATGATGATCTGGCGCGAAAAACTATTCGCCTGGATGCTGCGCAACGCGGAAAGCGCGATGGAATTTTTCCGTCTGCCGACCAACCGGGTGGTTGAACTGGGTAGCCAGGTCGAGATTTGACCACGCCCGCCGGCGCGCCAATCATCGTTACCGCGCTGCTCGGCAAGCAGGATTTTGCCTATGTCGATGGCTTGCGGCGCGCGCATTTTCCGCCTGAGCGCAACCAGTTGGACGCACATCTGACGATGTTTCATCATCTGATGCCGTCGCTGGAAGCGGAACTTCGGCAACGCCTGAACGACGAAACCCGTGGCGTGCGGGCCCCGGCGGCGCGTGTGGCAGGGCTGATATCATTGGGGCGCGGCACCGCCTTTCGCATCGAATCGATTGAGCTGGAGCTGATCCGCCACCGGCTCGCCAATGCTTTTGCGATGCTGCTGATACCACAGGATGCCGCCCCCTGGCGCCCGCACATCACCATCCAGAACAAGGTGCAGCCTAGCGAGGCCAAGGCGTTGATCACCGCACTTGCGGCCGATTTTCAGCCGCGTCCGCTAGCAATAGCCGGGCTGGCCGCATGGGCCTATCTCGGCGGGCCATGGACGCTCATCTCGCGCCACATGTTTCGCTAATCGCGCAATCATGCCGGGGTGGTTGACCGGGGGCGATGCCGCACTTATAGCCCCGCGCTCGCCAACAGGCGTGTCCCTTTGGGGCGAAGTAGCTCAGCTGGTTAGAGCACGGGAATCATAATCCTGGGGTCGGGGGTTCAAGTCCCTCCTTCGCTACCATTTCCGCCCCGCCGGGGCCGGGTGACCAAAGCGCGGCGGTGCGCGCTGCAAGCAAATCTACGCTGGCGTAACGATTGTGTGCGCCCTTGCGAACACCATGTTGCAAGCAAGGCCCGATCTTCCCTACAGACCGGGCAGGTCCAGAATGAAAGCCCCCCAGATGCCCGCTACCCATCATACCCGTATGCTCATCATCGGTTCCGGGCCCGCAGGCCTGTCCGCTGCCATTTACGGCGCGCGCGCTGGCATGAAGCCGATATTGGTGCAGGGCATCCAGCCCGGCGGGCAGCTGACGACCACCACCGATGTGGAAAACTATCCTGGCTTTCGTGAAGTTATCCAGGGCCCCTGGCTGATGGAAGAAATGCAGGGCCAGGCCGAGCATGTCGGCACCCGGCTGATGTACGACACGATCGTCTCGGTTGACCTGTCCAGGCGCCCGTTCCGGCTGATCGGCGATGGCGGCGATATCTATGAGGGCGATGTGCTGATCATCGCGACCGGTGCGCAGGCCAAATGGCTGGGGCTCGACAGCGAAGAGCTAATGAAGGGCAAGGGCGTCAGTGCCTGTGCGACGTGTGACGGCTTTTTCTATCGCGGCAAGAAGGTGGCGGTGATCGGCGGCGGCAACACCGCGGTTGAGGAAGCGCTCTACCTGACCAACCATAGCGACGATGTGACGCTGATCCACCGGCGTGACAGCCTGAAGGCCGAACGCATCCTGCAGGACCGGCTATTCGCCAATCCCAAGATCACCGTGCTGTGGAACAAGGAAGTCCGTTCCTTTGTCGGTGGCGGCAGCCCTGAGGGGTTGGTCGGCATCGCGCTGCATGATCGCGTAACGGGCGAGGCATCTACCGTGGACGTAGAGGGCGGCTTCGTTGCGATCGGCCACCACCCCGCAACCGAATTGTTCCGCGGCCATCTGGCGCTTGATTCAGACGGCTATATCGAGGTTGAGAAGGGCACCACCAAGACCAGCATCCACGGTGTGTTCGCTTGCGGCGATGTGATGGACAAAATCTATCGTCAGGCTGTCACGGCGGCCGGCACCGGGTGCATGGCCGCGCTGGATGCAGAGCGCTTCCTTGCCGAGGCGGATTTCGAAAAAGTGGCCGAAGCCGCCGAATAAGGATCAGGCAAGTGCGGAAATGATCGCTGCGCGGAGGGCGGCCTTGTCGCTCGGCCGCGCAAAGCTGTGCGATGCGGTGTCGATCATGATTGGTGCTGCATCATGGCCAAGCCGCCGGGCCGCATCGGCAAAGGCGATAGCGGTGGCGTCGCCAGCAGCGAGAATCACGCGGGCATCGCGATGCGCGGCCAGTGCCTCGAAAACGGCTCGTTCCAATGACGATAGCTGAGACTGGGCAGTAGCAACCTTTGCCAATCCACTGACCAACTTGCCGATATTAACCTGGCCAGTGACCATCCGCCGCCAACTCGTCGGATCGCGCAGCCGGTCGGCATAGCGCGCGCGTATGGCGGCGGCAGGGGGCAGGTCGTCATTCTGCTCGATCACCCAGGGGTTGGCAAGGATCAGCCGGTCGAAAGCGTCGCCGCCATGTAGCAACAACGCCGTCGCCGCATCGCAATTACCAAAACCGACCAGCGTCTTCACTTGTGGTGCAGCGGCGCGAAAGGCGGTGACTGCCGCCATGACGTCAGGCCCGGAGGACGCAAAGCCGCCATTTTCGCCGGTTGAATCGCCGATACCGCGCCGATCGAAACGGAACACCGGCGTGCCAAGCACCGCCAGTTCAGCCGCCACAAGCGCCATGCCGCGATGCGCGCCACAGCGGATCTCATTGCCGCCTGAGACGATCAGCAGCCCGGTCGTGCCTGGGGCTTCGTCGAGCGAACCGACCAGGGTCTCGTCCGCGCAGGGGAAAGTGATCAGCTTTCGCATGCGCGCACCCAATCGGCGATATCGGCGGCGAGCAGGGAGGCGAGGGCCGGATCATTGCCCGGCTCCGACCGGCGCCATAGCGGCGCGCCTGGGACTTTGATGTCGGCGATGGCGGGGTCGCTGTCGAGGCGGACGGTGCGATGGGGCGCCTGAGGCTCGATTAGAACCGCATCAGCGCGCAAAGCAGCATAAAGCGGCCAACCAATCGCGTTGCCTGCCAGCTGCACGGGCGCATCTTCGGGACCAAGCGCGTCCCAATCCCGCTTGCCGCCAACCGCCTCTGCGCGCTGCAAATCGGCCAGCGCTGTTTGCCCAGTGATGGGAGATAGCCGCCAAACGCCAGCAGCGGCTTCATTGCCGTCGAGCACAGCGCCAGCGCGGAACGATGCCAGATAGACGCGGCCGCGACTTCGTTCAGCCTCGGCAATGCTCGCTATGGCAGCGCGCCATCTTCCCAGCGTTGCCTGCTCGGTCGGCAACAGGCTTTCGCCCTGACCAGGCAAATCGGGCAAAATACTCGCCACCCCCAGATCGGCCAAAGCCCGGCAGATCGTCACCGCAAACGTCCGCGTGCGGTTATGTTCTTCAAACAGCGGTAGCAGCATTACCACGACCGGGCCGTTATCGGGGCCGAAGCGCATCATCGCCTCGCGCCCGCCGGACCAGTCGTAATGGTCGATCAAACGCCGACCCGCGCGACGGCGAAGCGCGTAAGGGCGCCAAAGGTCGCCAGCATATCGCCATCGACCTCGTCATCTTCGATCAAAATGCCGAGCCGATCCTCAAGTTCAGTCAAGACACCAGCGACGGCGAGCGAATCGAATTCGGGTAGCGCGCCGAAAAGTTCGGTTTCATCGCCAAAGGCCGCCATCCGGTCCTCGCTGATCGCAAGGACGTCGCGCAACACCGCGCGAACCGTGTCTTCAACCTCGGCTTCACTCAACCGCCCCAACGCGACCACCCACAAGCTGTTTCCGTTAAGCGAGGCCGTTAGAGAATTGCCCGGCTTCTGCCAAGCTCTGCTCCTGATCGACACTAGCCCTTGGCAGCACGGCGCGAGCGGGTAACAAGGGCGCATGATCCCGCTCGATCCCGTTCCCCGTCCGATCGACCATCTGCCGAGCCGTGGCGCAGCCGATATGATCGCGATCGCGGATCGTGGCGGCACGCTTGATTTTGCCGGGCTGGAGCAGGCGGTCGGCCAAATGGCGGCATTCCTGGCATCGCAGGGCTTAAAGGCCGGAGACCGGGTGGCGAGCTGGCTTGCCAAAACGCGTACAGCCTGCCTGTTGCCGCTGGCGGCACCACGCGCCGGGCTGGTCCATGTGCCGATCAACCCGCTGCTGAAGCGGGGACAGGTGGCCCATATCCTGGCGGATAGCGGGGCCGCGCTGTTGGTCACTCAGCCCGCGCGGGCCGCGACGTTAGAAGCGGGCGACGTGCCCTCATTTTGTCGCCAAGTGTTTGAAGACGCAGTGATCGCTGCTGACGTCATGCCGCCAAGCGCGGCTGATCCGCAGGCGCTGGCGGCTATTCTCTATACCTCGGGATCGACTGGGCGGCCCAAGGGCGTGATGCTCAGCCATGCCAATTTGTGGTTGGGCGCGATCAGCGTCGCCCATTATCTGCGGCTAACGCCCGATGATCGGACATTATGTGTGCTGCCCTTCAGCTTCGATTATGGCCAAAACCAGCTGTTTTCGAGCTGGGCAGCGGGCGCGCGGGTGATCCCGCTCGATTATCTCACCCCGCGTGACGTGATCAAGGCGGTCGATCGGTTCGGCGCGACCACGCTGGCAGGCGTCCCGCCGCTGTGGGGGCAATTGCTTGAAGCCGATTGGCCCATGGAAACCGCCAATACGCTGCGGCGGCTGACTAATTCGGGCGGCGCGCTCACGGCGCGGATGGTGAGCGATTTACGGCGGCGGTTCCCGCAGGCCGATCTTTATCCCATGTACGGGATTACCGAGGCGTTCCGTTCGACCTATCTCGATCCCGCCCTTGTCGATGCGCATCCAGAATCGATGGGGCAGGCGATCCCGTTTGCTGAGGTGATGGTGGTGGGTGCCGATGGTCTCCGCGCGGCACCGGGCGAGCCCGGCGAACTTGTCCATGCGGGGCCCTTGGTGTCGCTCGGCTATTGGGGCGACCAAGGGCGGACTGCGGAGCGGTTTCGGCCTGCGCCCGCCTATTTCACCAGCGGCGGCATGGCAGTGTTCTCCGGCGATGAGGTCATCGAGGGCGCTGACGGCCTGTTGCGCTTTGTCGGTCGCGCAGACGAGATGATCAAATCGGCCGGCAACCGGATCAGCCCCACCGAAATCGAGGAAGCCGTTCTCGCGGGCGGCGAAGTAGCCGAAGCGGTTGCAATCGGTGTGGCCGATGCACGTCTTGGTCAGGTGATCGCGGTGGTTGCGCGCGCCCTGGGCGATCCGGCTGATGTCGAGCAGGCCTTGCGTGCGCGGCTGCGGCGTGATTTGCCCAATTTCATGCAACCGGCGCATTATCACTGGCGCGATGCTTTGCCACGCAACGCCAATGGCAAGCTCGACCGGGCGGCGTTGAAGGCTGAGGTGACGCGATGAAACCGATGGGGCCGATCCCGCCCGAATTCTCAGCCCAGATCGGATCGCTCACCATTGCTGGGAAGAACGCCACCCAATGGATTGATATCGCGGGGGATACGCCGCTTTTCGTCTATGATTTTGGGATTGTTGCCGGGCGCATCGCGCAGCTTCGCGGGGCGCTGCCGGGCGGGATTGGCATTCATTATGCCGTCAAGGCGAACCCGTTTGCACCGCTGATCCGGGCAATCGCGCCGTTGGTTGATGGGCTCGATATCGCCTCGGGCGGCGAGCTTAGCCTGGTTAACGCAGCGGCGCCGGACACGCCCGTCAGTTTTGCCGGCCCCGGCAAGCGCGACGACGAATTGACGGCGGCGATTGGGGCCGGGGTAACGATCAATCTGGAGTCGGAAGGCGAAACCCGCCGGGCGCTTGCGATCGGCGAGCGGATCGGTGTTGCGCCCAAGCTGGCGGTTCGCGTCAACCCGGCATTTGAATTGCGTGGATCGGGTATGCGGATGGGCGGGCGGGCGTCCCCCTTTGGCGTTGATGCAGCAGCAGTCCCCGCGCTCGTCCAGATGATCCTTGCTGCTGGGGCGAACTGGCGCGGGCTGCATATCTTCGCTGGATCGCAGGCGCTCGATTCAGGCGCGATTATCGATATGCAGGCCCAAACGCTGGCGCTCGCGGGCATGCTGGCGGAGGACATTGGCGTGGTGCCGCCGCTGGTCAATCTCGGCGGCGGCTTTGGCATTCCCTATTTCCCGGGCGATACGCCGGTTGATGTGACCGCAATCGGCGCCGCCTTGGGTGATGCCATGGCGTCATTGCCCGCATCACTGGCTGGCGCGCACTTCGCGGTTGAACTGGGGCGCTGGCTGGTCGGCCCCTGCGGCGTATATCTGACGCGGGTGATCGATCGAAAGGTCAGCCGGGGTGAGACTTTTCTGGTCACCGATGGCGGGTTGCACCACCAACTGGCGGCAAGCGGCAATTTTGGCACGGTAGTGCGGCGAAACTATCCCGTCGCCGTTGCATCGCGGATGGGCGAAGCGGCGGATGAACCCTTCACGGTTGTTGGTTGCCTGTGCACCCCGCTGGATCGGCTGGCCGATCAAGTCGCGCTGCCGCCGGCCGCTGTTGGGGATGTTATCGCAATCTTCATGGCTGGCGCTTATGGTCTGACGGCCAGCCCCGTTGGTTTCCTCGGCCATGCGCCGCCAACCGAGCTTCTGGTGGGTTTACCAGACAATCCTAACGCAATCTTCACCTCTTGAACCGATACCGGTGGCCATAGCTGCGCCTGGAGCCGGATGACGTCACCGGCCTTCGCGCGCCAGCCGGAGGATCGAGTGATGCGTTTGCAGCAGTTTTCCAAGCTATTTTGCGGGCCGATCGCGGTCGCAATGCTGCTGTCGGGATGCATTCCCGGCGGTGGTCGCCCCGAATTGCCGCCCGCTGCCTTTGTCGCCTCGCAGGAACAACCGGGCGAGGAGTATGTGATCGGGCCGCTCGATCAGCTCAACATCTTCGTCTGGCGTAACCCCGAACTGTCGGCAAAGGTGCAGGTACGCCCCGATGGCCGCATCACCACGCCGCTGATTAGTGACATGCCCGCCGTCGGCAAGACGCCAGCAATGCTCGCCGATGACATGAAGATTGCGCTGGGCGAGTATATCAAGGACCCGATTGTTTCGGTGATCGTCGAGAATTTCTCAGGGACTTTCAGCCAGCAGGTGCGGATCGTCGGCGCGACCGAAAAACCGGCGTCGCTGCCCTATCGCGCCAATATGACGTTGCTTGATGCGATGATCGCGGTTGGCGGGCTCAGCGAATATGCCGCTGGCAACAAGGCACGGCTCGTGCGCTATGATCGCAATACCGGTCGCCAGACCGAATTCTCGCTGCGGCTGTCCAGCCTCCTCAAAAACGGTGACTCCTCGGCCAATGTGAAGCTGCAGCCCGGCGACGTCATCATCATCCCGGAAAGCATGTTCTGAGGATGATGGCATGAACGGTCTTTACGACGAGCTGCGCCTTGCGCTCCACGGGATCTGGACCCGCCGCTGGCTTGCGCTGGCGGTGGCCTGGGCGGTGTGTGTGCTTGGCTGGCTTTTGGTATCGCAGATTCCGAACAGCTATTTGTCGCGCGCACGCATCTCGGTGCAGATGCAATCGATCCTGCCGAGCAAGATCGGCATTACCGCTGATGAACAATCCAGGGACATGGACCGTGTCCGCCAGACGCTGACTTCTGCCGTCAACCTGGCCAAGGTGGTCCGCGGCACCGATTTGGCCGCCAGCGTCGCTAATGACCGCGATGTCGCTGACCGAGTGGCCGCGCTGCAGGGCGCGATCAAGATTACCGCGCAACAGGATAATCTGGTCGAGATCACCGCGAATTCGACGAGCCCCAAGCTCGCGCGGCAGATCGTGCAGAAGCTGATCGATATCTTCGTCGAGGAAAATCTCGCCGGCAATCGCGATGAGACCAGCCAGACACTGCAGTTCCTCGATGGCCAGCTTGCCCAGCGTCAGAAGCAATTGCAGGACAGCGAGGCCAAGCGTGCCGATTTCCAGAACCGCTATCTGGGCTCACTGCCCGGCACCGGCACGCTCAACGACCGGATCGGCAACGCCCGCAGCCAGATGGCGCAGGTCGATAGCGACCTTGCCGCTGCGCAGAGTGGATTGGCCGCGCTGACCGGTCAGATGGCAGGCGTCCCGGCGAGCATCGCTGGCGTCGGTGGCGGGATCGCTGGCCCGGCGCGCGCGCGGGTCAACGCCATCCAGGGCCAACTTGCCGAGGCGCGCGGTCGTGGCTTCACCGAATCACACCCTGATGTCGTCGCGCTCAAAAGTCAGCTCGCTCAGGCGCAAGGGGCAGCGCGCGCCGAACCTTTGGGCACAGCAGCGGCAAGCGCCAACAATCCCGCCTATCTCTCGCTTCAGTCGCTTCGCGCCGACAAACAGGCGCAGGTCGCCGCGCTCACCGCGCGCAAAGCCCAGCTGCAAAATGATCTCGATCAGCTTCAGGCGAAGCTGAACGGTGATCCCGCTGTTGCCGCCGAACAGGCGCAGTTGGAGCGCGACTATCAAGTGCTCAAAGATCAATATGACAAGCTGCTTGGCGACCGCGAGGACATCAAGCTGCGTGGCCAGGTCCAGAACCAGACGGACGCGATCAAATTCAGCGTGATCGATCCGCCCACTGCACCGCGGGCGCCAACCGCTCCCAATCGACCGCTGTTGCTGACGGGTGTGTTGATGGCCGGGATTTTCGCGGGGATTGGCGCGGCATTCGCCTTTGGCCATTTGCGGGCCACCTTCGCGACAGCAAGCCGGCTTGAGCGCGCAACCGGCATGCCCGTTATCGGGTCGATCGGCGAGATGGTTACCGATGCCCAGCGGGCAATGCGGGCCAAGCGGCTGACCTATTTTGCCGGCGGGGCCGGGGGGCTGGGCGTTGCCTATATCGCGCTGATCGGCGTTGAATTCTTGCAGCGGGGGCTGGCAGCATGAGTGAGATGCGCCCAATTCGGACCGGCGGCTCGCTGCTCGAACGGGCAGCGGCGATCTATGATTTTCAGGCCGAGCTGCGCGGCGGGGCACCGATAACGGTGCCTATTCCGGCATCAGATCCCAACCCCAGGCCGTTGCCATTGAATGTGGAGGTTGAGGCGCTCGCTCGCGCGCGCGCACCTTCCCCAGCCGCCTATAGTGTGCGGCGTAATTTTGAGCAGCGCGGCCGGGCTGCGATGATCGATCGCGGGCTTTTGGCCGAACAGGGCCTGATCGTCCCCGGTGCGGCCATTGGCGCGCTGGCTGAGGAATTTCGCCTCGTGAAGCGTCAATTGCTGCTGACGGCACGCGCGGTGAAGTCAGCAGAAGGCGATCGTTCGCGGACAATCCTGGTCTGCTCGGCTAATCCCAATGAGGGCAAAACCTATTGTTCGCTCAACCTTGCGCTGTCGATGGCGGCGGAGCGCGACACGGAAATTCTGCTGGTTGATGCGGATTTTGCCAAACCTGATGTGATGGAGCGGCTTGGCCTCGTTGAAGGGCCGGGACTGCTTGATGCGCTGGCTAATCCCGTGATCAATGTCGAGGATTGCGTGATCCAGACCAACATCCCGCAGCTCAGCTTGTTGCCGGCGGGTACCAAGAGCAATCAGGATACCGAATTGCTGGCCAGCGACCGTACCCCGGCGTTGTTGCAGCAGTTGCTCGATGCCGATCCCCGCCGGATCGTTATCTTCGATTCACCACCAGCATTGGCAGCGTCGCCCGCGGCAACGCTTGCCCTGCATGTCGGCCAGATCATGCTCGTCGTGCGCGCAGACAAGACCAGCGAGGGCGATCTGCGTGAAGCGGTCGGGCTGCTCGATGGCTGTGCCCATATCCAGCTGGTGCTCAATTCAGTTGCCTACGCGCCAGGGGGGCGTCGGTTCGGCAGCTATTATGGCTTGGAGGAGCCCCAATGACGCGGATCGCGATCATCATCACGGCGCTTGGCGGTGTCGGCATGGCGGCGACGCCCGCCGATGCCCGCAAGCGGACCATCACGCCCTATATCGAAATCGGTCAGGTCGTGACCGCCGATCTCAATACCAGCGACGTGTTGACCTATACGTCGGTTGCGGCCGGGGTGGATGCCTCGGTTTCGTCACGCCGGGTCGAAGCACAGGTCAGCTACCGGTACGAACGGCGGATCGGCTATCAGGCACGACTGAACGATGTTGACGTGCATAGCGGCCTGGCACGGGCCGCCGTCCATGTCTTGCCGGGTTTCAGCGTTGAAGGCGGGGCAATCGCCACGCGCGCCCGATCGGACATTCGCGGGGCCAACCCGGGCACCCTGGTCGGCAATGTCGACAATATCAGCCAGGTTTATTCGGTTTATGGCGGTCCAACGGTTGGCACGCATGTCGGCGATCTTGGCATTAGCGCAAGCTATCGGCTTGGATACACCAAGGCAGAAGCAACCGGCGGTGCCAGCATTACGCCAGGCCAGCCACGGATTGATGCCTTTGACAGTTCGCGCAGCCAGGTCGCGCAGGCCAGCCTGAACCTAAAATCGGGTACGGTGTTGCCCGTTGGGATCACGGTCAGCGGCGGATGGGAACGCGACGATGCTGTTCAGCTCGATCAGAAATATGAAGGCAAATATGCCCGGGCCGATGTGCTGGTGCCGGTTGGCGGTGCGCTCGCGATTGTGGCCGGCGGGGGCTATGAAAATATCCAGGTCAGCCAGCGTGACGCAGTAGTTGATGCAACTGGCCAGCCAGTTGTTGACTCGCGCGGGCGTTTTCAAACCGATCCGGCCAGCCCGGCGCGGATCGCCTATAGCTTTGATGGCATTTATTATGATGCCGGCGTTGTCTGGCGGCCCAGCAAGCGCACCCAGCTCGATGTGCGGGTAGGGCGGCGTTACGGATCGACCAGCGTCACCGGATCGTTCAGTTATACACCGACGCAAAGCATGGCGATCCGCGTGGGCGTCTATGATGGCATCCAGACCTTCGGACGCCAGCTACAAAATGGCCTTGCCAATATCGGCACCAGTTTCAATGCCACGCGCGGTGGTTTCGGCGGTGACTTTAACGGCTGTGTCTTCGGCGCACAGGGCGGCGCGGCTGGCAATTGCCTGAACGGTGCGCTGCAATCGATCAATGCGTCGGCCTACCGTGCGCGCGGTGTCGATGCGATCGTCTCGGTTAGCCGTGGTCCGCTCACCTTCGGGGTGGGCGCAGGCTATGCCAATCGCGAATTCGTCGCGCCCAATGGCGGCACTGGCTTCTCGGTCAATGGCATCAGCGACGAAAGCTATTACGCCCAAGCCTTTATCGCCCGCGCGCTTGACAGTAATACAAGCATCGATGCCACTGCCTTTGCCAATTACTACAAGAGCGGCATTGCCGGCACCGACGGCAGCTTTGGGGCAGGTGCTACGGGCACGCTGACCCGTCGGTTCGGCAAGCTCTCAGCGCAAGGCGCAGTTGGCGTTTACAGCTTTAGCCAGCCGGGGCAGGACACAGCGGTTTCCGTGCAGGCATTGCTGGGGGCACGTTATTCGTTCTGATACTGTTGGGGCCAGGGGCCCGACTGGGATGACGCCGAATGTATGATGATCACTATGGATTAAGCGGCAGGCCGTTTCGGCTCACGCCCGATCCACGATTCTGGTTCGAATCGGCCACGCACAAAAAGGCGATGGCCTATCTTGGCTATGGCCTTAGCCAGGGCGAAGGCTTCATTGTGGTGACCGGCGACATTGGCGCCGGGAAAACCACGCTGGTCGGTCATTTGATGGCGACGCTCGATCGCGAACGGCTGCATGCGATCAAGATCGTCTCGACCCAGATCGAAGCCGATGATCTGTTGCGGATGGTGGCCACCGGGCTCGATATCGACCCGATTGGTCTCGTAAAGGCGCAATTGCTGGCGCAGATCGAACGCGGCCTTCACGCGGTGGCGCGCAGCGGTCGGCGAACGCTGCTGATCGTCGATGAAGCACAGGCGCTGCCGGTGTCGGCGCTTGAAGAACTCCGTATGCTGTCCAATTTTCAGGCCGGCGGGCATGCGCTTCTGCAGATCTTTCTGCTCGGCCAGCCCGAATTCCGTCGCCAGCTGCACGGGGCGGCTGGGCTTGAACAGCTTCGCCAGCGGGTGATTGCGATGCATCATCTCGATCCGATGGGGCCGCAGGAGATCGAACCCTATATGCGCCACCGGCTCGCCGTGGTCGGCTGGCAGGGACGGCCGCATTTCACGCCAGAGGCGATTGCCGCGCTCTATCACGGATCGGCCGGCGTTCCGCGGCGGCTAAACCAGCTCGCCGGGCGCGTGATGCTGTTTGGCGCCATCGAGCAGATCGACACGATTGATGCGCGCGCGGTGGACGCTGTGATCGCCGATATCGCTGGGGACATGCTCGCCCCGGCGGTTGAGGCTGATGTGCCCGAAACCCTCGCTCAGCGCGCAGATAGGCCAGCACCAGCAATGGCAGTTCGGGAACCCGAACCATTGCCGATCCGCCAGGGCGATAGCTGGCGCGAGCCTGGTCCCGTTGCGGCATCGGAAGCCCCTCCGCACGATAGCGCCGAACAGGCCAGGCTGCTCGGTCGCGTCGCGGCACTTGAAATGCGCCTCGAAGATCAGGAACGGGCGCTGCGCCGGATCCTTACCCTGCTCATTGACTGGGTCGAAAGCGACAATCATCGCCCCGATCTGTCTGCCTTTCGGGGGCCAGCCGCATGAATGCGATGAGCCCGATCGTCGCCGCGCGCGTCTGCAATGCGCTGTCGGTCGATGTTGAGGACTGGTTTCAGGTCGGTGCCTTTGAAACGGTGATCGACAAACAGGATTGGGATCAGCTCGCGCCGCGCGTTGAGCAGAATACCGATGCCGTGCTCGCGCTGTTTGCCGAAAGCGGCGTGAAGGCGACTTTTTTCACGCTTGGCTGGGTCGCCAAGCGTAACCCGGCATTGATCCGTCGGATTGTTGCGGCGGGGCATGAAATCGCCAGCCATGGCTGGGATCATCAACGCGTGTTCACGCTGAGTGCCGAACAATTTCGTCAAGATTTGCACGACGCGCGCATAGCGATCGAAGATGCCGCTGGAGTCGCCGTCACGGGATATCGCGCACCAAGTTTCTCAATCGATCAACGCACGCCCTGGGCCCATGCCGAATTGGCAGCAGCGGGTTATCGTTATTCGTCCAGCGTCGCACCAATCGCGCATGACCATTATGGCTGGCCCGACGCGCCACGCTGCGCATTCAAGCCACTCGCCGATGCGGATTTGATCGAACTGCCGATCACCATCGCCCGTTTTGCCGGCCGGGACATGGCAACTGGCGGCGGCTTTTTCCGGCTGTTCCCTGGCGCGATCACGGACTGGGCGATTGACCGGGTGAATGCGGAGGCTGGGCGCCCGGCGGTGTTTTACTTTCATCCCTGGGAAATTGATCCCGGCCAGCCGCGTGTCGCGAATGCGCCGCTCAAGTCCAAGCTGCGCCATTACAGTCGGCTTGGCGCGATGGCGGAAAAGCTGCGCCGGTTGATTGATCGGCATGACTGGGACCGGGTTGATGCCGTCGTCGCTGCTGAACGGGGTCGGGTCGCGTGACGATGCCGTTGCTCTCTATGCCGTTGGCGCTGCGGGCGGCTAATCTGGCCGATGCGGGTGATCGCGCGCGGATCGATGGCTTTGTACGCGCGCACCCGGCGGCGACCCCATTTCACGTGCCGGCCTGGAATATTGCGGTGGCGCGGGGCTGCGGCCAGCGGGCGCATTGTCTGGTTGCAGAGCGCGGCAATGGCGAGATTGCAGGGGTTTTGCCGCTGACTGAAATCGGATCGCCGCTGTTTGGTCGCGCATTGGTTTCGACGGGCTTTGGTGTCGGCGGCGGTATCCTGGCGGTGTATGACGATGCGGTGCCATTGCTCGCCGAAGCGGGTTGGGCGCTCGCCGAGCGGCTGCGCTGCCCGACAATGGAGCTTCGCGGTGGGCCGTTGCCCGGCGCACCTTGGCAGATCGACGAGACCACCTATCTGGGCTTTGCGCGTGATCTTGCCAGCGATGACGAGGGCGATCTTGCTGCCGTGCCGCGCAAGCAACGCGCTGAAATCCGTAAGGGCCTGGCGCAAAATCTTGAAATCGAAACGGGTTGTCACGATAAAGTCGTGAAAGATCATTATTCGGTATATTCTCAATCAGTGCGGAACCTGGGGACGCCCGTTTTCCCGGCCCGGCTGTTTCGCGAAGTTTTACGCGAATTTGATGATTCCGCTGATATCCTGGTCGTTCGGCAAGGGGGTATGGCGGTGGCCAGTGTGTTGAGTGTGTATATGAACGGCGTTGTGTATCCCTATTGGGGCGGTGGCACCCCCGCCGCGCGTGATTTACGGGCGAACGACGTGATGTATTTTGCCCTCATGCGCCATGCCCGCGCGCGCGGCTGCACGCGCTTTGATTTCGGTCGATCAAAGGCAGGCACCGGCCCGGCGGCGTTCAAGAAAAATTGGGGCTTTACTGGCCAGCCGCTCCATTATGCCAAACGCGCACCTGCGGGCGAGGCACCTCGGGAAATCAATCCGCTTAGCCCGCGATACCGGATGCAGGTGGCAGCGTGGCGTAAATTGCCGCTCTGGGCCGCCAATCGCCTTGGTCCGATCATTTCAAAGGGCCTTGGTTGATGGGCGATATTCTGTTCCTGACTCACCGGATTCCCTATCCGCCCGATCGCGGCGACAAGATCCGTGGCTTCAATATCCTGAAATATCTTTCGGCTCGCCGCCGGGTGCATGTCATCGCGTTTGCCGACGAAACGCGCGATCTGCGACGCAAGAATGAACTTGCCGCTTATACGGGCAACCGTTCGATCATCTGGCGGTCAAAGCCGCGCTGGCTGGCAGCAGTGCAGGCGCTGGCCTTTCGCCGACCGGTTTCGCTCACCGCATTCGAAAACGGGCCGCTGCAGGAAGCGGTCGATAACATTTTGGCGCGTCATTCGATTGATCTGATTTACGTATTTTCGAGCCAAATGGCGCAATATCTGCCGGCCAAACCGCGCCAGAAGGTGATCATGGATTTTGTCGACATGGATTCGGCCAAATTCGATGCCTATGCCAAGACGTCTTCTGGCCTGACCGGCTGGATGATGCAGCGTGAGGCCCAATTGCTGTTCGCGCATGAAAAGGCGGTGGCCGCCCGTGTCGATGCCAGCCTGTTCGTTAGCGAAGCCGAAGCCGAGCTGTTCCGCGAACGCACTGGCGCAAAGCGGGTTTATGCAGTCGAAAACGGCATCGACACCGATTATTTCAACCCCGCCGCGAGCTTCAAGCGGATCGAGACGACTGGCGCTCTGATCGTGTTTACCGGCCAGATGGATTATCGCCCCAATATCGAAGCGGTAACCTGGTTCGTCGAGGCCATCATGCCGCATATCCGGGTGGTCCACCCCCAGGCTAGGTTCGCCATTGTCGGTCGCAACCCGACCGATGCGGTCAAAGCGCTGGCCCGGCAGCCGGGGGTGATTGTGACGGGGGAAGTCGCCGATGTGCGCGGCTGGATCGCCGCGTCTGCCGTTGTTGTCGCCCCACTCAAGCTTGCCCGCGGCGTCCAGAACAAGGTGCTTGAGGCGATGGCGATGGCCCGGCCAGTGGTCGCTTCGACGGCGGCGGCCGAAGGAATCGACCATGGAGACACGATCCATGTCGGCGCAACGGTTGGCGAGATTGCCGAGGCTGTTACCCGGCTAATGTCCGATCCCGCTAAGGCAAATGCGCTTGGCCTGACGGCGCGCGAGCAAGTGATTGCGCGTTATGGCTGGGACGCGCGGCTGGCCGTGCTCGACTCGATCCTTGGCCTGCCCAAAAAGGCGCCGCCGATGCGCCGGTCAGCGGCGTGACGATCGCCTTTCCGGCCGCCCGTTTCCAGACAGGCGGCGGGGAGGGGACGGCAGCCGCTTGGCGCCGCCAGGGCGCTTTGCTGGGCGGTGTTGCGCTCATCCTGCTGATCCTATTCGGCCATGACAGCGCCGACTTGGCGCGTTTGTGGTGGACCAGCACCACCTTTGGCCATTGCCTCTTCATTGGCCCTGTAATCGGCTGGCTGGTCTGGCAGCGCCGCCATGATCTTGCCCAGCTGACGCCCATAGGATGGTGGCCGGGCCTGGCGATCATCATGGTTGGCGGGGCTGGCTGGCTGGTTGGCGATGCTGCAAGCGTCGCGCTAGCGCGGCATTTTGGGCTGATCCTGATGCTGCAGGGCGCGGTGGTAAGCCTGTTCGGCCCGCAGGTCGCACGCGGGCTGTTGTTTCCGCTCGCTTATGCTTTTTTTCTGGTGCCGTTCGGCGAGTCGCTTGAAACGCCGCTCCAGGGCGTAACGGTGGCGATGGTCATGCCGATGTTGCATGCAGTTGGCGTGCCCGCGAGCGTTGACGGCGTGCTGATCACGATCCCCAATGGCTATTTCGAGGTCGCAGAGGCCTGTTCGGGCGCGAAATTCGTGATTGCCATGATCGCCTATGGCACGCTGGTGGCCAATGTCGCCTTTGTCAGCTGGCCGCGTCGGATTGCCTTCATGGTGATGGCGCTGGTCGTGCCGGTGATCGCCAATGGTTTCCGTGCGTTCGGCACGATCTATGCTGCGCACCTCACCTCGGTGGAGGCAGCGACGGGGTTTGATCATATCATTTATGGTTGGGTGTTTTTCGGGCTGGTGATGGCAGCGGTGATTGCGATCGGTTGGAAATGGTTCGACCGCGATCCGGATGCGCCGTGGTTTGACGTCGCTGCGCTTCGCTCCACGCCGCGTTGGCGGATCGATGGATTGATCGCTGCCGCATTAGCGCTGACGATCGCGTCCGGCTTTGCTGGCTGGGCCGGAGCGCTATCCGCCCAGGCGACACAAATGCCTGACAGGATCATGTTACCGACCATCGCCGGCTGGAGCCCGGCGGGCCCCAATCTTAGAGCGCCCTGGTCGCCTTATTATCCGGGTGCCGATCATTTTCTGGCTGGCCGCTTTGCCGATCAAGGCGGGCAAGCGGCTGACTTCACGATCGCCCTGTTCGGCAGCCAGCATGAGGGCAAGGAGCTGATCTCATTCGGCACTGGGGCATTGCGTGAGGATGATCGCTGGGTGCGGATCGAGGACTTGCCAGACATTGCGGGTGGTTCAGCGATGCGGATTACCGCGCCCGGCCATGTCGAGCGGATTGTCGTCACCTGGTATCGTATCGGCGGGAAGCTGACGGCGAGCCCCCGTGTCGTGAAGCTGGAGACGCTGAAGGCGAAGCTGCTCGGTGGATCGCCCGTTGGCGTGGCGCTGCATGTATCGGTACAGGTTGAGCCAGGTGTGGATGCCCGGGCGACGATTGCGCGCTTCATCCAGGCCGCAGGGCCGCTTGACCGGCTGGCCGACCGGGTGGCAAGCGGCCAATAGATCGACGCAGGTTTCCGCGATCGATCGCAACGGGGCAGACAGTATAGCATGTGTGGCATTGCCGGTATTTTCTATCCTGCCACGCCCAAGCCCGTTGATCCCGCGCGGATTACCGCGATGGCCAATGCCCAAGCCCATCGCGGCCCGGATGGATCGGGCGTGTGGACAGCACCTGGCGTTGGGCTGGGCCACCGGCGGCTGTCGATCATCGATCTGGGCGGCGGCGCGCAGCCAATGGTGAGTGCCGATGGCGCGTTGACGGTTACCTACAACGGCGAAATCTATAATTTCCAGGCTGTGCGCGCCGAGCTGGAGGCGAGGGGCGCCCGCTTCCGCACCAACAGCGATACCGAAGTGCTGTTGCATGGCTGGGCGGCATGGGGGCCGACCATGCTCGACCGGCTGAACGGCATGTTCGCCTTTGCCCTGCACGACGCGCGGACGCAGAGCCTGTTTCTGGCGCGCGATCGTTTAGGGGTGAAGCCGCTCCATTATGTGCTGCTTTCAGACGGCGGATTGGCATTTGCCTCGGAACTTAAAGGCTTGCTCGCGCACCCGCTCGTGCGGCGCACGCCCGATATCCGCGCCGTCGAGGATTATTTGGCATTCGGCTATGTCCCCGATGACACATGCCTGGTGGCTGGCGTGCAGAAACTGGCGGCCGGCCACAGCTTGTTGATTGAACGCGGCAAACCGGTGCCGGCGCCGGTGCAATGGTGGGACATTGATTTCAGCCGCCGTGCGACCGGTTCCGTCGCGTCGTTGAGCGAGGAGCTGACCGCGCTGATGCGAGCGGGCGTCGAATCGCGGATGCTTGCCGATGTGCCGCTGGGGGCGTTTCTTTCCGGCGGTGTCGATAGCTCGGCGGTGGTTGCGCTGATGGCGGCGGCGTCGAAGCGCGCGGTGAAGACCTGTACAATTGGTTTTGAGGCGGCTGATCATGACGAACGCGGCTATGCCAATCAGATCGCCACCCTGTTTGCGACCGACCACCGGGAGAGAATCGTCGCTGCCGATGATTTCGCCCTGATCGATACGCTGGTCGCGGCGTTTGACGAGCCCTTTGCTGATGCCTCGGCGCTGGCCACCTATCGGGTGTGCGAATTGGCACGTGAAACGGTGACGGTCGCGCTGTCGGGGGATGGCGCGGATGAGGCGCTCGCCGGCTATCGTCGCTATAAATTCCAGGCCGCTGAGGAACAGGTCCGAGCGCTCATCCCAGCGCAATATCGTGCCGCAGTGTTTGGGAAACTCGGTGCGCTTTATCCCAAAGCGGATTGGGCACCACGGATGTTCCGGGCAAAAACGACGTTGCTGGGACTCGCTGATGACGGGGCGACCGCTTATGCACGGTCAGTGGGCGTCACCACCCCGGCCTTGCGGGCACAATTGTTCAGCGATGCGGCGCGGCGGGCGCTGGGCGGGCATGTCGCTGAGGCGCGTTATGTCGAGACGATGCGCACGGCGCCTGCGCGCGAGGCGCTCGACCGGGCGCAATATGCCGATTTCAAGCATTGGTTGCCGGGCGATATCCTGACCAAGGTCGACCGCACCAGCATGGCCGTTAGCCTGGAGGCGCGCGAGCCGCTGCTCGATTACAAGTTGATCGAATTCGCCGCGACCTTGCCCGTTTCGATGCGGATCAAGTCGGGGGAGGGCAAATGGATCATGAAAAAGGCGATGGAGCGCTATTTGCCGCGTGACATTCTTTATCGCCAGAAAATGGGTTTTGTGACGCCGATCAGCAGCTGGTTTCGCGGGCCACTCGCGGGCGAAGCTGCTGCGCTGGCGACGTCGCGCGTGCTTGGCGCGACGGGTTGGTTCGACATGCCGACAATCGAACGCCTCGCCAGCGACCACCGCGCCGGGCGTGCAGAACACGGCAGGACATTGTGGCAGCTGGTGATGCTCGAACGATCGATGGCGCGGCTGTTCGGTTAGAGGTGGTGCACGCTGAGCATCGCCATCGCCGCATGTAGCGTCAGCGCGATCAGGCAGAGCGATGACAGCGAGAACAGCGTGAAGCGCACGATGACGCGGTTAATGAGCACCTGCACCAGGCTGTGGAGGACGCGCAGCGCGACATAGGCCCAGGCGATGGTGAGGTTCACGCCGTCTCCGGTGCCGATCAGCGCGTGTGTGATGGCGATGGCATAGAAGATCGTCGGCTGTTCGTGCAGATGGTTGTAATTGTCGGCCGGCCATTGCTGCTTGGGCGGGATGATCGCCTTCAGGTCTGATCCTGCGCCCCCGACCAGGTTGAAGGTATCGATCTTGGCCTTGCGCATCGCAGGCAGCCGGGTGGCATACATCCAGAGCCACATGACAAGGCTCCACGCTGCCAACGCAACGACGGTCGCGAGAATTGGACTGTTCATAACGAAAACTCCCCCCGGAATTGGTTTCCGAGGGGAGCGGTGACTCACTATGTTTCGAAATGCAACCGATCAGTCAAAGATCGCGCCCCAGCGGCGCTTGGCGCGGTCCTTCCACAGGCCGCGGTGATAGGCGTCCGATGCCAGCAGCGGCATGACCGAGCCGGCTTCTGCGAACACCATCTGTTCGATGCCGGTGTTGACCTTGCCCCAGCTCGCCGCTTCCTGCAGCGTCGATGACGAGCAGGCGCCGTCGCGCACATCAGCCACGGTGATCTGCACGGCGTATTTGTGCACCTCGACATCGTCATGGCCCAGAATTTCGGCGCAAACGACCGTGTCCTGGATGAAGTTCTTCGGCACGCCGCCGCCGATCATCAGCAGGCCGGTGGTGCCCGCTTTGATCTTGATGTCGGTCAGCTCGCGGAAATCGGCGATGGCGTCGAGCACCATATAGGGCTTGCCCGCCTTCACCGAGTCCACCTGATGCTTGACGAGGCCAAAGCCCGCCGAGCTGTCGACAAAGGCAGGGCAGAAGATCGGCACATCATGCTCATACGCCAGCTTGACGAGGCTGTTGTCCTTCTTGCCATGCTCGACGAGATACTTGCCCATCTCGCGGATGAAGGCGCGGCTGGAATAGGGGCGGGGCTCGAGCGTCTCGGCGATCTCGAAGATCGTATGATCGACGTGCTGGAGCTCTTCCTCGTCGATATAGGTATCATAGATTCGGTCGATCAGCAGCGAGCGCAGCGTGTCGTCATCGGGCACTTCCAGCGCCTGATAATGCTTGTGGCCGAGGCCTTCGAAGAAATCCATGTCGACGATGGTCGCGCCGGTGGCGACGACGCAATCGACCATGTTGTTGCGGATCAGCTCGGCATAAAGATCCATGCAGCCGCCGGCCGACGTCGAGCCAGCGATCACCAGGCAGATCGTGCAATCAGGATCGGCCAACATCTGGTTGTAGATGCCGGTGGCGCGCGAGAGATCGCGGCTGGTGAAGCTCATCTTGCCCATCGCTTCCACGATCGGGCGCGCATCGAAGCTGGTGATGTCGATATGCTCGACTTGGGTGGAGAGCAGCTCGGCTTTCCGCTGATCATTGGTGCGGGTGGGGGTGAGCGTGTCGGTCATAAGATGCTCCATATCCCCCTCCCGCTTGCGGGAGGGGTTAGGGGTGGGAATGGTCTGGGTGCGGACATGGACGCGTGAACGGCGCAAGCCCACCCCCAACACCTCCCGCAAGCGGGAGGGGAGAGGGATGTGCAATGCTACGCGCGTGTTACAGTGTGACGACGTTCGACGGAACCGCGTCTGCCTCGTCATCGAGATAGAGCGACACCATCGGCTCATCATCGACGATCACCGTTTCGTCCGAGCCGAAGCCGTTAAACGCGGTGCGCATCGCCGCGCCATAGGCGCCGAGCATGCCGATTTCGATATAGTCGCCCGCCTGCACATCGGCGGGGAGCATGAAGGGCCCTGCCATGTGATCCATATCGTCGCAGGTCGGCCCATAGAAGCTGAACGCCATGTCGCGGGCATTCGAATCGGGCTCGCGCAGCAACGTCACCGGGAAGCGCCAGCCGATATGCGCTGCATCGAACAACGCGCCATAAGCACCGTCGTTGATGTAGAGTTCATCGCCGCGACGCTTTTCGACGCGGACGATGATCGAGCTATATTCGGCACAGAGCGCACGGCCGGGCTCGGCCCAAAGCTCGGCCGAATAGGAAATCGGCAGGCTTTCGAAAGCGCGGTGGATCGTCGCGAAATAACGCTCGAGCGGGGGCGGCTCCATGCCCGGATAGGATGAAGGGAAACCGCCGCCGACATCGACGACGTCGACTGTGACGCCGGCATCGACAATGGCCGCACGCACGCGCTCCATCGCCTGCGCATAGGCTTCAGGCGTCATCGCCTGCGAACCGACATGGAAGCAGATGCCAAGCGCATCCGCTGCCTGGCGCGCCGCGAACAGGAGTTCCTTGGTCTCACCCGGTGCCGCGCCGAATTTCGACGCGAGGCTGAGCTTGCTATGCTCCGACGAGACGCGCAACCGGACGCAGAGCGTCAGGTCAGTCGCGTCATTGGTCGCGCGCATCACCTTTGACAGTTCTTCCAGGCTGTCGAGGGAGAAGACACGCACGCCGTGCGTGAAATAGGCTTCTGCAATCGCTTCCTCGGCCTTGACCGGGTGCATGAAGCAGAGCGTGGCCTCAGGCAGCGTGCGCGCAACGAGCCGCACCTCGGCAATCGAGGCGACGTCGTAATGCGTGATGCCGTTGTCCCACAGGATCTGCAGCAGATCGGCTGAGGGATTGGCCTTTACCGCATACATTGACCGCCCCGGAAACTTCTCTGCGAAGAATCGGGCGGCCCGTGCCGCGGCATGGGGACGAACGAGCGTGACCGGCTGAGCCGGTCGGCTCGAAAGTGCGATTCCAATGGCGGAACCGACCTGGGGGCTAGCTAGCTCCCGCGTGCTATGATGCTTGTGCAACTCAAGGGACCTCCAAATGTCGTGAGACAAAACGAAAAAAGCTGCCTTGCGGTTGGAAGTCCCATGGGGCAGCGGAAGGGCCGAATAGGGTCGGTTGATCTGGATGTAAATAGTTATTTGAAGGTCGAGGAAAGTTTCATGACAATTTTGCGACAACCGACCCGCGCGGGGGTGCGCGATGCGGCGGCAAAGCTCGCCGCCATCCTGCCGCCGAGCCCTTTATTCATAGGCGAAATCAAGGGGTTTAGCGTCGCTTTCAAGGCGGAAAATTTGCAACCGGTTGGCGCGTTCAAATTGCGCGGTGCCTGGCACCGGCTGACCGCGATTGATGCCGAATCGCGGAGCAAAGGCGTGGTTGCGTTTTCCTCGGGCAACCATGCGCAGGGAATCGCTTGGGCCGCGAAACGGCTCGGCATGCCCGCGCTGATCGTGATGCCGAGCGATGCGCCTATCGTGAAGCGCGAGGCAACGCTGGCGCTGGGCGCGGAGATCGTCAGCTATGACCGGGCGCGCGAGAGCCGGGAGAAGATTGCCGCCGGGCTGGCGGGCGCGCGCGGCGCGGTGCTGGTGCCGAGCTTCGATGATCCCTGGGTGATCGAAGGGCAGGGCAGCGCGGGCCTGGAAGCCGCCAAGCAGATGGAGAAGCAGGGGATGGGCGCGCCCGCCCATGTGATCGTGCCGTGCGGCGGTGGCGGGCTGGCGGCGGGGCTGGCGCTCGCGTTGCCCGATGCGGCGGTGACGGTGGTCGAGCCCGAGGGGTGGGACGATATGCGGCGATCGCTCGAGGCCGGGTGGATCGAGCCGGTGGGGGACAACCCGCCGCCGACCGCGTGCGATTCGCTACAGACCAAGGAGGTGTCGCCGCTGACCTTCGATGTGTTGTCCAGGCGCGGGGTGACGGGGGTGGCGGTGAGCGAGGAAGAGGTGGCGGTGGCGCAGCGCTGGGCGGCGGAGAAGCTGCGGCTGGTGGTGGAGCCGGGCGGCGCGGTGGCGCTGGCGGCGTTGCTCGCGGGCAAGGTGGAGATGGGGGAGGGGATGCTGGTGATCTTGTCGGGCGGGAATGTCGATCCGGCGGCTTATGCACGGGTGCTGGGGGGATGAACGAGGGGCTGGTGGGGATCGCGCAGGCGGCGCCGGCGATTGCGATGCTGGGGGTGTTTGCGTGCCTGATCGGCGGGGGTTGGATGGTGGTTAAGGGGGGCGACCGGAAGAAGGGGGTGCTGCTGCTGGTGATGGCGGCGGTTCTGTTGGGCAATGTGGTCATTTGGGTGGGGTGAGGAGGAGGATCGCGCTCACACCCACCCCAAGCAAACCCGTCACCCCGGACTTGATCCGGGGTCCCGCTGCCTTGTCCACGCGATGCCCGAGGTTGGAAAAGCGGGACCCCGGGTCAAGCCCGGGGTGACGAGAACGGGTTAGGGCGGCGACCACGCCACAATCTGCCGCCCAAATCATCCGGCGACGTTGTTGGCAGCGGACGACGGTTCAGCCCCGGCCGGGATGTGAATGTTCCCTAATGTTCCCACTGGCCATGGGCTCGCCAGACAGTGCGCATTGGGCGACGCTATGGCGAAGCGGGCAGGACTGCCCAGTTGCGATCGACGGTGTGAAAGAGCAGCGGGAAGCGTAGCAGAACGCTTAGCTGTAGGACAGGCTTGGGGCGCGTGGATGGTGGCGAAGGGGTGCGACCGGAGGAAGGGCGTGCTGGTGATGGTGTTGTTGTTGGGGAACGTGATGATTTGGGTGATTTGATATTATGCAGTAAGCTTGCGGGAATCATAAGCTGGGGAGTATAATGTGAACTTAGACCACCAAATTGTACTCAACGCAGAAACTCGTCCATTCACGGAAGGGGAAACTGATCTTTGTAATTTAGTATTGTTGAAATATTATTATGCAATGGATGCATCATTTCGCGAAAAATCTTGGGCAAACGAACGGCTTGGGTGGCTTTTTACTTCACAGGCAATTATGATTGCCGCTTACGGCCTTAGCTATCAAAATACACTATCTCCAACACCCGTCGCCTTGATTTTTTTGAGGATAACTATTCCAATAGTCGGTATTTTGATTAGTTTAAGTGTTGCTATTGCGGTGATATGTGCGGCGTATATGCACCATGTTTGGACCGAGAGGCTTAGAAGTGCAGCAAACCGATACAATGAGCTAATGAAATTTCCGGACAATGAAGGACCACTAGCGTTCGGTACAACTAATAGCTGGCCCGCAATTTGGGCTAGGATAGCAATGGCTGCGATCCCAATATTTTTCATATGCGGTTGGGTTCCAATAATCATTGTCACCCGTTTCTAAACAAGCTCTGTTCTCATTTGATAGGTGAATTCGGGTCCAGCCGCATGTCCAGATAATTGTCCACGCTCTCCATCAGCTCCGGCATTTCATGCTCGAAGAAATGGTTGGCGCGCGGCAGCACGTCGTGGTGGATCGTGATGTGCTTTTGCGTGCGCAGCTTGTCGACCAGCTTTTGCACCGCGAGCGGGGTAACCACTTCATCGCCGTCGCCCTGGATGATGATGCCCGAGGAGGGGCAGGGGGCGAGGAAGGTGAAATCATACATGTTGGCGGGCGGCGCGACCGAGATGAAACCGCGAATTTCGGGGCGGCGCATCAGCAGCTGCATGCCGATCCACGCGCCGAAGCTGACGCCGGCGATCCAGGTGGTGGAAGCTTCGGGGTGGATGCTCTGTACCCAATCGAGTGCGCTGGCCGCGTCGGAGAGTTCGCCGACGCCATTGTCGAACACGCCCTGGCTTTTGCCCACGCCACGAAAATTGAAGCGGAGTGTTGCAAAACCGCGCCGCTGGAAGGTCTTGTAAAGCTCCTGCACGATCCGGTTGTTCATCGTGCCGCCCGAGGAGGGGTGCGGGTGCAGGATCATCGCGACAGGTGCGCGCGGGCGCGGCGGCGGCGAGAAACGGCCTTCGAGACGGCCATCGGGGCCGGGGAAAATGACTTCTGGCATGGGACCTGCTGACAAAAATGCGGGCGCGCGCGGGGCACGGGATGCGGGCCTATATAGGAAAGGGCGCGCTTGGCGCAATCATTCTGGACGGCTAGGGCCTTAGCGGTGAAAAAGCGCATCTATCTGGACCATGCCGCAACGACGCCAATGCGCCCCGAAGCCATTGCGGCGGTGGCCGAGGGGATGGCGCGCTGGGCTAACCCCTCCTCCCCCCACGCCGAGGGTCGCGCGGCGCGCGCGGCGCTGGAAAATGCGCGCGCGCGGATCAAGGCGTCGCTCGGCTGGACAGGCGAGCTGATCTTCACGAGCGGCGCAAGTGAAGCGCTGTGGATAGCGCTCAACCGGGCGAAGGTCGAGCGGCGGATTGTGAGTGCGGTGGAGCATGACGCGGTGTTCCGCGCCGCGCCGGGGGCGGAAATCTTGCCGCTGCTCGGTCGCGATGCAGATGCTGCGGGCGAGCCCGATTGTGATTTTCTGGCGGACTATCTCGCTGGGCCCGGCAAGGCGCTGGTTGCCATTCAGGCAATCAATTCGGAGACCGGCACTGGCCTGATCCCTTATGGCAGGCCGCCAGCGATTGATCTGGTCCGCTCTAATGGCGGTATCTTCCTCAGTGACTGCTCGCAATTAGCCGGCGAGGGAACGTTGCCCAACGCCGATATGATTGTGGTGTCAGCGCACAAGCTTGGCGGTCCGCCGGGTGTCGGGGCGCTGCTGGTCCGCGATCTGGCGATGCTTGAGCCAGTCGGCGGGCATGAGTTTGGCTATCGTCAGGGCACGGAGAATTTGCCCGGCATACTCGGTTTTGCAGCGGCGCTTGAGGCGGGATCGGTTGAAGATTGGCCGACCAGCGTTGAGCAGCGCGTTGATTTCAAGAATGCAATTTGGCGCGCGGGCGAGATCGTCTGTCCGGGTGTGCAGTGCTCGCACATCTATGCCATCGCCATGCCCCACCTCTCCGCGGCGGCTCAACTGATCCGCTTCGATGCGATGGGCTTTGCTGTGTCGGCGGGGAGTGCGTGTTCGTCGGGCACCCTGAAGCGCAGCCGGGCCTTGGCGGCTTTTGGGGTCGATGAGGATACGGCCAGCCGCACAATCCGGGTGAGCTTTGGGTGGAATACGACGCCGGAGGAGATCGACGCCTTCGGCGAGGCGTGGCTCGAGGTCGCGCATGACGCGGCGAAGCGGGCATGATTTACCTCGATTATCAGGCGACGACACCGCTCGCGCCCAAGGCGTTTGAGGCGATGTTGCCATGGTTGCGCGACAGCCATGCCAACCCGCATTCATCGCACGCGCCGGGTCGGGCGGCGAAGGCAGCGGTGGAGGTGGCGCGCGAACGGGTTTCCGCCCTGTTGCCGCCTGGCGGATCGCTGGCCTTCACCAGCGGCGCCACCGAGGCGCTCAATTGGGCGATCAAGGGAACTGTCGGCCCGATCGTGACGATCGCGACCGAGCATGCAGCGGTGCTCGATACGGTTGAGGCACTTGGGCGACAGGGGCGGGCGGTGACAGTGCTGCCGGTCGGGCGTGATGGGCTGGTCGATCTGGCGGCGGCGGAGCGCGCGATTGTGCCGGGGACGGGGCTGGTCGCGGCAATGCTTGTCAATAACGAGATTGGCGTCATTCAGCCGATCACGGCGCTGGCCGATCTCGCTCACAAAGCAGGCGCGCTGATGCTGTGCGATGCGGTGCAGGGCTATGGCCGGGTGCCGATCCCGGACGGGTGCGATATGGTCGCGGTGTCCGCTCACAAGATCCACGGGCCCAAGGGCATTGGCGCGCTGTGGGTGCGGGACGGCGTCACGCTCGCACCGCTGATGCATGGCGGCGGGCAGGAGGGGCTCGGTCGATCGGGCACCCTGTCGCCCGCGCTCTGTGCCGGTTTTGGAGTCGCCGCCCGGCTGATGGCCGAGCGGGCCGATAGGGATCGCGCGCATGTCGAGCGGCTATTCGGCATGGCGCGGCAGCATTTCGGGCCAGGCTGGACGATCAACGGATCGACCGCGCATCGCTACCCCGGCAATCTCAATCTCCAGCGCGAGGGGCTCGACGTCGCGCGGCTGATGTCCGATCTGCGCGATATCGCCTTTTCTGCTGGATCGGCCTGTGCCAGTGGATCGGGGCGATCGAGCCATGTCTTGCGCGCGATTGGCCTGAACGAGGCGCAGGCGCGTTCCAGCATCAGGATCGGGTTTGGCCGCTATACGACCGAGGAGGAATTGGTGACCGCGATCGATCGCATCATGGCAGCCGCCGCCACCCAGCAGGTGACCCCGTGATCCGCGTCCGCTTCATCGCCACCGATGGCAGCGTGCGCGAGGTGGAGGCCAATCCCGGCGACCGGCTGCTCGACGTGGCGCAGGCCGATGGCCAGCCGCTGGAGGGCACCTGCGAAGGGCAGATGGCGTGCTCGACCTGCCATGTCATCGTCGATGCCGATGATTTCACGAAATTGAAACCGGCGCGCGAGGAGGAAGAGGATATGCTCGACCTTGCCATGGGCGCCACGCGGAATAGCCGCCTCGCTTGCCAGATCTGGCTCGACGGCGCTTTGGAGAGCCTGACGGTGAAAATGCCGCGCGAGACACGGAACATGCAGGGCCGTTGACCATTTCGCCTTCAGTGCCTTTCGCACGCGAAGGATAGCCTCTCATGAAAATCGTCGCGCTACTTTCCGCCGGCCTGCTTGGCGTGGCGGCTATGCTCAGCCCCACCACCGCGACCGCCCAACAGATGGAGCCGCGCGAACAGGTTCGCCAGCAACAGATGGGTCATACCGAGCGGCGCGTCGTCGTCACCCAGCGATCACATACCGTTCGTCGCGGCAATGGCTGGGGCCATTATCGTAATCGGCGGGTCTGCCGCGTGACCTATCGCAACCATCAGCGCATCCGCCGCTGCCGCACAATCCGCGTCCGTTACTAGGCCTTGATCCGCCCGCCTTACTCCCCCATATGCGCCGCGGGAGTCGGGCGGGCGTAGCCGTCGCCAACCTGGTCAGGGCCGGAAGGCAGCAGCCACAACGATTTCGCTGCGGGTCGTCCCGGCTCCCACCGCGCAGCGCGCATGTGCGCTGCGAAGCAGCACACAAGACGCGCAAGCGCGGCCGGCGGGCAAAGCCCGTTCGACGACGCGGCTTTGCCGCGGCGCTCCGGTAAAACTCTCCACAAAACTAACCACCACACCCCTTCGACATCCGCGCCGCCTGCCCCTAGATAAGGGGAGATGGCCGACTCCTTCCTCGATCTTGGCGAACCGCCCCAGCCCGCAAAGGCCGAGGCGTACCGCGTCCTTGCGCGCAAATATCGCCCGCAGAATTTTGATCAGCTGATCGGGCAGGATGCCATGGTCACCACGCTGGGCAATGCGATCAAGCGCGGTCGGTTGGCGCATGCGTTTCTGCTCACCGGGGTGCGCGGGGTGGGCAAAACCTCGACCGCGCGGCTGATCGCCAAGGCGCTCAACTGCATCGGGCCTGACGGTGAGGGTGGGCCGACGATCGATCCGTGCGGGGTGTGCGAGCCCTGTCGGGCGATTGCCGAGGGGCGGCATATCGATGTGATCGAGATGGACGCCGCCAGCCATACCGGGGTGGATGACGTCCGTGAGATTATCGATGCCTCGCGCTATTCGGCGGTGTCGGCGCGCTACAAGATCTACATCATCGACGAAGTCCATATGCTGTCGAAAAACGCCTTCAACGCGCTGCTCAAGACGCTTGAGGAGCCACCACCGCATGTGAAGTTCCTGTTCGCGACAACCGAAGTGAACAAGGTGCCCGTGACGGTGCTGTCGCGCTGTCAGCGCTTTGATCTGCGGCGGATTAGCAGTGAAAAGCTGGCGGCGCATTTCGCGCATGTCGTCGATGCCGAAGGTGTCGAGGCTGAGCCCGAGGCACTGGCGCTGATTGCGCGCGCTGCCGAAGGGTCGGCACGCGACGGGCTGTCGATCCTTGATCAGGCGATTGCCCATGCCGGACTGGAAGGCGGCGGCGTGCGGGCCGATGCGGTCCGCGAGATGCTGGGGCTGTCCGATCGCGGCGCCATTCGCGATTTGCTCGGACTGGTACTGGCCGGCGACGGGCCCGGCGCCTTGGCCGCGCTGCGTCGGCAATATGATCTGGGGGTTGATCCGCTAGGAGTGCTGCGCGCCCTGCTCGAATCGGTGCATGCCGTGACGCTCACAAAGCTGGGGACCGAGCCAGATTCGGCGCAGTCCGTGGAAGAGCGCGCGGCGCTTGCCGGCTGGGCGGCGACGCTGTCGTTCGCGTCCTTGCACCGGCTATGGCAGTTGCTGTTGAAAGGCCATGACGAAGTGGCGCGGGCGGCATTGCCGATCGAGGCGTGCGAAATGGCGTTGTTGCGCGTGATCCACGCCGCCAGCCTGCCTGATCCCGGAGAATTGGCGCGGCGATTTGCGGGCGAATCAGTCTCGCCACCGGTAGCGCAAGTACAGGCAAGCGCATCCACTGCGCCGGCAGCATCAGCGGCCATGGCGAGCGACATACGGCCAAGCGAGAATGGCGAATGGCCGACTGATTTTGGTGCGGTGCTGGGCCTGCTCGATACGGCGCGTGAAATGGGGCTGGCTGAAAAGTTGCGGCTCGCCGCCCGGTTGGTCCGTTTCGCCCCGCCGGATATCGTGCTGAGTTCCGCAAAGCCGTTCCCGGCGGACATTCCGGGCGAACTCGCGGATGTTTTGCGCCGGTTGACCGGCAAGAGCTGGCGAATCACGACCGAGGACACCCCCGGTGCCCCCAGCGTCCGCGAGGCACAAGCGGCGGCGCGCGCTGCAGAGCTGGACTGGGTGCGGGGCACGCCAATCGTGAAGGCCGCAATGGAAGCTTTTCCTGCGGCCGAAGTGGTCAAATGGGCGTTGAAACAACAAAGCGTGACATGAGGAACGGGCGATGAAGGGTATCGAAGACATGCTGGCCATGGCGCAAAATGTGCAGGCAGAGCTGGCAAAGGCGCAGGCCAATCTCGACAATATCGAGGTAGAAGGCGTGGCGGGCGGCGGGCTCGTCAAGGTCAAGGCATCGGCCAAGGGGCGGATCATCGGCGTGTCGATCGACGATTCGCTGTTTCAGCCGGGCGAGAAGCAGATGCTGGAGGATCTGATCGCGGCGGCGCTCAACGATGCGCGGGCAAAAGCTGATTCGGCATCAAACGCCGAAATGTCGAAGATGACGAGTGGATTGCCATTGCCGCCCGGGTTCAAGCTGCCATTTTGAAGGCGCGAGGAACAAAGCGCGGCGATTCAGGTTCTTCTCCTGTCACTCAACAGAGAAGAACATCATGGCAGACAATCAACCAAATACCGTCGTCGTCGAACGTAGCGGCAATGGCACCGGGCTCATGATCGGGCTCGCACTGGTTATCCTGCTCGCAATCGCCGGCTATTTCGTGCTCAACCAGACCAATAACGATAATTTGCGCACTGATGCGGTGACATCTGCCGCAAAAGATGTTGGCGACAGTGCCGAGAAGGCTGGCGGTGCGGTTGAGAAGGCCGTCGACCCGAACAAGTAAGAAGATATGGGCTTGAGTCGGATGACGTTAGGTCGATTCAACCTCGCCCCCCGTTCGGGCTGAGCGAAGTCGAAGCCCACACGCTCCGCATGCCCTTCGACTTCGCTCAGGGCGAACGGCGTATGGGTTGGTCCAACCCAAAGTCATCACAGTTTAGGTTTTAACGCAGGCAGCTATCCAGCCCGCCATTGCGCACCACGCCGACGCGCCGCGTTATTGAATTACCGTGGCGGCGGGTGAATCCAGTCGGCGCGATCGCGGCGCGCTTTTTGGGGAGTGGCAGAACCGCCGCAATCCGGCCGGCCTCGGACGGTGACAGGCGCGACGCATCATGCCCGAAATAGCGCTTCGATGCGGCATTGACGCCATAGGTGCCGATGCCCGTCTCGGCGATGTTCAGATACACCTCCATGATCCGCCGCTTGCCCCAGATATTTTCGATCAGCACGGTAAAATAGGCTTCGAACGCCTTGCGGACATAGCCGCCGCCCTGGAACAGAAAGGCGTTCTTGGCGGTCTGCTGGCTGATCGTCGAGCCGCCGCGCAGGCGCTTGCCGCGCGCATTTTTGGCGATCGCCTGCTCGATTGCGCTGAAATCAAAGCCGTGATGCTCGCAAAAGCGCCCATCCTCACCGGCAATGGCAGCGCGGGCCATGTCGGGATCGATGGTCGATAGTGGCATCCAGCTTTTTGAGATGCGGTGGCCGCCCAGTGCATCGCCAATCATCGTGAAGGTGATGGGTGGGGCGATAAAGCGGTAGATCACCACCCACAGGATGGAGACCAAAAGGAAGCCCAGCACGATTCTGGCAGAGATGGAAAAAACCCGGCGGATCATCGATCCACCGGGTCGCATGCGGGCGGGCTGCAATCAAGCCCGAAGAGGGTGGTTGCGTACCGGATCAGTACGCTGCCAGCATCCGTTTCTCCCCCGCCAGCCGCATCATTGCCTTTTGCAGCTTTTCAAAGGCGCGGACCTCGATCTGGCGGACGCGTTCGCGGCTGACGCCATAGACCTGGCTCAGTTCCTCCAGCGTCTTGGGGTCGTCGGTCAGCCGACGCTCGGTCAGGATATGTTTTTCGCGCTCGTTCAGATCGTCCATGGCAGAAACGAGCATGGTATGCCGAACATCGGCTTCCTGTGCCTCGGCAACGACGGCATCCTGCAGCGGGGCATCGTCGGCGAGCCAATCCTGCCACTGGCCCTCGCCATCCTCGCGCATCGGCACGTTGAGCGAGGTATCCCCGCCCATCGCCATGCGGCGGTTCATGCTCGTCACCTCTTCTTCGGTGACGCCCAGATCCTTGGCGATCTTGGCGAGATCCTCGGGCTTCAGATCGCCATCCTCGAAAGCGTCAAGCTTGGCCTTCATCCGGCGCAGATTGAAGAACAGCTTCTTCTGCGCCGCGGTGGTGCCCATCTTGACCAGCGACCAGCTGCGCAGAATGAATTCCTGGATCGATGCGCGGATCCACCACATTGCATAGGTGGCAAGCCGGAAGCCGCGATCAGCCTCAAACTTCTTCACGCCCTGCATCAGGCCGATATTGCCCTCGGAAATCAACTCGCTGACCGGCAGGCCATAGCCGCGATAGCCCATCGCGATCTTCGCCACGAGGCGAAGATGCGATGTGACGAGCTGCGCCGCCGCATCGGTATCGCCATGCTCCTCAAAGCGCTTGGCGAGCATATATTCCTGCTCGGGCGCGAGGATGGGGAATTTCTTGATCTCCGCGAGATAGCGATTGAGACTCGCCTCGCCGCCGAGGGCGGGAATCGTCGCTGGGACGTTGCTGCCGCTTGCCATGATCAAATCTCCCTTATCCGTGCGCTCAAAGTACCGTGGACCGAAAAGCGCATCAACCTAGACCAATGAGTGTACCCAAGAGTGCCTGCATGTCGGCAGGTATTTCGCTTTCAAACGCCAAAGCGTTACTTTTAACCGGATGAATGAATCCCAAACGAGCGGCGTGCAGTGCCTGTCGGTTAAAGGCGAGCTCGTCCAACAACGCGCGGTGCGCCGCTTTTGTTCGGCCATAGACGGGATCACCGAGCAGGGCATGGCCAATCGAGGCCATGTGCACACGCACCTGGTGAGTGCGGCCCGTTTCCAGCCGACATTCGACCAGTGCCGCTTCGCGCAAGGGGCGGATCATCCGGTAATGGGTGATTGCATGCTTGCCGCCGCTGACGATCGCGATTTTCTTCCGGTTCGACGCCGATCGGGCGAGCGGCGCATCGACGGTGCCTTCGGACGGATTGGGGCGGCCAGCGACAATCGCCAGATACCGCCGATCAATCGAATGCGCGGCGAACTGCGCGGCAAGCCCTAGATGGGCGGCATCGGATTTGGCGGCGACCATCAGGCCGGATGTATCCTTATCGATCCGGTGGACGATGCCCGGCCGCGCGACGCCGCCAATGCCGGACAATTGCCCGGCGCAGTGATGCAGCAGCGCGTTGACCAGGGTGCCATCAAGATTGCCCGCTGCCGGATGGACAACCAGCCCGGCCTGCTTGTCGATGACGATGAGATGCTCGTCCTCATAGACGATATTGAGCGCGATATCCTGCGCGGCGTTGTCGAGCGGGACAGGGGCGGGCAGGGTCACGTTGAACAGCTGACCACCAACGGCCTTGCGTGATGGATCGCGGGCTTGCAGGCCCGCTTCGTCAGCAACATTGCCAGCGGTGATCAGTGCCTTTAATCGCTCGCGGGAAAGCATCGGCGCGGCGTCGGCAAGCGCGCGGTCGAGGCGAAGCCCATCGGCGATGCCTGCAATCCGCACTTGAATGATTTCTGCCCCCCGGTCCATGTCTGCCGGATATGGAAAGCGGCGTTGGAATTTCAAGAAGCGTGCTGGATCGATTGCTGGCGGAGGCAGCGCAATCGCCGTCCGCAGAGATATGCGGACTGCTGTTTGGCGATGACACGGCGATATCAGCAGCGATAGCTTGCCGAAATGTGGCGGCAGACCCCTCGATTGCGTTTGAGATCGATCCGGCGGCGCTGTTTGCCGCCCACAAAGCGATGCGCGCAGGTGGGCCAAGGGTGATCGGCCATTATCATTCGCATCCAACCGGCCTTGCCGCGCCCTCAGCGGTCGATGCGGCGGCGGCGATTGGTGGCGAATTGTGGCTCATCATTGCTGGCTGGGAAGCGACGCTGTGGCGGGCCAAGCGCGATGGGACAGGGCTGGAACGCTTTGATCGCGTGCCCGTTAGCCTTACTGCGCCTTGCGCCGCTGCCGCCGCTTCGCCATGAGAGGCGGCATCGCCTCGTTTACCAACAAATTCTCGCCGTCTGGAGCCCCTTTTTCAATGACGATCAGCCCGGTCGATTTCGCCAGCCTGTTATGCTCGCGCTTGTGCCATGATCTGCTGAGCCCGGTTGGCGCGCTCAACAATGGGCTGGAGCTGCTTGCCGACGAGCATGACCCGGAAATGCGCAATCGCTGCCTTGAGCTGTTGAGCGAAAGCGCCCGCGCGTCCGCCAATAAGCTGAAATTCTTCCGGCTCGCATTCGGGGCGGCAGGTGGCTTTGGCGAGACGGTCGACTCGCGGGAAGCGCGGGCCGCGATCGAGGGGCTGTTTGGTGACAATCACCGCGTTTCGCTTGGCTGGATGGTCGAGGATGCGGTGCTGCCCAAGCCAGCGATCAAGGTATTGCTCAATCTGGCGCTGATCGCCGGCGATGCGCTGATTCGTGGCGGCCAGCTGGATATTGGCGCTGAAGTCGTTGACGGGATGGTCGAAATCGTCGTCCGTGGCGATGGCCCCCGCATCGTGCTCGACAGCGAATTGCGCACTGCCTTGCTTGGGGCGAGCCCCGATACGGTCATTACGCCGCGGGCAGCAGCAGCCTATCTTGTTCAAGCGCTGGTGGCTGAAGGCGGCGGAGAAGTGAAGATTTCTGATCCCGATGCGCCCGTATTGCTGTTTGGTGCAGCTTTTCGCGCGCGGTAAACTGCAAATTAACTGCTCATCGTCATGAGTTACCCCGCCGGTAGAGGCATATCGGGGGCCCATGGACGATCTTCTGCAAGAATTCATCGCTGAAACCCGTGAGACGCTGGAAGCGCTCGCGGGGGAAATCGTGATGTGGGAGGCCGATCCGTCGGATCGCGCGCGCCTGGATGCGATTTTCCGGTTTGTTCATACCGTGAAGGGAAGCTGCGGCTTCCTCGATCTGCCCCGCCTCAGCCGATTGAGCCATGCTGCCGAAGATGTGCTGTCGGCGGTCCGCTCGGGGGAGCGGACGCCGGATACTGCGTTGGTCAATGCCGTGCTCGCCATTGTGGATCGTATCGGCGAAATCATCGAGGCGATCGATGTCGGCGCTTCGCTTGATGATTCGGGCGAAGACTTGCTGATTGCCGCGCTCGACAAGGGCGCAGAGGTCGCGGCAGCCCAAATGCCAACCACGATCATTCAGCGCGCGCCCACGCGCAGCGTAAGGTTGAGCGTCGATTTGCTCGACATGATGATGAGCGGCATGTCGGACATGGTGTTGGCGCGCAATGAATTGGCGCGGCGCTTGCGCGATGAAGCCGTCGATCCGGCGATTGAGGCCGCCCTCGATCGATTGTCCCACACCGTTTCGGAAATGCGCGATACGGTCACGCGCACCCGCATGCAAAAGATTGACGCCTTGTTCTCGGCGCTACCGCGGATGGTGCGCGATACAGCGGCGGAACTCGGCAAAAGCGTCGTGCTGCAGATTGACGGGTCCGATGTTGAGCTTGATCGCGAGATGATCGAGATGATGCGTGATCCCTTGGTCCACATCATCCGCAACGCGATCGACCACGGCCTGGAAACAGCCGCCGAGCGTGTCGCTGTGGGCAAACGACAAAATGGTCGGCTTTCAGTCGCCGCCCGGCAATCGGGCAACCAGATTATCGTTGAAGTCGTCGATGACGGGCGCGGCATCGATGTCGAGCGCCTCATTGTTAAGATGGCCGCTACTGGGGAACGCAGCGAAGCTGAACTGCGCGCCTTGCCCGAGCGCGCCAAGCTCGATCTGGTTTTTGCGCCTGGCCTGTCGAGCAAGAACGAAGTGACGGCCATTTCCGGTCGCGGGGTCGGCATGGATGTGGTCCGCGCCAATATTGAGCAGATTGGCGGCCGCGTTGAATTGATTAACCGGCCGGGCAAGGGCCTGTGCATCGCTATCCATGTCCCGCTGACCTTGTCGATCATCTCGACAATCGTGGTCGGCGCTGCAGGCCAGCGCTTTGTGGTTTCGCGGCAATCCATCGAAGAAATTGTAACGGTGCGCGGCGATGCGGTGCGGGTCGATATGCTCGGCGATACGCCAGTCGCGACCGTGCGCGACCGCCGTTTGCCCTTGGTGCCGTTATGCCAGATATTGCGCCTGCGCGATGACCCTGTGGCGATCCGGATGCTGGCCATTGTCAGCGTGGCTGGGGGCAGCTTTGCCTTAGCGGTCGATGAAGTGCTCGATACCGAAGAGCTTGTGATCAAGCCGGCGCCGCCGATTGTGATGGCCACTGGGCTTTATGCGGGGCAGACATTGCCCGATAGCGGACGACCGATGTTGCTGCTCGATTGCGCGGGACTTGCTGCCGAAGCCGGGCTGCAGTTCAGCCGCGATGTCATTGTCGGCGATGATGACGATGGCATTGACGACCAGGCCGCACAGGCGATGTCGGTGCTGTTGTTCCTTGATCTTGACGGTGCGCGCCGCGCCGTACCGCTGGATATTGTCGAACGCGTCGAACTGGCATCAAGCGACGCGGTGCGCCGCTCCGCCGGTCAGCTGCGCCTGTCCATTGACGATGCCATTGTGCCGCTCGCCGGGGTGGCCAATGCGGATGACCTCATCGCCGCCCGAACCGAGATTTCGGTGCTGCGGTTGGCGGATGGTCGCACCGAAATTGGCTATGCGATTGCCGATGCGCTCGACATCGTTTCCCTCACAGAACCAATGGTCCCCGCTCGGATCGCAGGGCCGATCGCTGGCGTCGTGGCGATTGATGGTGAGCAAGTCGAGGTGCTCGACATTTATTGGTTGTTCGCCGCCCATGCCGATCCTGGTTCGAAGACCGCTGGTCAGGCGCTGTGCCTGCTCGCTGGCGATGAAGCTCAATGGATGGAGCAATTCTTGCGGCCAGTGCTCGAAAATGCCGGGTATAAGGTCGTGACAAAGATCAAGCCAGGCGAGGCCGTGGCCATTGCCCTGGCGATGGATAGCGATGATTCGGTTGCGGTTGGCAATGCGCCAATCGTGCGGCTGCGCGCTGATCCCAAGCCGCCAAGCACCGCCGACGACAGCGTTTATCGCTATGATCGGGACGGGTTATTGGCGGCATTGGCAAAACGTCACGCTGGCGGAAGGGGCTGAAGATGGCGGATTTGTTCCTTATTGCCCGCATCGCCGGCCGAACAGTGGCGATTGCATCCGATCAAGTCGAATCGGTCGTCGATATCGGTGAAATCACCCCGATCCCCCGCGCTGCCGCAGAAGTGCGTGGACTGGCAGCGCTGCGCAGCCGGGTGGTGATGGTGATCGATACCTGCGCCGCTCTTGGCCTTCCACCTGCCGAAATCAGCCCCACCCGCGCGGTCATCACGCTGGTCGAAGGGCATCATTACGCTGTCTTGGTCGACGCCCTGGAAGACGTTGCCCCCTTCAGTGTCGCGCCGCTGGCCAGTGGCATCGTCGTGGATGGGGGATGGGCAAAGGCCGGCTGCGGGATCGTCAATCGCGATGGGGATCCGTTGCTGGTCGTCAACCTGCGTGCGCTCATACCCGGAATCGCGATCGCGGCTTGATCGCATCGCTTAACGCTCCGCTTACGTTTTTAGTGCACTAATCACCCAAAGGCATTCAACGGGGTAAGAATAATGAAGACCTGCCTAGTGGTCGATGATTCAAAGGTGATCCGCAAGGTCGCCCGCCACATCCTCGAAACATTGAATTTCGAAGTTTCAGAGGCTGGCGATGGCCGTGAAGCGCTGGAAAGTTGCCTGAAGTCGGCGCCCGATGTCATCTTGCTCGATTGGAACATGCCGGTGATGAGCGGCATGGATTTCTTGCGCGCCCTTCGCGAAAGTGCGGTCTCGCACCGACCCAAGGTTGTGTTCTGCACCACTGAAAATGGCATGGCGTATATTCGCGCGGCGATCGAAGCCGGCGCAGACGAATATGTCATGAAGCCGTTTGATCGCGAAACGCTGGAAAGCAAATTGCAAATCGTCGGCGTGGCTTGAACTGAGTTAACCCGGTGAAGAACACCCCCTTAGCCTTATCGACGTCGCCACCTGACGCGCCGCCGACCCGCATTCTGATCGTTGACGATTCAGTAGTCGCGCGGGCGGTGATTGGTCGGATGATCGATTCCACCGGTCATTTCATGGTCGCTGGCGCGGTTGCCGATGCGCAGGCTGCCCTGGCGTTCTTGCGTCAGCATCGGGTCGATATCATTCTGCTCGATATAGAAATGCCCGGTGTCGATGGGCTGACCGCATTGCCCGACATTATCGCCGCTGGGCAAAACGCGCATGTGCTGATTGTCTCTTCCTCCTGTGCCGAAGGGGCTGCCGCCTCCATTCAGGCGCTGACGCTGGGTGCCGCAGATACGCTGGTCAAACCCGGCATCGGCAATCTGGTCGGCAAGTTCGGCGATATCCTCGAGGAAAAGCTGCACCGCCTGGTCCAAGGACGCGCGCGCGTCGCCAATCTGCAGGCACTGCCGCCACCGGTCGCTCTGGGCGATGACTATGATATTGTCGCGATTGGTGCCTCCACCGGCGGCATCCATGCCCTAAGCCTGATGCTGCGGGCTATTCCTGCATCATGCCAGTTGCCGATCCTGATTACGCAGCATCTGCCGCCATCATTCATGCCCTATTTCGCCGCGCAGCTGGCGGTTTTGGGGAGCCGCCCCTGCGTCGTTGCCACCGATCATATGCGGATCCAACCGGGACGGATCATTATCGCCCCCGGTGAGGCCCATTTGCGTTGCGTTAGTTTTGGTGACGGCGTTGCCTTGCGGCTAACGACCGAGCGCGCGGTCAGTGGGTGCATGCCATCCGTTGACCCGATGCTCGAAAGCGTTGCCAGAATTTATGGCGCGCGCGCGCTTGCGATTGTGCTGAGTGGGATGGGCCGCGATGGTTCTGAAGGCGCGCGAGCGGTGAGTGCAGCCGGGGGCAGCGTGATTGTCCAGGATCAGGCAAGCTCGGTTGTGTGGGGCATGCCCGGCATGATCGCCAATGCTGGATTAGCCGACGCAATCATGACGCCCCAGGCGATCGGGCGGCTGATCACCGAACAACGTCGGCCGGCACGGTGATGATCAACCGCCAGCCAACGGCCCAAACTGGCGCGATGGCAGTGGTTGCCAGCTTGCTTGAAGCCCGGACAGGCCAACAGATTGCGGCCAATCGTACCTGGCGGATTGAGACCGCGCTGAAACCCGTCCTGCGCGTGCGCGGGCATGATTGCCTTGACCAGCTGGTGGCCGAGTTGTTCGATGATCAGACTGGGGTGATTGCCGATCAGATTGTCGATGCCCTGCTGAACCAGGAAAGCTCGTTCTTTCGGGATTCCGGCGTGCTCGACATGGTGGTGACAGCGATTGATCAACGCCAACAGGACTGTGATCGCCGCCCGCGCATTTGGTCTGCCGCCTGTTCGACTGGGCAGGAGCCCTTGTCACTGGCGATGCTGTTCGCTGATCGGTTCGAAACCACAGGCAAAGTAGAGCCGGAAATATTGGCGACAGACGTTTCCGACGCCGCGATCACGCGTGCCCGTGCCGCCCGCTATTCCCAGTTCGAGATTCAGCGCGGCTTACCGGTCCGCCAGATGATCAAATGGTTTGAGGCATCGGGGTCGGACTGGATTGCGCAGTCCAGTCTGGTCCGCAAAATCAATTTTCGGCGCCACAATCTGGTCGGCGATCCCGCACCGGTCGGCTATTTTGATATCGTCTTGTGCCGCAATGTCATGCTGTATCTCTCCCCGGTGCTGCGCAAGCGCGTGTTTGATCTGCTCGCCCAAGTGGTGCGTCCAGGCGGCCTCTTGGTGCTTGGTGCAGGCGAAACGGTGATCGGCCAGACAGAGGCCTTTTCCCCGAGCCCGCGCTACCGCGGCCTGTACGAGCGCGGTGCCCAATCCATGCACGAGCTCGGTTTGGTGGCCGCCTGATCAGACGAGCGTTTACTTTGTGCAGGCACCGCGCCAAGCGGGGTTGATGGAACCGGTGACGCCCCTCAGAAAACAGGCGTTTGGCCCGCGTGATTTGTTCGTCGTCATCGCGATGAATATCTTGTGGGGCCTGAACCTGATCGTCGTGAAGGTCTCGGTCGACGCCATATCCCCACTTACCGCCGCCTTTCTCCGCCAAGCGATTGTGCTGCTGGTCTGTGCGTCGGCGCTGCGGATTGTGCCGGGCAAGATGCGCGAGTTGACCGCGCTTGGGGTGCTTTCGGGCGGTGCTTTTTACATCGCTACAAATCTCTCGCTATCAGTGGCGACCAATGTTGGTGCGCTAGCAATTGCCGGGCAGCTTGGCGTGCCCTTTTCGCTGTTGCTGACGATTATGGTCTTTCACGAACGCATCCACGCGCCGCGCATCATTGGCATCTCGCTTTCGCTCCTTGGCGTGATGATACTCGTGTTCGATCCTGCGGCGGCGGGCGAGGGGTTGGGCCTTGCGCTAACCGCGCTTGCTGCCCTGATCTGGGCAATTTGTTCGCTTATCCAACGGTTATTGATCGGCGTTCGGGTGCTGACGATCTATGCGTGGATCGGCTTGTGGGGCACGGTGATATTGGGCGCAGTCGCCTGGTGGCGGGAGCCGACAGCGATGGCGGCGTTGCCCGATTTGCCATTGCACACAGTGGTGCTGGTTTCGTTTTCGGCAATTGGGTCAACGGTGTTGGGGCAGGGGTCAATGGCTTGGCTGCTCCAGCGGCACTCTATTGGCGTGGTGACACCGCTGACGCTTGCGGCCCCGGTGATTTCAGTCTTTACCGCTTCTTGGTATTTCAACACGCCGGTAACGGCGATCATGCTTGTCGGAGGCGCAATGGCCATGCTGGGCGTAGCGATCGTAACGGTGCGCACTGCGCAAGCGGCATCGTCATGAACATTATCGACGCCGCTTCGCCGAATTTCGATGAGCGCGCCCGACCAATATCGATGATCGTGCTGCATTATACCGGGATGCAGGATGCCGATTCCGCCATCGCCCGGCTTCGCGATCCAGAGGCAGCAAACCGGGTTTCGGCCCATTATGTTGTTGCAGAGGACGGCACCGTGCTGCGGCTGGTGCCAGAGGATAAACGCGCCTGGCACGCCGGTTTGGCGAGCTGGCGCGATATCCCATCTGACATAAACAGCGCGTCGGTTGGCATCGAGATCGTCAATCCCGGCCATGAATTTGGCTATCGCCCCTTTCCCGATGAACAGATTGCGTCGGTTGTGCAGCTGGTGATGCAGATCAAGGATCGCTATCAGATCACGCGCGGCAATATCGTCGGCCATTCCGATATCGCCCCACAGCGCAAGCGCGATCCTGGTGAGCTGTTCCCCTGGAGCAAGCTGGCCCGGCTGCGCCTTGCCCTGCCGCGGCCGACCAAGAATCTGATGGACCCGAACTGGACTCAGGCGGGCTTTCTGCTCGCGCTTGAGCGCTTCGGCTATGACGTGACTGATCCGATGGCCGCGATCATGGCCTTTCAACGGCGTTTTCGCCCTGAGATGATCGACGGCGAAGTCGATGCCGAATGTCGGATGATCCTGCTCGCGCTGCTGTTGCCAAAGCCGCAAGGGGACGACTAAGGCTGATCGTGCCAGAGGGTCGGGCGGCCGCGGGTGCTTTAGGGCGCGCGAGGAAAGTCCGGGCTCCACGGAAACGACGGTGCCGGATAATGTCCGGCGAGGGTGACCTTAGGGAAAGTGCCACAGAGAGCAAACCGCCGATGGTCCTTTAAGGGACACAGGCAAGGGTGAAAGGGTGCGGTAAGAGCGCACCGCGCGACTGGTAACAGAAGCGGCATGGCAAACCCCACCGGGAGCAAGACCGAATAGGGGTGGCGCGAGAGTAATCTCAGGGCATGTTCCGGCCCGCTACCCGGGTTGGTTGCTTGAGCCCCGAAGTAATTCGGGGCCTAGAGGAATGGTCGCCTATCTCCCTGTCAGGGAGTGGACAGAACCCGGCTTACAGACCCTCTGGCATTTTTCTGCACCGACGGTGCCTCGCTCGTCAGCCTGGTGCATCCGAACTGGCATGCAGCACCTTGTCAGGCTGTCCAATGGCATCGAGCGGCGTCGAAGCGTCAATTTCCAGCAGCGGTTTGATGTGCCCGTCGCGAATGTCATAGACCCAGCCGTGCAGGAACACCTCCTGGTTGCGGGCCCAGGCGGCCTGAATCAGCTTGGTGCGGGCGAGCTTGATCAGCTGATCGCGCACATTCACCTCGACCAGGCGATTAACCCGGGTTTCGTCATCGGGCTGGCTCGTCACCTCATGCTCATGCGCATGGAGCACGGCGCGCGCGTTGGTCAGCCAAGAATCTACCGCGCCGCTGGTGCCCCCCGCCAGCGTGGCCTGAAGCCCGCCGCAGCCATAATGGCCGCAGACCATGATATGGCGCACCTGCAGAACATCGGTGGCATATTGCAGCACCGACATCAGGTTGAGATCGTCTTCATTCACCAGATTGGCAACGTTGCGGTGGATGAACATGCCACCCGGCGGCGTCATCGTCATTTGTTCGGGGCTGACGCGGCTATCCGAACAGCCAATCCACAGAAAATCAGGCTTTTGTCCGGCGATTTGACGCTTGAAGAACTCCGGGTTCTCGTCGGTCAATTCCTTGGCCCATGCCTTGTTGGCGAGCAGCAGCTGCTTGTAATGTCTCATGCGAAACGGACCCCATAGGATGGCGCGTTGATCTTTGGCGCGGTCCGTTCAGCGACATCGCCGCGGACATGCACATCGATCTTCCGGAAAGCAGCGCTTTTGATGAAGGCGTTGATCACGTCGATATTGTCGAGATCGACATAACTGGTCGACGACAGATCGATCACCAGAATGGAATTGTCAGGGACTTTGTTAAGCGCCTGCTGCAATTCATATTTATGAATGAAGTAGAGGTTGCGCCGCGCGCGCAGCAGGCAATCCTCGCCATCCACGGCAAAGGTGATCGCGGGCCGGAAGTTGCGCGCGATGACGAAAGCGAAGCCCACCGTCAGGCCAACCAGAATGCCAATCAGCAGATCGGTGAACAAAATCGCCCCAATCGTTACAACAAACGGAATAAACTGGGTTAGACCCTGCCGGTAGCGTTCGATGAACAGCGCCGGGTTGGTCAGCTTATAGCCGGTCGCAATCAGCACAGCCGCCAACGCGGACAACGGAATCAAGTTCAGAATAACCGGGATCAGCGCAACCGACAGCAACAACCAAACGCCGTGCATGACTGCCGATGCTTTGCTTTCCGCACCCGCCATGACGTTGGCCGACGATCGCACGATCACCGATGTAACCGGCAAGCCGCCAATCAGGCCCGAAACGATATTGCCGCTGCCCTGCGCGAGCAGTTCCCAATTCTTGTTGGTGGTGCGGCGGCGCGGATCGATTTCATCGACCGCCTTCACGCTGAGCAGCGATTCGAGGCTGGCGACGATCGCCAGCGTCAATGCGGTGGTCCACAAAATGCCCGTGCCGATCGCCGAAAAATCCGGGAAGGTGAACAGGCCGACAAAACCATCAAAGCCGTCAGCAATCGGAACTTGCACGAGATGCTTGGGTCCCAGCGCCCATTCGGGCCGGAACACCGCGAAAAGGGCATTGCCGACCACCCCCATCACGACAACGACCAGGGGGCCCGGCAGCAACTTCAAAGGACCTTTTTTTGGTTTAATCTTGTCCCAAAGGAACAAGAACGCCGTGCAACTGATCCCGATGATCGCGGCACCTGGCGTCAGGCTCTCGGTCAGGCCAGCCCAAAAGGTCGTTAGCGTATTGCCGCCATCGGCATTGAGGAAATTCTCGCTGCCCTCAAAATCCTTCTCATAGCCAACGGCATAGGGGACTTGCTTCAGGATCAGGATGAGCCCGATCGCGGCGAGCATGCCGGTAATCACCGATGATGGCACAAATTCGCTGAGCAAGCCGGCACGCGAAACCGAAAAAAAGATCTGAATGATGCCCGCAATGACAACCGCAGCAAGAAAGACCTGGTAGCTCGGTAGGCTCTGGATCGCGTCCAGCACAATGACGGTCAGACCGGCGGCGGGCCCGCTAACCGATAATGGCGAGCGCGACACCAACCCAACGACGATGCCGCCAACGATGCCCGCGATAAGCCCTGAAAAAAGCGGTGCGCCGGAAGCGAGCGCGATGCCAAGGCATAGCGGCAATGCGACGAGCGCAACAACGATCGAGGCCGGCAAATCGGCCAGCCAATTGCTCAAGAGCGATTGAGGTTTGTTCATTGGACTCCCACGTCATCAAGGATCGGTGATCATAGCCTAAGACCAGCTATTTCTATGTAGGCGCTTGAGCATCGGCGGAACCCCTGAAAATGTGTTGAATCATTGCTGGATTGCCACCAATTTTATCCCGACAGCGGTGCTACGACCGGAACGTACGGACACTGATGGCAATTCTCGTGATTGTTGCGTAAGGGCAAAACCATGGCACGCAGCACTCGATCCGTTGACTGGGGTTTCCCGCGCTGGCGCGGCTATGGCAGTGGCCGCGAGGCGACGCAGGTGCGGCTATGCGATCGTCACGGCTGTGCGGAGCCCGGCAATTGTCCGGCGCCCAAATCGCCCAACAGCCCCGAACGCTGGTATTTCTGCCAGGTCCATGCCGGCGAATATAATCGTGGCTGGAATTATTTCGAAGGATTGACGGCAGAGGAAGCGGCGGCCCGCGAAGCAGAGGAAAATCGCGACACCTCTGGCTACACCGAATCGCGCCATAATAGCTGGGCAGGGCCGGGCGATGGGTCGCGGTCGCGGGACGAAATGCGCGCGCTCGACTTGTTTGAACTTGAACCCGATGCTGATTTCGAAGCGGTGCGGGTCGCCTGGCGCAAGATGGCCAAGGCCAATCACCCCGATGTTCGCCCAGGCGACAAGGACGCCGCCGCCCGCTTTCAGGCGATCCAGGCGGCTTATGACGTGCTGCGCGTAGCTGAAGAGAATCGGCAATGGCGGCCTGAGTGAAGGCCCTGATCAAGGCTGATTGGGAAAATGCCGTCCTGATCTGTGCAAAATGTTCAAAGCGGCTGGGCGGTGGCTTTGGCCGCAATGGCAAAAAATCACTGGCCAAGGCGCTGCGCAAACAGCTTGGCATCAAACGCTTCCGCAAGGCGCCGGTCGGCATTGTCGAGGTGAAATGCCTGGGGGTTTGTCCGCGTGGGGCGGTAACGGTCGTTGATGCAAGTCAGCCGGGCGAATGGCGGCTGGTGCGACCAGGGGCCGATCTCGACGCGCTGGCGCGCGAGATCGGCCTTCGCGCCTAGGCTCGCCCTAGCCGCTCTGCCATGCCGGGCAGCAGGACACGAATGCCCTGATCGGCCAGCCAGAACAGCAGCAGCGACAAGCCGAGCACGGGCAAGAGGATCGCCAATACAACCAATAACGCGGTAATGATCCGCGCCTGTGGTTCGCGCAGGGCAGGCGGCGCCCCAAGCGTTCCGCTTGGCCGTTTCCGCCACCACATGATCGTACCGCTGATCGCCAGCAGCATCAGCATGGCGGCGGTGATCACACCGATTGCCTGGTTGATCCAGCCAAATAACTGCCCTTCGTGCCAGGCAATGCCGTAATTGATGATGCGATCGATCACATGCTTGTCGGCAAAGCCGCGGCGATCAATCACCGTGCCGCTATTAGCGTCATAGCGCACCGTACGGATGACGGACCGGTTTTGCGCCTCGCTGGTCAGTTTCCAAAAACGCCCATTGCCCGGACCGAACCGCGCCTTGGCGCCCGGCGGGGAGAGCAGCGCGGGGAACGGCATGCCCTCAAGACTGGCGCGCTCGACGATGCCCGATAGCGTGATTTGCCCGAAGGCTGATCCCCGTGCTGGCGTTATCGCCGCCATTGACTGGTGATCATGCCTGGCGTGGAGATCCCCCGCGTGGAGATCAATGCCGCCGCGCCAATCCTGCGGGGTGTTGACCCAGCCCATCTGGCTGCGGATGAAGCGAAAACCGGTCGCCCAGCCATCACCCCAGGGCAAGCCGCTAGCCAGCATCACCAACGCCAGTCCGGAAACCCAAAAGCCCGTCACGGCGTGAAGATCGCGCCAGCGCACGCGGCCGCCTTGATCCAGCCGTGGCCACAGCACGCCCGCCAGACCACGACTGCGCGGCCACCAGAGATAAAGGCCGCTGAGAATGAGGAAAATCGCCCAGCTGGCCGCCGCTTCGACAATCAGGCTGCCCGGCGTCCCCAACAACAGCGAACCATGCAGCCGGGCGACCCAGGCAGTCACTCGATTGTCGGGATTGGAGATGGCAATCACCCGGCCGTCTGGCGCGACCGCGACATCGCGCATGCCGGAATCGCCGGGCAATGCGAGGTGGAGGACAGCGGCATCTCCGGATGTTTCGGGGAGGCGGTAGCTGTTGAACCGACCGCCGGGCACCGCCTTTTGCGCCGCGGCGAGCTGCACATCGGGCGAGACGCGGTTGATGGCGGATAGGCCATGCCAGGCGCTTTCTTCCCAGCGATCAATCTGGGGTTTGAACAGATAGATGGTGCCGGTGATCGACAGAAAGAAAATAAAGGGAAGAACAAGCAGCCCGGCATAGAAATGCCAACGCCATATGGTGCGATACAGCGCCGCACCGGGCGCTGGGGAAAATTTGGTCATGACAGGTCCTGATCACGGGCACCCGGCACCACAAAGGGGCCGGGCAGGAGAGGTCGATTGATCAGGCGCGAGCAGGTGGGCCGCGAAGGGGTGGTCGGAGAAATGCCCGCGATTGAGGGAAGGCCAGGGGAAGGAAGAACAGCGCGACCAGTGCCGCATGGCGGAGCGCGGCGACCAATGAAGGCGGATCAATCGATCCCGTCGCCAGCAAACCCAGGCCCGCAAAGGCACAGGGCTGCATATCGCGATCGGAGCTGTCATGCTGGGTTGGCGCGCGATTATCGCCTGCCAGACTGACGGTTTTTAGGCCCATCCCGGTACAGATGGTCACCGCAAAGCCATGGCCCTGCGCGCTCGGCATATACCCCGCCGGCACGACCAGTTTGATCGCCAATGCAATCAAGGCCAGCAACAGGGCCAGTCGGGCGTGGTTGCGAATCAGATGACGGGCTGCCTGCACGCTGCGTCGCTACTGAACAATAAGGGCAAAGTCAGCCAATTGAGTGGATCTGAGCTGCACCCGGTTTCGTGGACACCAAGATAAGGTGTTTTTGGAACCGGAGGGTGATGATGCAACGACGGAAGTTCAGCCGGGAGTTCAAG